>Ga0334882_1000413_pt1 | contig 67414 bp, 55 predicted proteins | sample GraSluR1_MG_5_FD_207226 | JGI IMG/M metagenome (GOLD analysis project Ga0334882, IMG submission 207226) | Sludge microbial communities from methane-producing bioreactor in Wageningen University, Netherlands - Granular Sludge_15_04-R1 | ecosystem: Engineered > Bioreactor > Anaerobic >... | reverse complement strand
GTATTTGATAAAACATCTATACGAGAATTGCTCACTGAATTTCAAACCAATCAAAATGTCAAAGCATAAAGAAATCTATTTAGTGACTAATATTTAACGCATCAGTAGTATTGTAATATTATAAATCTGTTTTATAGCCATTACCCTGCCCACGAGTCCCTATCTAGGCTTCGGTATTGAATAGCTTCTGCTACGTGCTCGGGTTTGATGGATTCGTTCGAATCCAGATCAGCGATGGTTCTTGAGACTTTCAGTATCCTATCGTAAGCTCTGGCTGATAGGCCAAGACGTTCCATGGCATTCTTGAGCAATGCATTGCCAGCCTCATCGAGAACGCAAAATTTTCGAATCAGCTTGCTCGACATCTGCGCATTGCAGTAAATATCTTTCCACTCAATGAATCGTTCTTCCTGTATTTCTCTTGCTTTTATCACTCGTTGCCTTACAGTTTCGGAGGTTTCAGATGGAGGTGCTTCAGCTAGCTTATCGAAGGGAACCGGTACCACTTCAATATGAATATCAATTCTGTCGAGTAGAGGGCCTGATATCTTGTTAAGATATTTTTGAACAACACCCGGAGAACACACGCAATTCTTCTCGGGGTGATTGTAAAAACCGCAGGGGCAAGGATTCATTGAAGCAACAAGCATGAACGATGCCGGATACTCCACCGAGAATTTTGCGCGAGAAATTGTGATCACCCTATCCTCGAGGGGCTGTCGCATAACCTCTAAAACGGTGCGTTTAAATTCTGGCAACTCATCAAGGAAAAGTACTCCATTGTGTGCTAAAGAAATTTCGCCGGGTTGAGGGTATGTACCCCCGCCAACCAAGGCCACATCGGAAATTGTATGGTGCGGACTCCGAAATGGACGACGAGTCATGAGTGATGTTTCATGGGCAATTTTTCCTGCAACTGAATGTATCTTGGTAGTTTCTAGCGCTTCGCGCAGTGTAAGAGGAGGGATAATGGTTGGCAGTCTTTTGGCCAGCATGGTCTTCCCTGCCCCTGGAGGACCGATCATCAGCAAATTGTGGCCTCCAGCCGCAGCTACCTCGAAAGAGCGCTTTACATTTTCCTGACCCTTTACATCGGTAAAGTCAACTTCATAGTCATTGGCATGCTGGTAGAACTCTGCACGGGTATCAACTATGGTTGTTTCTAAGTTGCTGCTCCCATTGAAGAAATCCACAACCTCATTAAGGTTCTCAACACCATAAACATCTAAGTTATTAACCACTGCCGCTTCACGGGCATTTGCCCTAGGTACAATTAAGCCTTTAAAACCCTCTTCCCTTGCCTGTATTGCAATGGGTAGAACCCCTTTTATAGGTTGCACACCTCCATCGAGGGAGAGCTCACCCATGATAACGTAATCGTTTAGTAAATCAGATTTTACCTGATTTGACGCAGCAAGGATTCCAATTGCTAGGGGAAGATCGTATGCAGCACCCTCCTTGCGAATATCAGCAGGAGCCATGTTGATCACTATGCGATTCTTTGGAAACTTTAACTCGTTAGAATCTAAAGCAGTGGCTATACGTTGCTGGCTTTCGCGTACAGCATTGTCGGGTAATCCTACTAAAAAAAAATTTATCCCCTTTCCAACACTAACTTCAATGGTAATGGTAGTTGCTTTGATTCCATGAACAGCACTTCCGTATGTTTTTACAAGCATAAAGGTATTATGAATAATTTGGAAATAAAGGTAGAAAAAAATGGAATACTGAATACTTTAGGATCGGAAAAGAAGAAAGGACTACCCAGAAGTTTGGATAATCCTTTTTATAGTTGATTAGAAAATTGAAAGGAATCTTGTTGGGCTAACTATTGTAGAGCATTTGAAATATCCTTGGCAAGCTCCATGAATTCTTCGAGTGTAAGTTTAACTCTGGGCTTCTGAAAGCTGATATCTGCTTCGCTATTCAAGGGAACTAGGTGAATATGAGCATGCGGTACTTCCAATCCAACAACAGCTACTCCAACCCTTTTACACGGTATTACCTTTTCAATTGCAACAGCTACCCTTTTTGCAAATACAATCATATCTGCAAGTGTTTTGTCATCAACATCAAAAATGTAGTCAACCTCTTGCTTGGGTATAACCAAAGCGTGCCCTTTTACAAGAGGGTTTATGTCCAGAAAGGCAAAGTAACGCTCATCTTCGGCAATTTTATAGGAGGGTATCTCTCCTTTAATGATTCTTGAAAATATTGTTGCCATGATCAAAGATTTTTTAATTATCGCGAAATATCAATTATTTCGAATTTAACCACTCCAGAGGGAACCTGAACTTCAACGATATCGCCAACTTTTTTGCCTAGCAATGCCTTGGCGATGGGGGTTCCCACGGATAGTTTTCCCTCCTTGATGTTAGCTTCACTTTCGGCAACAAGGATATACTGCATCAAAGAACCATTAAGAGTATTCTTAATTTTTACCCTGTTAAGAATTTGAACCTTATCTGTATCAATCCTAGATTCATCGATAATCCTTGCACTGGCTATTGTATCTTCCAGCTTAGCGATCTTCATTTCAAGCATTCCTTGCGCTTCTTTAGCTGCATCGTATTCAGCATTTTCTGAAAGATCTCCCTTATCGCGCGCCTCTGCAATCATTTGAGAAATGGCAGGTCTTTCAACTGTTCTTAACTGCTCCAGCTCTTCCTGAAGCTTTCGAAGACCCTCTTTTGTAATGTACGTAACCCGGGACATGTCCTTTAATTGTTTTTAATTATAGGGTAAATAAAAAAGAATCCCGACAAATCGGAACTCTTCTCCGCAGCTAATATACGGATTATTTAATGAATAAACAATAACTTAATTACTGAAATTACTGTGTAAGGAAAAATATTTTGGTTTGATAATCTCGGAATAAATAATAGCTTTCTTAATATCAAACTCTCTTTTTAGCTCGCTTTGCGAAAGTTCTAGTTCTGCTTCTTGTTGTGCTTCAGAAGGAGCATCAGTAATGGCCGTGCTGGCAATGCTGTCTTTTTCAAAATCGAAATCCTCATTGTCGTAACTTGAATTAGCGATATCTGAAGATTCTTGGGCAAGAATTTCCTGAGCCTTTGCAAGTAATGCTTCTTGTTCAATGGATGGTCCGTACAAGATCTCCTCTATGTTTTGTTCTTCTGTTAATTCCTGATTTTGCTGTTCGGTAGAATCTGTCTCTTCCATGAATAGCTCTTTGTCAAAGAAAAATTTTAAGGGGTCAGCCTTTTCAAATGTTGTTGGTTCTGTAACCGCCTCAATTTCATTTTCATTGTAGATTTCATCGGATACAACTGGGGTTGCTTTTGTTGCACTAGCTTTCTTTTTCTTTTGAGCTATAGCATTTACAACAGCAAGGATTATTGCAATAATGATATAGATTAGGCTATCAGAATCCATGAGCGCATTTATTTTTTTTCCAAAATACTAATTTTTTACATAGTGTATTCTTTGATGGATATTTTTTTTGGGTTTCCTTTAGATTTTGTTTCATTCTTTCTTGAACATGAGGATCTTGTCTTGCGACATGTTCAGCATATAGTTTTTTCCTTTGCAGTTCATCCTCTTTTTCCTTTTTCTTAAGGGGCTTCATTGCTTGCCTTTTCAATCGGACTGTTTTTCTGTTTGCCCTTTTGGCTTCAACTTTTCTTTTTTGTTGTTCGCGTTGGAAATTCTTTTGATAACCAAATAAATTACCTTCTATACCAGAAGGGTATATCTTTTGGCTGCACGAAGTATTCATCACGCAGCATGCTATCAATATCAATATATAGTTCAATAAAGAATTTGTTTGAATCATAGAAAAATCAAAAATTCGTAAAACGAATTAAATAATTATAAGTTTACTTTTTTCAATAAATTCCATGTACAATGTTTATTTTTGCGAAAAACAAAGTCATGCATTTCACAAAGATAGCATATATTGGATTAATTGTGTTAGTTGCATTAACATTCAATTCCTGTGTTGAGGAAGAACCAAAAATAGTACCAGATGTCTATGTCGATTTCTATATTAATCTAGACCTTCCCGAGTACAACGCATTAAATTCAATTAATAATGCTATCAAGGTTAGCAATCAGGGGTACGATAAAAATGGTGTAATTGTTTACCGTTATACTCTGGATGAATATCTGGCATTTGATGCAACCTGCCCGCAGCATATAGCCGTTAGCACTTCAGTTGACCTTGACGATGGAGGAACAGCTGGTACCGCTACATGCCCCCATTGTAGTGCTGTTTACCAGTTTGCCAACTTCGGTTATCCTGGTAGTGGCTACCCATTGAAACGCTATAACGTTACAATATCTGGCAGAACCCTTAGAATTACCAATTAAGAATTAGAGAACAAAAGGTTCTCTCTATTTTAATGTAATGATTCAAAGAAATAGATAAAAAGGGGTTAAATATCCTTAATGCCAATATTTTCTGGCACTTCCAAAACCTTATCAGCAAAAATCTTATGTATTTCAACAATTCTTTCAAGTTTAGGGTTGTTCAGATTGATTGTTGAGCCATGCTGATCGATGGCTTTGAAAACGAAGGCAATTGTTAATCTATCAATATTTGTGGCAGGTTGAAACCCATAAGTTTTTGGTTGTGGTGTTATGGTTTGTGATAATATGTTGCAATCTACTAAGTCTTGAAGCAAACTCCGTACAAGGCGAATGGGGATTTTAAGTTCCTTTGATAATTCTACAGATGTCAGGGGTTTGTCTCCTGCGATAAATTGTTTGATTATTCTGTTGAGAAGTAGAATAGATATAATTTTTCGAGAGCTGTTGCTAATGTTTTCGGTTTCTTTTTCAAATTCATATAAGTATTGATTCTGGTGTGAGAATGAGATTTCTGCACCAAAAAGAACAATCAACCAGCTGAGTTGAAGCCATGCTAGAAATAGTGGTAGAGCGGCGAAACTTCCGTATATAGCATTGTAGCGCGAAACTCCTACCTGGAAATCGATATATATCCATTGAACGATGCTAAAGGCAGTTCCTGCAAGTATGCCTGCAATGATACCCGATTTAATGTTTACCTTAGTGTTAGGCATTACAACGTATATGATTACAAAGAGTATCCACGTGATAAAATATGGGGAAAATCGAAGCAAAAACATAAGGTAAGAGCTGATGTAACTTATAAACTCAACTTTATTGGAAAGATGAGTTAATTGAGTTGATATAAAAACATTAGCACCACTTGCTGCAATAAGTAGAATGGGAGCTATTAACATCATCGAAAGGTAGTCGCTGAACTTACGAGAAAATGACCGAGCTTTTTTGATATTCCAGATGTCGTTTAATGAATGCTCGATATGGTTGAATACCTTAAGAACAGAATAAAATAGAACAGCAACCCCTATCCCAGCTATTATTCCACCACCTGTTCTCTGAAGTAGAGAGTTGGAGAATTCAATTAGCTGTGTCATAATTTCTCCCTGAGCCTGAAAACTCTCCGTTAGCTGCTTCTCTAAATATTTATCCATTCCAAATCCTTTGGCAATACCAAATGCCATAGCCAATATTGGAACAATTGACATTAGGCTAAAGTAAGTTAACGCCGAGGCACGTAGTAACACTCTATCCTCAACAAAACCTCTGTAGGCAAGCAGAAAAATTCTAAGATATCGCAAAAACCATGCTTTTACTGAGGGATAATCGTCGAGGTTTATGCACCAGATATCATGAACAATGAAGTTTTGAATTTTTTTTATTAAAAAAAACCAGTTTCTTTTTTCGTTATCTGATGTATTCATGGTTTTATATAATTATTTGTGATTTGTTTATTGAACAGTGGGCATTTGCTTTGAAAAATTTAACCCATCGGGTTGTATACCAGTAGTAAAATGCCGAACAATCTCATAATTAATTAAATCAATTTCGCTAACCAAATCAGCGTTTGTGTTTGCAACGTATGCCTTAAAATTATTGGGAACGACTAGTCCAATGGGAATTGAACTACCCTGAAAGTCCTTGGCAAAGAATCGACCCTCATCTACCTCCTCGGGAATAGGAACTGTAAGTTTCACTTTTGCCAGAAGTAAACGATCTTGGGTGCTGAAAATTGCCACATCACCAGATTGTGCATTGCTTACCAGCACCATCTCTCCGTTAGGTGTAAATTTAATTCTTATGGGGAAATCACCACATTCAACCGTGGAAAGTACTTCCAGCGTATTTGTATTAAAAATGGTTAAAGTGTTATCACTCCTATTTGTTACCCAAAGTTCATTGCCACAAGGTGATACTGCGGCACCTTCAGCTCCTTTACCCGAATATATCTGAGCAATTATCGTATCTGCTTGCAAATCAATAACTGTAACATTTCCAGTTCGTATACTGGGTACAAATGCCTTAGAAAAATCCGGGAGAGCTGCTACCATATGCGAAACTGGTTGATTGGTGTAAATAGTTCGCTCTACTATTCCTTTATCAATGTCAACAACAAGGAGATTCTGAGTACTCTCGGCAGTAACAAGCATTTTTTGTGTTCCTGCAATCCATTGCATTCCATGCGGTCTTGTATGTTCTCCAAGATCGATAGTTTTCAGCAGTTTTGCTTTGACTAAATCAAAAACAGTTAAGGTATATCCTGGTATTTCTCGATTTCCATAATTACAAACTACTGCAATCATCCCATTGTCCGAAACCTCAACTTCATGAGGTTCGATGCCCGTTTCGAGTATATAAAGGGTTTCTCCAGTTTTCCGTTCAATTAAGTGAATGGTGTTATCGGATTTGTGAGAAACCACAATAATCCCTTCCAAATTATCAAATTCAATGAATTTTCGATTCGCGCCTAAGCATGAGATAAGAGTTGTTGAAATAAGAATGTAAAAAATTCTTTTCATCATAAAGAAATTATAGTTTATCTAATAGTAAAAGTATAAAAAATATTGCATGGAGTATTTTTAAAATACATAATAACCAAGGTTTATTTGTAATTAGAATTTGCAAAACAAATTATTGCATGATCATTAAATCATTTTAAATTAGTAGAAATAAACTATTTTAGCCAAAAATTCAAAGTTTTGTTAAGCAATTCGAAGAAGTGGATTAAAGGATTAAGACTAATTGTTGCCTTTGCTGCTTATGGCTTTGTGGCTCTAAAGTTATACCAACAAGGAACAGATAATATACTGTCGGAGTTAAATGGAACCGTATTTTTTAAGCATTGGTATGTGCTGTTCATTGCCATTGGGCTAATGCCCTTGGCGTGGGGGATAGAAGCATATAAATGGAAACTTGCTTTAATTGGGGTTGAGAGAATTAGTTTTTTTGACGCATGGAAATCAGTTTGGTATGGGGTTGTCGCAGGATTTCTTACACCAAATAGGATTGGAGAACCCTTTGGGCGTATGGCTTTTGTTGAAGCAAAAAATCGAGGGAAGGCCACATTGCTTGGAATATGGTGTGGGATTAGTCAACAATTGGCAACATTGATATTTGGATTTATTGGTCTATTTTATTGGATTTTTTCTGCAAAGGAAAACCTTGAAATTTCATTTTGGAATTCATACTACTTAATATTTATAATTTTCGCAATAGGCATCGCAATACTCGTATTTATTAGTATTGGAGGTATTTCTAGTAAACTGCAAAAAATAGCTCCCCTAAGGAGAGTTCTTTCTGGTGAAACTCTTTCAATCACTACAGGTCCAAAAAAATCTATATATGTTTTACTGCTTAGTTTAGTTAGGTATTCAATATTTTCATCTCAGCTGGTTTTATTTTTACATTTTTTTGGGGTTAATGATGAAATTTTTACCCTATTTGCTGCTGTTTTTCTTACCTACCTTTTTGCCAGTGTTGTTCCGTCCTTCACAATTAGTGAAGTTGTTGTTAGGTCTGGGTTTGCAGTTGCTATTATAGGCACTATAGCCCCCAATGCAGTGGGTGTTATTGCTGCTACTATTGCCCTTTGGATTTTAAATATTGCATTCCCAGTAGTTGTAGCGGTTTGGTTTCCTTGGTTTGTAAAAAAAAAACACCAAAAAGGAAATTATTTTTTAGGCTTGACTTTCTCTAGATCCCAAAAGCAGCCAGGTCCGGTGTAGGGTAAACGATTTCCCTTTTTGGAGCAACCGAACAGCATATGGATGCCAAAGCGTAGGTTTGCTGTATGAACTTTGTGGGGCACAATGAATGCAGTTAAGTTATCTGAAACAATATGGAAAACCAAGTTCTGAAACCCAAACCCAAGTCCTAGCCCAACATTATTGTATGAGCCATTCATTAAAGAGTAGCTCAAGCTGCCCACAAAATTTTTAATCCGAATGGTGTTAAGTGATAGGGTAAGTGAAGGAACAGGTCGGCGTGGATAGAATTCGGTTCTTAAAAGAATTCCTGCATTTAGCTTTGGGTGAAACTCGTATGTAGCACCAAAATTTACTTTTGTGGGTAACATGGTTAGATATGTCCCTTGGGAATGAAATACAAGAGTCTGATTATTTATCGAGTCTCTAATCATTTCAAGAAACTCATTAGGATTAAGAATATCATCTACGGTTATTCCCTCAAATGCAACAGATCCACTGTTGTTGAATTGATGGGTATCAGATCGCCATCTAATAATACCAAAGTCTAGAATAGAGGCCGACCAAATTATTTTTTCATCGACATATACAAAACCATAGTCTACAGCAAAACCAATATTATTGGGGTTTAGTAAGTACTTCACCAGATTAATATCGCCAATACCTATATTATCAATGTCTATGTTTTTTGTGCTACTCGGTACATCTAGAGGAAGTGATACGTTAAATTGATAGGACCATTCAGATAGCAGATCATAGGTATCTTTCTCTGTTGTAAGGCTTATGGCACCATGTTTTGTAGTTAGATTTGACTTGCCGAATAGAAGTTTGCCTTTGAGCCCCCACAGAAAGTACGACTCGAAATTTTGAGCAATGCCAAACGAGTACTCCCTGTAGTGGATGCCATATGCACCAAGTCCTTTGGTAAACATCTTTTTCCCGATTAGTTCATCGTTACCATAAACAGCTAAATTGATCAAACTTTTAGGGTAAAAAATCTTTGCATCAACCTTTTCGGCAATATTGAAGGAGTAGTAATAATCTTTTCTCTTATACCCTAAAGCCAAAAGGTTGATTTGCATTTCTACTGTTAAGTAATCAATGGAGTGAAGCCTTTTGGCAATTGATTCAGCATCAATATATTCTTTGCCGGGAGAAAGACTATTGTATGAAAATCCTGTGGAGCTACCGTTAAAATACAATGAGGATAGCGCGGGGATTCCAATAAACCATTTGCAGTTGGGCTGTATTGCTGGATTTACATAAGCTGATTGGGGAAGTTCATGCATGAAAAAAAGCGTACGACTTTGCTGCGCATTAGCAGCAATATTTAGAATTAACGATAGCCAAATGACTAATTGTATTGTAGTAATTCTTGAAATCATTAGTTAAAAATGTAGTCAATCCCTAAACGAGCACTTATCTTGACCGTAAGTTTATACTCCAAATAGTGATCAAATTGCTCCTGAACAATACCAATATTCGAGACCCTACAATATAAAACGGCTTGTTTTGCAGCGCTCAGATTTTCAATTCTTTCGGGTGTATAGGTTATGTTAGTCGACGAGAAACCTCTTCGCAATACAGTCCCGTCGTTAATATCATTATCGCCACTCACAATTTGAAGCATATTGGGTGAAAAAAGTGAATCTACTTTCAAGAGGTTTTCATTAATGAAATAAACCTGGAAATCGGCAAAAGATGGGAAATCGTTCCAAAGTGAAATGTTAAACTCTAAATACCTGATCGCTTCAACAGTATCCTGAACATCAGATATAACAAAGGCTAATGTATCAATAAAGTAGATTGTGTCATAGTTTGCCCAGTAGGGTATCAGGGTATCAATATCGATTGGCGGATCACCCAGAAGAACAAGGGAATTTTCAATGCAAAGATCGGCAGAAATAAGAGGTATTGCGATTCCTGGTTTTAACCTAACTCCATCGGGTAAAGGAGTTTGAATATCCTTATAACATGAATGCAAGTAGAAAAAAAGTGATAATAACAATACTAATCGGAGGATTCTTTCAAACATGGGGCATGTTGTTTTAGGCAAACAAGGTATTAAAAAATGTTTGAAAATTTATGAAAACGATAGTTATATTATACGCAGATCGAAATGATTTATATTTGACTGAGGGTTAATACAAAATGAAAAACCCAGTCAAAGACTGGGCTTGTGCGGATAGAGGGACTCGAACCCCCACGCCTTTCGGCACTAGATCCTAAGTCTAGCGCGGCTACCAATTACGCCATATCCGCAATTGCGGTGCAAAAGTATAACTTTTTTTGTATTCAGCAAAAACATTTTTTTCTTTCTACGTTATATATTTAAAAAATCAGCAGAACTTATTAACTTGCATAAAAAAATTCATGAATTTTTTAGCCCACCTATACCTTTCTGGAGATAATGTTGACATTAGGATGGGTAATTTTATTGGAGATTTTATCAAAGGTCGCTATCAGAATCGTTATAACGAAGGGGTTCAGAAAGGAATTTTTCTACATCGTGCCATTGATTATTTCACTGATAACCATGATGCCACCTATGAAGTTCGCTTGCTTTTCAGAGAGGGTTATAGAAAATATGCTGGTGTTGTAGTAGATGTATTCTACGATCATTTTCTTGCTCGATACTGGGAAACTTTTTCTCCTTACCCACTCAAAGGATTTACCCGAAAGTTTTACTACCAAATGGTTCAGCGATACAGAGAGTTACCTTCATCTGTAAAGAGTATATTGCCGTTTATTATCCAGAGCAATAGGTTTTACAGCTATCACACAATCGAGGGGGTTGAGGGTGCACTAAAAATTATGAGCAAAGTAACTTCACTACCAGACAAAACTGATTTTGCAATTACTACTCTAAGAAATAACTACTTATTTATTCGTAACCAGTTTGAAATGTTCTTCCCCGATTTAATTGATTATGTTATCCTGGAATATGGTATTATTCCATCGGGCTGGAATGATGGATCAATCCATTCGGGAACTATCGAGCTTAAGGAAGATGAAGAGTAGTATGGTAAACGACCAAAGCGAAGACCCCCCATAGCTAAAAAACGGTAGCGGAATTCCAATTACAGGGAATAGCCCAATGGTCATCCCAATATTTACGGCAATATGAAAGAAAAGTATGGATATTACACCATATCCATAGATCCGGGAAAATGATTCTCGTTGTCGTTCGGCTATTTTGATTAACCTCAGAAGTAGAAAAACAAAAAGAGATATTACGACGAGAGAGCCAACAAAACCCCATTCTTCTCCAACAGTGCAGAAAATAAAATCTGTGCTTTGCTCAGGAACAAAGTTGTACTTGGTTTGTGTGCCATTTAAAAATCCTTTTCCATATAAACCTCCTGAACCAATGGCAATTTTTGATTGGTTCACATTGTACCCCCAACCCAAAGGATCTGATTCTATGCCCAGCATATCATTAATCCTATCGCGATGATGGCTTACCAAAACGTTATTGAAAATATAATCTACGCTGAAACTAAAGGCGGAGGTGACAATTAGAAATGAGAGCATATATAAAACATGCTTCACTTTATGCTTGAAGGCATATATTAATGCAAAGGGTATTCCAATGCCGATGGGAATTAAGAGTAAATAGTAGGGAGATATTTCTAAGTCGAAAAATTCAGAAGCACCAAAAAGCAATGCCATTAAACCAATTATGCCAAATGAGAAGCGAATGGTATCACGGTATCGTTTACTAATTAATCCGAAAAGAAGAAGGGTTAGGATAAGTAAACCTGCAAGAATTGTAAACTTGCTAAATAACAATACAAGGATAAATAAGCCTACTACAAACGCAAAAAAAGCAAGAACCCATCCAGGCAAGCCTTCACGGTAAAGAACCCATATGAATGCGCTAAAAACCATTGTAGTGCCAATGTCTTTCTGCAGTATAATAAGTAATACGGGGGTTAAAATAACAGCTGCTATTTTGAAGAAGGAATTGAATGAGGTTAGTTTAAATCCATAAACACTCATTAATCTTGCCAACGCTAGCGCAGTAACAAATTTGGCAAATTCAGCCGGTTGAATCCTAAAAGTGCCTAATTGTATCCAAGATTTTGAGGCATTTACTTCAACCCCGAAAAAGAGCACCAGAATTAATATGAAAATAACAAGCAAGTATAAGTAATTTGCAAAAATGTAATAAAACCGGGAATCAATTGAAAGAACTATGATTGCAATGAGAATTGCTGCTAATATCCAGATTAGCTGCATTCCATAACGCTGAGTCGTATCAAAAATACTAACATGTTCTTCGGAGAAAACAGCAGCGTAAATGTTAAACCAACCCATTACCATAAGGATTAGGTAAAGAATAACAGTTGGCCAATCGAGCCATTTATATATCCTATTTCTTCTTCTCATACCTATCAAGCAAAACAGCGTCTAATATTCTTTGCTCTAGCCAAATTCTTTTCACCTTATTGGTTAGATATTTTTCTATCATTAAGCTGGCAATAGGAGCGGCCCAAGTAGCACCAAATCCAGCATTCTCTACATATACAGCTATGGCTATTTGGGGATCATCTTTTGGGGCAAAAGCGATGAATACAGAATGATCCTTCCCATGTGGATTTTGGGATGTGCCTGTTTTCCCACAAACAGTAATGCCAGGAATTGCGGCAATACGAGCAGTACTCCCGCTACCCGGTTCTCCATTTACGGCCAAGTCCATTCCTTCAATGATATAGTTATACCACAGAGAATCAATGGTGGTATAGTGCTTGAGTTTGAATCTTGGTTCTATATCAGCTTCCCCTTCAATGGATTTAACTAAATGGGGTGTAAAGTAAAAGCCATGATTGGCAATGGCTGTTGCCATATTGGCCATTTGTAAAGGTGTTGTACCCAACTCTCCTTGACCTATTGCCAAAGAAATGATGGTCAACGAATTCCATCCTCCTTTGCGAAAGTACCTGTCATAAAACTCTATGCTTGGAACTATGCCCGCTAGTTCATTTGGTTGATCAATGTTTAGTTTCTTACCATACCCAAATGATTCAACATGGTTTTTCCATGTTGTAAACCCTCTTTCAACTCCGCCAGTTCCATATTTATCAATTATGTTACGAAATACGTTACAAAAGTATGTGTTGCAGGATACCTGGATAGATTGAACCAAATCGGAAGGTGATGGATGATGATGACAACCGACACCTCGCCCCACTCGGTAGGCTCCATCGCAATAGTATCGGGTTTGAGGGCGTACAATACCTTCCTGAAGTCCAATCAGGGCATTCACAACCTTAAAGGTAGATCCTGGAGGATAAAGCGCCATAAGAGCACGATTGAAAAGAGGTTTAAGGGTATCGGTTTCCAATTCGCGAAAATTTCCCGTACGAGGACGACCTACAAGAAGGTTAGGATCATAATTAGGGCTTGTAATCATAGCAAGAACCTCACCGCTGCTAGGTTCAATGGCAACAATGCCTCCAATCTTATTTTGCATCAATCGTTCACCATACTCCTGCAGATTTGCATCAATAGTACAGGTTACATTTTTGCCTAGAATTGCTGTTGTATCGTATCTTCCATCGGCATATGATCCTTTAATACGATTATGTACATCAACTACATAAACATTTACTCCTTTTTGCCCCCTAAGTTCGGTTTCATAGCTGCGTTCAATCCCACTTATTCCTATGTAATCGCCCATCCTGTAGTAGGGATTGTTGCGTATAACCTTATCATCTACTTCTCCAACATAGCCAAGTATGTGTGATGCAATACTTTTAGGATAAGCCCTCAACGTTCGGGGTTGAACATAAAACCCAGGATATTTAAAGAGTTTTTCTTGAAGAACTGCATAATCCTGGGCTGAAAGTTGTTTAAGCAAAATGGAAGGTCTAAATGATGAGTGCCGTTTGGCTTCCAGTAAGTTTATCTCCAATTGATCACGTGTAATTCCAAGAATCGAACAAAGTTCTATGGTATCAAAAACTTGAACCTGACGGGGGATAACCATAAGATCATAGGTGGCCTGATTGTAAACGAGAAGTTCCCCATTTCTGTCGTAAATAAGACCTCTGGCTGGATATTGTGTAACTTGTCGGAGTATATTATTACTTGCAGATAATCTGTAGGAATGATCAACTACTTGTAGTAAGAATAGACGAATCAGTATTACCAGAAACACCAGCAAAATCACTACTGCAAAGATATTACGCTTATCTGTACTTACGTTCTGCGACACCTTTGATTGATTTTATTTTCGACGTATAAATAGGAATTGCGAAGTTATTATAAATGATAATGTTACCAGTGAACTTAATACTGTTCGCCATAGTGTTGCTCCAATATTAATAAAAGTAAAACTTTCAATAAGGAAAAGCATTAGATGATGTGCAACGGTAAGGGTGGCGGTATACCGAAGGAACCAATTGAATCCATTTTGTGACATGGATGGACTTCCCTTTTTCTCAATATCATCCCGTTCGGTTAAGAAGTTTAAAAAATAAGGACGAAAAAAAGCCATAAGAAGTGTAGCAGATGAATGGGTCCCATATGTATTCATAAGTGTGTCAATGATTAGCCCAGTTAGAAAACCTAAAAAAAGTAAGAGCCAACCTGGTGTCTCATAAGGAAGCAAAAGGATGAAAAGGATATAGAAATATGGGTTGATATATCCGCTTAGCTGGATGTTATTGAAAAGAAACAACTGAAGGAAAACCAGCAGAATGAAAAGTCCTAGATATTTTAAAAGTTCTTTATACATTATAGTTTACATTCCCATTGATTCTAGTTTTTCACTTTCATCTTCATGTAGGTTTTTAACCACCCAAACATAATACAGCTGTTTAAAGTCGTTCATTAGTTTGGCTCTTACTGTGTAAAAATTTCCAGATTTTGTGTCGAACGATTTAATTGTTGCCAAATTTATGTTTGGAGGGAAAATTGCAGAGAAACCACTCGTTACTATAGTATCTCCAATATTCATGTTTACATGTTGAGGTATTTCTGTAAAAATTACTTCCCGATAATTTCTTCCATCCCAATATAATGATCCAAAGTAATGAGATTGTTTAAGCTTGGCCGATATTTTTAGGTCGATGTTGAGCAGGGATATAACCGTTGAGTAATGCTCAGAAACTCCGGCAACAATCCCCACAATACCATTGTTGGTTACAACACCCATTTCTCGTTCCACCCCATCATTTTTCCCTATATTTATGGTTAAAAAATTGTATCGCTTGTTGGTAGAATTATTTACAACTCTGGCCGGGATAAATTGGTACTGTGAATTAGATAGGGTATCGCTCTTCGATAGCTGTAGTCTTTCGAGGTTAACAGTTAACTTTGAAATCTGATTACGCAGATCAAGGTTTTCCTTTGCCAACTGTTCGTTGACAGCCAATAGCCCAAGGTATTGCCTTCCATTATCAATTTTGTTATATACGTAACCCGTTATTGCCCGGGTAGCATTTTCAAACTTAGATCGTTGGTAGTATGTATGATTTGCAAGCAACCAAAGGGAAAAACTTTCTAATGCAAGGAATAGCAGTATAAAATGATATTTAACTATAAAACGAATAATGCTATTCATAATTGGAAAGAGATCTTTTCACTTATTGGTTAATGATATTTGCCATTCCTATCGCATAAGGAAAGGAAACTTATCAACATTCTTCAACGCTATTCCAGTACCTCTCGCAACAGCATGCAAAGGGTCTTCTGCCACATGGAATGGGATATTTATTCTATCGGTGAATCTTTTGTCAAGACCCCTTAACAATGCACCGCCCCCAGCTAAGTATATGCCTTTCTGAACGATATCAGCATAGAGTTCTGGCGGTGTTTGCTCAAGAACACTCAGAATCGCAGTTTCGATTTTGGATATTGATTTGTCAAGGCAATGAGCAATTTCCTGATACGAAACGGGAACTTCAATGGGTAATGCTGTCATAAGATTTGGACCTCTTACAACATAGTCGGTTGGGGGATTTTCTAAATCGGGGAGCGCTGATCCCACTGCGATTTTTACATCCTCGGCAGTACGATCACCTATCTTAATATTGTGTTGATGTCTCATGTAAGCTTGAATGTCAGAGGTGAATCCATCGCCAGCAATGCGGATAGATTTATTACATACTATTCCCCCAAGTGCAATAACAGCAATTTCAGAAGTGCCCCCTCCAATATCAACCACCATGCTGCCATCAGGAGCTTCAACGTCTAGTCCAATACCCAAAGAAGCTGCCATGGGTTCATATATCATGTAAACATCTCTGCCTCCGGCATGTTCAGCCGAGTCACGTACAGCCCGTATCTCAACCTCTGTGCTACCGCTTGGGATACAAACCACCATTCTCAACGAAGGTGAAAAAAACTTGTTCTTTGTATGGATCATTTTGATCATTCCCCGCATCATTTGTTCCGCGGCATTGAAGTCGGCAATTACCCCATCGCGAAGAGGCCTTATTGTTTTTATATTCTCATGGGTCTTACCATGCATTTGCCTTGCCCTTTCACCTATGGCAATCAACTTGCCCGTGGCATGATCAATCGCAACAATTGAGGGTTCATCAACTACGATCTTATCGTTGTAAATAATTATTGTGTTGGCAGTTCCAAGGTCAATGGCCAACTCCTGAGTAAAGAAAGAGAATAGTCCCATTTTTTAATTTAGATGTTATTATTTGGCTTGTTATAAATTGTATCTTTTGTTTGATAGATAAAAATCCAAAAATATAAATAATTAGTGTTTAAAATGCCTTACTCCTGTGAAAACCATTGCGATGTTATGATTATTGCAGTAGTCAATGGTCTCCTGATCTCGAACCGATCCACCTGGCTGTACCACTGCACAAATACCCTCTTTATCGGCAATCTCTATGGAGTCGGCAAAGGGGAAGAAAGCGTCTGAAGCCATTACAGCATCCTTAAGGTTAAACCCAAAACTTTTAGCTTTTTCAATGGCATGTTTCAGTGCATCTACCCTTGAGGTTTCTCCAACACCGCTTGCAATAAGTTGCCTGTTTTTTGCCAGAACTATTGTATTTGATTTAGAGTGTTTTACTATTTTGTTAGCAAAAACTAAATCTGCATACTGATCATCTGATGGTGTAACCAGGGTTACTGGTTTCATATCCTCCACTGATTCAGTTTTTGAATCTCTATCTTGAGCTAGGGCTCCGTTTAGTATGCTCCTGAATTGCATGTTGTGAAATGCACTTTTTTTCGAGAGCAAAACAATACGATTTTTCTTGGAGGTTATTGTTTTAAGAGCATCTTCCGAGTAGTTTGGAGCAATAATAACTTCGAAAAAAAGTTTATCCATTTCATTTGCCGTTTCAGCATCGATTGGGCGATTAGATATGATTACACCCCCAAATGCTGAAACAGGATCTCCAGCAAGAGCGTCTATCCATGCTTGGGTTAGCGTTTTACGGCTAGCCAATCCGCAGGCATTATTATGCTTTAGGATACCAATGGTTGGCTCTTCGAATTCTGCTATTAGGTTAATTGCTGCGTCAATGTCGAGGAGGTTGTTGTATGATACTTCTTTCCCGTGTAGCTGTTGGAATAAGGCGTTAAAATCGCCATAGAACATGCCTTTTTGGTGAGGATTTTCTCCATAGCGCAACACCTTTACACCCTGTATGCTCTGTTTAAAAGCAACGGGGCTGCTTTCGCTGGCAAAATAGCTAAAAATAGCGGTATCGTAATGGCTTGTCATATTAAAAGCTTCGAGCGCAAACTCTCTCCTTTGATCAATGGTGGTACTGCCATTGTTAGTGTCAAGTAAATCAATCAAGGTTTTGTACTGATTTCGAGATGAAACAACCAATACATCCCTAAAGTTTTTAGCCGCTGCACGTATTAAAGAAACACCACCTATATCAATCTTTTCAATTATCTCCTGTTCCGATGCACCAGATGCGACTGTTTCCTCAAAGGGGTATAAATCAACAATAACCAAATCAATTTCGGGTATTTTATACTCTTCCAACTGAAAAAGGTCATTTTCATTGTTTCTACGGGCTAATAGTCCGCCAAAAATTTTTGGATGCAGGGTTTTTACCCTCCCCCCTAGTATAGAGGGATACCCTGTTAGTTCTTCAACTGGTTCTGCTTCTACTCCGCAATCTTCAATAAACTTTAGTGTACCACCCGTGGAGAATATTTTTACACCAAAATTATTGAGTAGATGTATTACTTCGTTGAGGTTATCCTTATGATAAACCGATATTAATGCTGTTTTTATCTGTTTTAAACCATTCATATATAGTGGTATATGTGCGCAGGCTCTACTTTTTAATGTTGCATTTATTTTTTTCGATACAAAAATGGCTAAAAGCTTCCAATTTATCACTCTAATACACATTGAAAATATCAAAATATTGGTGTTTTTTTATGTTAACTTTACCAAATAATTTTTAACCTTTTTCGTTTTAAGCAATCATACCAACAACAATTTTTCATTGATAGGGAATGAAGCCATTTAAACCCATAATAATTCTTGTTAAAGTTGCCCGAGAAAGTTTTGCATTTGCATACCAATCCATTTCAGTTAATAGGATGCGTACTTTCCTTTCGTTGCTGGGTATTACCATAGGAATTTTTGCCATAATTTCGGTTTTTTCAATTCTTGATGCTTTAGAGAAAAACGTTAGGGATAGTTTGAAATCGCTTGGTGAAAATGTTGTTTACGTTCAAAAATGGCCATGGGGGATGGGTGGAGAGTATCCCTGGTGGAAGTACATGAATCGTCCACAGCCAACCCTTGAAGATCTTGAGGAAATTCGATCAAAAAGCATTTTTACTTCCGTCGCATCCTTTGTCATGCAGTTTCAATCTTTGATCCGTTACAATAATAACTCTGTGCCAAATAGTTCAGTTATGGCAGTCACAACACAGTACGAAGAGATACGATCATTCGAAATTGAAACGGGAAGATATTTTTCTCCTTTCGAATTGCAGGCAGGTAGGAATGTTGCTGTTATTGGAAACACATTGGCATCGGAACTTTTCTTGGGTATTAATCCGGTTGGGCAGAGCATAAAAATTGGGGGCTACAAGGCAGAGGTGATTGGTGTTATGAAGAAGGAGGGTAAATCCGCTTTTGATGATGAGAGTCTTGATGATCTTGTTATTGTGCCTGTTGGGTTTGCCAAATCTTTGGTTGATTTAAGACGTGTTGGCCCTTGGATAATGGTTAAGCCAATTGAAACTGCTACAACTGATGATTTGATAGACGAACTTCGAGGCATTCTTCGATCTTTTCGGAGATTAAAACCAATTGAAGATGATGATTTCTCATTAAATCAAATCAGCATGCTAAAGCAAGGGCTGGATAATATTTTTGGAGCCATAAATCTTGGTGGCTGGATAATAGGCGGTTTTTCAATACTTGTGGGCGGTTTTGGCATTGCCAACATCATGTTTGTATCGGTAAAGGAAAGAACAAATGTTATTGGAATTCAGAAAGCATTAGGAGCAAAAAACTATTTTATACTTCTTCAGTTTCTTTATGAGTCTGTTCTGCTATCAGTAATGGGAGGTGCTATTGGACTTCTAATTATTTTTGGGGGAACTCTGCTGGTATCCAATTTAACTGAGTTTAATATTTCTCTTACAGCAGGAAATGTTATTTTGGGTTTAACCATTTCTGCTGTTATTGGTGTAGTTTCAGGGTTTGCACCAGCATGGTCGGCTTCAAGGCTCAACCCGGTTGAAGCAATAAACACTAAATCGTAATTCCTTTACCATCAAGGAAATTCGTTAATTCTATAAAGTCAGCAACACTTAGCTGTTCAGGCCTTTTTTCAAATAGTGGATGAGAAGTATTTATGTCTGAACGTAATGCTTTTAATGAATTCCTTAGAGTTTTTCTACGCTGATTAAATCCTGTTTTCACAACCTTTACAAAGAGTTGCTCATCGCAATCTAACCTCTCAGTGGTATTTCTGGTAAGTTTTATTACTGCTGATTTAACTTTTGGTGGAGGAGCAAAAACTCCTTCGCTTACAGTGAAAAGGTAGTTGATATTGTAGTATGCCTGGAGCAACACGCTTAGTATACCATAGGTTCTTGTTCCGGGGGGTTCGCATATTCGAAGCGCAACTTCTCGCTGAACCATTCCAACAGCTTCATCAACTATTGACCGGTTCTCAATGATCTTAAAGAAGATTTGCGAAGATATGTTGTAAGGGAAATTGCCAATAATTGATATTTTTTCGCTGGAAAGTTTGGAAATGTTTAAAGTCAAGAAGTTTTCGAAGATGAGCCTATTGCCAAGTTCAGGGAATAGTTCTTTTAAGTATTCTATGGATTCGGCATCAATTTCTGCAGCGTAAAAGTTTTCACCAAATCTTTCCAAAAGCAATCCGGTTAAAACACCCATCCCAGGACCGACCTCTAGAATTGTTTTTGCCTCATTAGCCGTCAAACTTTCAACGATCTTTAAGGCAATATTCTTGTCCTTGAGAAAATGCTGTCCTAGTTTTTTTTTGGGCGTAACGTAATTCATCCTTTTAAACTCTAGCTATTCGAAGAATTTTTAATGTGGACTGTTCTCTGCGGGAATGGTATTTCAATTCCCTCTTCATCGAAACGCATTTTTATGGTCTTGAACATATCAAATCTGATGGCAAAGCTATCATTCGGATTTGCAGTCCAAATCCATGCCCTAATAACAATTGCCGATTCGGCAAGGTTCACTACTCTAACCTTTACCTTTGGCAAGCCCTCCTGAATATCGCTTTCAGATCTATTGTCAATGCAAAGGGGGTGGCTTTCTGCTTCACTTTGAAGTATATTCAATGCTTTGTCAACATCGGCAGTGTATGATATGCTTACCTCAAAACGAACACATAACCTTTCATCACCGATATTCAAGTTTTCGATAACCTGAGAGTTCATAAGTGCGTTGGGAATAACAATCCGATTATTGTCAAAATCCCTTATCACAGTATGCCGTAACGTGATATCTTCAACCGTGCCGGTATGAAGAGAATTAACCTTAACTAAATCTCCAACCCGAAAAGGTTTGAACATTACAATGAACACTCCTCCAACGATGTTCGAAAGTGCTTGTTGCGATGCAAAGGCAACAATGGCAGTAATTACACCGGCACTGGCAAATATTGGCAATCCGAATTGACGGAGTTCTGGAATAAGCTGAAAAACAACGACTATGCCCAACCCAATGATCAGTGCACTTACAGTATTCTTCAAAAAAGTGTATTTAGTGGGATCAGCATTTAGCACTGTTGAAGCACGATAAATACTTCTATTCATTATTTTTCTGAATACTTTTATGAGAATCACACAGGCTATAGATGTACTTATGATTATAAGCGGGTAGGTGAAGGCCTTGTATTCCATTAAGTTAATATTTATGTCCATGATATATACATTTGGTTAGAATTTTATACGTAATTGAACTCTTGCATCACTTCGGGTTGATCCATCAATTTTGTCGAGTCCAGAACCCAGCTGCTCCTGATCGGCAAAGAATGTTTGGGCAATTCTGAACCAAAAATCAACATTTCTTCCAAATGAATATTTTGCCAAAAAGTATGCTCTTGCCCCCCTTGAGTAATATGCCGGAATTGAGAAGTAGTAAAGCACATCGTTTTCATAAGCATAAATTCGGGCATTCCACGAATCGGTCTCAAAAATAGCAAATCGGGCGGTTAGGGTAAGGGGACTTTTTTTGGGCCGATACGAAATATCCTGATAAAGCATTATCCCTTTTTCTACGGGCAAATTTTCCTCTTCGTACCACGAAAACTCTATTCGGCTTTTTAGTTGCACGTTACGATTGGGGTTAAATGAGAGATGAAATCGTAGCCCTTGATTGGTGTATGGGACAACCCACCGTGTTTGTGCCGTGTCAACATTTTGGTTCTTATCCTTCTGCTTAAACCTGTAACGAATCTGAAAGCTAAGCCTTGACCTTGGGCTATAGGTTGCCTGCAGAAGATAATCTCTGCCCCTTGATGGGGCATTAATTCCATACCTTAACCACGAAGATTGGAAAACATCAGCATATCCGTTGATGTGCCAGTGCCGCATAGGAAGCAAATCGAATCCAGCTAATATTCCCTTTTCGTTTGACGGGCTGGTTCCTTCGGCAAGTGCTCCCGTATAGTACGTGCTAAAATCTTTCTGATAGTTTCTACCCAGAATGGAAAGCTTGAGCAAAGGGTGCAATCTAAACATGCCTCCGGCAATAACACCACTCCCATGGTTTAGAGTATTAGATGCTTCACCAAAAAAAAGATGGTTACCCAAGCCGTAGCTAAAGTCAACGCCAATATTTGTTCTGTTATTCAGCGAGGGCTCAAAGAAACGATAGGGTTGACTTGGTGTTTCATAAATTCCTTCTAAGTTTACGAAGGAAGCAGTAGCACCAGCTCTGAGATTTTTCCATGCAAAACTAACATTTCCTCCAGTAACAAGTTCTCCCAAGGTTTTTTTACTATCTATTTCACTGGTTGTTCGATGAAGACCGCTTGTGGGGCGAGAAGTGAACATAGCTTCTCCGTCGATGAGGGAGTCAGTGATATTGGCATCAATTTTTTTGTAGGAGCCAAAGGCTGATATATCTAATTTGCCAAGTTTAAAGGTTGTACCCACACCACGCAAAAATTCATTCTCGTTGGTGGAGCTGTAGCGGTATAATCCCTTGGCTCGTTTTCGAATCCCCATGGGATCGGGCGATTTACCGAACGAAGCACTAGTCCATAGGGTTAAGCCCTGTCCGAAATCAGCGTTAAAATCACCTACCACCAATGTACGAATAGCGCCAATATCATTTACTTGGATATGGAATGAGTAGTGATCGAAACCGTAGGGATTTGAGCCCTTGAAGAATTCTTCTCCCGGGTCTTTCTCTCCCACAAATCCTACCTGAAAACCACTTCGGGTTCGATAGGTATAGCGATTATATAGCCCGATTCTGTTCCCTGCATATCTTGTTGCATTGGGATTATTTTCTGGCGGAGGCTTGTACCCTTCCTGTGTTTCAATGAGTGACCTTGCTCTGATAAACATGTCGTGCTTTCCGTTACTGAAACGGGGAAGAGAAACCTCTTTTTCCGATGGATCAGCAATGGTAATAAAGGGGAGTAATTTAAAAATATCGTTAAAATCAAATCCAACAACAAGTTGTAACTCGTAAATGGATAGTATTTTACCATGTTGCTTCACATAGTCTTGTATTGATATTATCTGAAAATCGGATAGAAAGACGAGCCTGCCAAGCTCTTCGCTTGAAGTTTTGTTGAGGTTAATGGGATTTTCACTTAGATAAATCAGATCTTCAGCAAGGGCATCAAGGTCAATATCATCCTCGCTGGAGGCGACAATATCCTCCAAAATATCGGCGATTATGCTTTGTGGATCAATGTGATGCAACTGACCTAAGGCAATGTTTGCCGAGTACCACGTAATAAGAAGGGTTGATATTAACCTTAATATCTTCATGGATTAGAGGGTTCATCGGGTAGGTTTTTTTTCCTTTGTCCAAAAATGTAAGCAACCGTAAAGTGGGGCGTATAGCCCATATATTCATGTCGTGTGAATGCCATATCCATTTGAATAGGGCCAAATTGATAGCCAATACCAAAGCAAATAAGAGAAGGATTTGAGGCTAAGCCGGTTCTAAAAGAAAGTTTATCGATGGGAATGAATTCGATTCCTGCTTTAAAAGAATGACCCGAATCGAGGTTTTTTTCTATTCCAGTTGTAATCAATACCATTTCGCCTAATTTGTGGGCTAAACCAAGGTTAAAAATAGTGGGGATTCTCTCGTCTTCTTGTATTTTGCTTCGGGTTGGATTCAGGATATGAAGTCCAATGCTTAGATTTGGTGAGGGATTGTAGAGAATTCCTCCCTCTGCTGTGAAGGTAGAAGTGCTGCCATATTCCCCTGCGATATAAACATGATGTACATTTAGCTGCACTCCTGCGCTGAGAGTTGGTAAAAGTTTCATCCCAAATGCCAACCCAGCCTTAGTTTGGTTAAATTGGCTGAACCCCATTCGTTTGATTGACAAGCCTAGAGTGCCTGTATTCACAGGAATCAATGCGCCAATGGCACTAAAACTTAATTCGGGGGTAATAAACCGATTCTCATGATGAACCCCAACCCAACTATGCTCCTGATATCCTAGACCAGCTTGATTGTAAAAAAGTGACCAACCATCCAAAAGTCCAGTTGAAGAATACCCAAGCGATGCGGCTCTACTGCTTGGCTGATCTATTGGAAACCCCGCTAATGATACGTTGTGCAAAAGAAATATAATAAGAATAACTACCATTAAGCAGTGAATCCTTATCGGAATGGATTTGATAAAACTATTTGTATGCTTCGATTTTATCATTTCACATTGGTCCTGAAATCGAAATGAATTCTGGAAAGTTCTACATTTGCAGATACAACTTTCTTGGCAAGATCGGCTTTAAAGTTTACTACCTTTTCCAACACATCCGTTTCTCCAGTCCCAATAATCTGTGCTGCAAGTATTCCCGCATTGCGCGATCCATTAAGAGCAACAGTTGCCACTGGTATTCCTGCAGGCATTTGAAGAATTGAAAGAATTGAATCCCATCCATCAATGGAATTTGATGATTTAATTGGTACCCCAATAACTGGAAGTGGGGTAAACGCTGCCACCACACCGGGTAAATGAGCAGCGCCTCCTGCTCCGGCAATAATAACTTTTATCCCCCGAATGTGAGCATTCCTTGCAAATTCTGCAACCTGATCTGGTGTACGATGGGCTGAAAGAGCATTTACCTCAAAAGGAATTTTTAAGTCGTTTAGCAGTTTACAAGCATCTTCCATAATTGGCATGTCCGATGCACTGCCCATGATTATGCTAACTTTAGGATTCATAGTAATATGATTTTATTTTTCTCTAAAATAGTTTTTTCAGGATTAATAGCAAAATGGATTTTTTACTTTGCGAACCTTTTAATGTTAAATATAAATAGTTTCTTAACTAAAATATTCTTGTATTTCTTAATAATTTATTATTCAGATAAATCCTTATCGTAGTATTGTGGGGCAAGTTGCTTATGGGTTTCAATAAAAAGGGTTTTAACTTCATCAATAAACTTGTCAAGTTCTTTCTCCTGGTATGTTTCAGATGTTATTTCTGGTAATATTCTCATCTTAAAAGTTTGTTTGCCCTTAATAGTGTAACCCTTTTTAGGAAAAACTTCCATAGTCCCATTAATAATAACCGGAAGGATAGGGTAGCTTGATTTTTTGGCTAAAACAAAAGCTCCATCCCTAAAGCGCTTAACTTTTCCATCTGTTGATCTTGTTCCCTCGGGAAAGATCAAAACGGAACTACCTTGCTTTAGGTGTTCTTGAGCTTGCTTGATCATTTTTAAAGCACCCCTAATGCTTGTTCTATCAATTGCGATATGTCTGTTTAACCAAAGGTTCCATCCGATTATTGGAATTCTAAAAATTTCACGTTTTGCTACCCACTTGAAGTGCATCCACAATCGATAAAGTAGCACTATATCCATTGCACTTTGATGATTGGAGATAATAATATACGGTTGTCCCTTTCGAATAAACTCTTCCCCTTTTATGTCTATTTTCCAAAAAGGATTAATCCAAATATAGAACATTGCCCATATAATTGAGTACCTTTGAAGAATCCATAAGCGTTTATCCCACCATGCAGTAAGAATCCATACTAAAGCATCGAAAGCAAAAAAAATTATTGTAGAAATGCCAATTAATAGCCAAACAACAGGAGCTATAAAGTATTTGTTTAGTATTTTATACATCTAAAATGATTAGGAAAAAATTACCACAAAAATAGTTTATAGATTAATATTAGCAAAAAGAAGTATTTCAGCAAAGTTATGATTTTAAGGTCCAATAATACAGTTAAACTATTTTATTAGATTTTATTTCTATTTTTACTTTATTAATTCAATGAAGGGTCTTCCATATATAATGAAACATTATTTTTAAAATCAAATTTTAAAGTAAAAGTTTTTTGATATTTTTTTTGGCACTACCTTTGCAATATTAAAAGTTGCGTATTGAAAAGTTAGAATTATTATAATTGAGATTTATATTTAGGCAATAATAGTTGAATGGTTTGAAGAAAAATAGGATGAAAAATTTTGTATGCGTTTTATTGTTTTTAATTATTTCATACTCAGTTTTTGCTCAGAATTCCGCATCGAAACCCAAGGACCCAGCAGATACGATTGTGTTGATTAGTGGAAGAAAAATGGTGGCATATGTTCAAGGGGTATCACCTAGCAAAATATCATATTTCCCATTGGAAAGTAGAGAGTTAAAGGACATGGACCGTAAACAGGTTCATAAAATATTATACCGTACCGGTAGGGTAGAAACATTCAACACACTTGCTGTTCAATTAGTGTCAGAAGGTGATTGGAAAACGGTTATCCTAACTGATAATACGGATGATGTTGAAGGTTTCTTTGCTCTTGGTGAAGTTCAAGCTCAATCATCCCCAAAGAGCCGTAATGCGCGAGCCGCGCAACAAAGTGCTGACATTCGTCTAAAAAAAAGAGCGGTGAATATGGGCGGTTTAGTAGTACTTATTACTAAGAGAGAAACAAAAGGGGGTTACGGAGAAACTCCCACTCATTATGTTGAGGGGGTTGTTTATGGATTTGAACCGCCAAGCGAATAGCCGATATTAACCTTTATTCAATAATAAAGTTAACAGGAAAGTTCATTCTAACTCTTACAGGTTTACCTCTTTGCATTCCTGGATTCCATGCAGGACTTGATTCAATTACCCTTACTGCTTCATTATCGAGCAATGGATCAATTCCTTTTATTACTTTAACTTCTGAAACCTTCCCATCGATTTCAATGGTAAATTCGACGAAAACTTTTCCCTGAATGCCGTTTTCTGCAGCGTATTGGGGATAAATTAAGTTTCTTCCCACATAAGTTCTAAAGGATTCACTGTTTTCACTATCGCCAAAGGTGGGCATCTGTTCAACTAAAATGAACACCTGATCCTCATCAATCTCTTCTTCATCAAACAACATGTTTAGTTCAAGTACTTCACTATCTCGCTCATAGGTTGAAATTCCAGCCGTTTCAGCTTTTGTTTTTCGCTTGCTTCTTCCAAGAGATGTAATTGCTACTTCACTTACCTTTTCATTGCTTGATGCACCCAAAGAAGTTTCATCAATTGTTGATGCTGCAGCTGGTAGAGGAGGCTGCGCCATTTCGCGAACGCTCTCAATAATAGTATCCTCATCAATTTCAGCAATGCTTAAATTTACATCATCATCAAAATCAACATCATCTTCCACAATTCTTAATGCTTCAATTTTTTCGAAAGCTGGAGGGGCAGCAACTCTTCTATCATCAGGCTGAACCCTGGTTGTTTTTTCTCTTTCTTGAAGTTCATGAGTTGTAATCTCTTGCTGTTCTGCAACTTTGGGTAAAGTAACTTTTTCTTCTAAAGCAACATGCTCCGAAATAGTAAGAGGAGGAGTAATTTGTTTAACTGAATAGTAAACCAAACCAGATATAGTTACTATCACTAGGAGTGAGGCAGCGATTTTAAAATAGAAAGGGATGCTATATTTCTTTCTTTGAGTAGCATCAACTCTTCCATCGATCCTTCTATTTAGATTTTCTGATATCCCCTTTATATCCTCTGGTGTATCCATCAAACTCAAGCCTTCAAGCTCATCGGCACACATAGGGCAAGTGGCAAGATGTTTTTCAACCTGGTTCATCTCGGTGCCAGTGAGTTTGCTACGAAGGTACTTAATTAGAGTATCCTGGGGGATACACCCTGTATCGTTATTTGATATGTTGATTTTACTGTTCATGCCCCGATAAGCTGATCTTTAGGTTTCGTTTGCCGTTCTGTATATAGCTTTTCACCTGGTTGAGGGTAAAGCCCGTAATGCTTGACACCTCCTGATAACTCTTATCCTTTAGGTAGAAAAGCTCAATGCAAATGCGCTGCTCTTCCGATAGGTTACCAAGTTCCTTTCCCAGTTTTTCAATTTGCTCCTCAAGAACACTGTCGTTATCATGATACAAATTTATGGAGCTTTCCATAAATGGAGCGTTAAAATTTACAATCTCATGCTGATTAATTGCCTTCGATTTTGAATTGCGAATTTCATGCAGGCAGTAGTTTTTTGCTACAGAGTACAACCACGATTTAAAATTGGCAACAGTATGCTTTTTCAGATCCTCGAATAGCTTTTCAAAAATCCCCATCACAGCATCCTCGCTTTCGTCCTTGCTCCTAAGATATTTCATGCATACGGCAAAAACAAAGCGTGTATACCGTTTATATAGTAATCCAATCAACTCCTTGTCGCCCTTGAGGCGATACAAATCAATGAGTTGAATGTCGGTCAAATCTTCTGTTCTGCGCTTTTGTAGCAAGGTATTGATAGTGAGATTAGAAGTATAAAAATACAAAAAAAATGAAGAGCGATTATGGAAAAACATAAAAGCTTGCATCTGCTATGTAAACGAACCTAATTATAAATTTAATACATCGAAGTCATGAAAAAACTAATTGCAGTAGCTTGGATCGTAATTCTTAGCTCATTTACAATCGTAAATAACCCCACAGGAACACTTACGGGTTTGGTAACCGATGCGGAGAATGGAAAACCCATAGCATTGGCAAAGATCGAGGTTATACAGGGTAAGGCTGTTATTAACCACCAGCAAACCTCAAAAAGCGGAACTTTTTCAATGGAACTTAGCTCAGGAAGCTACAACGTAAAGGTATCGGCAAAAGGCTATGCCGATCAAAATTTTTCTGTTTTCATAAAGAAAACAGAAAACATACACATTAAAATAACCCTTAAAAGAGAATTAGAAGAGACTATTGATGAAGAGCTGGTTGTCAATGAAAGGGATAGAGCACATAGAAAAGTAAAAGCATCTGAACATTATGCTATGGCCGTTGGAATGCCATCGGTATCTTCAAATCAGGTCTATATGGATTGTGATTTAGCCTACATTGAGCACAATACTGAGGAGTACGATTTCATCAACGAGAATGGTTTTAAAGATGCCCTTAAAGATCCACTTTCCACCTTCTCTGTTGATGTGGATAGGGCTTCGTATGCTAATGTTCGCCGATTCTTATCGCAGAACCAGAAACCATATAAAGACGCAGTTCGTATTGAGGAGCTGATCAACTACTTCGATTATGACTATCCTCAACCCACCGATGGTCATCCCTTTTCCATTACCATAGAGGGCGATAAGTGTCCTTGGAATCCTGCACGTCAGCTTGTACTAATCGGTTTGAAAGGTGAAAATCTGAATGAAAAGGATATTCCTCCCAGCAACCTGGTGTTTCTCATCGATGTTTCGGGATCGATGTATCCAGAGAACAAGCTACCCCTTTTAAAGCAGGCATTTAAGTATTTGGTTGATCAGCTTCGTCCTGTCGACCGGGTGGCAATTGTAGTATACGCTGGTGCTGCAGGATTGGTGCTTGAATCAACCCCAGGATCGGATAAGCCCAAGATTAACGCTGCCCTCGACATGTTGCAGGCAGGTGGCTCCACTGCTGGAGGAGCAGGGATACAGCTGGCATACAAGGTTGCAAAAGAGAACTACATACATGGTGGAAATAACCGGGTTATTCTTGCCTCCGATGGCGATTTTAACGTGGGAACCAGCAGCTCATCCGAGCTTGTGAGGTTGATTGAGGATAAGCGCAAGGACGGGATCTTCCTAACAATACTTGGCTTTGGCATGGGCAACTACAAGGATGGCCGCATGGAGCAACTATCCAACGCAGGGAACGGCAACTATGCCTATATCGACAATATACTGGAAGCCAAAAAGATGTTTGGCACCGAGCTGTGGGGAACGCTTTACACCATTGCCAAGGACGTTAAAATTCAGGTGGAGTTCAATCCGGCAAAGGTTAAGGCCTACCGCCTTATTGGTTACGAAAATAGAATTCTCAACAAGGAAGATTTCAATAACGATAAGAAAGATGCCGGCGATATTGGCTGTGGTCATACGGTTACTGCTCTGTACGAAATAATCCCTGCAGATTCCGAAGAGAACATTTCTGATATTGATCCTTTGGAGTACACCCGGCAGATTGTTGGCAATAGCAAGGACTTAATGACGGTTAAGATTCGCTACAAAAAACCTGATGAGGATACCAGTAAGTTTATCACACAAAAGGTAGATGCCAATAAACTGGTAAAATCTAATAACATACAATTCGCTTCGGCTATAGCCGAATTTGGAATGCTGCTTCGTGAGTCGGAGTTCAAGGGCAATGCATCATTTTCCCAATCCATTACCCGTGCAAAGAGTGCCAAAGGAAAGGATGAGTTTGGGTATAGAAACGATTGTATTAAAATGATGGAAATAGCTGAGATGCTGTACAGGTAGGAAATTCTTATAATTCAAAAAAAAACGGGATATACTCCCGTTTTTTTTTATTCATTTTTATTTATGAGATATTTTTTTTTGTACATTTAGTTGATTTTTAGAAGACAACGCTTCTCCCAAAACCCATTAAAATCTGAGCTATGGCAAAGGACAAGAAAGAAAAAACGGCTGAAAAGAAAGTTAAGGACACCGAAAAGAAGTCCAAAGACGATTCGAAGATTAACTACGAAGCCGTTGAGGATCAAAAGAAGATAAATACAAAATTCTACGAAAAGGAACTTGCTAAGCTTCAGGTTGAGCTAATGAAGTTGCAGGAGTGGATTAAACATGAGAAGCTAAAAGTGGTTATTATTTTCGAGGGACGTGATGCGGCAGGGAAGGGGGGTGTTATAAAAACCATTACCGAATGCTTAAACCCTCGTTATTGTCGTGTAGTTGCTCTTGGAGTTCCCACCGAGAAGGAGAAGACTCAGTGGTACTTCCAACGCTACGTACCACACCTTCCTGCTGCCGGCGAAATGGTTCTTTTCGACCGTAGTTGGTATAATCGTGCAGGCGTAGAACGGGTAATGGGATTTTGTTCTGAGCATGAATACCTGGAATTCCTTCGATCCTGTCCGGAGTATGAGCGTATGCTTGTTCGTTCGGGGATAATGGTTATCAAATACTGGTTTTCTGTGAGCGACAAAGAGCAGGAGAAACGTTTTCAGGCAAGGATTGACAACCCTGTTAAACGCTGGAAATTAAGTCCTATGGATATTGAATCGAGGAGTAAGTGGGTTGAATACTCCAAGGCAAAAGATGATATGTTTGCCCATACCGACATAAAGCAAGCACCCTGGTATGTGGTTCATGCCGACGATAAGAAAAGAGCCAGGCTAAACTGTATTAAGCACTTTTTAAGCCTGATAGAGTATAAAGATCTTACTCCACCTCCTTTGGAGTTACCACCCCGTAAAGTGGACAATTCATACGTAAGGCCACCAATTACAGATCAAACCTTTGTGCCTGACGCTTATTGATCTCTTGACCAAACAACTATTCCAACCGAATGATCACTCCTAAAACCCCATAGTGGAATAGGGAGAATGTGTAAACTGTGGCGTTGTCTGCACCACCCTCAAGAATTCGGTACCCTGCTTTTAGGGTTAAGTTTTCTGTACCCTTAAAGGTAACGGCTAAAAGAACATCTTCCGCCCTGCCCTGAGGGGCAGCAAGTGCATCGCCATTTAAAATCATCCCAATTCGCTCGGTGGGTTTCCAGTGAACGCTAAAGTTGATAAGGGGTACTATGCCAAGATCGGTTTTTTCCGATTCCATAATTCCGCTTCGGAAACCTATCAACGCATCCCTAACCTTGAGGGATAAGCCAACTCCTATATCAAAGCAATTGTTATCAATTAAGTGGTAACGATATGTTAACCTGTACGAATTGAACTTGTAAGTAGCATTCAGTGAGGAATTTGCCGGATATGTTTCGCCCTGAAAAATAACATCCCTATCCACTGATCCCTTATAATTGATGTTCAATGGCGCATAAAGCGCCAGAATCTCATGCCCCTGTTTAAATCTGTAGCCAACATTTACCCTTGAGAATATATTTGGATTTGAATTCAACTCATCGGAAAGAGAAACAAGGGTTCCTGTACTCCCCGGAATACGAACATCGTTATACCCGGTGGCAATTATTCCAGTTTCAATATCAAATTTTAACTGAGCTCTTGCTACCTGAGTCAGGTGTAGAAAAAATAAGATGATTAAACAAAATGCCAGCCTGTAGTATATTATAAGTTGATTATATTTCATGTCTTTTTTGATTTTGTAGTATTAAAAAGCAAAAGCACTCATTTTGAAGCTAAGATATTACTTCTTTTTACGTTCTTTGTATTAAATGCACCAAAGTGACTATAATATTGCCAAAATGAACGCACAGCCTTCTAAGCCAGCAGGTTCATACATTAGCTTTTTCAGTAATCTGGTGAAGGAGAAGGGAGGAATAAACCTTGCACAGGGGATTCCTGGCTTTCAGCCTCCTGAGGAGCTGTTAAAATCGCTTACCCATGTAATTTCTGATAATGTTCATCAGTATGCCCCTGGTGTTGGAGACTATAAACTATTGGATACACTTGGAAAGCATTATTCGAAGGAATTTAGTGTTGACGTAAATAATTTTCTTGTCGTACAGGGTGCCACCGAAGCCCTCTCGCTTATATATACTTACCTGTTTCAAAAGCTAAAAGGGAACTTTTCAGTGCTAAGCTTCGAGCCAGCATACGAAAGCTATAGCCAATTACCTGCAATTTTTGGTCAGAAGTATGTTAACTTTCCTCTGAACGATAGCTACTCATTTAGTGAAAAAGATTTTGTACAAACTGTCATCAGCAATAATGTTAAGCTGGTCTTTATAGCATCACCCGGCAATCCTTTTGGAAAGGTATGGAGCAAAGAGGAGGTTGAAACTCTTGTTGGTCTATCGCAGGAGCTTGGTTTTTACATAGTTTTTGATGCGGTATATAAGGAACTGTATTTCGAGAGACCACCTTACATCCCATTTGGAATCAGTTCGCCCAATGTCTTTTACGTTAATAGCTTTTCCAAGATGCTTTGCATAACAGGTTGGCGGATAGGTTACCTATATGCTCACGAAAGCCATCGCGAAGCGATACGTTCAATTCATGATTATATTGGACTTTGTGCACCCTCGCTACTTCAGAGAGGCATAGCCAATTATCTGGAGGAGAATAACTTTGGTAATGATTTTTTGGATTCACTCCGAAGGAAGGTTAACCAAAGTTTTACTAGTCTTTCAGCAGTTTTGAGTCAAAATGGTTTTTACATTCCACACATCAAGGGAGGATGCTTTATCTGGACAAGGCTTCCTGAAGGGATAACCAATGGGTTTCACTTTGCACACTCGCTTTATCAAAACACAGGCGTTGCTATTATCCCCGGTGAACATTTTAGCCCAAATTGCAACAATTGGGTAAGATTTAACATTGCAAGGCCACTCGAAGAGATTGAGAAAGCGGCAAATCTTATTGTCAATTATATCCGAAAACTCTAGGACTATGTGGTTAGCATGGGTTGTATTCGTAACTCTATGTACGCTGTACACAGCAATGGTTATTGCGTTTACTGCCGGGCTAAATAGGATTAAGGATAGAAAAGTTGAGAGTACAGAACACCCCTTTTCGCTATCAGTTATAATACCGTTTCGCAACGAGGAGCAAAATATCGATTATTTGATGCAGTCACTTATAGATCAGGATCTATCGGATGATCTGTACGAGATCATTATGGTGAATGACCATTCAACAGACAATGGTTTGCAGATAGTTCATAAATGGCAATCGAGAATTAAAAATCTAAATCTATTGGACTTACCTGATGGGAAGACAGGGAAAAAGCAAGCGATTGCCTTTGGCATTGAGGCAGCCAGGAATAGCCGAATTGTGTTAACTGATGCAGATTGCACACATCCAAGGTCATGGCTTTCGACAATTTTATATGAGTTCCATCATTCTGAGGCATCAATGATAATTGGGCCAGTAATGCTTTCGCCGGCAAAAACAATTTTCCAAAAAATGCAGGCATTGGAGCATGCAAGTTTAACTGCCAGCACGCTGGGTGCATGTGGGTTGGGCTTACCATTCATGGCCAGTTCCGCCAATCTTGCCTTTGATAGAGAGCGTTTGGGATTTAATAAAGATATGCTGAATTTATCCCAATCGTCGGGCGATGATGTTTTTCTGCTGCATAGTGCCAAGCGTAAGGGTGTTGAAAAGATTTGTTGTATCCATTCGCCCAATACGCTTGTGCGAACAAAACCGGCTGGAACTTTTTCTGATTTTATTTTTCAAAGAGCACGATGGGCATCAAAGGCACCAGCCTACCGCGATTGGCAAACAATAGCATTTGCTGCTATTGTTCTGCTTTTTAACCTTATGATTTTAGGATTAATGATTAGTGCTCCTTTTCTTGAAACCGTTTGGCTTCTGTTAGTTTTAGGTTTTACTCTTAAGCTTTTGGTCGATTTTCCGTTGTTATGGACTTTTCTAAGAAAATACCATGAAACATCGCTTTTAAAAGTTTTCTTACCCCTTCAGTTTCTCTATCCCCTTTATATTGTGTTAGCCTTCAGTAGCTCTGTATTGATGCCAGTGATGTGGAGGGGGCGAAAAGTGATAAAATGAGGACGGTATCCAATACTGGCATCAATTTTCTTTAAATATTTACAGCCTACTTCTTTTCCAGTTCAAGACCCTCGAGTTTTTTCAATTCCTTTTCCAAGTCATTCATTAGCTCTTCTTTATCTATTCGCTCAAAGCTGGAATCAACATCCCACGTTATTCTCTCCACATCAAAATTTAAAATATCCTCCGTTATTTTCTGCATTTCCTTTCGGATTGTCTCCATGTCAATACCAATCATAATATTCTCTTTTTCTTTTTCAATATCTGCCATAATGCGTTGAATATCGATTTCCTTGATTTGTTTTCTAGTTTCCTCCATTTGGCGTTTAATCTCCTCTAAATCAATTTTATTAATCTCTTCAATGGATTTCTGGATGGAATACAGTTCCCTATCGATATCTATCTCCTTTATGGATTCGAGGCTTTTCTCAATTTCTTCCCTAATCTTCTCAAAGTCTACATTTTGCATTTCCTCCATAGCCTTTGCAACCTCAATTTGCACTTTTTCCATGTCAATCTTAACGTCTTTCATGGCCTCCTTCACATCCCTTTTAATTACCTCAAAATCAATTTCCTCAATCTGTTTCATAGCTGTTTTTATTTCCTCTTTTGCCGATTCAATTTCAGCAATGGTTCGATCAACCTCGGGTTGATAATTTTCAAACTCGCTTTCAGGGATTTTCTTGCCATCGATATACAGCTCGGCAATGGCTCCATTTTCGAGCGTGAGTTTCATCTTCTTCCTTTTACCATCCTTGTCGATAAAGGTTCTTACGATGGTATTGTTTTGGATATCAATATCATCGAATTTCTGTTTCCGTTTTGTTGTATCCTTTAAAGTCACAATGTCGACGTGCGTTGATTTAAGGATGGGACGATTTTCAACAGTCGTATTGTCAGTTTGGGTAACAACGATTTTATTATCACCTACCATGCTAGTTGCTTTAAAGCTAAAACTCAGCGAGGCTACAATAACCCCCATCAAAACAATGAGGGTCGCAATGATTCTATCGCTAGAATTCGATTCAATTTTTGGTTCCATAATCAGTCTTTTTATTCGATTTATAAGTTGATTTTTGTTTCCTGCAAAGGCAACCGCCGAGTAACTTTTTGCAGGGATATACTCATGAACGCTCACAAGTGCTTTGGCATACGCAAGCGATCCTTGGCAAACTGTAAGGGCAATATCATCGCAGCAATTCTCCCTTTCGGAACGAATAGCCGTGGAGATATACCAAACCGCAGGATGAAAGAAGAAAAGGATTTCAACCAGGGTTTGCAGGAGGTTAACTAAGAAGTCGTTGCGCATTACATGCGCCATCTCATGGGCAATAATGGCCTCCACCTGATCTTCGGGAATCCCCGTAAGCATACCAAAGGGTACTATTACCACAGGTTTAAGGTGACCTAATACCATTGGAATTTTAACTATTACTGATTCCAGATACGCAATGTTTTTTTGGAGCGAAAGCTTTTGCTCAATTAAGCGGAACCGCTGCACCCATTTTTCATCGACTCGAGTAATATGCCTTTTCTCAATCCTTTTTAGATATGAGAGTCCGAGCAGGAACTTTATAACGAAGATTGCAATTCCAATACTCCAAACATTGATTATCAATGGGAAGTAACTGTCAATATGATCCAGAAAGTTAAGATTAAATAGGTACGATTCTGAGAAATCCTCCGATTGTTGTCGCTGGTTGAAATTATGCAGCATGACACTAATATTTTCTCCAGAAACAGCCTTATCTATTTCGTTTTGTGGTGGTTGATAGTGTTTAACAAAGTTCAATACTGCAATGCCAAGGATCATTACTATCGATGAAATGGCAACTATGTAGCGAATATGAGATGAAATATTTCGGAAGATTTTTAAGAAAAACCATAACACGAAGGCAATTATTGAGGCTTGCCAGATTATGTTAACCAGTGTCCACCCAAGAGCGATGATTAGCTCACTTGAAATGAGTTGATTGATTGCTAGCATAGCTATTGTTTTTTATTCTCGATGCTTTGTATCAGCTTCTTAATCTCGTTAAGTTCTTCCTTCGAGGGGTTATGATTACCCAACGCCTGCATCACTAGTTTCATTGCCGATCCGGCAAAAGCTTTTTTCACAAATCCATCCAACAGTAAACTTTTGGTTTCAACCTCATCGATAGTATGAGAGTAGATATGTTGCTTGCTCTCCTTGTTTACGTTCAGCATCCCTTTGTCGGCCATGATCTGCATGATTTTTAGTGTGGTGGTATAGCCAACTTCCTTGGCGCTATTCTGCTTCTCGTTTACATATTTTACTGTTGAAGGCCCATCCTGCCAAAGTATTTGTAATATCTCAAGTTCGGCTTCGGTAGGTTGATTTTTTTTAGGCATATTCATAGATTAAAGACGATTTAATTGTTCAATCCGATGCACTACGAAACATTTCGTAGTACAAATATATACGACAATTTTCGTAGATGCAAGTTTTTGTACGATTTTTTTCGTAGATGAGGTATTAAAAAGTGTTAAAATGTCAAAACGCTGTTATTTAATGATATGGGAGATAAGGTATAATGATTACGTTACTGATAGGGTAAAGTTATATTCGAAAAAAACTAACTTTGAATTTTCAAATTCATAAGAATGCCCAAGCTCAACTTAAAAGAAGGTTCTCCATGGCATATCGCCGGAAGGCGATTTTTTGCCAAGAAACTTTCGCTAACCTCAGCACTTTTCATTGCATTTGTGGCATCGATTGCCATTTTTGGCTACCTGATTGTTCCCGATTCAACACCAGGGGCTAACAATCAGCACCTTGAACTGGCTACAAAAAAACCTGGTTTCAGCTGTACATTTTTACTTATTCCCTCAACTTCGGATAACCAAAGTGTTGGAATTATCAGAAAGTTCATTCAGGGTAAGAGTAATTCATTTCGTGAGGTACCAATATTATCCTATAAATTTGACAGAGGTAATATTATAATAACGGAGTACTCCGAGCCAGAGGACAGCATTACCATTGAATCTACCTTGAAAATTGCCGACATTCTTTTCCCTCAACATCAACCACAAGATATTGAATGCTCTGAAGATTCTTTGATATTATTGGGAAATGGGAGCAGGATGTCCTATTCTTACGTTGAATTGGCAGAGAAAATAGAGAGAAAAAATATTATAAAACGAAGGTTTTTGCTGGGAACCGATAGGTTTGGTCGCGATATGCTTAGTCGCTTGATAATTGGAGCAAGAGTTTCGCTATCGGTGGGTTTTATCGCAGTGGCAATTTCGTTGCTTATTGGGATAACCCTTGGTGCAACAGCAGGCTATTTTCGGGGATGGTACGATGATATGGTGATGTGGCTGGTTAACGTTGTTTGGTCAATCCCCACATTGCTCATGGTTATAGCTTTAACAATGGTATTGGGGAAAGGTTTTTGGCAGATATTTGTTGCAGTTGGACTAACCATGTGGGTAGAAGTGGCAAGGGTTGTAAGAGGGCAGGTTATGAGTCTTCGAGAGAAGGAGTTTGTTGAGGCAGCCAAAGTAATGGGATTTGGAACAGGACGGATAATCTTTCAGCACATACTACCCAATATACTGGGTCCGGTAATAATAATTTCTGCAGGAAATTTTGCCACTGCGATACTCCTCGAGGCAGGGTTAAGCTTTCTGGGTATTGGCGTTCAACCTCCAACCCCTTCGTGGGGAACCATGATCAAAGATCATTATGGATTTATTATCATGGATAAAGCTTTTTTAGCCATTCTTCCCGGTATTGCAATAATGCTATTGGTGTTAGCATTTACCATGATGGGCAATGGATTAAGGGATGCCCTAGATCCAAAGGAGGTTTAAATGTAAGCATATTTGCTAAGCTCACCATCCAGCAAAATCTCATTACCTTTTAAGTGGATAGTTCTCTGGTTCGTTTGCAACTTCAACAATAACCACAAATAGCCCCTTAAGAATATTGGCCATGTTCTCATAGTTTATCTTTTCAGGAGTATCTGTAACCTCATGGTAATCACCATGAGTGCCCGTGCTAACAACTAATGCTGGGATGCCTTGACGAATGAAAGGGTAATGATCGGAGCCAAAGTACCACATCAAACTTTCAGGGAACTTTTTATGGCGATGAAAGTTAATATCGTCGATTTGTTTATCGATTGATCGTAGTACTTTTTTCATCTCTTTCCTATACCCACGAAGGATCCAGGTATAGGCATACCCTGGATTTTTTAATGAATTATCAGAACGACCAATCATATCCATATTGATAACCATTACCGTTTTTTCTAATGGGAAGACAGGGTTTTTTACGTAGTAGTTAGAACCATTTAACCCTGTTTCTTCAGCCCCAAAGGCTATGAAAACTATGCTCCTTCTGAACTCAAAACCATTTTCCTGCGCTTGTGAGCACATACGGGCAAGTTCCATAACTCCAGCAGTTCCCGATGCATTATCATCGGCACCATAATAAATTCCCCTTGCTGATTTTCCAACATGATCATAATGCCCGCAGATGATGATAACCTCATCCTTAAGATCAGCACCTTCGATGTACCCAATTACATTATCGTCGTAAGTATGAACTTCGTTCACAAAAAACTTTGTTTTGAATGTTACGCTGGTAAGGGTTTGTTCTTTATAATGGCTGGATTTTTCGCTTCGTCTTAAACTTTTATTGATTGCTTTAAGATTATTGCCATAGAGGGATTGAAATATTTCATCGGAGAAGAGAAAAACTTTGATGTTTTTACTCGAATCAGGTATGTAGCTGTGAAGCCATCTGAAATCCCTTGAACCCATTCCGAACAAACCTTCGGAATATTGCATGTTTCCACTTAATCGCTCATTTGTGATTATTTTTTTTGTTGAGGATTTCTTACCAAGGAGTGATACGGCAAAGTATTCGTAAGGGGTTGATGAAGAAATATTCCTTACCTTTTCTATGGCTTTGTCTATATTTTCGGCAGTAATATGGAGTACTGTGTCTCCTCCACCAGGGCTTTTTCTTGAAATTTCTGATCCAATGAACTTTAAGGGGATGGTCGTACTATCGGTAAATGGGATTGATGAGCTAAAAGAGTAGCTGTTCCCCGAGAGTAACCATTTATCATCAACCTTTAAATGTGTTTCCCCTCTTTCTGTATACCTAACAGGAATTTTTTGAAAGTAGGGTTCATTACTTTCGGATATAGTTTTTAACCCTATTTTTTTAAATTGGCAAGCTATGTATTTTGCAGCTTTTTCTCTTCCATCCGAAGGGAATTTGCGCCCCTCAAGGCTATCGGATGCCAATATGAAAATATCCTGCGCTATTCGCTTGGTAGAAATGTTTACCTGCAAGTCCGACTGGGAATAAGCTAGTAAAGAAGTTGCAATCAGGGAGAAAATAAATATAAATCTCATTTAATAAATCTTAAAAAAACAATAATATGGCACTATAAGGAGAAAACCCTAAATATATCACTTTTTTTACCAACGCTTTAAGAAGGTATAAAACATTCGGGTAAAGATGGATATAAGTACGATAAATAAAAAAGGTCGGCATGCACCGACCTAAAGAAATATTGTAAATTCAAACTTTTACAGCTCAACAATTTTTTGGGAGGTTTCGGCACCATTTACATTAAGTTTAACGATGTAAGCACCCTTTGAAAGTCCCATTTCTTTTGCAGAAAACTTGAAATTCTTTTCTCCAGCAGTATCATTTCCGGTGTACAAAACTTTTACCAAGCGTCCATTTAAATCATAAACCGAAAGGTTTATTTTAGAATTATTTTCAAGGTTAAAACGAATGGTTATCTGATCACGATAAGGATTTGGGAAAACAGAAAAACCAAGGTTTTGTGCCATTGTGGTAATATCCAATGGAGTAGTTTTTATTGGATTATAAGCTGCTTGGGTAGATACATGTGTGCGACCATTCTCAAAGAACGAAGTACTTTGGATAAATACAAGGATTGGGAAGCGGTGTTCATTGATATACCAACGGTATGTTACGGTTTCGATTTCGTAACTTCTGTTGTTTAAGGTTTGGGTATATGACTTGATCTCCTTGACCCTAAGGGCATTATCGTAGGTCATGTTTTCAGGGAGCATTAGTGTCCCCATTCCATCACCACTAACAGCATACGAACCCTGAATTGAACCTAACACCCTATCGTTGCTATTGTAAGTTCCGCCAAACGATCCAGCGTAAGAACTACCATAGGTAAAAGGGTATCTCATTTTAACAAAGGGCTGATCGTAAACTATAGTTGTATTTCCACTTCCAGACATAAATCCATGTTGCTCGATGCTAATTTCATTGGCTTTAAAGTAAAAGTAATTTCCAAACTCTTCAAGTACAGTATTGGACTCAGTAAAAATTGCATATCCTTTCGAGAAGGCTGGATCATCGAGGGTTCCAGTAAAGTCTTTAACCAGTTCTAAACTTCTAAAATCCCATACTACGTTCATGCCTTCATTGCCGGGTTCGGCATATTTAGTAATCTTCATTTCATTAACATGATCGGCAACCAAACCATGGGACTGAAACTTAAGAACGGTTTGTGCTTGCAGAGAAGCAGCAATAATAACACATGCAATGGTTAAGTAAATTTTTTTCATGGCAAGAACAATTTTAGTTAATCGAAAAACAAATATATGAAATTTGTGAGAGAAATAATAGTAAAAAGTAAGCTTTCCCAAGAATTTTAACATTAAAAATTGCTAAAAGTTTTTGCGAATTATTATTTGTCTTGAAATCAGAACAAAAAGTGTACAGTATAGAAGAACCATTAAGGAAGTTACAGTAAGGGAGGGAGACTTACTAATATTTTGTGAGAAAAGATCAGAACCACTAATGTTAAATTCAATCATATCGCTAAGAGAAATGCCAACAAAGTCGGGCATGGGGGTTAGTTTAGATATTATTTTTGCGGGCATAAACCTTACTGCAGATTCAGGGATTATGGCTCTGATGATTGGTTCAATAGGGAAAAAGTATAGAAGATACATTATTATTGAAGGCCCCGGTGTTCGAAAAATAAAAACAAAGAGTAATGCGAGCAAGGTATATGCTAGTGCCTGAATGTATAAAACTGGTAAATAGTTTAAACCATTGAGAAGATCGGTTAATGTAAAATTTGTGGTTTTAATAATTCCAATGATTAATCCTGTTAAAAAGACAAGCAACATGGCATAAGCAGCTACCAGAGTCATTACTAAAACCTTACCCCCAAGTAACTCATCTCTCGAAAGTCCATCAATTAGCTGTTTTCGGAATGTGCGAAATTGAAATTCGTTTGAAACTAATACAATGGCAAGAACGCCTAACAAAAGGTTGAACCAACTGGCAAACCAGGCAAGGGTATTCCATATATGGGGGAAATGAAATATTTTAAAAATGTTAATCCCTTGAAGATTAAACTGAATATTACTCGAAATAAGGGATATCAGCAGAAATAAAATAGCATGAAGTAGAATTAAAATCTTGAAAGTAGAATAATTCCAAGTTTTTATCCATTCAATACGGGCAATTCTTATTATCTTTTGCATCATCAGATCTGATTGAATTTACTTTTTCATGATTCTTTATTTGGATGCCCTTTAACTAATTCGAGGAATTGTGACTCAAGGCTTTTCTTGTGAAATTCAAGAGTGCTTATTATTATACCATTTTCTATTAACCATCTATTGAGTTCCGATGTTGTTAATCCCTCTTCCAATGAAATATATATGACATTGTCTTTTACTTCCTGAATGGAAACTTTCGGGTATTTCCTCAAACAATTTTCGAGGTCGTTCATATTCTCAGCACTTACTGATGCTAAAACTTTTTCTGAAAGCAATTCACTTACCTTTCCTTGTGCTATTTTTTCGCCATTTTTTAGTATTACCACATCGGTGCAAACTTTTTCAACCTCATCCAGAATATGGCTTGCTAAAATAATGGTTTTCCCCATTTCCGATTGTTTCATAATAATATCCCTAACCTCTGCAATCCCTTCAGGGTCTAGCCCGTTCGTTGGCTCATCGAGTACAAGTACATCAGGATTGCCAAGAAGAGCACTTGCCAAAGCAAGGCGCTGTTTCATCCCAAGCGAAAGGGTGTAGTATGCTGATTTTGATCTGTTTGATAACCCAACAAGGTCAAGGACTCTTTGAATGTCATTCAATCCCATTCTTCTAGCGAGTGCAACTATTTTTAGATTTTTTTCGAGGTTGAGGTAGGGAAAGAAATAGGGAACTTCGACTAATGCTCCAATATGTTTATTTGCATCTGGACCCTTGTTTCCATTGAACCATTGAAAGGATCCGCTATCAGGAAATTTAATGCTTAGTATTAAGCCGAGTGTAGTGGTTTTGCCACTGCCATTTGGACCAAGAACACCTAAAACTTGCCCTTGGTTGACTTCGAAGCTGAGGTTGGAAACAGCTTTAATCCTTCCAAACGACTTGGTTAAACCTTCTGCTTTTAATATGGTTTTCACTGTTTAATTTTATATTGAAAAGGTTGATCCATTTGAGAACCAACCTGTAATGTTATTAAAATTGACAATTAGAAACAAATAATAAGAACAAGAATCGTTTTGTAATAAGAAAGTTGAATGAAAGTGTTTTCTATAAAAAAAATAATAATTAGTTGCCGATCTCTGATATAAACTTGATACGCACCAGCCTAATCTCTTCTTCAGTAAAATCTTCCTCTCCAAGATAATCTAACGCCTCATCAATTGACTCGGTTTCAGCCTCATCCTTGAAGTAGTCGAAAATTTCATGTAGTTTCTCTTCTTCAATAACCTTGTTGATGTAGTAGTCAAGATTTAGTTTGGTCCCTGAGTTTACAATTGCCTCAATTTCACTAATAAGTTCATTAAATTCAAGATCCTTAGCATTAGCTATATCCTCAAGATCCATTTTCCTATCGATACTTTGTATGATAAAAACTTTGAGTAGCGATTTGTTGGCAACGGACTTAACCACCATATCCTGAGGACGAACGATTTCTTTATCTTCAACATAAGCTTTGATAAGGTCAATGAATTCATTACCATAACGTTTGGCTTTTCCAACGCCAACACCAGTTATGTTTTGAAGTTCCTCGATGGTAATGGGATATTGAATGGACATATCCTCAAGAGAGGGATCCTGAAATACAACGAATGGAGGTAAATTTTTCTTCTTAGCTATCTTTTTTCGTAAGTCTTTAAGCATTGCAAAAAGTTCTTCATCACAGGAACCTCCTTTGCCAGCCTGACCAATGCTTATGTCATCTTCCTCAGAATCCTCGTAGTCGTGATCCTGGGTAAACATTAAATCGTAGGGTTTTTTCAGGAATTCGTGGCCTTTTGGGGTGACTAGCAGAAGTCCATAATTTTCAATGTCTTTATCCAGAAACTTCATGACAAGGGCTTGACGAATTATGGCATTCCAGAATTTAATGTCTTTCTCCGCTCCCTCGCCAAACACTTCCAGTTTATTGTGCTTATATGATTTGATGGCAGTGGTTAGGTTGCCACATAGGATATTTGCCACATGCTCCGCCTTAAACTTTTCCTTAATGGCAATAATGGTTTCGAGCAGCAATTGAAGGTATTCTTTTCCTTCAAATTGCGTTTTGGGATGAATGCAATTATCACATGTGCTACAATTGGGTTCATTGAATTCTTCGCCAAAGTAGTGTAAAAGCATTTTTCGGCGACAAACTGATGATTCGGCGTAAGAAACAGTTTCCAACAGAAGTTGCTTGCCAATCTCTTGCTCTGCCACAGGCTTCCCTTGCATAAACTTTTCAAGTTTCTGGATATCCTTATAGCTGTAGAATGTGATGCACATTCCTTCACCGCCATCTCTACCTGCACGACCAGTTTCCTGGTAGTACCCTTCAAGGCTTTTGGGAATATCGTAATGGATCACAAAGCGTACATCGGGTTTATCGATTCCCATTCCAAAAGCAATGGTTGCAACTATTACATCAACTTCCTCCATCAAGAATTTATCCTGATTGCCACTTCGGGTAGCTGAATCCATGCCTGCATGGTATGGCAGTGCTTTTATGCCATTTACCTTGAGCATTTCGGCAATTTCCTCCACCTTTTTTCGGCTTAAGCAGTAAATTATCCCAGATTTACCAGCATTATTTCGAATGAATTTAATGATCTCTTTGGTGGTGTTCACCTTGGGACGAACCTCGTAGTAAAGATTTGGCCTGTTGAACGAAGACTTAAATATGCTGGCTTCAAGCATGCCAAGGTTCTTTTGGATATCATGTTGCACCTTAGGGGTTGCCGTAGCAGTAAGGGCAATAATTGGGGCACTACCAATTTCGTTAATAATAGGTCTTATACGTCGATACTCAGGTCGAAAATCGTGACCCCACTCAGATATACAGTGTGCCTCATCAATCGCGTAGAATGATATGGTTACCTGTTTCAGGAATTGGATATTTTCATCCTTTGTTAGTGATTCGGGAGCTACGTAAAGCATCTTGGTTTTTCCACTCAGCATGTCCTGTTTAACTCGCTGAATTTGAGTTTTGTTGAGAGAAGAATTCAGGAAATGGGCAATTCCATCTTCTAAGCTAAAACCTCGCATGGAGTCAACCTGGTTCTTCATCAGGGCTATTAGGGGTGAAATAATAATTGCTGTTCCTTCTGATATCAATGCTGGGAGTTGATAGCATAAAGATTTCCCTCCCCCGGTAGGCATAAGAACAAATGTGTCTTTCCCAGAAAGAATGTTACGAATGATTATCTCCTGATTACCTTTAAAACTTGAAAAACCAAAATATTTATGAAGATATTCGTTTAAAGATATGTCTATGTTTGTACTCATTTTTTCAGAAATGGCAAATATCTAAGCTATGGTCTTTTATATAATGAACTTTGCAATAAAGCAAAAAATAATATCAAAAGGACTACATTTGTAGTTTAAAATTAGCATTCTTTTTTTTAAAAAACATCTATTTTTTTATTTAACATTTAAAGATACAAATAATTTTCTGAAAATGAGTCAAGTTGATATAAATCATCTTGCGGTGGAAACCATTAAAGCTGAAGCTGCCGCAATAGATAAATTGGCGTCATATATAGATTCTGTCTTTGAAGATTGCGTTTACTTGTTATTCAATACAAAGGGTAGAATCATTGTAACCGGAATTGGAAAGAGCGCAATTATTGCCGAAAAGATTGTGGCAACCTTTAACTCAACTGGTACTCCTGCAATATTTATGCATGCAGCTGATGCCATTCATGGAGATCTTGGTATTATTCAACCCGATGATGTGATACTATGCCTTTCAAAGAGTGGAAATACCCCTGAAATTAAAGTATTGGTTCCGTTAATAAAAAACCTAGGGAATAAATTGATTGGCATTGTTTCTAATCCGGATAGCTATTTGGCTCACAGGGCCGATTATGTTCTTAGAGCTACAGTTGAGAATGAAGCTTGCCCAAACAATCTTGCTCCAACTTCTAGCACTACAGCACAATTAGTCCTTGGCGATGCATTGGCTGTTTGCCTTCTGAAGTTGAGGGGTTTTACGACAGCAGATTTTGCCAGATTTCATCCTGGCGGATCGCTGGGTAAAAAGTTGTATATGCGGGTTGTTGATATTTATGACGAAGCCATTGTACCAAAGGTAGATATGGGAGAGAAGATCAGGGATGTTATCGTTGAAATATCTTCTAAGCGCATGGGTGCCACAGCAGTGATCGATTCAAATGGTGAAATTGCCGGAATAGTAACAGATGGTGACCTGAGGCGAATGCTGCAGAAGAATGATAATATTGAGAATCTTACGGCTTCGGAGATCATGTCGGCAAACCCAAAAACTATCGAAAGGGAGGAGTTGGCAATTAATGCTTTTAACCTAATGGAGAGGAATAAAATTACCCAACTCTTAGTTACCAATAATGGTAAATACGTTGGCATGATTCATCTGCACGATATTCTACGTGAGGGTTTAATTTAATTATTCTTTATGAGCCAAAAGGAAAAAATGGAGCGCAACGAAATGGGATTTCTCGATCATCTCGAAGAGTTGAGATGGGTGCTTGTTCGTTCGGCTCTGGGAATTCTTGTGGCTGCCGTGGGAGCTTTCATCTCATACCGTATAATATTCGATTGGGTAATTCTTGCGCCAAAATCCCCAGTTTTCTTTACTAACCGGATTTTATGCTCCATCGCAAATAGCTTAAACACTCCTCGACTTTGTATCAATTCAGACCCTCTGAACATTATTAACATAAATATGGCCGGGCAATTTAACACCCATCTTATGGTTTCGGTTTACGTGGGGATTATCATTGCCTTTCCCTTTATTGTATATCAGATATGGAGTTTTGTGAAACCGGCTTTGTATGAGGTTGAGAGGAGGCGAGCTAAAGGAGCTGTTTTTTATATTTCATTACTTTTTTTCATAGGAGTTTGCTTTGGATACTTCATTATTTCACCCCTTACAATACATTTCCTTGGCAGCTATAGGATTTCCCAAGAAGTTGTAAATCAAATTAACCTAAGTTCATATATTACATCTGTTGCATCGGTAACATTAGCAACAGGGCTGCTATTCGAACTCCCCATACTTATTTTCTTCCTTACCAAGGTAAATATTGTAACCCCAGCGTTTTTAAAAAAATATCGTAGACATGCTTTTATCCTAATTATGGTGGTTGCTGCCATTATTACTCCCCCTGATGTTATTAGTCTTCTTCTTGTTACTTTGCCCTTATGGCTGCTTTTCGAGTTTAGCATTCTAATTTCTTTTAGGCTTCACAGAAAGATTAATGCTGAGAATGCAGCATAGAAGATTTCAAGGATACAATTAATATCAACCGATGTATTATTAAATTTCAATTTTTAATTACTTTCGTTAACAATGTTTTATTGAACATTATTGCAATATTATCCATGCTGACAAATAAAAAAGCATATAGATTTTTAAAAAACATACTATTTTTTTTAGTGGTTTTGGGTATTACCAAGAGTTCGATAGGACAAACTACCAGAATTAGAGGTTCTGTCCAAGATGCTGATACAAAAGAGCCCTTGCCCTTTGTGAACATTTCATTCAAGGGAACTAACATAGGAACAATAACAGATTTTGAGGGTCGGTTTTTTCTTGAAACCAGGCATTCAGGTGATTCAATTACCATTTCCTACGTAGGTTATCTCTCACAAACTATCCTAATTCGAAAATATGCTTATCAGGAAGTTAACATTGAACTTATTCCTGAATCTGTTATGCTTGATGAAGTAGTAATTGTTCCGGGCGAAAATCCAGCGCATCGGATTATTAGGAATATCATTTCAAATAAGGCAAGAAACAATCCTGACAACATTCAATCTTATGCATCAGAGGTTTATAATAAGTTACAGATCGACGTGAACAATGTTGATGAGAGCATGAAGGAAAAACGCTTGCTCAGGCAGTTCCATTTTGTATTTGATCATATTGACACCAATGCCATCACAGGTAAAGTATTTTTACCAATTTTTATTTCGGAGGCCGTTTCGGATTATTACTTTCAGCGAAGCCCCAAAGTTGAGCATGAGGTTATAAAGGTTAGTCAGATTTCAGGATTTGAAAACGAGAGTGTATCTCAGTTTACAGGTAAGTTTTACCAAAATGTGAACATATACGATAATTATATTAACGTATTCGATCAGGGTTTAGTGAGTCCCATTGCCAATTCAGGTTTTTTTTACTATAAATACTATTTAGTGGATAGCGCTTTTATTCAAAACCGATGGTGCTATCAGGTTTCATTCAAACCAAAGCGACGACAGGAGCCAACTTTTACTGGGGATTTTTGGGTAAACGATACTACATGGTCCATTGTTAAGGCACAGGTTCGCCTATCGGCGGGTGTTAACCTTAATTTTGTCAATGATTTAGTGGCAAATATTGACTACGAACCCATTGCCGATACCATTTGGTTTCCAGTTGTTACCAAAATTTTTGCTGATTTTAATTTAAGCAACAGAACAACGGGTTTTTTTGGGACGAAGACTACTGTTCACCGAAACATTTTAATAAATGAGCCCATACCCGAAAGAATTGCCCAAAGCAATGAGCGAGTTGCCATTACCGAAAACGCCCTGAATTCTGATAACACTTTATGGAGCCAACTTCGACCATTTGAGCTAAGCCCAAAAGAGGCAGGAATCTACGCTTTGGTCGACACGGTTAAACAGGTGCCAATGTTTAAGACTTTTCTCGATCTCTACGAAATTTTTGTAAACTATTACTATATCATTGGTTACTTCGAGATAGGTCCATACTATAAAACCTTTAGCTTTAACGAGATTGAGGGAAACCGATTTCGATTATCGGGAAGAACAAGCAATAAGTTTAGCACAAAGTTTATGCTTTCGGCATTTGTTGCATATGGTGATAAGGATGAGCGTTTTAAATGGGGTGTTGAGGGGCTGTATATGTTTGGTTATATGCCCCGCCAAAGTTTAATGGTATCGTACTCAAAGGATATTGAGCAGTTGGGGCAAAGCCCCAATGCTCTTGTTGAGGACAATATTCTTACATCTATTCTACGTCGAAATCCAAACTATAAGCTTACTCTTGTTAACGATATTCGAATGGAGTACCACAAAGAGTGGTTCACGGGTTTTTCAAATACAATTTCTCTAACCAACAGAGAAATATTTCCAACCGAATATATCCCTTTTATTAGTCCCGATCAAAGCCAGAACTACGAGAAATTAACAACAACAAGTGCCACCCTTAACACAAGGTGGGTAAAAAATGAACGATTTGTTACCGGTAAATTCGAGAGAGTAAGCCTTGGGAGTACACACCCTGAAATTAGCCTAACCTTAACTGGAAGCCTGAAGGGATTGGCTAGCGATTTTTCGTTTCTTAAAGTTAATTTTAACTATTACCATAAGACAAACATAAACCCATTGGGTTACATTAGGTATATCATCGATGCTGGGAAAATTTTTGGAGATGTGCCATATCCACTTCTTCAACTCCATGAGGGTAATGAAACCTATGCATTTGATAGATACGCATTCAACATGATGAACTACTACGAATTTGCTTCTGATCAGTATATTAGCCTATACCTCGAACATCATTTTCAGGGCTTTTTCCTGAATAGGATTCCGATCATGAGGAAACTTAAATGGAGAGAAGTTGTAGCAGCAAAAGGGCTTATTGGATCTATCCGCAACGAAAACCGAAATATTTATGAATTTCCCGTTGGATTGTACTCAGTTTCAAATCCATACCTAGAAGCAAGTGTAGGTGTTGAGAATATTTTTAAAGTGGTTAGGTTCGATGCACTTTGGAGGCTAACGCATTTAGACCATCCTAATATTGAGAAGTTTGGCCTTAGGATGGGATTTCAGATAATATTCTAATTATTTTAAGACAAAATAGACCTAACGCCTAAGCTCAAAATTTTGTCCAAGATAAACCTTGCGTACCTCTGGATCGGCAGCAAGTTCTTCGGCATTTCCCGATTTGAGTATCTCCCCTTCAAACAGCAGGTATGCTCTATCGGTAATGGAAAGAGTTTCGTGTACGTTGTGATCGGTAATTAGGATGCCAATATTCCTGTCTTTAAGATGAGCGACAATATTCTGAATATCTTCAACAGCAATTGGATCGACTCCTGCAAAAGGCTCATCGAGAAGGATGAACTTTGGTTCAAGTGCAAGTGCTCTTGCAATTTCAGTTCTACGACGTTCGCCCCCGCTAAGCTGGATGCCAAGGCTTTTTCGGATTTTCTGAAGTCCAAATTCATTGAGCAGTGATTCCACTTTCTCGTGTTGATATTCTTTTGAGAATTTAGTCATTTCAAGAACAGCTTTAAGATTATCCTCAACACTGAGCTTCCGAAAAACCGATGCTTCCTGAGCCAAATAACCAATTCCGCGTTGTGCACGTTTGTAAACAGGTTCCTTGGTAATATCAATGTCATTAAGGAAAATCTTTCCTGCATTTGGAGTAACCAACCCTACCATCATGTAGAATGTGGTGGTTTTCCCTGCTCCATTTGGACCGAGTAATCCAACAATTTCGCCTTGACTTACTTCAACAGATACCCGATTAACAACAGTTCGAGAGCGATATTTCTTGACAAGCCCCTTAGTGTAAAGCCGCAATCTATCCATGATGGAAAAATTTATGTAAAAGTATAAAAAAATGATGACTCCTAAGCTTTGTCTCATTTCATTGCAATTAAAAACGTTCTAAGTCCATTCATAATTGTTAAAAGATGTTGCTTAACATAGGAGCTGCTTTTGTTCTTATATTCAGATGTTTGCAAAATATTTTTAGCGTTTAACAAGTTTCCAACTTGAATTTTTATCTCAAACTACCGCTTAAACTTTTAATTTTGCGAGGTGTTTATATGTAATCGTATACAAACCATCATATTATCTATAAAACAAATAATATAACTCTTATGAATAAGCGAAATGTAGTAATTATTGGTGCTGCAGGAAGAGATTTTCATAATTTCAATACTTTCTTCCGCGATAACGAGCAGTACAATGTGGTTGCTTTTACAGCAGCACAGATTCCAGACATTGATGGAAGAAAATATCCCGCTGAATTAGCCGGTAAATTGTACCCTGCTGGTATTCCCATTGTAGCAGAGGAGGATTTAGTGAAGGTTATTAAAGAGAAAAATGTGCACGATTGTGTTTTCTCCTATAGCGATGTAACTTACAACCATGTTATGCGGATAAGTTCCACGGTTAATGCTGCAGGAGCTAATTTTATGCTTTTAGGTCCAAGCGAAACCATGATTAAAAGCAACAAGCCTGTTATTGCAGTTGTTGCTACTCGTACTGGATGCGGAAAATCCCAAACATCTCGCAAGGTTATTGAGCATTTGATGGGAATGGGATTGAAGGTTGTTGCAATTCGTCATCCCATGCCCTATGGCGATTTGGTGGCTCAAAAGGTTCAACGATACGCTATTGTCGACGATCTGAAAAAACACAAGTGTACTGTTGAAGAAATGGAAGAGTATGAGCCACATGTTGTGAGGGGTAATGTTATTTATGCAGGTGTTGACTATGAAGCTATTCTTCGTGAAGCCGAGAAGGATCCCAGCGGATGTGATGTTATTCTTTGGGATGGTGGAAATAACGATTTTGCTTTCTACAAGCCCGATTTAACTATCACCGTTGCCGATCCACATAGGCCAGGAAACGAAATTAGCTACTACCCGGGAGAGGTTAACTTACGAATGGCTGATGTTGTTGTTATCAATAAGATGGACTCTGCATCACCCGAGGGGATTCAGACAGTACGCGAGAGTATTCGCAGTCGCAATCCAAAGGCTATTGTTGTTGATGGTGCTTCTCCAATAACTGTAGATAAGCCAGAATTGATCAATGGAAAACGTTGTCTTATTGTAGAGGATGGCCCAACCCTTACGCACGGTGAAATGAAGATTGGTGCAGGAACTGTAGCGGCACGTAAGTTTGGTGCATCCGAAGAGATTGACGCTCGTCCTTACCTTGTTGGAAAGCTTAAGGAGACCTACAAGATTTACCCAAACATTGGCAATATCCTTCCTGCAATGGGATACGGAGAACAGCAGCTAAAGGATCTTGAAGCAACCATAAATAATACCGATTGCGATACAGTGATCATAGGTACACCCATTGATCTTTCGAGAATTATCAATATTAAGAAGCCTACAACTCGTGTTTACTACGATCTGGCTGAGATAGGAAAACCAGACCTTAAAGGTGTTCTTGAGGGTTTTGTGAAAAAGCATGGTCTGAAATAGGTCAAACAAGCAGTTTACAGTAAATATAAAACGCCTCGAGAAATCGGGGCGTTTTTATTGTATCGAATATTATTGGGTATTATGAATACTCAAATTCTCCATGTTCACTCCTTATTTTTAGCTTATTGCCTTCATCCTGTTTATGACACGATCCAATGATTTGTGCATCCAACCCAAACTCTTTGGCAATGGCCACAATATCATCAGCATACTCGGGGAAAACGTAAATTTCAAACCTATGCCCCATGTTGAAAACCTTGTACATCTCCTGCCAAGGAGTATTCGACTCCTTTTGAATAATTCTGAAGAGAGGAGGGGTTGGGAAGAGGTTGTCCTTAATGACTAGAAGGTTGTTTACAAAGTTTAGAACTTTGGTTTGTGCTCCACCCGAACAATGCACCATGCCATGTATAACCGGTCGGTAATGGTTTAGGATTTCTTTAATTACAGGGGCATAGGTGCGGGTAGGGCTTAATACCATTTTCCCGGCAGTTATACCAATTTCTTCAACCGAATCGGTAAGCCGATAATTTCCACTATAAACCAGATTATTGTTGATTGAAGGATCGTAGCTTTCGGGGTACTTATCTTTCAGGTACTTGCCAAAAACATCGTGCCGCGCCGAGGTAAGCCCATTGCTGCCCATACCGCTATTGTATTCTTTTTCGTAGCTGGTTTGTCCGTAGGAACACAATCCAACAATCACATCTCCGCTGCGAATGTTGCCATTGTTGATAACATCTTTCCTCTGAATACGGGCTGTAACGGTTGAGTCAACAATAATAGTACGCACCAGATCGCCCACATCTGCGGTTTCACCACCGGTAAGATGGATACCAACTCCCATATCACGCATTTGTTGGCAGAAATCCTCGGTTCCCACAATGATTTCGGAGATTACCTCCCCGGGAATCAGGTTTTTGTTCCTTCCTATGGTTGATGAGAGGAGGATATTATTGGATGCTCCAACGCACAGCAAATCATCAATATTCATAACTATAGCATCCTGAGCAATGCCCCTCCAAACCGACAAATCTCCAGTTTCTTTCCAGTACATGTACGCCAGTGATGATTTTGTTCCTGCACCATCAGCGTGCATAACTACGCAGTGACCATCACTTCCACTCAGAAAATCGGGAACAATTTTACAGAATGCTTTGGGAAAAAGACCTTTTTCGAGGTGACCTATGGCTGCATGAACATCCTCTTTTGATGCTGAAACACCCCTTTGGGAATATCGAGAATCATTTAACATCAGATGTATTAAAGATAATGAGTGTTAATTTTTTGGTTTTTTTACGGTAAGCAAATTTTTCTTCTTCTCGTTGAGCCATTTCGACTCCTCAATGGTATCAACCAGCCAAATCTTTAAATCTGCTTCACTTTCTTCTTCAACAAAAAATATAATTATTTCAGCTTCATGTGGGTAGCGCATGTCCATCCAAAGCCCAGTTCTTGTAAGTTCTTTTTCTTCCCAAACAAAGCAAACCCAGATGTCAGCTTCTTCGGGTTCATCTACTGCAAAAACCTTTACCTGAGCTTCACTGGCCGAGTCACCTTGATAGATCTTTTGACCAAAACTAAGCATTACCTTAAGGGAAAGCAATATTATGATTATGAGTCTAATCATCGATTTACTATTGCTCATTGATAGCTATTCAGCTTTAAAGTCTGTGCTAAGTACTCTGAATTCTGTTCTTCTGTTGATTTGATGAACCGTTTCCTTTTGTTCCTCGTTGGATAAATTATCAATCTGCTGTTGATTAAGAGTTGCACCTATCGTAAGGAATGGATATTGTTTAACTAATTGCTCATCAACTAGTTTTGGTTGAGACTGTGCATATCCTTTTGCGCGCAACCTTTCAGTTGAAATGCCTTTGTCAATCAGGTAATTAACTACCGACTGTGCCCTCTTTTGTGATAGTTCATAGTTGTATTCCAATGTACCCCGATTATCAGTGTGGGCACCAAGTTCGATAATTATAGTTGGGTTATCATTAAGCACCTCTACTAATCTATCGAGAGCAGCCATTGATTCTGGACGAAGTTCCCAGCGATCGTAATCGTAGAAGATGTTTGGCAGTTCAATGGGTCTTGCTGTTGATGTGAGCATTATAGTCATTTCAAAGTCTTTACTTAGCTGCACGCCTCTGGTTGTTTCTCGTCCTTTACCATTAAGGTATCCCTCACGTGAGGCGATCAACACATAATCTGTACCGGGGTTTAGCAAAAACTTAAATCCTCCCCTTGCATCAGTTTTAGCATTGACAATAAGACCATCGCTGCCGATCATCTGAACTGATGCATTGGCAAGCGGCAATTCTGTTTTGTCGTCTTTTACCTCACCAATCAGGTTAAAGATCAGTTCGGGTAGATAGAACAGGTAAATATTGTCGCCGCCCCTGGCGCCCACATCGCGTCTGCGCGATGAAAAGTAACCGGCTTCCCTTTCTTTTTCGAAGATAATACCAAAGTCATCGGAGGGAGAATTAATGGGGTAACGCATATTTTCGACTTCCCAACCATTGCCATCACTTTTGGGTTTTGCTCTGAAAATGTCAAGTCCACCCATCCCCGGATGGCCATCGGATGAGAAGTAAAGTGTGCCATCTGAATGGATAAATGGGAACATTTCATTCCCTCTGGTGTTAATGTCGGGTCCTAGATTTACCGGATCACCCCAACTATCGGAGGGTGAATTACGGGTAACTTTCCATATATCGTTGCCACCATAACCTCCGGGGATATTGCTAACGAAGTAAAGGGTGAGCTCATCATTCGAAATGGCGGGGTGTGCTACCACCATGCTATCGGCTGCAATGGGTATTGGTTCCGGTGATAGCCATCCCTGTTCTCTTCTTTCACTGACCATTATTTCGCAACCCAACTTATTGCGCTTACTTGTGCGGCAACGTGTGAAGTAAAGCTTATTAAAGTCAGCTGAAAGTGAAGGCGTTCCTTCATCGTTGGGTGTATTAATGCTTTCATCCAAAGGACGAGGTGAACTCCAACTGCCTCTTCTATCGCGCTGAGTGATGAAAATATCAGTGAACTTTTCTCCGGTTCCAGCATGATTCTTAGTGCCGGTAGCTTCATCGCGGGAGCTGGTAAAGAATAGTATGGTGTAGTCTTCAGAGGCATAAGCTGGGCTAAAATCGCTCTGGCGACTATTGATAGCCCTCATGTTTACTATTTCATAGCCCGAAGGACTTTCGATCCATTTTTTTGAAAGTTCGCACGATTGTATGCCAAAGTCGGTAAGGGGATCGTTGGGAACCAACTCTTTATATTTGATGTATTGCTCTAGGGCTTCATCGTACTTTTCGCTCATCTTCAGCATCTCAGCGTAATAGTAATACACACGAGGGTCGGGAGGATCGCGTAGGATTGCCTTGGAGTACCAAATTTCTGCCTGTCGGGCATTGCCAATCATTCGATAGCAATCGCCAATTCTTGTGAGGTACAAGCCCATTTCCTCCCTTGCAACTTTGTCCAGATCACGCCTGTATAGTTCGATTGCTTCGAAGTATCCGCCAGCCTCATATAGAGCATTTGCTCTTTTAATTCGATTGGTTTGGGCTACTCCATCGATAAAGATACCTATGAAGACAAATACAAGTAATAACTTTGCTATCAATCTCATTGCGCCGTGTTTTTCAATGCTAAACCATTATAATGAACTGATACGTATAACCAAGGCTTTTTATTGTGCTAGCAAATAAAATCCCTTTGGCTAAACCATGTAAAAGTAAACATATTTTTGAAATTTCTATAATTGACATTCAAAAATGAACGGGCATGTTCATTAGATTTCTTTTTGGCATTGACTTTCAGATAAAGCAATTTTTTTGCTATCGTATAAAAAGTAGTTCCCGGTACTTTGGCAGGGGCCACATCTGGTTATCAACAATAAGCTCCAACTTGTCGATATGATACCTGATCTCTTCGACAAAAGGTTTGATGACTTTACTATAGGCTTCTGCACGTTGTGGAATATCCTCTATCAGGTTAACCTCTTTGCGCTTATCGACCATCTCTTTAACTTTTTCGCGTACTACTCTAAGGTGTTCCGAAATCTTTTTTATGGTTTGAATCTGCGGGTTAGCAAGTTCTATATACTCTTTTTCATCGGAGAACAGCGCTTTGATACCCTTTACATTTTCGATAAGGACATTTTGATATGCAATTACTGAGGGCACAATATGGTTAATCGCCAGGTCGCCCAAAACCCGAGCTTCAATCTGTACTTTCTTTACAAATATCTCATTTCTAATCTCGTAGCGAGCATGAAGTTCACGTTCGGATAGAACAGAAAAACTGCTGAAAAGTTTCTTTGATGATGCCAGCAGGAAGGTTTTATATGCTTCAGGTGCATTGGGAATGTTTGGCAATCCGCGCTTTTGGGCCTCCTCAATCCATTCACGGCTATATCCATTACCCTCAAATCGGACTTTTTTGCATGCAATAATCACTTTACGAATGCATTGCAGTATGGCTTCGTCCTTTTTAACTCCCTTCTCGATTAGTGAGTCGACTTCCTTTTTAAAATGGCTAAGCTGTTCGGCCATTGCTGTGTTTAATACAATCATTGGGGATGCGCAGCTTGCCGAAGAGCCTACGGCTCTGAATTCGAATCGGTTGCCAGTGAAAGCAAAGGGAGATGTGCGGTTACGATCGGTGTTGTCAAGAAGTATTTCCGGAATTTTCCCAATTATATCCAGTTTAAGTTCGGTTTTTTCATCGGGGGTCATCTTTTTGTCATGCACCCTCTCCTCCAGTTCATCGAGAACACGGCTAAGAGTTTTGCCAATAAAAACCGACATGATAGCAGGAGGAGCCTCGTTGGCTCCAAGCCTATGCGTATTGGCCTCGCTGGCAATACTTCCTAGCAATAAGGCAGAATGGTCGTGAACAGCCTTTAAGGTGTTAACCAGAAAAGTTAGGAATTGCAGATTATTTTTGGGTGTTCCCCCCGGCGAGAGAAGGTTAACCCCAGTATTTGTTAAAAGCGACCAGTTGCAGTGTTTTCCAGAACCATTGATTGCTTTAAAGGGTTTTTCGTGGAACAAAACCCTGAAATGATGTTTGCGGGCAACCTTATCCATCAACGACATGAGTAGTTGGTTATGGTCAACCGCCAGGTTGGCCTCCTCGTATATGGGAGCACACTCAAACTGATTGGGAGCCACCTCGTTGTGTCTTGTTTTTATGGGTATTCCCAACTTGTAACATTCGATCTCGAAATTTCGCATAAAGCTGCTCACCCTTTCGGGTATTGAACCGAAGTAATGATCCTCCAACTGCTGATCCTTAGCCGCTGCGTGTCCCATTAGTGTTCGTCCGGTTAGCGCAAGGTCGGGACGAGCGTTGTATAACGCTTCGTCAACCAAAAAGTACTCCTGCTCCCAGCCAAGGGTAGAGAAAACCTTTTTGATATCCTTGTCGAAGTAGCTACAAATATCCGTTGCGGCTTTGTCCAATGCTGTGAGTGATTTCAAATGTGGTGTTTTGAAATCGAGGGCTTCGCCGGTGTATGAAACAAAAATGGTGGGTATGCACAGGGTTTGTTCCAGCACAAAGGCGGGTGACGATGGATCCCATGCAGTGTACCCCCTGGCCTCGAATGTATTACGAATGCCACCGCTGGGAAAGCTCGATGCATCAGGTTCCTGCTGAACCAGCAGTTCGCCGCTGAAGGTTTCGAAGGCCATACCATTTTTACCCAGCGTAAAAAAGGCATCGTGTTTCTCGGCAGTGGCGCCATTTAGCGGATGAAACCAATGGGTGTAATGTGTAGCACCCCGGTCCAAGGCCCAGGCCTTCATTCCAGCTGCAACCTGGGCTGCTACTTTTCTATCAATGCGTCGTCCTTCATCAATGGCGCTAATCACACTCTCAAAGGCTTCGGACGAAAGGTAGCGCTGCATCTTCTCGCGATCGAAAACATTAACACCAAAAAGGTCAGATATTTTCTCATTGTCATGTTTAAAGGGAACTAGTGGGCGCTGGAGGGCTTCCTCAACAGCTTTAAATCTTAGCTGTGGCATACAAAATAATTTAGGGGTTAAGAATGTGCAAATGTAAAAAATATTTAATATGATATGAAATAAATAGGGGGTAATGTTTAAAAAAATAAAAATATACAATTGGTGTGGTGTAAAAAAAAGGGGGGGGTATGAAAAAATATATTTTTCGTATTCCTGATATTGAAAATGGCATTAAAGGCTAATGGTTTGGATGTTAATATATTTATTGATAAATTTAGAAGCCATTAAAAGTTCTTCATCTCAATAAATAAAAAAAGGCGACTTGCGCCGCCTTAAATGTTTTCACAACGGAATAATCCTTATTGTGAATTGCTTCAGATTGTAATGCAAATATAATACGATAATACCAATAAATCAATAGGCTATGAAAAAAATTTTAGGGCTCGACCTCGGCTCGGCATCCATTGGCTGGGCTGTTATTTCAGAGAAAGAACAGAACGGAGAAGTTAAAAGAGAGATACTTGGCTTAGGAAGCAGGATTATACCCTATGAGGGAACTGAGGGAAAAGATTTTGAAAAGGGAACTGGAGAGAGCCGAAATTCTATTAGAACAAAAATGCGAACCACCCGAAAGGGTTACGATCGCTACCAGCTTCGTAGGAAATATCTTGTAAATGAGTTGATAAGAACTAAGATGTACCCAACTGAGGAAGAGAAGAACTTACCTAAGAAGCAACTATGGGAGTTGCGTAGTAAAGCGGTAACGTCAAAAATATCCCTCAAGGAATTAGGCCGTTTACTTCTTTGGCTTAATCAGAAACGGGGGTACAAAAGTGGCAGAAGCGAAGCCAACATGGATAAAAAGGATACGGAGTACGTTGCCGAGGTAAAAAGCCGACATCAAACCATTAAGGATAAGAACCTAACCATTGGGCAATATTTTCAGCAGCATCTTTCAAACAATGAGTTCTTTCGGGTTAAAGAGAATATCTTTCCCCGTGAGGCATATATTGAGGAGTATGAGGCAATATGCAAACTACAGCAAGTTCATTATCCAGATGTTATCACCAATAAGTTTATTGAAAGGGTTAGGAATGAAATTATTTACTATCAGCGTCCACTAAAATCTCAAAAGGGGTTGGTATCCGTTTGCGAATTTGAGGGATTCTTGTGTAACGGTAAGGATGGAAAAGAGTATTTTGTTGGACCTAAGGTAGCTCCTCGCAGTTCACCAATTTTTCAAATTGCCAAAGTCTGGGAGAATGTAAACAACATAAGGATTGAAAACAAATTTGGAAGTAAAAAAGATCTAACACTTGAAGAAAAACAGGCTCTTTTCAACCATCTTGAAAATAATGATAAACTAACTCAAACCGATATAATTAAAATACTAGGACTGAACAAGAATGAATGCTTTTTCAACAAGCAAATAGCCAATGGTATAAAAGGCAATGTTACCAAAATGGCAATATTAAGTTGTTTTGATAGGCCAGAGGATTATAAACATCTTATTAAATTTGATTTTGAGACAATCGAAAAGAATGAGTTATGCTATCTATACGACAGGAAGACAGGTGAAATTCTGAGTGAAAATAAAGTGAAATTTGTCGACCCCAAAATCGAAAACGAGCCCTACTACCAGTTATGGCACACTATATACTCTTTAAGCGATATTGACGAGTGCAGCAAAGTATTACAGAAAAAATTCAATATTAAACCCGATATTGCTGATAAACTAGCAAAACTCGACTTAACCAAAGGGGGCTTTGGGAATAAATCGGCAAAAGCAATTCGGAAGATACTGCCATATCTAATGGAGGGCTTTGTTTATAGTGATGCAATGTGCTTTGCAGGTTACGACCATTCAAACTCCCTTACAAAAGATGAAAATATAAAACGGAATTTACTTGATAAGCTTAAACCAATTGCCAATAACACGCTACGTCAACCAATTGTTGAGAAAATTCTAAACCAGATGGTTAACGTTGTAAATGCAATTATTGAGAAGTATGGCAAGCCCGACGAAATAAGAGTTGAACTGGCAAGGGAACTAAAGCAAAGTAAGGAGGAACGGAGCGATACATCAAGATTTTTAAGCAAAAGGGAAAGGGAAAATGAGCAGATTGAAAAAAAACTTCAAGAATTTGGTTTAAGGGCAACAAGAAATAATATCATAAAATGGCGACTTTACGAGGAGATGGATAATGAAGATAAAAAGCTTAACGCAATTTGTATTTACTGCGGACAGCCCATTTCTTTAACCGAAGCTATAAAGGGGAGTGATGTGGATATTGAACACATTATCCCTAAATCTAAACTATTTGATGATTCGCAGAGCAATAAGACCCTTGCCCATAGGCGATGCAATACTGACAAGGGTGATCGTACTGCGTATGATTTTATGAAAGGGAAATCGGAGCAGGCTCTTGCGGCGTATGTCGATAGGGTGAATAAACTTTTTTCCAGCAAAGTCATAGGTAAAGCCAAGCGAGATAAACTTTTGATGACCGAGGATAAGATTCCTCAAAACTTTATCGACCGCCAGCTCAGAGAAAGCCAGTACATAGCCCGAAAAGCACGAGAGATTTTACAAACCATTTGCCATAACGTATGGTCAACCTCAGGAACTGTTACGGCTGAACTTCGCCATTTATGGGGGTGGGACGATGTTACAATGAACCTACAGTTCCCAAAATACAAGGAGTTGGGGCTGACTGAGATTAAGGAGTGGGAAAGTGAACATGGTAAGAACAAGCACGCCAAGGAGGTTATTTCAGGTTGGACAAAACGCGATGATCACAGGCATCATGCCATTGATGCGCTTACCATTGCTTGCACTAAGCAGGGGTATATACAGAGGTTCAATACGCTTAGTTCCAGCAAAACCCGGGAGGATATGCAAAGAGATGTTGATAGCCTTTCTGCGGAATATCGGGAAAAGTTAAATCTATTAGAGAAATATATTGTTGGCGAACAACCCTTTACAGTGGAACAGGTTGAGGAGAAGGCTGCAAATATCCTAGTTTCATTCAAAGCGGGTAAAAAGGTTGCTGTAGTGGGCAAGCGAAAGATTGGGAAAAGAGGGAATAAAAAAGTGGTTCAAACAGGTATTATTGTCCCTCGTGGTGCATTGAGTGAGGAAAGTGTATATGGAAAGATTAAAAAGGTAGAGGAGAAAAAACCTTTAAAATACCTTTTCGAGAATTCTCACCTAATTTTTAAACCTCTCATTAAACAACTTGTTGAGGAGCGTTTGGATAAATTTGAAGGGGATACAAAGAAAGCTTTGGCCTCAATCAAAAAAGAGCCTATTTATATTGATAATGAAAAGTTGATACCACTTGAATACGGTTCTTGCTACACCGATGAGTATGTGATTAAGTATAATGTAGATGTTAACTTCAATAAGGCTGATAAGGTAATTGATGGTAATATAAAAAGGATACTCCAAGCAAGACTGGAAAAGTTTAATGGAAAGCCCAAAGAGGCATTTAAGGATGTCCAATGCAATGATATGATTTTAAAATGGTACGAGGACGAAGGTCTAGATAGACCTATTAGGTCAGTTCGTTGCCACACCGGGCTCTCGGCAGTTGTTCCTGCACGAAAGGACGAGAAGGGCAAGGATATTGGCTTTGTAAAGCCAGGCAACAATCACCATATTGCTATATACACCGATAAGGATGGCAATAAGGTTGAGCATATATGCACCTTCTGGCAAGCCGTTGAGCGTAAAAAGTATGGGTTGCCTGTAATTATTTCAAATACAAACGAGGTATGGGATACCATACAGCAAAAACCAGAGGGTACTTTCCCTGAAAGTTTTCTAAATCTTCTCCCAGAACCAAACCTTATACTACACCTTAACATGCAGCAGAATGAGATGTTTGTGCTGGGGATGACAAATGAAGAGGTTGAGAATGCTAGGATAAATAATGATTATAGGGCGATTAGCGATAAACTATTCAGGGTGCAGAAGTTGGGGGAGAAATACTGGGTATTTAGACATCATCTAGAAACACAATTAGTTGATGATGTAAATTCTAAGCAAAGTAAGAGGTATATTTTATTGCAAAGTTTGAGTGCATTGTTTTCATTAAATCCAACAAAAGTAAAAATCAACTGCATTGGCAATTTGGTTTAAACTGCAAGTTTAAAAATAGCCTGTCCGAGTACGACTTTAAGTCGCGCCCGGACATGCCAAATTAAAGTTATGATATTCGAACAAGGCCATCTTTACCACATCTACAATCAGGGCAATAACCGCCAGCGTATCTTCTTCAACAGGGAGAACTATTTGTTTTTTCTTGAGAAGATTAAAAAGCATGTTTTGCCCTATGCCGATTTACTGGCTTGGTGCTTAATGCCCAACCACTTCCATTTAATGGTGTATGTAAATGAGGTGGAATTACCTGTTGCGAAGGATGCTCAGGCTACTACTCAAGGCTTGTCGTGTATTAGTCCGAGTGCGACTCAAAGTCGCGCCCGGACTAATACTACTAATTCAAAAACCCAATCGTTTCAGCATTCAATAGGTGTAATGCTTGCATCATACACACGAGCAATTAATAAGCAAAATAATTGGACTGGATCGCTTTTCAGAAGCGAGACCAAAGCCATCTGCCTAACCCAGAACGATAAGGCTGCCCGTGCATACTATGTTGATAAGGGTTTGACAACCATAAATGTTCAGCATCCTGAATTGCAGTACCCAAATGTCTGCTTCAATTACATCAACTTTAACCCGGTAAAGGATGGGTTGGTGAAACGCAATGATGAATGGGAGTTCTCGTCGTACCCAGATATTGTTGGGATGCGAAATGGGAAGTTGATAAGCAGGGAGAGGATAGCAGAGTTTGGGTTGGAGCTGATCTGCTAAAATAGTCGATAGTCGAGGTGCGACTTTAAAGTTGAACCCATGATAAAACGTACACTTTACTTCGGCAATCCAGCATACCTTAGCATGAAGGATAGGCAGCTGGTGGTGCAAAAAGAGGCTATCAGTATCAGTCCGAGTGCGACTCAAAGTCGCGCCCGGACTGAGAGGGTAGCAGAGTTTGGGTTGGAGCTGATCTGCTAAAATAGTCAATAATCGAGGTGCGACTTTAAGTCGTGCCCCGACTTTAAAGTTGAACCCATGATAAAACGTACACTTTACTTCGGCAATCCAGCATACCTTAGCATGAAGGATAGGCAGCTGGTGGTGCAAAAAGAGGCTATCAGTATCAGTCCGAGTGCGACTCAAAGTCGCGCCCAGACTGATAGTATTACCATTCCCATTGAGGATATTGGCGTAGTTTTACTCGATCACCCTCAAATTACCGTATCGCATCCTTTGCTAAATGCTCTTTTATCAAACAACACAGCAATGATCACCTGTAACGAGAAGCATATGCCATCGGGTTTGTTTATGCCACTTGAGGGGAATACCCTACAAGCCGAGCGGTATGCAACCCAAATTGCGGCCAGCGTACCACTGAAAAAGCAGCTTTGGCAGCAAACCGTACAGGCAAAGATCGGCAATCAAGCCGCACTGCTAAAGAAATTGAAGGTTGATGTGGAACCAATGCTATACTGGCAGCGAAGCGTTCATAGCGGGGACCCTGATAACTATGAGGGTAGGGCAGCAGCCTTTTACTGGAAGAATGTTTTTCAGGGGGTTCTCGATGATAATTTTACCCGGGGTAGGTTTGACGATGATCCCAACAATCTGCTCAACTATGGATACGCTGTGCTTAGGGCCATTGTGGCTCGCAGCTTAGTGGCAACGGGTCTCTTGCCAACCCTTGGGATTCATCATCACAACCGTTACAATGCCTTTTGCCTTGCCGATGATATTATGGAGCCTTACCGACCTTTTGTTGATGGGGTTGTGCTTGAAATCCTAAGAGATTTTGAGGATGTAAGTGAGCTGACCACTGAGATTAAAGCCCGTTTGCTGGTTATCCCAGCATTGGATGTTAGGATTGAGGGGAAAGCTAGCCCCTTGATGATTGCTACGCAAAGAACTACAGCATCGCTATTTGAGTGCTTCGAAGGGGTAAGTCGCAGGTTGCTTTACCCAACTCTCTAAATACTCACGGGGTGACACTTTGTCCAACATAAAGTGACCCGATGAGTATTTAAAACACCTGAGTTATGACCTCAACCGATCGATTAAATCAGTACAGAGTTATGTGGGTACTCGTTCTATTTGATCTTCCTACCGAAACCAGGAAGGATAGGAAAAACTATGCTCAGTTCCGTAAGAGCATACTAAAGGATGGTTTCTCCATGTTCCAGTTTTCCATTTATACCCGGTGCTGCCCCAGCCGTGAGAATGCCAATGTGCATATCAAAAGGGTTAAATCGTTTCTCCCACCCAACGGGTACATTGGTATACTGTGTATTACCGACAAGCAGTTTGGAAGCATGGATCTATTCCATTCTACAAAACCGGTAAAGCCAAGCCCAGAACCGCAGCAGCTAGAGTTGTTTTAGATATAGCCGCATAGTCCGGGTGCGACTTTAAGTCGCACTCGGACTTCACTTCAAAATCCCCCCAAACTATACTATAAGTCGCACTCGGACTTAACTTCAACAAAAAATCCCCCCAAACCATCTGGGAGGATTTAGTATTGAACACTTTTTTTGTTTCTAATTTCTGACTTAATGAGCTGTAGCAAAGTTTTTTACCTTAGGGTATGCTGTGTTCAATAAGTCAAAGATACAATCTGAAAGCAATTCACAACTCAATTTGAGATGAAGGCAGAAAAGGAATCGCTGTGTTCAATAAGTCAAAGATACAATCTGAAAGCAATTCACAACTCGGAATTCCAGCAGTCTGCGAACGGGTAGGCTGTGTTCAATAAGTCAAAGATACAATCTGAAAGCAATTCACAACTGCTTAATTGCAAGGGACTTCTCTTTATTGCTGTGTTCAATAAGTCAAAGATACAATCTGAAAGCAATTCACAACTTGCCGTTAGCCACACCTGGTTAGGCTTGAGCTGTGTTCAATAAGTCAAAGATACAATCTGAAAGCAATTCACAACTGCAATTTCGGGACACGGATACAGGCACTCGCTGTGTTCAATAAGTCAAAGATACAATCTGAAAGCAATTCACAACCGTACACCTTTACGGTGAGCATTACGACAAGCTGTGTTCAATAAGTCAAAGATACAATCTGAAAGCAATTCACAACTGTTGTGCTATCGGTTTCCTCGGATATAGGCTGTGTTCAATAAGTCAAAGATACAATCTGAAAGCAATTCACAACCCGACGAATCGAGCCTTGAGTACCATCTTGGCTGTGTTCAATAAGTCAAAGATACAATCTGAAAGCAATTCACAACTACGGTACGATAGCGGGTACAGGGCGCACGGCTGTGTTCAATAAGTCAAAGATACAATCTGAAAGCAATTCACAACCTGCGCGTTGATGATGTCGATGCTCTTAAGCTGTGTTCAATAAGTCAAAGATACAATCTGAAAGCAATTCACAACTCGTTAACGTACCAAATTACTGGCGAGAATGCTGTGTTCAATAAGTCAAAGATACAATCTGAAAGCAATTCACAACTTTTTTGGGAAGAATAATTTCGAGATTACCGCTGTGTTCAATAAGTCAAAGATACAATCTGAAAGCAATTCACAACAGAGTTTAGCAGCCAAAGGAGTTGTAATAGGCTGTGTTCAATAAGTCAAAGATACAATCTGAAAGCAATTCACAACGAAAGGATAGAAAGGTTAGATGCTTGCTCGGCTGTGTTCAATAAGTCAAAGATACAATCTGAAAGCAATTCACAACTTATCCTGAGCAGTCAGAATTTAACGCCAAGCTGTGTTCAATAAGTCAAAGATACAATCTGAAAGCAATTCACAACGCATCAGCCTGTGCGGGTCGGGGTGGTTTGGCTGTGTTCAATATGTCAAACCTGCCTGCGTGCCATCCCTTCGGCAGGCAGGGAAACAGCTATTAACAGTAATTCAATTCGAAATATAAACCGCTTGTTTGTAAATGTAGTATTAAAAAACAATTCCAAAAATCTATACCTTTGCATCCATTTACAATGAAACATTTTTAGTGTGAATCTGTTTGTATTATACCGTACAAAAGTGATAATAACTATATGAAAATCAAAAACAAAGTACTTCTGATGATCCTCGATGGATGGGGCATAGGCAAGGGCGACCGGAGTGATGTGATTGCCACCACCAAGCCCGAGAATATGAATACCCTTAGAATGAAATATCCCAATGCGCAGCTGCTTACCTGTGGCGAGAATGTGGGCTTGCCCGATGGGCAAATGGGCAATTCCGAGGTGGGACACCTAAACATTGGTGCAGGTCGTGTTGTATATCAGGACTTGGTGCGGATTAACAAGGAGATCAAAGAGGGGCAAATTGACAGTAACCCTGTTCTTTCAAATGCATTTAACCATGCCCGTGAAAAGGGCGTTTCGCTTCATTTTATTGGTTTGGTTTCCGATGGCGGGGTGCACTCCATGGATACTCATCTTTACAAGCTCTGCGATATGACCAAGGACTATGGGTTAAACAAGGTATTTATACATGCCCTTACCGATGGTCGCGATACTGATCCCCAGAGTGGATTGGGTTTCGTCCGTAACCTTGAGAATCATCTTGCAAAGAGTAATGGTACTATTGCCTCATTGATAGGCCGGTATTACACCATGGACCGTGACAAGCGCTGGGAACGGGTAAAGGTGGGATACGATTTAATGGTGAATGGCATTGGAAAAGCCACTGCAAGCATTACTAAGTCCATGGAAGAATCCTATGCCCAAGGCATTACCGATGAGTTTATCAAACCCATTGTAAAGGTTGATGAAAATGGTAAACCTGTTGGCATAATTAAGGAGAACGATGTGGTGATCTGCTTCAATTTCCGCACCGATCGACTAAGGGAAATTACCATTGCTTTAACCCAAAAGGACATGCCAGAGCATGGAATGAATACCATTCCTCTGCATTACGTTACGCTTACCCGGTACGATGATACATTTAAAGGGGTAAACGTGGCATACGAAAAAGATAATCTGATTAATACCTTGGG
>Ga0334882_1000408_pt1 | contig 67840 bp, 68 predicted proteins | sample GraSluR1_MG_5_FD_207226 | JGI IMG/M metagenome (GOLD analysis project Ga0334882, IMG submission 207226) | Sludge microbial communities from methane-producing bioreactor in Wageningen University, Netherlands - Granular Sludge_15_04-R1 | ecosystem: Engineered > Bioreactor > Anaerobic >... | reverse complement strand
GACAACAACCTCTACAAGCTATACAAATACTAAACTGACTGCAGGTAAAACTTACTACTACAAAGTAAGAGCGTATCATCTGGAAGGAAAGACAAAGGTATACGGATCTTTCAGCGCTCCTGTCAGTGTAGAATTACTTGAATAAAAAGATCAAAAGAATCCTATATCTGCTTGATATAGGATTCTTTATTGCCTTTATAATATTTTACGATTATTTATTGTAATTATATTTTATTATATGCTATAGTATAAATATAATTTAAACGTAATATACATTATTAATTTTGTAATAATTTTATATAAATTAAGTCATTTTAAAATAAAATAATTCTTGTGTTTTATAAATCTGTTGAGGGAGAAGTTATGAGAAGAAGATATTGGATTCTCACGCTTATTTTTTTGTTCGTTTTATTGATACTGCCGGGTACAACACTGGCATATGATTACAACGGAGTAACGTATAATGACAATGATTTTACAAAGCTGCAGACGTTTCTAAACCAACCCTCGGCAGTAGCAGGAAAAACAAACGGTCAACAATTAAATGCAGATTATGATCAGAATGATCCGACTACGTGGAGCGGAGTATCTTGGTTTCTCTCGGAAGGAATTAGATATGTATGCCAACTAAACTGGACTAACAAATCTTTAAGTGGTGATTTGTCCCTTGATAATTGTATCAAATTAGAAATAATAAACTGCAGTGCAAATCAATTAACTGCTATTACCGCAACTAATAATCCAAAACTTAAAACGATAAATTGCGCCGGAAACCAGTTAATATCATTAAATATTGAAAACAATGATAGTTTAACTGATTTATCATGCTATCATAACCAGCTTACAACTTTAGATTGCAGCAAAAATACATCTTTAATAAATGTTTTATGTGGATCTAATAAATTAACATCTTTAAATATCAACGGATGCGTATCACTATTAAACTTGGAGTGTTGTTCTAATCTATTATGTTCTTTAGATTTGACTACAAATACCGCATTAAAAAACTTAAACTGCAATTGCAATACACTGACTTCACTTGATGTTAGTACGAACACGACACTGACAAATTTAAGGTTAAACTATAATCAATTAACTTCTTTGAATGTCAGCAAAAATAATGCTTTAGTGGTTTTGCATTGCGGCTCTAACAAATTAACTTCTATAGATGTAAGCAAAAATATCGCATTGACAGATTTAGATTGTAGCAGTAATGAATTGTATGTTTTAGATATATTAAATAATAAAGCTTTGACATTCTTGAGCTGCTGTAGCGATAAATTATCTGTTTTGGATGTTAGCAGTAATTCCGTTTTGAAAGAATTGCAGTGTACTTATAATTCATTGACATCTTTGAATCTTAATAATAACACATCTTTAAAAAGATTAGATTGTCATAATAATCAGTTAACATCGTTAGATTTGAGTGAAAATATTAATCTGATATATGTTACTTGTTGTTGCAATTCGTTAGCTAATATAAATTTATCTAATAACAGTAAATTAGAATCTTTAAATTGCGGTTATAATAAACTATCAGGAACGTTAGATTTATCAAGCTGTGTTAACCTTACAGAGTTATATTGTTATCATAATTTTTATTTAAACACATTAAATATTAGTAATTCTGCATTATTGTATCGTTTGGAGTGTTACTGTGATACTCTTACAACATTAGATTTAAGTAATTGTCCTAAACTAAGATTTTTATGGTGCAGCTCAAATAAATTAAGCAGTTTAGATTTAAGCAATAACACCGCTTTGGAAGAATTAGATTGCAGCGAAAATTATGATTTAACTTATTTAGATGTAAGTAAAAATGTTAATTTGATAAAATTAAATTACAATGCAAGCGTTACTGATTCATTGGACTTAAGCAATAATACTTCTATAAAAAAATTAAATATTAAAAATATTAAAAATCTAACAGCTAATTTTTTTGGAATTATATCTACTGTTGCTGTGAACGGCAATGGATATCTTTCGGTTAATACAAATACTTTCCCTAACTGTGATATTATAGCAGTGCCCCGTTCTATAGGCATGAGTTTTGAAAATTGGACTTTAAATGACTCCGTTATATCTACGAATTCTTCATATACGGTTTCTTCTGCTATTTCAAGTCCACTGGTTGCAAATTTTTCAGGGAACTGCAACGTTACTGTAATATCAAACAATTCAACTTATGGAACGGTAACGGGTGCGGGCACATATGACTACAACTCTTCCGCAACCTTGAAAGCCACCCCCAAAGCAGGCTACTATTTTATAGGTTGGCTGGAAGGAACATCAACAGTATCCACGAACAGCACCTACACCTTCACAGTGACCAAAGGCCGCACGCTAAAAGCCGAGTTTGCCAAACTGCAGACACCTGTTCTATCGTCCGTAAAATCTGCCGGCTATAACAGCATCAAGCTGAAGTGGGGCTCCGTTACAGGTGCCAAAAGCTATAACATCTACCGTGCCACTTCAAAGAGCGGTACCTACTCAAAAATAGCTTCAACCTCTTCTACAAGCTATAAAAACACGGGATTAATAACAGGCAAAACCTACTACTACAAAGTAAAAGCTGTCTGCGTAGCAGGCTCTACAACAACCTACAGCAGCTATTCTTCTTACAAGTATGCCAAACCTATCCCTTCTACTCCTTCCACGACCGTAAAATCCAGCTCTTATAAAAGCATAAAAATAAGCTGGGGTAAAGTGAGCGGAGCAAGCGGATACAGAGTTTATAGAGCTACTTCTAAATCGGGTACGTATAAGTTGATTAAAACGACGACTTCGACGAGTTATACCAATTCTTCTCTCAGAACGGGAAAGAGGTATTATTATAAAGTAAGGGCATACAAATATGTAAGCGGCAGCAGGGTATATGGAAAATATTCTTCCATTAAAAGTGCAAAGCCTTCATTGTCAAAACCTTCAAACTTTAGTGTAAGCAGATACTCTTCCAGTAAAATAAAAATAAGTTACGGCAGCGTTTCGGGCGCAAGCGGATACAGGATATACAGGGCCACTTCAAGGTCGGGCACATATAAACTCGTTAAGACGACGACTTCCAGAAGCTGGATCAATACCGGGCGTACAAAGGGGAAAACTTATTATTATAAAGTGCGCGCATACAGATGGGTAAGCGGTAAAAGAGTATACGGACCCTATACAACTATAAAATATACGAAGACGTAAATAAGAAAAAGCCTGCTCTTCAGCAGGCTTTTAGATTTTAAATGAATATAAAATTAAATTTTTAAAACTACTTTATGATACACTTTTTTACCTTTTTTGATGATCATCTTGCCTTCTTCAAAATTATCCAGCGAGAAAAGCACATTTCCGTTTTCTATTTTTTGTCCGTCTACGCTGATACCGCCTTGATCTATAAGGCGCCTTGCATCACTCTTGCTTGATGCAAGACCTGTAAGAAGAAGCAGGCTGATTATATCCATTCCCTTTTCAATTTCCGCTGCGCCTACCGACGTTGTGGGCATATTGGAATCGTCACTTCCTTGCTCAAAGAGTGCTTCCGCAGCTTTTTGCGCCATGGAAGCTTCCTGCTGTCCATGCACCAATGCCGTGATTTCATAAGCCAATACTTTTTTTGCTTCGTTTATTTCGCTTCCTGACAGCGCACTCAATCTGCGTACTTCATCCATAGGCAGAAATGTAAGCAATTTCAAGCATTTTTCGACGTCGGCATCCCCTACATTTCGCCAATATTGATAGAATTCATACGGAGATGTTTTTTCTTTATCGAGCCACAGTGCGCCTTTTTCCGTTTTCCCCATTTTTTTGCCTTCACTGTTTACAAGAAGATTGAATGTCATGCCATAGGCCGCACCCCCGCATTTTCTTCGAATGAGGTCAACGCCTCCGAGGATATTGCTCCACTGGTCATTGCCGCCAAACTGCATAAGGCAATTATGGTCTTTATAAAGCATTAAAAAGTCATACGACTGCATGATCATATAGTTAAATTCTAAAAATGTGAGCCCGCTTTCCATTCTGTTTTTATAGCATTCCGCCGTAAGCATTCGGTTGACCGAAAAGCATGCACCTATATCTCTTAAAAATTCTATATAATTTAAATTCATCAACCAGTCTGCATTATTTATCATCAGTGCTTTATCGTTGGAAAAATCCAGGAATTTTTTAAATACTTCCTTAAACTTCTCCCCGTTTGCGTTGATTTGCTCTATAGTAAGCATTTTGCGCATATCTGTTCTGCCTGAAGGATCCCCCACCATGGTCGTTCCTCCCCCGATCAGGGCAATCGGCCTGTGTCCGTAACGCTGCATATAGGCCATGACCATAATTTGAATAAAATGCCCTACATGAAGGCTGTCTGCCGTAGGATCAAAACCTATATAAAACGTTATTTTTTGTTCTTTAAGCAGCTCTTTGATTTCTTCTTCATGCGTTAGCTGCCCTATAAATCCTCTCTCCTGCAAAACATCAAAAACATTATCGTGCATATTGACTTATCCTTTCGATAGATTATAATAAAAAAGTCCCTTATAACAAAGGGACGGATTATTCCGCGGTACCACCCAATTTGACCAAACATTAGTCCGCTTGTATGAAATATGCTCATAAGATGTAATTCAATACTTGGCAATTAATATCTTCCAACAACCGATATCTCTCTTGCAATCAACCGAGTATCTACTAGGCTTATTCATGGCATAATATAAATCTTTTATGGCAGTATATATGAAAAATTTTTGTTTGTCAAGAATGTACCATTCTAAAAAAATCTATACTTCTTTATGATAAAGTAGTATTATAAATACTTCATAGTAATATACTTATTTTATGTGAATATTAAGTTATACTATTCCGTTAAGGAGCTAAAAAATGAACGAAAAGAAAAAAAGTCGAGCACCACTTATAGTGTTTATAATCGTATTGGTTTTATTGACCAATTTTATTACTTACACATTACTTACGACCTTTGGCATGAGCATCGGCGGCAAAAGCGTCATTGCGGTTGACAGTTCCTATACAGCCAAAAAAATCAATAAATTACTTTATTTATATGATGAACTTGATGATAAATATCTTGAAGCCCTAGATAAAGACACCTTATGGGAAAGTGTCTACAAAGGTTTATTTGAAGGCGCCGGCGATGAATACACCGTTTATATGGATAAAGAAAGTTTTGCGAGTTACACGGAAGATGTTACCGGTAATTATGCGGGGATCGGCGTACGTATTGTGATGGGCAGTGACGAGCTTGTAACCGTAATCAGCGTCTTTAAGAATTCTCCGGCAGAAAAAGCGGGCATGCAAGTCGGTGATAAAATCATCGCTATAGAAGATATGGACGCTACCAAGCTTTCCGTTGATGAAGCCGCTTCGAATATGCGCGGCGAAGCCGGCACAACTGTGAATATAACCATTCTTCGAGGCAAAGAAAATATAGATCTGTCTCTGGTACGGGCACAACTCAGTATAGAGAGCGTTACAGGCAGCATACTTGACAACAATATAGGCTATATCAACATATCCGAATTTTCTTCAAGCGTGTCCGACCAGTTTGTTTCCACACTCGACGACCAGCTAAAAGACGGTATCACCTCGCTGATCATAGATCTGCGTAACAATCCCGGCGGTGATGTGGATGAAACGATCAAAATTGCCGATCGACTGCTTGGAAGCTGCACAATCATATACACTGAAAATAAAATCAGCAAAAAAACAGAATACACTTCCACAGCAGCAAAATCACTCGATATACCGATTGTGGTTCTTATCAATGAATACTCCGCATCAGCATCCGAAATACTTGCAATATCCCTTAAAGATAATGATGCCGCAACCCTTATCGGCACAAAGTCTTACGGCAAAGGCATCATACAAACATTTAAAGGCATGCTTGACGGAAGCGGGTATAAAATCACGACCGAACAATATTTCTCTCCTATAGGCACCGTTATCCACGAAGTAGGCGTAGAACCTGACGTTGTTATAGAATTGCCGGAAAATGTCATATATGAATACGGTAAAATCCCTACAAATCAAGATGCACAACTTCAGGCAGCAATCAAATATCTGATAGAAAATAAGTAAGAAAAGAGTATGACGCAATGTATACAGTATGTGCAAACTGCACCTTTGGTCTGGAAAGTGTTTTAAAAAAAGAAATCATCCGTCTCGGCTATGAAATCAATAAGACGACAGATGGAAAAATCTACTATGAAACAGATGAATACGGCATAGCGAAATCCAACCTCTATCTTCGCACTGCCGGAAGAGTCTTTATCAAAATCGGTGAATTTGAAGCTGCTTCTTTTGATATGCTCTTTGATAATACCGCATCGCTCGAATTCGAAAGATATATCCCGTCAGACGGAAAATTTGACATCTATAAAGTGAACTGTTCATCATCAAAGCTAATGAGTAAATCGGATTGTCAGGCAATCATAAAAAAAGCGGTTGTGCAACGCTTGAAAAAAATGCACAATGTTTCGCATCTTACGGAAAATGGAAAACTCTATCCCCTTTTTGTTTCCATCAAAAATGATAAAGCTGAAATCTTTATAAACACTTCCGGAGACGGGCTTCACAAACGCGGTTACAGAGCCAGGGGCAACGAAGCACCCCTAAAAGAAACCCTCGCCGCCGCTATGGTGCTTTTATCTGATTACAGGCCGGAGAAAACGCTTGCCGATGTGATGTGCGGCTCGGGCACTATCTTGATTGAAGCCGCCATGATTATGAAAAACATGGCTCCATCCATAAACAGAACCTTTGTCAGTGAACAATGGAGCAAGCTCTATAAGCAATCTTACACGGATTGCAGAGCAGATGCCAAGAAAAATGTTTCAGATATTCCCTTACGGATCCTGGGAAGCGATATCGATTATTTTTCTATCAGACAGGCAAAAGAGAATGCGGCCAAAGCCGGCGTATCGGATGACATTGCCTTTCAAAAACTGGATTTAAAGGACTTTTCTTCCAAAAAAAAATGTGGTGTGCTTATTTCCAACGCGCCTTACGGAATGCGTACAGGCGGTCACTCAGTTCTTGAAACATACAAAAACTTGGGACAGGTTTATAAAAATTTAAACGAATGGTCTGCTTTTATACTCTGCGGCAATGAAAATTTCGAAAAAACTTTTGAACGCAGAAGTGATAAAAACCGTAAACTCTATAACGGCGGTATCAAAACTTATCTGTACTCCTATTATCCAAAAAAACGGACGGATCAAAATGAAGATCAGTGAAGCCCTGCAAAAAGGAGTCGAGATGTTAAAAAAATCCGACAGTGATATTGCCCTTCCTCTTCTTGAAGCACAGCTTATCTTGGCATATATTGCAGACAAGAGCCGAGAGGCGCTGATTGCATCTGATCGGAATGAATTAGACATCAGACAGAAAACAGCTTATTTTTCTGCCGTAAAAAAAAGAGTCCACGGATGCCCTATGGCCTATATCACAGGCAAAAAAGAATTTATGGATCTAACATTCATGGTCGATGAAAATGTGTTGATTCCAAGAGACGATACGGAAATTCTCGTCGAGTGCGTACTGGACTGTTCAGCAAAAAAAGAAGGCAAAATAGAAATATTAAATATAGGCGCAGGAAGCGGCTGCATCGAAGTAGCATTGGCAAGCCGTAATAAAAACATTTTTATTACCGGTGTTGATAAATACGAAAAAGCTTTGCAAGTCGCCGCTAAAAATATTGAGCATTATGAACTTCAAAATCAAATAACACTTCTGCAGTCGGATATGTTTTCTGCAATTCATCCTTCCCGCCGCTTTGATATCATTTGTTCAAATCCGCCTTATATTTCTAAAGAAGAACTGCAACATTTAAGCATCGACGTGGCTGCCTATGAGCCGATCGCGGCGCTTTACGGCGGCAATGACGGCCTTGATTTTTACAGGCGCATTGCACAAGAATCGAAAAATTTTCTAAAAGCAACGGGCAGCCTCATCGTTGAGATCGGCTGCAGTCAGGCAGAAAGTGTAAAACGGATTTATTATGAGAACGGCTTTGTCAATCTATATTGCAAACAAGATTTTAGCGGCCGCAACAGAGTTATCTGCAGTAATGTATAAAAAAAACGGACCGTCGATCCGTTTTTTTAGTCTTTGATTGCGATTGCTTCAATTTCGACAAGCCCACCCAGAGGAAGAGCACCGACCTGAAAAGCAGCTCTCGCAGGATAATTTTGCACAAAATACTGCATATATACTTTATTGACAGCCACAAAATCTGAAATATCAGCAAGATATACAGTCGTTTTTACAACATCTTCCATCTTATATCCTGCTTCAGAAAGGATCGCTTTAATATTATTCAGCGCCTGATGTGCCTGCTCGACAACAGAGCCTTCAACAAGCTTGGATGTCGCCGGATCGATGCCCAGCTGCCCTGATATAAAAAGCATATTTTGTGCTTCAACCGCCTGGGAATACGGCCCAACCGCTTTTGGTGCGTGCGTTGTAGAAATTATTTTTTTCATTTTTTATCTCCCTTTTCTAATCATTTTCCAACAGCTTGATCTCTTCCAGTTTTGTAAATTTCAAATTGAGTCTTTTGATGCTCGCCACATATTCAAACATATCGGCTGTTGTATATAAATGTGTGTATTTTCCGTTTTCTTTTTTGTTGTCCAAATCATTTCGAATAAGATATTTTTTTAATTCTTTGATTTGTCTCTCCGCCGGATCTATTAATTTGATAGAAGGATACATCGTTTTAATTTCGTTTTCAATAATCGGAAAATGGCTGCAGCCGAGAATAAGTGTTCTAACATTCTGACTTGCAATAGGATCAATGCATTCTTTAATTAATTCATACAAAAGCAAAACATTTTCCATTTGGCTGTTTATCACTTTCGGCAAGCGGCTGCTGTCGTTTGAAATCAATTTTACATTTGGAGCCATTCTTTTGATTGTATAATCATAAACCCCGCTTTTCACTGTTGCCACTGTTGCAATGAGCCCCACTTCGCTTTCGTGCAGTTCTGCCGCTTGCATACATCCGTATTCCACAATGCTGAAAAGTGGCACATTTGCTTTAAGACTTTCTATTTGAGAAGAAATCGTATTACATGCGAGCGCGATGGCCTTCACATCTTTTTCTTCTAAAAACTCTATTATTTTATTGGCATACTCCACAACTTCTTCATATGTACGATTCCCATAGGGCATTCGCAGCGAATCCCCGAAATAAATGACATTTTCGTTGGGAAGTATTTTTTGAATTTGCTTCACTGCCGTGAGCCCGCCCACACCTGAATCGATAACGCCGATTGGTTTTATCATAGTCTGCTCTCCTTAATGCATCACTTAATGAATTACTTTGTATATTATAATACAGACAAACTATTTTTGAAATAACCATTTTCATAAATAAAATCAGCGATTCCTCTCGCAATAGCCAACGCAAGTTTTGCATGATGGCTGTCTTTTTGAAGAAGCTTTTCTTCCTCTACATTTGAGATGAAGCCGCATTCCACAATCACACACGGCATCGGATTGTTTTTAAGGATGAGCAAATTATCCCGTTCTTTGATTTCTCTCATTTTTCCGTCTACATCAAGTACCGCGAGTCTGTCGGAAATGGATTGGGCAAGCTGCTCGGAATATTCGCTTTCTCCGTAATAAAGCACACCGGTGCCCGACACACTTCTATTTGGCATATGCGAATCGAGATGAACGCTCACCATAATATCCGCACCGCTGTTTTGAATGATTTCATGGCGAAGACGCATATCGGTATCTTTATCCCATGATTCCCCCTCCTCCAAGAGCCCTGTATCGCTTTGCCGCGTCATAACAACTTCCGCTCCCATAATCTCCAGTGTTTGCTTCAACTTCAAAGCTATTTTTAAATTTAAAACAGACTCGTTTTCCCCGTTGATACCCACTTTCCCGGGGTCCAAACCGCCATGCCCCGGATCGATGACAATTTTTACTCCCCGAAGCGGAAGCACTTCATTTCCCGCATAAATGCTTGTGAACTTGATATAGCACACGGCACAAGCGACGATCAAAACAAAGATGAGAATCAGTATACTTATTTTTTTTATACTCATACTTATTTCACCCGATTATTTTATTTTTTGTTGTATCATTTTATGCTGCATCAGATGAAATCATGCTTTATATATAGTATCAAATATTCATTATTCCAAAGCAATCTGATTATTTGTTGTTGGCACGCCTTCTTTTTTCTTCTTTTTCCGCACAGTTATTTCAGCACCTATCCATACGATTAAAGGAATAATTATCTGGAACGGAATGGCATAAATTTGATAAGGTTTTAAAAGTTCAAACACTTCTATAATGCTTGCGGTAGAGACCGGGCACATCGCAAATATTAAAAGGCCGAGTGGCACTGCTAAAACTTTGTAATTTGTAAGCCCGAACAATTTTGTCATGCCTTTCGCCGCCGTAAAAAGACAAATCGACAATTTTGCAATTCCGGCAATAACAAAGGCATACGTTATCAATCCTTCTATTCGTTCCAAAAAGTTTTTGATGCCGACCAATCTCGCCGCCTTAAATGTTGGGAAATATGAATTTTCCATTAAATCAGGTCCTAATAATATTATATTTCTGAGCACAACGGCCAAAAGTATCAACGAACCAAATAATATGCCATACAAATATACTTTATAGGGCCTGTCATTTTTTCTCTGCCGTATATCATCGGCCACTCCCAAAAACAATACTGTTTCGGCAAGCGGAAACGTTAAAATTTTCCACGCTCCTGCCGAAAGCTCTTTAAAGCTATGATTAGCTATAGGAAATAAATTCTCAAAATTTTGGACTCTTCCAAAAGATAAAACTAAAGTAATGGCTAAAGTAATGCATATGATAAGAAGCACCGAGACAACTCCTCTGCCCATATTGTGCATAGAACTCAAAACAACATAAAGAACAATGAGCACCATAGCCGCTATGATAACGACTTTTGGTGTTGCGGTAAGCGAGGTCATTTTGATGAAATTACAGAAAATACTCAAGACAATTGTGCTCATATGCAGCGCATACCACACAAATAAAATAATGAGTATTTTACCAATAAATGGTTTAAACACTTCCTGCATAATATCAAAAATATTTTTCTCGGGATAGAGCTTCATGATTCTTCCGTACAGGAATATCAGGGGCATCACAAAGACCGTTGACATTAGTAATGAAATCCAGGCGTCTTGCCCGACATTGGTATCCAGCCCTATAATGGCACTGTCTCCAAAGATAAAGAGGATCATCAAAAAAATTATTTGCCGCATAGAGATCATTTGTTTTTTCATTTGTTTGTTCCTTGATATATTATTATTTTCATATTCATTTGATTTTGATATGGTTGATCAAAAAATGTGAGATCGTGTTTAAATCAGGCTTTAAATAAAGTTTTACAAGCAAAACAGCCGCACAAATAAATAACAAGAGCGAATACGCCCATATCTCCCCGCTCTGTTTTCTTTTAATCGTTGGGATAAACCCAAAAACAATAACAAGCGCAAACATTAATAAAATAACAGCCGTTTGCATAGATTCTCCTTCTTTTAATTCTTCATAGCTCCGGTATTCGTGATGTGTATCTGAGGCTTTATCTCTACAGCTATCTCCGTAAAATATCTGTTCCAATCCTTGCTTACCTTATCCCATAACTTTGGATCTTTGCGATAGATCAAATTACCAAATCCGAAAATATCAGACACATATTCTGTTTGAACTTTTTTTATAATAGTTTTTATCCGTTTACTTAATTCTTCGTCTGCCTTTTTTTGTATTTCTTCTATCATATAATCATTCAGCTCATCACAGCATAGATTATATTCACCTAAAAACGCATCCATCTGAACTTCTATCGTTACTATAAACTGATCTTTTTCTTCATCATACTCATAAGAAGATTTCGTTTTACAGGTATTGATTTCAAGAGATATCAGGTCTTGCTTGTCATCATTGATTACAATAACTCCTCCTAAAACCTCGTCCATAACAAACAGGAAATAAAAAGTTTCATCAGGCGATAAATATCCTATCAGTTTATCGCCATCAAAAAGCGCCACCCCGTTTGACTCCACTGTTTGCTTGTCATCATTAGAGACTACGTGAAAAGCCGGAAGTGTCAGCTGCCATCCTTCATGTTTTAAAATTTCATAGACTTCAAATATTTCTACATCCCCGGTTTTGCTTGTTGCCTGATGATCCTTTTTTATGATTGTTTTTATCTCTGTTGACGTGATAGAATTCGTGATGCCTTTTACCTCAAGCAAATCTTTTGCGGTTTGTTCTTGTGATATTAGAACATTAATTGTTTCTCTTGGTTCGGCGTCCCTTAAAAATAAATCCATACATTTCTCAATACCCTCTTCTTTTGCGATTTGCTCACTGATAATAAAAATTTCCATGCTGCCGAAAAACATTTTTGTCGCAGACCTGCTTTTTGCATTTCTCACAGCCTCAAATAAAGTGCTGCCTTCGGATTCCGTAAGGATCGTTTGTGTTCCCTGGTCTTTGGTACTCTTTTGCAAGTCAACAATTTCATAAGTCAACTTATACATATTCGTATCTGTGTCTTTATCAATTGCAAGTCCGATCACAATACCTATTTCATTGAGTCCCACATAATCCCAGCATCCATATAGAGGTAAACAGCTAAAAGCTAAAAGTATGATTAAAAATATTTTTATGATTTTCTTATTCATCATTTATCTCTAACCTAATGATATCCTGCGCTATATCAGGCCGCTTTTTCATCTTAAACCACGGCCCTCTTATAAAAATATCTTTTATGCTCTGATAGTGCAAATCCTCATATGTTTGAAGCTGGGACACCCCCATTGAGCGCAGATTATAAAGATGCACGATGAGTACAACCAGCAGCAGCATATAACCGTATAATCCCAGCAGCCCCGCAGCAGCGATAAAAGCCAGACGAATAACCGTAATCGAAGCTCCCATTCTTGGCGTTAAAAGAGATGTGATGGCGCTGAATCCGACAACAATAATGACGGGCGCGTCTAAAATCTTTGCATCAACGGCTGCCTGCCCGATGACCAAAGCGCCTACGATACTGAGCGCCGAGCCCACATTGGAAGGCATGCGCAGTCCCGCTTCCCGCAGAAAATCAAAAACGATCAGCATCAGCGTCATTTCGATGATAACCGGAAAGGGAACACTGCTCCTTTCGGCCGCAACATTTAAAAAAAATACCGTCGGGATCATTTCTTTATGAAATGCAACAAGAGCTAAATAGAGCCCTGGCGTGAGCACCGCAAGAAAATAAGATGTTACACGCAATATCCTCGCAATCGACGCATAGAAAAAATTGGTGAAATAATCATCACTCATCTGAAAATTTTCTATAAATAAATAAGGAACCGTCATTACCGCAGGCGAGCCATCGACGAAAACGGCGATCCTGCCTTCCAGCAGCTTGCCGACAACACAGTCGGGTTTTTCCGTAATGCCTGTTTGTCGAAACAATGTATACTTGGTATCGCGCATGTTTTCTGAGATATAATTCACATCAAGCACGCCGTCAATGTTTATTTTTTCAAGCCTGCGATACAGTTCATCAAGCACTTTTTTGTCTACAAGGCTGTCGAGATAACAAATGCATAATTGTGTTTGCGTGCGCTCTCCAATACTGTGGTATTTCATTTTCAAATCATTGGTACGCAGTCTTCTGCGCACCAATGATAAATTAACAAGCAATACTTCACTGAAACCTTCTCTCGGACCGCTTACGGCTTTTTCATTGTCGGGCTCCGTGATCGCTCTCATAAAAAATAATTTGCTGTTTAATATGATCGCCTGATCCTGACCCTCTACAAGAACAACTGTATCTCCATACGTGATTGCCTGAACGATATCTTTTATTTTTGTTGTGGTTTTTGTCTCGCTGACTTTAAGCACATGATTTAAAAGAAGATCGATGGCATCCTTGCTTTTTTTTACCTGGCTGGTTAGCAGAGGCCCTACAATATGCTCGTTTAGAGTAAGGGAGTTCACAAGCCCGTCACTGTAAAACAGATAAAATTTAACTTCTTCTTTGTTTTTTATATTTCTTGTTACCAGCGTATCGTCGTCAACGAAAAGCCGGTGAATAAATGCAACGTTATCTTTTAATGAAGAAGACAAAGTAACTTCATTCGCATCTTCACTTGAATTAATATTTGTATTTGTTTTTACTTTTTTATCTTTAATTTTCTTACGTTTATGAAACCACAACATGAATGTTCCTCATAGATTATTAATCAGTAGTAGTTATTATGAACATTTTTATAAATATTAAACATAAAAACCTTTTTAAAAATGTTGCAGCAAGGATTGTGTTAAACTATTTTTCAAATTATAATGAAAGCGGATATTAAAATCTTTATATTATGAATAAACAAATCAATAGTACAAAGACTAATAAAATAACCATATGTTATTTTAAAAATTAGGATGTGTGAAAATGAGCAACTCATTTATAAAACAATACAATAAAGTAAAAAAACAAGAAAATAAAATGCTGAGCCGTCAGCCGAATAAAATTATGAAATCTACGATTTCTCCTTTGAAAGAAAAGATCGAAGGAAAAATTCCTCAAAAAGTAAGCACAATGCTGAACAGCGCTTTTTATAAAGGTTTTCAAATCATATTTGAAAAAGGGACCGCTGCCATTGAAAAAACGTACGATAAAGATAAAGCACAGTTTGCTTATGATATCAATAATTACACTCTCGACAAAAAATTTTCCGGCAAACATATGAGAAAGCTGGGCAAAAGAGCCAACTATTCTAAGATGATCAATTCATCCATTTCTGTGCTCGAAGGAGGCGTGCTGGGTTTTTTTGGCGTTGGTCTTCCCGATATTCCTCTTTTTATCGCAATGATTATGAAAACAATCTATGAAGTCGCTCTCAGTTATGGATTTGATTATAAAAGCGATGAAGAAAAAGCATACATTCTTCTTTTGATTTGCACTGCGGTCAGTAAAGAAGATGAAAAATTGAAGTTTAATGATGAACTTCAAAGCCTGCAAATATGCATCGATAAAAACTATCCCATGCAAATTGATTTACAGCTTTATATGAAAAAAGCATCAGAGGCGCTTTCAGATGCACTGCTGACGGCAAAATTCATTCAGAGTATCCCTATCGTCGGCACTGTCGGAAGCGTTGTCAATTACAACATCATCAATAAAATCAGCAAAACAGCCAACATCAAATATAAGAAAAGGTATCTGGACAGCAAACTTTCGGAAATGAAACTATAATTTTTTTAAAAGTAATTGAAATTATTATTTTATGAATTCGCCAAATATAATTGAATATCTTATGCTTTGGCCGGATCGAGATGTATATTCATGTAAATATTTAATGACTCTTCTATTTCTTTTTGCAAATAAAACAATTCGTCATGCAATTCTATCAAGTCTTTGTTTGACGGAACTACTACATGGACAGAGGCAATAGACCGGTTTGGTCCGTAATCATGCACCATTAAATCATGAACCTGCATAATATCTTTATTTTCGAGAAGCTTAGCTTTGATTTGGCTCTCCACTTTTGAATCGGGGCACTGTCCCAATAGCGGCTTCACAGCATTTCTAAATGCTTTAAAGCCGGACCATAATATAAACGAAGATGCAGTCAATCCGGCATAACCGTCAATCTGCCAATTGAAGAAAAATGCAATGAGGTATGAAAATAAGGTTATAGTCGTGATCAAAGCATCGCATAGACTATCCAATGCCAAAGTATGAATGGAGATAGAATTTATTTTTTTACTTGCGCGCCTGCTGAATAAACCTATCCCTAGTTTCATCATAATTGCGAGAACAAGCATAATCAATGTGGGCCAGTTAAAAATCAGATTTGACGGATGCAAAATTTTACTTATTGAATTTACAATGAGTTCTACGCCTGCAATCAGAATAAACAAAGCCACAATGAGTCCGGATATATATTCCATTCGTCCGTATCCAAAAGGATATTTTTTATCGGCCGGTTTTTTGGCAAATTTAAAGCTTATCATAGCAATACCGCATGAACCGGCATCCGATAAATTGTTGATCGCGTCAGCAGTAATGGATATGCTGTTAGAGAGGTATCCCATTAACATTTTAAAAATAAATAATACTATGTTGCTGAGAATACCGATTCCGCTGACAAGTATCCCGTGGTTTTCCCGCTCATCTTTTGATAATGTTTCCATAATGAATTTCTCCTTTCTCTATAGATTTTTACACCATTGTTAATTTATGTACATCTCATTTTCTCCAGAGTTTCCGGATCAATGATATGTCCCACATAAGCCGAATATTTTGCAGATAATTGATCATTAATATTCAGTGTTTTTTGAAGGAACTCCGAAATAATGGCTTCACGTTCAAAAATATTTTTGGCTTTTTCATATCCGTTGAAGGTTAGATTAACCTTGCCGTATGGCTCCATAATGATATAGCCGCTTTCCTTTAAGACCCTCATTGCTTTGGAGATACTTGCTCTGCTATATCCGAGCATAGAAGCGATATCGGAAGAACGCACCCCATCTTGATTTTTTGATAAAGTAAAGATGGTTTTTAAATATTTTTCTTCAGACTGCCTCATAAAACCAATCCTTTCTAAAAATAATTCCCCGCCAAATCCAGCTGAATCTAGTGCTGCTTGTGATAAGGCTTGCGCTCATGATGCCTATGTTCACGTATACCGTTTTTATTATCATCGTGTAGGTGATGAGCCGCCCCATGCTTATGATGAATTTTCCCGTGCGTATCCTCCGTTGCTTCCAAGCCCGCACAAAGTTTATTAATAAGCACAAACAGTTGTTCTTGTTCTTCCTCTGTTAAGGCACAAAAGAATGATTTTGTGAAAGTATCCTTCCCTTCAGCAAGGCTCTCCGCCAGCACTCTTCCTGCTTCAGTTAAATGAATGTGCACTACACGCTGATCTGTTTCATCTTGCTTTCTTAAAATCAGATCATGCTGTTTTAGTTTAGTCAACATTTCTGTCATTGAAGATGGGCGTACATCGAGCTGCTCTGCCAGATCTCTCTGACTGGCTCCGTCATTTTGAAGAATCAAAATAAGCAAACTCTCCTGTCCTTGATAAAGACCGTCTTTTCCTCGACCTTTGCGATGAGCCACGCGATACATCTGCCTATTCAAACGGCGCAAAGCGCTATATAGTTCATTTGTTTTAATCATCATTATTCTCCTTGAATTTATTGTTAGGTACCTAATTACATTTGCAGTATATCATCACATCTTTTAAATGTCAATAAAAATATTTAGGTTCCTAAATATTTTTATTATATGCCCATCCAAGACATAAAAGCGTTATGCGGCTCTTTATGCAATAAACTGTATTCTATTAAGAATGGATAAAACATCGGTAGATAAAAATTTGGAGCAAGTTATGAGAATAAAATTTTATAATAAAACAGATGTGTAAAATAGACCTATCGGCAGCACGATCATAGAGTACTTTTTTATCGGTGTCAGTCGGTTATTTTTTTAGTGTATATATTTATATTGTAATCGCTGTGATAGTCTGCTTAGAATTTCATTCGGTATAGTACCGCATTTTTTTGCAACTTCTTCACATGTGATCAGCTTTAGGCCGTCTCTGCCGATAATCGTGACAATATCCCCTGCTTTCGCCTGCGGAATATTTGTGCAATCGATAAACATTTGATCCATGCATATAGCGCCGACGACCGGCGCTTTTTTGCCATGGAGAAGCACATAGCAAAAGCCCGGTGCATATCCTCTCGGTACGCCGTCGGCATAACCTATTGCGACCACGGCAATGCTCATGGGCGCCTCTGCTTCAAACACTCTGCCGTAACCGATATTTTGACCCGGTGTCACTGCCTTTATTGCCGCAATCCTCGCTTTTAGTGAAAGAACCGCTTGCAGATTCAAAGCAGGAGATGCTGAATTTTGACAATCTGCCGCTCCATAAAGCGCAATACCCGCACGTGCATAATCGCAGGGTAGTAAAGGATAATTCAAAATCCCATAGCTTGATTGAAGATGCACTTTGCCTGTGCAATAGCCTTCCGTTTTCAAAATTGAAATTACATTAAAAAAATGCCTGATCTGCCTATTGGTTTCTGATATATCCCGTTTTGATAAACTTTGCGATAATCCAAGATGAGAAAATATGCCGTCAACAATCAAATTCTCGCAGGCAAAAACACTTTCGATTTGAGCAATATGAAACACATCCACTCCAAGCCTGTGCATACCTGTATCTACTTTTATATGAACATGAATTTTTTCCCCAATATCATTAAGCTCTTTTGCATGAGAAGCGTCCACGACCGTTTGTGTCAGCCCATAATGCGCCACGCAGGGCAAATCACAAGGTAGTGTATATCCTAAAATTAAAATCTCTCCGTAAATACCGTTTTTTCGCAGTCGTATGCCTTCTCGGCAAGTCGCAACCGCAAAGGCTTCTATGCCGATTGCATTCAGCGCTTTTGCTACTTCAATATCGCCATGTCCATATGCGTTTGCTTTTAGCACGGCCATCAGGCTGCACTGCTCGCTAAGCAGACTTTGAAGTCTTCTTGCATTCTGTTTTAATGCTGAAATATCCACTTCCACCCATGCTCTGCCTTCTTTTGAGAGAGTCAATCGTTTAATTTTTTTGAATTCTACATAACCGCTGCTATCCTTTATACTGATAGAAAGCGGCTGTTTTGCTGACTTTTTCACGATTTTCTCCATAGCGTAAGGATAAATCCGTCTACATTATTGCCTGATATTTCAAAACATCTCTTTTTGGGCAGCTCCGCATTCGCTGCATTCTCTTGTGCTATGTAAGCAATTTCTGCTCGCCTCTTTCCTTCTTTGATCACAAGATGCTTTTTATGATATTCAAACTCTTTAAGATATACGACATATTCTTCAAGACAAAGACGGTGCTGCTTGATAAAGCTTGCATGAGGAATGCCTACATAGCGAAAATGCCATGGTTCCTGCGCTATATTTGTAATGCTTTCTTTTTCTTTTTCATATCTTTGTATAAACCCGTAGGCCGCTGCCTGATTTCTAAATTCCCCGTATATACCTTCATAAGGGAAATTTGGGCAGATAGAATCAATTTTTTCTTCATTTTTTGCCACATCAATGGCAAGCCCACTTTGATGCTCGCTGCAATTCGGCAAAGCCACATACTGCTTTGTAAAAGCTTCGCCGTTCATTTTGAGGGAATTGGCATAGATTTGTGTCTGTTCAGCAAAGCTTCTGTAGCCGCTGATTAAAACAATTTGGCCGCTTTCCCCAACAGCTTCGCACAATTTTAAATACTGTTTCGCCGTTTTCATATGTAGCAAAACATTTTCATCTTCTCTGTCAAGATGCACGAGTTGCGACGCACGGATATTTTCTTTGCATACAATGGGATGCCGAGCGTTTATAAGAATCAAATTCCCTGTGTGGATATTGCTCTTGTGTAGTAAATACATACTCATTTTTCAAAACTGAGTGCAATCAGCTTATCTAACACTTCACCAAAGCCAATGCCTACTTCCTTCATCATATTCGGATAACGGCTGTGTGAAGTCATGCCGGGAATCGTGTTGACTTCATTAAAAATAACTTCATCGTTCGGCGTCAAAAACATATCCACTCTCGCAAAGCCGCTGCATCCAAGCGCATGGTAAATTTTACCGGCTGTCTCTTTTACTCTCTGTGCCGTGGACTGTTCAATCCTTGCCGGAATATGAATTTTTGCAGTTTTTAAGCTGTATTTCTCCGTATAGTCAAAGAAACCATCGCGCGTTTCAATTTCATCCACTTCTCCAATTGTCAGTTTGCCGCTGCCGAGTATGGCACAGCCAACCTCAAAGCCGTCAATGGCCTCTTCGATAATCACTCTATTGTCATATGAAAAAGCCTGATTTATTGCTTGCGCCAGCTTTTGCGGTTCACAAACTTTGCTGATGCCAAAAGAAGAGCCTGATCTAATAGGCTTTACAAACAGAGGATATGACAGAGTTTGGGCCTGCGCTTTCACGTCATCCAATGAATACGATTGATCAATCACAATTGAATTCGGTACCCGAATACCTTCCATTGCTGCAATTTTATGCGCCTTATCTTTATCCATGCAAAGCGCAGAGGAAGCGCTGTCGCACCCCACAAAAGGAATACCCGCAAGCTCAAAGAGCCCTTGCAGCGTTCCGTCTTCTCCGTTTTTTCCGTGCAGCACGGGAAATGCGCAGTCAATGACCGTTTTTTTAATAATGCCGTCTTTTATTTCAATGATTTCTCTTGCTCCCCTGTTTTGCGAAATCAATACTTTTATACAATTTTCTTTGTCTGTATGCCAGGTATCTTTTGATATATTCAATTCCTCTCCCACATAGCGATACCACTGTCCGTCTCTGGTGATGCCGATTAAAACTGCTTTGTATTTTCTTTTATTTAAATGATGGATCACGCTAAATGCCGACTTCAAAGATATCTCGTATTCTGCAGAGCAGCCTCCAAATAAAATAGCTATCTTCTTTCTAATCATTTTTTCTCCTTTTATGCCAAATAAAAAAATACTTTAATTTTATTTAATATTACTTAAAATTAAAGTATTTTTCTTTCGTTTTTACCTATATATTTCTTATTATTTTCCTGCAAAAATCATACGATTTCCTTACAGTGGCATTGGAAGTGATACTATAAATTCTATTTTTTCATTTTCACTGATTACTTCAATGCTTCCATGGTGCAGCTCAATAATTTCTTTTGCTATGGCAAGTCCAAGCCCCGAACCGCCTGTTTTTGAGTCTCTCGATTTATCCAAACGATAAAATTGTTCAAAAATGATTTTTAATTTTTCTTTTGGAATCGTTTTGCCATGGTTTATAAAGTGCATCGTAATAGCATTTTGATTTTGCAATACAATGATTTTAATCATAGTGTTTAAGTAACTGTAGTTGATGGCATTACGGATCAAGTTATCAAAGACACGTTCCATTTTATCGATATCACAGATGATTTCTGTATCCGGCGGAATTTGCAGTTCATACTGCAGGTTTTTTTCTGCAAATTGAGGTCTAAATTCATATAATATCTGTTCCAGCATCCTGCTTAAATTTACACAGCTTAATTCCAAAGAAAGAGTACTTAAATTAAAGCGTGTTATTTCAAAAAACTCGTCAATCAAATCTCCCAATCTTTCAGCACGGTCTAATGAAATCGCAAGATATTTATTGCGCAGCTCCTCTGATATATCTCTCTCTTCACATAAAAGTGTTAGATATCCGATAACGGAAGTCAGCGGTGTTTTTAAGTCATGTGCAAGATAGACTATCAAATCATTCTTTCTTTGTTCCGCTTCTTTGGCAATACGTGCATTGCGAATCGCTTGTTGTTTGATATAATTAAGTCTTTCTTCAACTTGTTTAAGCTCGACAGGCAGATGAATATACTCCTCATTTGTATCAACCAGTTTACTGCTCGCTTTTGCTATAATATCGATATACTCCAATGTTCTTTTCCAGTGATAAATGAAAATAATAATAAATCCCACAGTCCAGCAGCCCAATACAAATGCTACGATATGATTGCTTATCGGGCGGAGCAGTTCATATAAAAAATCCCCTTTATACCACGTAAATCTTGTAAAAATATAACGAACCGTCAGAAATACAACGATCAGCGCAACCGTGTAAATAACCAATGTTATAAAAAATCTTACAAAAATTGTTTTTGATAATTCTGTCCCCAGAATATTTTTTTCTTTTTTATTCAATGGTATAACCCACCCCCCATACTGTTTTTATAAATTTTGGCCTGCGTGAAGAATCATTCATTTTTTCCCGCAGCCTTGCCACATGTGCCATTACTGTATTGTTATTATCTAAATATTTTTCACCCCATACATTTTCAAATAATTCTTCCGAAGAAATCACTTTGCCCCTGTGATCACATAAATACCAGAGAATTGAAAACTCAATCGGTGTTAAAAAAAGTTGTTTATCGTATAACATACATTTATGTGTATCTTTATTAATAAGCAATCCCGCAAAATCATATTCATTGTTTTGCTCTTCTTGCGCATAATGCTCTCCGCTGTTGTATTTTGTATATCGTCTCAGTTGTGTTTTTACCCTCGCCGCAAGCTCTAAAGGATTAAACGGCTTTGTAACATAATCATCCGCACCGAGTGTCAGCCCCATTATTTTATCCATATCCTCTCCTTTTGCGGTAAGCATTATAATCGGAAAAAAATATTTCTCCCTGATTTTCCGGCAAAGCGCAAACCCGTCTATATCCGGCAGCATCACATCTAAAATCGCCAGATCGATCATAGTGCTGCCTACGCATTGTAAGGCTTCCTCCCCTGTGTAATATTTATACACATTATAATTTTCATTTTTTAGGCAGACTTCAACCAAGTCGGCAATTGGCTGCTCATCATCAACTACTAAAATACTTGCATTCATATATTTTTCCTTTTAAACTTTGTCACTATAAATTTCCCAAAAATATTATATCATAAAAATCTTTTTATTATTTGTACAGCTACAGGCCGTTTTTGCATACATATATATAAAGGATTCTTTTATACGATAATTATTTTTAGGTTGCAAAGACAGATGAATGATTTATTTTTATTTATTACACTGCTATGCATGAGCGAGCTTGTATTCATCTTGCTTTACTTTATGCTGTTTGGCGATACTCTTTTTGATACAGAGAGCCTTCGAACACTAAAAAAAGTGAAAAAAAACAAGCGCCGTGAGTTTTCCTATTTAACTGATTCGGATTTGGAATTGCTTATAAAGTTCTTCAGCACGTTTACAGACAGTGAACTCACGCAGTTAAATAAAATTATTGTAAAACTGGAATTGTTTGAAGATTATAGACCCAAGAAAAATAAAGACCCTTGAGGATTTTTAGATAATCCTTCATACATATGAAAATACCCCGAGATGAACATGACACAAAGAAGTAGCATATACTGCTAAAAGAAATTTATTTTTTTAAGAGGCAAATATGAGTGACTTGGTTTTTGTTATTATTATGCTGTGTTTTATCGTTCTGATGGTCATTGTGATATTTTTAATCCTCTTTGGGGACAGCATATACGAAACGCAGGAATTAGATAAATTTTATCGCAAGAAAGTGAAAGAACATATCAATGCAAATTTATCGGAATCCGACTATTTGCTGCTCGATAAACTGTGCAGTACGCTCACACCCGCAGAACTGAGTCAGCTCAATGAGATTTTATTAAAATTGGGCCGGCTTGAAGACAGAATCATCCAAGAATAAACAAAACAATCCATTATATCTTTGAATGTCATGAATAGGCATATAAAAGCAGTCCAAGGACTGCTTTTATAAATGTATCCTGAATATAATTTACTCTAACCCCTGCAAAAAAAGGATGCATCTTCTGAATGCTTCATATCTGCCCTCTGTAAGAATAATGTTATGTTCTCCGTTATCCGGTGTATAGAGTTCTTTTTCAGCAGAAGAAATGCTGTCATAGATTATCTTCGCGCTGCTCGGACATGCCACGCCGTCATCTTTGGCCTGGATGACAATGCCTGGCACTTCGATTGCCTGCATAAAGCCGTCGGCATTGATAAAATCCATTAAGCGGCAGAGTTCTTTAAACGCTTTAACCGCAATGTCTTCATAATGAATATGATATTGTTTGAAGAGCCCTGTTTTACCTGCCATGTCGCGGTGAAAATATACAACGTCACTTGGGTACTCGGCGGTGATAAAGGTTCCTTCCACTAATTTCAACGGTGAAGAGACGGACATAAATGCCGCTGTATCGGGGAATTTGTTTGCCAAATACAGACTGAGCAGCCCGCCCGTGGAAAGCCCGCCGACGTAGATGGTATCAAAATTTTTTTTCAGCATTTTATAATCATATTCTGCCTTTGCCATAAAGTCTTCCGCCGTTGTATGCAACAAATCCTGCGGATACGTTCCATGCCCCGCTAAATTGGCACCATATACATGGTATCCGTAATCATTTAAAAACCGTGCCATCGGGATTAACTGGGCTGCTCCCGAGGTGATTCCGTGTATTAACAAAACCGCCTTGTCATTATTGCCTTGCAAATAAAATTGGTCATTTGTAATCATGTCATTCTACTTCCTTTCTTTTATAACAATAAGTTGCCTGTTTCATCAAAGCAAGGTTCGGCTACTTCATGCAGGATTTCGGTTGTGTTTTTATCGAGCAGTTCAATTACGGCCTGTGAGACAATCATTTCCTGCAAATGGAGTGTGTTTTCTATTATAATCACTTTTGCGCCGGAAGGCAAAATATTTCCGGCTGTTTTTAATGCAAGCTCAAACGCCTGCTTTTCCGTGTTGGTGTATGTAGGTGTTTTGCCTCTTTTTAAATATGTAGTTGGAAACAGGTTTGCAAATGTGGCATCATAATCGATTTTACTTATGAGCTGCTGCGTTGTGATATCCGCAAGCCCTACACCGAGCGCATTACCGTTTGAATGGTCACTTAAATCAAGTACAACGATGCGCTTGATATTGGGTGCCTGCGGCTCCGCAATGCCATCGATATAGATTCTGCCGATGACTTTTGTATCCATACCGGTGCCCGAGAATTCTTTACCCATCTTTTTTACGATGAGCACATCCGCATCTTTTATCGGAAGGCGCGGCACATTCTCATAGGCCTTTTTTAACAACGCCGCATCCTGATCTATGAAATCTTCCGGTTCCACCGCTTTTAATATACTCGTTTCGTCTTTTGAGTTTTCCACAATGGCAAGCCCGGCCAGTATCGGAGCCTTACATCTCGCTACTTCGTAGGCAAGCGGGATCGTTGTTTCAAGCTCATAATAATGCATAGCTGTTGCGCCTTTTTCTTTGCCGAGCCCCACAGCGATCATTTTCACAATACCGCTTTCGTTTTTGCCCGAAAAATCGGTATGCGGCTTTACGCGATTGACCACAATGATGCCATCGGATTCATATGCGTTTTTATCCATATATACGGGTGCGCCGTTGCTTGTCTGCCCCAGCCGCACCACCTCCATAGACGATAAGATTGGTGCTCCCATTGTTTCATCCGTGATACCGAAGTGGGAAAGCAACTCCGTTTGTCCCCGCCCAGTAGCGCCCCCGTGGCTGCCCATGGAAGGCACGATAAAAGGCACGCCGCCGCAGTCTCTCACATAATCGCACACGGTTTTAATGATCCATGCCAGATTATTGATCCCTCTGCTGCCTGCTGTGACGGCATATCTGCCGGAAGGTTTTATTTTTTCTTTCAGACTGATCGCATCAAGCTGTGTATTTATTTCCTGCGCAATATCCTCTATTTTTGCTTCAGGAAACCGTTGCCTGATTTTATACATTTTTGGATAATCCATGTGCTTCACCTGCTTTGCATATCACTGTTTCCTCGCCCTTCTCTCCGCTGCCGTCGGCAGTGATAAGATAGTTATCTATATAATGAACTGTAAAATAATTTATCACCTTATCAATACATTCTTTTATATTTGTATACTGCCGCATCAGTATTTGCATCACATCATTCATTTCTTGCTCTGTGCACTTAGCCGCAATCCCCGGGCCTTCCGCTTTGGCAATCATATAGAGTCCGTGCCCTATATATTCAATCTCTGCCCGTGCACTCTCAGGCTTCTGTACAGGGCTGCCTATCACTCCGCCCGCAGAGCCATTCATAATATGCGCCGTATTCACGCTCGCACCTATGACATAGACATCTTTGCTAAATACCCTGCCGATTTTGTCGGCCAATTTATAATCGACATCATAAAGATCATCTTGATCTGAGAAGTTCAGTGCACGCAGCCGCCTGCATTTTTCTGTCTGCTGCGTAGACGTATTTTTTTTGCAAAGTCCCCCGATATGAATGCTTTCGCCACTGCGGCAGATCACTTCACATAAAAACCTATCCATATCACTTTATGTAGCTTGCCTGTGTATTTGGATATTGATTATAGACTGCATGGATCATGCGCTGGTTGATTTGACTCAGCTTTATTTCTTTCGGATCGTAGACTTCCAAAAATGCATCCAATGCCGCACAGGCTTCCACATACGGTCCCGGCAGATTAATCACGAGACTTTTTTTCTTTCTGCCGCATACTAATTTGCACCATAAATGTCCGTTGCTTCCATAGATCTCGCTTTCTTCAAATTCATCTAAATACTCGCCGAGCGCACAGTGTGTATAGTCTTCGGATAGAGTGGAACTATAGCGGTGCCCGCCACCCGAACCGCCTGTTAAAATCACCAAATCGGCTTTGGATGCAACACATCGTTCCATGGCTTTTATAATATTGTCCGTTTTATCTGCCACAGGTGTCTTGCGTGTTATTTCACAATCGGGATACTTTTTGATGAATTCTTGCAGAATATAGGCGCTCGATGTATCCACGACAATGCCGAGCAATATTTCATCTCCCGTCGGTATAATACTAATGTTCATTTTTCCGCCACCTTTCGCGCGCGCAAGAGATCTCGCTTACGGTCTTTAAATGATCGATATCGACATCAACTGCATGTAAGGCTGATAGCTCTACAACATTTTGCGCTGTAATGCCTTCCGCAAGCGAAAGCGCCGTGATGATGCCCTGTGCGTCTCTTAGGATATCTTCGGGTGTTGTTTTATAAATATCCATTTCAAGACTGCCGCCTGTGACACCTATGATCCGCACAATCGTCTGGAGTCTGTTCATAAGCATATTTTCAAGTTCGGCTGTATTTAAACCTTTGATATCTATATTTTTAATTTTAAGGATCGTCTTATCCGCATACGCGATGATATGCACGGGCCCTTTTTCTTTTGTTGCTTTGCCCATATCAATCTATTTTCAATCTTTTTATTTGTACGATTTCTTTGGCAGAAATCTTGCTTGCATTTTCAACACCGGGAATAATTTCATCCGCTCCATGAATCACTTCCTGCCTTGTTAGAATATCGCCTCTTGCCAACAGGCTTTCTTTTGTGATACCGATGCTTTCGAGTTCTTCATAAGCTTTAGGCGTAATCAAATCTGCCGCGATTTCATGTCCCAAAGCTTTTGATACAGCCAACACAGCGGGGCTGCATCCGATTTCGCGCCCTGCCACCATACCGGCATCAAGCGCTTTGATGATATATTCCGCGAGAATCGCTTTATCAGCTACGATACATGGAATAGTTTTTTTCAATGTTTTTGCATAGATCCCCGATCCATGCGCCGTATCGCCCGCGCCGAACTGGCGCGTCGGGAACACTCTGCCAAACATTTCTTTTACTGTCATGCCGATGCCTACGGAAATGACTTCTCCCGTATACCCTGTCACAACCGTACCGTCTGTCATAATCTGCATTTGGCCGAGTATAGGAAGAAGTATTTCTTCCATCGTCGCAATATTCATCATTTCCGTTGCGGAATTATTATTGGATGCTCTGCCCGTGATGACAACATTATGCACAGGGATAATTTTATCTTTCGGATTCGGTCCTCTGTATAGTTTTCTGCCTTTGAAATTGATATCCCATTGTTTTAAATGCGGCTCTTCTTTTATGAGTTCGTCACTGTATTCAATTTCTGCCATCGACAATATACCGAAATCTTTATTGACTTTGCCGTTATCGGCCGCTGCCATTTTTACGATCGCGCCACCTGTCATGATGCCGTCACTCGTAGTGGTTGCTGCAGTCATATCAAAAATACTGATGCCTGCCGGCGCGCACAGTTCTCTCGCAATTTTTTCGATCGCATCAACATCACAAATACCGCACTTATCCATATCGTGTTTATCGATGAGTACAATATGGATCGGTACATGGATATTGTTTGCTTTTCCCTGTGGTATAAGCCTATATTTTAATTCAGCCATTTTTGTCCTCCCGCTTAATGACGTCCGATCGGCGGACGCCTGTCTTCTACATTCTGGCAATCAAGCAGTTCCGCTTCCTCTGTTTGGTGCAGTATATTAATAACTTCAAGAATTGCGCTGTCTGCTTTGCCCTCTTTACCTATGCCTTTGACTATGACGGTATGCATTGTCTCCGGCACCCTGGGTATTACGATCAGTTCCACTTTTTCTACATTCTCTTTTTTCGCTATTTCTTCGACGGCGCTTTCGATTCTGCCTGTGCGCAGTGATTGCATTTTTGCGCTTTTAAGATTTTCCAAGCCTTTTATTTTTATTTCTTTCGGCACAATATTGTGCCTTGCCGCTTGTTTCATCTTCTCAATAAACTCCGGCAGCTTTGTATGCATCAGCCTCATTTTTTCATCTTCCCCTTTTGCGTTTATTATTCATAGTCTTATTATAAATATACTCTCATTTTACTCTTTTGTACGCGATTGTCAATCAAACAATTAAAATATTCAGATTTTGTATGCATTTCGCATACAAATGTTTGCATTTTTATCCTGCTTTTTTTATATAAAATATTTTTCCCGTTTATCTTTTTAATAAAAGCGTTTATAATATATCTATCCAACTTACTTATGAGAATAAACTCAATAACTGAAAAGGGGTGAAAACAGTGACACAATTTCTGCATACCAATATTAATGTTTTAGATCTGGACAAAAGCCTTGCATTTTATGAAGAAGCTTTAGGTTTGAGCGAAGCACGGCGCATCAACGGCCCAAACGGCAGCTTTATTATCGTATATCTTGCGGACAGCCTAAATCGGCCTTTGCTGGAATTGACCTGGCTGAAAGAAAGAAGCGAACCTTATAATTTGGGGGATAATGAATTTCATATTGCTTTTAAGGTAGACGACCGCAAAGCCGCTTATGCCAAACATTCTCAAATGGGGTGTATTTGCTATGAAAATCATGAAATGAATTTGTATTTTATATGTGACCCCGACGGCTATTGGCTTGAAATTTTAGAATAATCGAAAGGATAAAGCATACATGGCAGAATCAATCGTTCACATCACCGCACTCAATGAATGCCCTGCAACGACTTCAGTAGACGTTAGAGGAATGAAAGTAGATTTTTATCACGGAAGCGAAGACCACGTAAGCCCTGTGGAATATGTGCTCAGCGCGCTTGCCGGATGCATCAACGGCGTCGGCTATAGAGTCGCTCAAGATATGGGCTTCGAACTAAAAGGAATCACATCCGATATTCAGGCAACAATCGACTTATCACGACTGCTCGGACAATCAAAAAATGTACGGGCGGGATTAAAAGAAATCACCGTAAATATAAAACCAAAAGCCGATGTAGACACAGAAACCTTGAAAAAATGGCTTGAAAATATTGAAGACAGATGTCCTGTCAACGACATAATCTCCAACTCCACACCGATTAAAATAACACTGTCATAAATATTTACATAAAAAAACGGCAGGAATGACTTGCCGTTTTTTTTATAAGAAGAGACTATTTTTTAGTTTTCCCGTTGTTTGCGTGTTTTTCTTTGGCGGATTGATTTTCATTTTTTGATATATTTGTATTATTATCATTTGAGTTATTGTCTGTGTTGCTTTCGTCCTGCCTGTCCTTCTCAACAGTATTTTTATTTTCTTTGTTCTGATTATTTTCCTCATTTATATCTTGCTCATCTTGATTTCCATTTTCTTGCTGTTCACTTCCGGTAGCCTTAGGCTGCTCTTGTGTTTCATCCGTTTCTTCGTTTTCTTCGCCTTCATACCCGCCTGCAATCAAAAGCTCGTTTGCTTTTCTGATAATTTCGGTCACTTTGGCATCTTTGTATGCGCCGACCGTGATGGTCGGATCTATTACCTGCAGCATTTTAATCAATTTATATTTTCCCGGCGAGATACCCAATGATCTTGCTTCTTGCCTTAACGCGGGATCCGATGAATCCTTGTACAAAGAGGCAATTGCGTTTTTATTGCTCATCGCAAGGCTTACGCCGCTGACGCATTGTTCTTGTAAATCCTCATTTTTTTCTTCATCTTCCGCTTCTGTGATGACAGAGATCACGCTTGAGCCGTCCAACGCTATATAATCTTTTTCTACGGCACTTTCCACCAAAATATCAATGGCTTTTTCAACAGATAGATTTTTTACTGTTTTGCCTTCCAAAATCGTCTCCCCGTCTTCATTCATGGCTTGTGCATCTATAACAACGTCAAATGTATTGATTGCGAGTTCGACGCTTGGGTTAATATCAAGGCTCACATATTTTACCGGCGCGATATAAGCATAAACCCCTGTTACAGAGGCCGCCATAAAAATTATCAGTAAAAACAAAGCGACGACTATTTTTTTTATTGTTCGCTCCATCGCCTTTATATCTCCTTCGCCTTTTTTCATTTTTTTGTCGTTTGACGAAGCGAAGGCAAATAATATTTTTAAATAATGCAGCGACGGGATACCGCATGCCTTCGCCCCGACCAGACAATTTGTATAAGATCATTTCATTATCAGGGAATTGCTTAGTAAACTTTAGGCCAAATTTATATCAAAAACGCAGCTTATGTTTTCAGCTGCTCGTAATTTCATGAATTATTTGAAGGTGATTGCCTTAATCGGCGGAAGCAGAAAAGTTTTGCTCGAGGGAGATCTGCTTCCGCACACTGATAAGACAACGTGATAATTCATTTTTCTAAGGATACGTATATAATCATAATTTGCAGAGATTTTAAAACACAAAAAAACTCCTTTCGGAAACTGGCTGCCATTAGTAATACTAGTAGGCCCTTTAGTTTTGCGTCACAGTCTTTCGGCTGCTTTGCTATTCTCGCTGAAGTTTTAAAATTCTTTTTTATGATTATATAAAATGTATCAAAATGTGTTTGTTTTGTCAAGTAAAAGCAATAAAAAAATTGTCATATTTTGTCATTTAGCTTTATTATTTTCTTTCTTACAAAATATATAATACAATAGGTGATAATGATAATGATCCCCGATAATAACCCCGCTGCCTGACCCGAAATAAAAGGCATACTGATTATAATGGCAATAAGGCTGAATAAAGCGATGATAGATGTATAGGGATAACCGGGCATTTGGCATTTTCCTTCCGGCGGGCACCCGTTTTTTTTGCGAAAATGTATGTGCGTGATGATAATAACCACATACGTGAACAGTAAAGCAAATCCGCCGGAACTGATCAAAAATAAATACACTCTCGGAAAAAGCAGCCCCACTCCAAGCCCTGCAAGCATACCGAGCCCGGAAAATAGAATCCCCCTATAAGGTACATCTGTTTTATCATAAAGAATTTTAGGCGTGCATTTTTGATACGAAAGAGAGCGCACCATTCTGCCCAGACCGAATACACTGGCAAGCATAGTTGAAAAGATTGCCGATATAAGCACGATATTGATAACTGTGCCCGCCCAATTCACGCCCCATCTTTTTAACGCGGCTACAATCGGACTGATATTTTCATTCAATTCACTCGTGGGAATCAGCGGCAGCAATACGGCAATATAGATAATATAAAGTCCTACAAGTATAATCACAGTCGCTAAAATAGCTTTGGGAATTGTGCGCACCGGATCATGCGATTCCGAAGCGGCCAGGCCTATAATTTCAAACCCGGCATATGAAAACATCACAATGAGCATGCTTCCGGCAATGCCTTTAATGCCCGAGGCCATAAACGGCTCTTTGGTCAGCTCTCCAAAACCGACAGGCTCGCCGTGAAGAAGTCCAAAAATAAGTAACAGTGCCAGGATGATAAAAAATATGATCGTACATATTTTAATAGCCGCAAGCGCACTTTCAATTTTGCTTAATCTGTCCGCACCAAATAAATTGAGAAGAGTGACTACGGCAATGATAATGCTGGAAAGTAAAGAAATGGAAAGATCAGGAAACCATGCTCTCAATAAAATCGATATTGCAGTTGCTTCACTCGACATGGCTAAAATCATACCTGTCCAATAGACCCAGCCTACAACAAACCCTGCTCCCTGGCCAAATTCCCGCGTTGCAAAAGCGCAAAAGGATCCCACTTTCGGGCTGGCTACCGTCATCTCTGAAAGCGCAAACAAAATGAGGTATACAAGTGCTCCCCCCAAAATATAAGATATCAATATGGACGGACCCGCCGCGGCAATGGCGACAGATGAACCTAAGAAAAATGATCCTCCTATTACCGTTCCAAGCGCCATCATCGTAAGCTGCCATGCAGACAGCCCTTTTTCTTTATTGTTCAAACTTTTCTCCGATTGTTTAATATTTTATCTTTTATTATTTCTTAAAATAGTAAAAATCATTCGGATTTAAAAAATACATATGTATCACAGCTTTGCAAATAAAAGAGGAATACATTACGTATTCCTCTAAATAGCATTGAGAGATGTATTTTAAAAAATCAGGCTACTTTTTCAATAAGTTTTGCCCTCTGCAAAGCATAAACGAGTATAGGTATAACAGCCAGCTGTATGATAATGCCCGGGAGCGCTGTCACAAATGCACTCGTAAGCCAAATCGACATAGAATAATCCCCAGCTCTGAAAATAACCGCATTGAGCGCCCCGTAGACAATCCTTCCGGCGATCATTGCGATGATCAATGAAACATAAATATTTACAATTGGTTTTTTTGTACGGATAATTTGTATCAAAAGTCCTGCTATAAACCCATACACGGCAAGTTCACAAAGCATACTCGGCACATAAGCCATCGGCGGCATACCGGTAATGAAGCTTGAAAGCAGCGGTGTCATGATGCCGCAGGCAAGCCCGAGAGGCCAGCCGCAGATGAGTCCGCAAAGCAACACCGGGATGTGCATCGGCAAAAAGATACTCCCCGCATTCGGTATAGAATGAAACGCGATCGGAAGCACCACTCCAAGAGCGACACATAGTGCCGCATAAACCAGCTTTTTCGTTTTAGACATACTTTTTTCTCCTCCTTAACAAAAAAATCATGAAGAGGCTTCAAATTCATCTGAAACACCGTCTTCATGACTTTATTACATAATACTCATCACTTTTAGCTTTTTTCTGTCTTCTGACAGATAGTGCCTTCATGGCGAGTTCATTTTATTATAAATTCAATTTATTGTCAATCTCTTACAAAACAGCACCTCGCAGAAAATGAACAGACAATGCAGTCAAATTATTCCAAGAAATGTATGAAATAAACTATTTTTCAAACAAATAAATCGGCAAATACAAATACTATAATATTTTTAAAGCAAAATAAATAAAATTCATATCTGCAAACAAAGCGTATATGTAATTTTTCTCTTTTACAACTCTTAAAAGACAACAAAAACTTCATTTTCTTGCCATACATTCTTCACAATTTATTTTTATATTTATATCAAACTTACAAAAAGCGGAGTTGATATAATGAAGAAGAATAAGAATTTTTATAAAATTATTTTAGATATAATCATGACAATGGTATTGATCGTTTTAATGAAAATAACCTTTACGGGTATGCTTTGGCATGAAATACTTGGCCTTGGCGTATTTTCGCTGTTTATAATCCATAAATTCATGAACATAAAAATAGCAGCTCATCTCACTGCAAAATTTAAAAAATTATCTGCATACTCAAAAAGCATGCTCTTATTAGATATCCTGCTTTTCATAGATTTCCTTATTGTTGTGGGAACAGGCATTTTAATTTCACAAGAATTGTTTGCTTCTGCCTTTGCCGTATCGGATCCTTTACTTATCAGCGCAATTCATCACAGCAGTGCAACCATTGGTTTGATACTGGTATCGGTTCATATCGGCCTTCATTGGCCTTGCGTTATGAGCATCATCAAAAATAAGCTTCATTTAAAAAATGCAAGCCGCCTGCGCACCGCGCTCTCTCGCATCGTCGCTGTCGCAATCATGCTTTTAGGCGTTCAAAGCTCCTACAGTCAAAATGTATTTGCTACCGTAACCGAGCCGCTCAGCGCCATAGATACATCTTTGAACACCGCTTCCGACAGTGAGGATATTATGGTAGGCACTTCGACTGATAACGCCTCCGATACAGTCACGGCTAACAGCGTTGCTGCTACAGACGAGAATATCACCCTTGAAGAATACCTTTCTAGCCTATATTGCACAGCGTGTCCGAAACATTGCCCTCTCAGCAGTCCTCAATGTTCCAAAGGAACAGCGCAAGCACAAGAGGCCACTGCCGATTATTACGCACTTTACGGCGATTCTTCAACCACCGATACACCTTCCGCCGAAGAGGACACCGCAGACGAACATGCAGACAGCGAGGAAAACAATTCAGACGAAGGAGCTTCTCATCAAAACGGAAAACGCAGATCGCAGGAAGAAAGCACAGACAGAAGCGAACAAGAAAATGAAGATAACACGGACACAGTACAAGATGATAATGCAGTTGAGTTTATTCCCACAGCCGCTGCAAACCTTCCGGCAGAAAATGCACTGGATTATATTTCTATTATGGGTCTATATGTAGGCGGCACACATTACCTTGTCAAAATCCCCAGGAAGAAAAAATAATGCCCAAAAAAATCCTTAAAGTAAATTTGTCCTGCTTAAAGCAGCAAACGAGGAAGTTTCCTCGTTTGCCTGTTTTTATCGAGAAGCAACTTTATCTTATTACATAAAATCTATCTTAGAGAATATGAGATTGCCTTTTTCATCCAAAAGATCAGTATTGGCATGCACATATTCGATTTTCCCGATAAACATCTCATGGGAACCTGTCATAATGCTGTCAACGATTGTGCACTCGATATTGACGGGGCAATCGAGCAAGATCGGCGCAGCTACTTTCGTGCCGTCTTGCAGGCGAACATCCATCGTTTTGATTTTATCAACATCCCTTTTACTGTGGCTTCCCATATAATCAAAAAGAGCCTTGTTTTTTTTATCTGTGAGATTGACTACGAAGCAGCCGCTCTTTTTAATCATTTCATAAGAATACCTGCTCGGAACAATGCCCACCATCACCATCGGAGGATCAAAGCTGCAATTTCCGCAGTATCCTACCGCAAGCACATTTTCTTGCCCGTCCAGGCCTCTACAAGATACCAATGTTTTCGGCATTGGTTGAATCGCTGATTTAAAATTCGATACACTTTTTTTCATTTTATTTTTCTCCTTTGTTTATTGCCGCTCAGCAAATCAAGCTGCCTCACGCAATATTTATGAATATTATAAAATATTTTTTTAACGATTTCAATTCTGTATTGACATTCTCCTCTCACAAATTTATAATATATATTGTGGTAATTCGTAAACATATACCCATATATTGTGTTTTTAAGGAACTCTATTTTAAAATTAATAAATAAGGCAGGCAAAGTATTATGTTAAATCAAATTATTAAAAGAGATCGTTCTTATGTACCATTCAAGAAAGAAAAAATCGTACTGGCAATTTTTAAAGCCGCGACAGCAGTGGGCGGAAATGATTTTGAAACAGCTGAAAAACTTGGAGACGAAGTCATTCGCATAGCAGAGCTTACGTATCCTGACGGCATTGCCGAAGTGGAAGGCATACAAGATATAGTAGAAAAAGTCTTGATTGAAAAAGGCCATGCCAAAACAGCCAAAGCTTATATTTTATATCGTGAAAAAAGACGGTCGGCACGCGAAACCAATGCGCTCATCGGTGCAACGATCAATATGTTTACCGAATATCTCAACGATATGGATTGGCAGATCAATGAAAATGCAAACACACAAAAATCAATCAACGGATTGAATAATTATATCCGGGAAGCTTTTACAAAAAATTACTGGCTGCATGAAATCTATCCGGAAGACATCAGAAACGCGCACTTAAACGGAGAAATCCATATCCACGATCTGGGATTCTTCGGTCCTTACTGCGCCGGCTGGGATTTAAGACAGATTTTAATGAATGGTTTCGGAGGCGTGCCCGGCAAGGTGGAATCAAAACCGCCGAAACATCTGCGTTCTTTTTTAGGTCATATTACTAATTCTACCTTTACAACACAAGGAGAGAGCGCAGGCGCTCAGGCATGGTCGTCTTTTGACACGTACTGCGCACCATTTATACGTTACGACCATTTAGATTATAAAACCATAAAACAAGCGCTTCAGGAATTCATATTCAACTTAAATGTGCCCACAAGAGTAGGTTTTCAATGCCCGTTTTCTAACCTGACATTTGATATTGTCGTACCGCGTACGCTGAAAGATGAGAATGTCATCATAGGCGGCAAAATAATGCCCGAAACTTATGGCGATTTTCAAAAAGAAATGGATTTGTTTAACATGGCATTCTGCGATGTCATGATGGAAGGGGACTCCAAAGGCAGAGTTTTTACTTTCCCGATCCCTACCATCAATATCACCAAGGATTTTGATTTCAACAGTCCGGTAGTTGAGAAGTTTATGGAAATCACATGCAAATACGGCATTCCGTATTTTTCAAATTATGTGAATTCCGATCTCTCTCCTGAAGACGCGCTTTCCATGTGCTGCAGGCTTCGCTTAGATACAGCGCAGCTTCGCAAAAGAGGCGGCGGGCTTTTCGGCTCCAATCCGCTGACGGGCTCAATCGGTGTCGTAACGATTAATTTGCCGCGCCTTGCTTATTTGTCAAAAACAAAATCGGAATTCTTTATAAGATTATGGCAGCAAATGAATATAGCCAAAAACAGTCTTGAAATAAAGCGAAAAATAATCGAAGAGCAAACAGCCAAAGGTTTGTATCCGTATTCCGCAAACTATTTAAAAGATGTAAAACAAAAAACAGGCTCTTACTGGTATAACCATTTTAATACGATCGGACTCATCGGCATGAATGAAGCGTGCCAAAATCTGCTCGGAGAAGAATACGACCTCACCACCAGCGAAGGGCAGGCTCTCGCCGTTGAAACACTCAATTATATGCGTGGTGTGATCAAAGATATCCAGGACGAGACAGGCAATTACTATAACCTGGAGGCAACCCCTGCCGAAGGCACAAGTTACCGTCTTGCAAAAAAAGATAAAGAACGATACGCTGATATCATTACGGCGGGTGAGGATGTGCCCTATTACACAAATTCATCTCAGCTCCCCGTGGGCTTTACGGATGATATTTTTGAAACACTTGATTTACAAGATGAACTCCAGTCACTCTACACGGGCGGCACAGTGCTTCATTTGTATTTAGGCGAAGAAATCAAAGAGCGAGAAGCTGCAAAAAGGCTGATCAAAAAAGTCTTCACAAATTATAAGCTCCCCTATATTTCACTAACGCCGACATTTTCCATATGCAACAACCATGGTTATATCGCGGGCGAACATCCAGTCTGCCCCGCCTGCGGAGAATCTGCGGAAGTGTGGAGCCGTGTTGTCGGCTACCTGCGTCCCGTGCAAAACTTCAATACGGGAAAACGCGAAGAATACACACAGCGTAAAAAGTACGTACTCAAGGCATAGAAAAATGATTATTTCTGGGTTGATAAAAAATTCTCTCCTCGATTATCCGGGCTTCATTTCCGCTGTTGTTTTTGTGCCTGGCTGCAATTTTGATTGTTTTTATTGTCACAATCGATTATTACTTGACGGAACGCACAAAATCATGGATAATCATAATATTATAGAGTTTCTTAAATCGCGCCAAGGTTTGCTGGACGGAGTCGTCATCACAGGCGGCGAGCCTACCTTGCAGGCAGATTTGCTTTCTTTTATACAAGAGATACGCGGTATCGGATATAAAATAAAGCTCGACACAAACGGGTCCTCTCCTCAAACGGTAAAGCAGCTTCTGGATGAGCAGGCATGCGATTATTACGCCGTTGACTACAAGGCTCCCAAAGCCAAATACAGCGATATTTGCGGCAAAGGCATCAGTGCCGAACCCACACTTGAAACAATTGGGCTGTTGCTTTCTTCCGGGGTGAGTTTTGAAGTTCGAACCACGGTATATCCTCAGCTTAGCAGAAACGATTTGCTGTGCATGTCACAAGAACTTCCTCCTCTGCCAAGATATGTGCTGAACCGATACAGAAAACCCGAGCATTACTTGCCTAAAGATACGGAGAGGATAAATCGAACGCCGTATACGCAAGATGAGATCGAAGCTTTATCTCACATCATCCGGGTCAATCAGCCAAATACGACTGCATAGATAAATGAAACGATAGAATACACTATTTAATGAACAAGGAGAATTTATGAATTACACTACTTTATACGACAAAGCAGGAAACCCTGTTGCATGGATCAACGAAAAAAAAGAATATGCAGAAATTTATCTTTTTAATGGTCAGCCTGTTGCATGGATCAGTGAAGACAGTATTTATTCCTATGACGGTCAGCATCTCGGCTGGTTTGAAAGCGGCTGGGTGCTCGATCATGACGGTAACATTGTTCTTTTCTCTCAAGACGTAGCAGGAGGTCCTTACTTACCCGCAAGACAACCGTCCCCTGCGCGAGATGAAAAATGGGCTTCTCCGGACAGAAGCGCAAAACAATCTTCTCCGCTTCGTCCGTATTATTTGGGTGCATGGTCTTCTACAAACTTTGAAAAATTTTTTATGCTAAAGGTTTCTTAAGTATTAAAAATAACTTTTTTTTACAATATAATAAATAAATGAATGATTTTTGATATTTCTTTTTTTATTCATTATATTTTACGGCAGACTATGATATAATATTATGAAACAAAATGTCAACTATTAAGTTGACATATAAAATTTGCCTTTGATATATAATGTTATGAAGATATCCATGGGAAGAAAGGATTTATCACACCCATATGGACAGAAAGGAATATATGAATCGGATGGCTGATAATCTTCCTACTTTGCGTGCAAAATTATCAATGACACAGGAAGAATTGGCGCATCTTATCGGCGTTAGCCGAAGTACAATCATTATGTTCGAAAAAAAACAGCGGCAAATGACATGGAATACATTTTTGTCGCTTATTTTAGTTTTCAGTAAAAACAAAGACACGTATATATTATTAAAGGCATTTGATATTTACACCGAGGAACTAGAAAAAATTTTAGGGGATTATTGATATGGCCATTGTAGAAGTTGTAAAGTATAACGGAAATCCTGATGTGTTTGTGTGGAAATATCCCAGCGAGGAACTCGGCACATGGACACAGTTGATCGTAAATGAATCGCAGGAAGCGATCTTGTTCAAAGGCGGGCAGGCCTTAGATTTATTCACTGCCGGCAGGCACACGCTTGAAACGGCAAATATACCGATTTTAAATAAAATCATCAACCTGCCGTTCGGCGGTCGTTCACCGTTTGCGGCCGAAGTGTGGTACATAAACAAAGTGTATTCGCTGGATGTGAAATGGGGCACACCTTCACCTATCCAATTGCAGGATCCTAAATATAAAGTTTTTATTCCGGTACGTTCTTTTGGCCAATTCGGCGTTCAGATTTCGGATTCAAGAAAATTTTTAACAAAAATAGTCGGAACTCTTACCAGTTTTGATAAAGAAAGCCTTGTAAAATATTTCAGGGGCTTGTATCTAACGAGAGTGAAAGACGCTATTTCTACATATTTGATCAAAAAAGAAATCAGTGTTTTGGAAATAAATGCATATCTTGATGAATTATCGGCATATTTAAATGAGAAAATGGCTCCGGTGTTTGATTCATACGGGATCAATCTGGTAAATTTTTATGTCAATGACATCAACGTGCCCGAAGATGATATAGCCGTTAAAAAATTAAAAGAAGCACTGGCAAAGAAAGCCGAAATGGATATTGTAGGCTACAGCTACACACAGGAGCGTTCTTTCGACACACTTGAAGGTGCGGCTAAAAATCCAAGCAGCGGTCAGGCAGGTTTAATGGGCGCCGGTCTCGGGCTTGGAATGGGAGTTGGCATTGGAGGCGTTTTTGGCAATCAAATGGGTGGTGTTGCGCAGTCGATCAATACAAAAGAAACGAAAAAATGTCCGGCCTGCGGCAGCGTCATGGATGCGGACGACAGGTTTTGCGCTAATTGCGGTAAAGACACACATCTAGATAAAAAACCGTCCGGTGCGGTAAACACAGTCAAATGCAGTCATTGCGGCACACAATTTCCACGTAAAGCAAAATTCTGTCCGGAATGCGGCACCCCCTATAATCCTTGTGTCTACTGCGGAGCCGACATACCAAAGGGTTCTGCAAAATGTAGCGTCTGCGGAAAAGAGGCTCCAAAACCATGTCCTCATTGCGGCGCAGTAAATCCGAATCCGCATGCTAAGTTCTGCATCGAATGCGGTCAGTCGCTTGTCAGAACATGTTCAAATTGCGGCTACATCATAGACGGTTCTCCAAAGTTCTGTCCGGAATGCGGCAATAAACTTTAGGGAGAAAGTGTGATGAAAAAAAATATACCTTTATTATTAATAGCGATCATAGGGCTGATTTTAATCGGCGTGACCTTGTTTGGCTTTTTCCTGCTCAATTTCAGCAAAGCCCCTGTCAACTGGTGGGGTCTTGGATTCTGCTTATTTTCAGAAGTGCTTTTAGCCTCGGCTTTTATTGTTTTCAGGATAACATCTATGCAAATCGATAAAGTCTTTATCCGCGTGGGCAGTATCATTGTGCTGATTGTGTATTTTGCGGCGACATCGATTCTGTGCATCTTCTCAAGTGTTTTCAAAAACAGTCTGAATCTGTTTATTTTTCTCGAAATCCTGTTACTTGCTCTGGCCGCCGTTGTTATTTTGCTGCTTTATCTGTTTTCAAACAGGATCAACAATACAGACAGAAAAAAAGTTCAAGACAGAAAACTCATGCAGCTATGCGAACTGCGTATCTACGACTTGATGATCAACACAAATAACAAGGCTTATAAGCCGCAGCTAAACGAACTTTATGAAAAAGTGAAATACAGCGATAAATTCGGCTCGTGTTGCACGGATGAAAAAATCGTCGGTGCGATTTTAAAGCTTGAGGAAGCTTTCCGAACCGAGCAGCGAGATGATGATTCCATACAAAAAACGATGGATGAGCTGTCTGCTCTGCTTGCACAACGGAGTATAGAGATGGTCGAGTTTAAACGGGGAGGATTTTAAAAATTGAATACATCTAATAAAACAAGAGTGGTTGCAAGTACAATTTTAGGAAAAATACTCAGCATCATCGGATATGCGATCATCATCTTTTATCTGATAGGTTTTATTGCACTTATCAGTGATTCAAGCAGTCTGGACGGTGTAGATATGGGTATTCTATTCGCTATGTTCATTCCTTTTTTTGGCATAGGTCTTTTATTTGTTATTCCAGGCTACAAAATTAAAAAAAGAATCAAACGATTCAAGGCCTACGTCAATACTATATCAAGCGAGGGCATCACCTCTATTGACATCTTAGCAGTCAAAACATCCCAGTCGGTGGACTATGTGAGAAGAGACCTTCAAAAAATGATCGACAAAAAATATTTTCCAAGTGCCTACATAGACAGAGACAATAATGAAATTATTATCGGCTCTATAGATAAAGAATCTTATAATCAAAAACAAGCGCTTGCTTTGATTGATCCCATCAGCGTTCAATGCGCAAGCTGCGGTGCTACGAATAAAAAAGAAAAAGGCACAACCGGAACCTGTGAATATTGTGGTTCACCTATTTAACCGTCTCTTTGCTTTAAAAAATAATATATATATAACAACGGTTTGCTATGAATGCTTCAAAAACCAAAATAATCGTCAGCGCCATTTGGCGTAGAATCTTAATCATTGCCGGATATGCAATCATTGCCTATTTTGTTTTGCTCGGCGTTTTAATAGTTCGTGATGCAAAAATTTCGGGTGCCTACACTCCCAATTATACGGCGTTATTTTTTGTATTGCTCTTTTTTATCGGTATCGGTATGTTATTTATCTTTCTGAGTTACAAAATCAAAAAAAGGATCAAGCGATTTAAGACCTATGTCAATATTATATCCTGCACTGGTATCACCTCCATCGATCTTTTAGCGCATAAAACATTTCAATCGATAGACTATGTATTCAAAGATCTTCAAAAAATGATCGATAAAAAATATTTTTCGAATGCCTGCATCAATAAAGAAGATCATGAAATTGTAATAGGCTCCATGTGTAAAAACCCTTGCAGGCAGACGAATCCTGCTTTTACAGATCCTGTGCGTGTTCGGTGCACAAGCTGCGGCGCTGTAAATAAAAAAGAAAAAGGTACGCTTGATGCTTGCGAATACTGCGGCTCCCCGATTTAAATAAAAAGCATGAAGGATGTATGATATGAATAAAAAACCGAAGTCCACTCTTCCCAAAGGCTCTATTCTTTACATGATCGGCTTTATTCTAATATTTGCCGCTTTTTTCAGCACTATGAACACAGGTTCGGATGCGTTTGTTTTAACGATTCCTTTATTGGCCATCGGCTTTTTCCTCGCATTCCAGGGAAACAAGACAATGAAAGAAGCACGCATAAAACAATATAAACAGCTTATTTCAGAAGAACACCTTCACTCAATTACGCAGATCGCAAGAGCAGTATCACGCACTGAAGATTTTGTGCGCAACGATATTAAAGGCCTGATCAATAAAGGCGCTCTGCAAGATACATATATAGACATCAGCAATGATAAAGTCATTATGGGCAAAGAAAATATCGAACGCTATAAGGCAGGCAGCGCATCCGGCGAAGAAGCACAAAAAGAAACACCTCCTGCGAAAACGCATTGCCCGCAATGCGGCGCCCCGACCGACAAGCAAAATAAAACCTGCGAATACTGCGGTACTGTTTTTAAATAATTTTCAGCGACTTTCATTGTGTGAACGATAAAAACTTCACACTTTTTTTATACCTGTTTTATGTTATAATTTTAATAATCTTTTTGAAAGGCATGAAAAAATGAATTACGCAGCAAAGCGTGCACGCACGCTCACCCCCTACATCGCGGGCGAACAACCGAAAGATAAAAAATATATCAAACTCAATACCAATGAAAACGCCTATCCGCCTTCTGATGCGATCTATAGCAAAATAGCGGCTGCGGCGAAAACGCTGTCCTTGTATCCCGATCCTCTTTCCTGTGAATTATGCAGGGCGATCGCCTCTCACGAAGACTTGGATACAAGCTATGTGTTTTGCGGCAACGGCAGTGATGAAGTGCTCTCTTTTTGTTTTTATGCTTTCTTTGACGATGACTTTCCTCTGCTCTATCCCGACATCACTTACAGCTTTTATCCTGTATATGCCGGCTTTTACTCAATCCCGACAAAAACAGTACCATTGAATAAATCTTTTGAGATCGATATAGACAACTATCTTCAGCCTGCGGGCGGCGTTATATTTGCCAACCCCAATGCTCCCACGGGCATAGCGCTTTCAACGGATAAAATATGCGCGCTTGTGGAATATCACAAAGATAAAGTCGTCATTGTTGATGAGGCATATGTGGCGTTTGGGGCAGATAGCATGGCTCCGTTTATCAGGCAATATCCAAATCTGATCGTGGTGCGCACATTCAGCAAGTCACACTCTCTGGCCGGTATGAGGATCGGTTATGCGCTCGGGCAGCCGCATTTGATCGATACACTGATTGCCGTTAAAGACTCTTTCAACTCCTACCCCGTTGACCGGATCGCCTGCGCCTCGGCAAAAGCCGCCTTGGAAGATGTGGCATATTACAGAGAGATTACCCAAAAAATAATCGATATACGCAGTTCCTTTAGCGAAGCAATGCAAACTCTCGGCTTTACGGTGCTTCCTTCAAAGGCGAATTTTGTTTTTGCCTCACATGCTGATATACCTGCCAAAGATCTGTTTATTAAGCTAAAAGAAAACGGAATCTTGGTGAGATATTTCAACAAACCCCGTATCGATAATTTTCTGCGTATCACGATTGGCACCGCTCAAGAGATGGATACGCTTTTGGAAACATTAAAGAAGCTTATTACAGTTTAACGTTAAATATATAAAGAACTCTTTAATGCTGTCTGCATCTACGCAGATAGCATTTTTATATATTAAAAATATAAACTGTCAGAATCTCTATTTATTGTTATTTTTACTTTTTTTGACATCCTGCGTATTTTTATTCGCTTTCTTTAAATCCCTGTACGCTTGAAAGCGCAGCGCAACATCGCTGTTTCCCGCGATGAATTCATTGAATTCTTCAATGTGCTCTATTGTCTCTTCACTGAGTGTGTGCTCCACTTTTTCCGTTTCCATCAAGAGGTTTTTCTCTGCTATGCCGAGCACACGCAGTAAATCCTCGATCGTGTTGTGACGGTCTATAAGCTGCCTGCCCGTTTGCATGCCTTTCTCTTCCAGCGTGATAAAGCCGTATTTTTCATACTTGACATAGCCGAGCTTCGCCAGCCTCTGAACCATTTTTGTGGCGGAAGGCGGCTGCACATGAAGTGCCTGCGCCAGCTCATGGATACGGATAAAACCTGTTTTCATCGAAAGCCGGTACAGCATTTCCAAATAATCTTCCATTGACGCCGTCAGTGTGCTTTCCTGCTTTTTCATATATTCATTAAAAGTATGAAAATTATCTTTTTCATCCATATATAACTAACCTGCCTTTTTATACTACTTAATACGTATGCAAAATGCTAAAAAAAAATAGCCGAATTATGTAACATTGCTTAAAAAACATCATATTTTGTAAGAGAACTTAGCATAGACTAAGTTTTTTATCTGTAAGTAATGAAGTTATTTACAACTAATTGCAAAAGAGGTGTGTTGCTGTTGCAAAGCAAAGAAGTTATCTGTGAACCGAATACTTTTCATCTGATCAATAAAAACGGCGCTGCCAAAAGCAGTGTAAAATATAGACTCAAACATTTATTTCAATTTTTAGGCCCGGCTTTCATCGTCAGCGTTGCCTATGTGGACCCCGGCAACTTTGCCACAAACATCAGCGGCGGAGCAATTTTCAATTACAATCTCGTGTGGGTTATTTTGTGGTCGAATATTATGGCAATTTTTTTACAGATCCAGTCGGCAAAACTTGGTATTGCCACAGGTAAAAATTTACCTCAAATGTGCAAAGAAGTCTTTGGCGTAAACACGAACCGTATCTTTTATTTTGTAGCGATACTTGCCGCAATGGCAACCACCATGGCAGAATTCATCGGCGGCGTGCTGGGGCTGTATCTATTGTTTGGCATCCCGTTAAAAATCGCGGTGCTCATCATCGCGCTCATCACTTATGGCATCATCTATTTACAAAAATATGGTCAGCGCGTCGTGGAAATCATCATCAGTATTTTAATTGCCATCATCTGCGGCGCCTATATCATTGAATTGTTTTTATCAAAGCCCGACTGGCCGCAGGTGGCGCTTCATACACTGCTGCCCAGTCTGCCAAACGGGCAGGCCGTGCTCATCGCCGCGGGCATGCTCGGCGCAACTGTAATGCCGCATGTCATTTATCTGCATTCCCAACTTGTGCAGTCACGCAATCACAAGATGAGTCTTGAAGAGAAAAAAAATCACCTGCGCATGGAAAAAATCGATGTGGTCATTGCCATGAATATTGCCTTTATCGTCAACGCTGCTATGGTTATCGTTTCTGCTTCCGTGTTTTTCAGTCGTGGTCTGGCCGTGGATTCCATCGAAGTGGCGCACCGCTCTCTTGAACCGCTGCTCGGCAGCCTTTCTGCCGGTGCATTCGGCATTGCTCTGCTTGCTTCCGGGCTTTCCTCTTCCGCCGTAGGCGCAATGGCGGGTGAGACGGTGATGGATGGTTTTGTTGATTACAAGATCCCGCTCAATTTGCGTAGATTTATAACCATGCTGCCGGGTGCCGTCGTTATCCTTATTGGCATCAACCCGATGAAAGCGCTTGTGCTGAGTCAGGTGAGTCTGAGTTTTGCGCTTCCTGCGGCAATTATCCCGATGCTCATCATTACAAGTAAAAGACGCTACATGGGAGATTTTGTCAATAAGTCTGCCACAAATATTATCGGCGTGATCATTGCAGCGATCATTATTGCGCTTAATGTGCTGCTTTTATATCTGACCTTTACGGGCAAAGTTTAGGAATCATCTTCAAATTGTTGAAATATAATAAAATTGCCTTACCTGTTTATACACCACTTTGCCTTAGGCAAAGTGGTGTAAGTATTTAAGTTAATCTTTTCAGCTTTTCAAAGTACTTTGATTAATGCGTCCAATCAATAATTTTCCTTTAACTAACGATGATCCATCTCTACCTTAACACTAGCAAATTATAAATTTTTAACCAAATATAAACATTTCTACATTTTAGTTAATTTTATTTAACAGTATGCAATATATACTTTACATTTAATATAATATATAGTACAATGTTTTCATCAGGAGAAATCGTATGAAAAATAAAAAACTTAAACTTGCACGAATAGAGAAAGATTTATCCCAGCAGCAGCTTGCTGATTTAGTCGGTGTCACAAGGCAGACCATCGGCATGATCGAAGCGGGTAAATTTAATCCGTCGCTGCAGCTTTGCATATCGATCTGCAACGCTCTGCATCAAACACTGAATGACTTATTTTGGGAGGAGATACAAGATGAAAAAGATAAAAAAAATAGTTGATGAACGGCAGGAACTGGAACTTTTAAAAATTGAGCATGTCTGCTTTTGGATTGCTTTCTGGGCACTTTGCATCAGCATTATTGTGCAAAGCATCATTCTCGAGGTTCCTTTTAAGCAATTTGCTGCCGAGTGGATTACATTTATGATTATGTGCGTGGGCGTCTTGATCGGCAGTGTAAAGAAAGGCGTATGGGATTATTACACGGAACCGTCTATGAAAACCTATCTGTTTGCTTCCCTGTCTGGCTCTGCTGTCTTTGCTGTTTTATTTGCCATATCGAAATATGCAAACAATGATTATTTTAAAGATGCTATAGGCATGCTGCTGCTGATAACACTTATTCTTTTTATAGCTATATTTATTGCCATCTTCGCCTTGTCCGCCATAATGGGCAAATTGGTGCAACGCAAAAGAAAACTTTATGAACAGCAGTACGGAAGTGATGAATAAAAAGCAAATTATATTGCAAATAAAAAAAGAGGGGTCGCCCCCCTCTTTCTTATATCTATTTACTCCTCTGTGAGCCATGAGATCATATATTCAAGCACTTCCGATGCCTCAATATCCTTTATTTCTTTCCAGCTTCCCCTTAATCCTAGCTCTTTTGCGGTGAGTTCGAAGTGGCACATCGCAATACCGATATCGTTTTTTTGCATATCATAAATGCTTTGCGGATAGCCCTTTGTTTTGCATAAAAAGAAATGATATGCATTATCTTTTAATAAAACACGCCAAGGCTGCTTATTGGACGCCGAAGGAGAGAGCCGCACCATCTCCAAAGCTTGTTCATATGCTCCCGCCTGATATGTAAGCAAGGGTTTCATGCAGGTGCTTTCAAAAAACAACTGCGGCCATAGCTTTCTTTTGTCGGCGCCGACAGCTGCCCGCATGGCAGATTCCAGCACTCTTTTCTTTTCCTTCGGTTTGCCTACGGGAGAAACAACGGCAATAACTTCACCGTCTTTCAGCTCTGCCGCTTTTATAAAATCATCTCTTTTAAAAGTACCTCCAAGCCAGCAGGTGCCAAGGTTCAAATCGGTGGCATGCAGAATTATTTTTTCAAACCAATAGCCAAATTCAAGCGCATTGTTCTCTTCTTTATCTATAATGCCGATAAGAAACGTTTTCGCTCCGGTAATAAACCCGTATGTGCCGAGCTTTTGCGGCACGCCGGCATCATTGCCAAAACCTTTCAGCAGTGCAATACGCCCTTTGCATTTCATCTGTTCGTTAACCTCTGTAACAGCATCTTCTAGTTTGCTTATGAGCGCCTCATCGATAGCACAGTCCAAATATGTTCGAACAGATTTTCTTTTCTTTATGATTTCAATGATTGAATGTGAAAATTCCATGAGCCTCTCCTTTCAGTCCATACTATTATATAATGTCATGGCCTTGTATCCAATTTTATTTTTTTATGTTTTGACAGCAACATATAAGTTATATCAAGCAGTATAACAACAATGCAAAAACTGGTTGCCACGATTACCGAAGGATATTCTCCTGCAAATCCGTAGTTTGACAGGTGTTTTATTAATATACCGATATAAGCCCATACCAATACCAATCCGTATGCCATGTCTTTGTGCCTTAAAATAACTCCGTTGCCGATCAAAGTACCGATAATAATCATTATAACAGTCCAAAAAGATTCGGGCAATCCAAATCCTCCCCATCCAAGGCTCACTAAAAACGCAGTGACATTTGCAATTGTTGCGACCGTGATCCATCCAAAATAAACACTGAAAGGAAGCTTAATAAAAAACTTTTCTTTTACAGATAAAGTTAATTTTCCACTGATTTTATTTATGCGTACCAGGCATAGAAGAAGGATAATCATGAGCAGCACAGAAAGCCATATGATGCGGTAATGCCACGAAAAAATCCATAATGCATTCGCAACGGAAGAGACGGCAAAATTTATTGAAATTGACCTGAGCTGTATCAGGCTCTTTTCTCTTTCTTCATTAAAAAGACCGAATAAATAAAGTGTGTATGCGGCAAGCAAAAGATAGATGAGACCCCAAATCGAAAAAGTGACGGCGGCTGGTGCAAAAAGATTCGCATATGCATCAGAGACTTCCCCAGTTGTGATGCCGTTGATCGGAAGCAAGTTAGCCAATGCATTGACAAGCAGCATAATCAAAAAGGTTATTAACACTGTAAATTTTAGAATATTTTCTTTTGACTTTTTATTCATCGGTACCATCCTCCTTTGACATAGGCTTTCATGTAAACGTTTATTTCAATATAATTATAACGCATTGTCTTTGAAATCTCAACTCAAAATTAATCAGTGTTTTAAATATAAATAAATTTTATATATTTTTAAAAGTAATTTAAATCGAACTAATAAAGTATATAACCAAAACAAACAAGGAAAAAGAAGGATATTGAGCGGGCAAGTTTTTACCGGCGCATTTCTTTCACTCTGCTTGAAAAGAAAACATGCGCCTGAAAAACAACGATCAAAATAATGCAGACATTTACTGTATTAATGATCAGAGGATATTTTCCGGCAAAGCCGAATACGGAAATATGCTTCACTAATATGCCCACATATGCCCAAAGCAACCCCATACCGTAAGCAATATCCTTATTGATTACAATCACTGCAGAACCGACAAGCATGCCGATTGATATACCGATCACAGTCCACACTTCCCGTGAGAGCTCAAAACTACCCCAGTCAACGCCAACTAAAAATGTTGTAATATTCGCAATGGCGGCCACAGTAGTGCAACTGAAAAAAATGCTGAAAGGAAGCTTTACAAAAATCTTTTCCCTCACAGTTAATTCTTGCTTGTGTATTTTCCAACCGATGATGCTCATACACATCATGACAGTGGCAATCAAACCCATTGACAAAGCGATTTTTCCGTAATGCCATGCAAAAGTCCATAGTATATTGACAAACGCAGCTATTATAAAATACATTTCTATTTTTTTTGCCGTAACAGCATCTATCGATTCAACACCTTTTTTTAAAAACCCAAATTGATACAATATATATGCCGCAAATAAAATATAAATAACGACCTCTATGAACGATGTAAGTCTTGCCGGCGTAAAAAGATTAAAATAAAGATCAGATGCTTGTGAAGTCGTAATTTTGTTTAATGGAAGCATATTTGCAAAAACATGAATAAAAAGCATAGCCAATAATGCCGCGGCCGATATGTAATGAATCATCGAATGTCTCTGCTTTTTCATGCTTCTTCTCCGTTAAAATTACTTTTGTCATATTAAAAGTGCAACGCATACAATATCAATATTCATATGTGATTAGTATCGATATTGTAATAACATAAATAAATGGTTGTTGTTTTAGTTCTTTTTATTGAATCGTTTATTTTCGTACATTAAAGTATCTATATATTTTATAAAATTATTATTTTCCATATGTGCAGTGGTATCGTATACCGCGTAGCCCATGCTCAGTTCAATGCTGTATGAATTATTCCCCGTATTATTAAACTCTCTTAAGTTGTTTTCAATGCGCAGAACCATTGCGTTCAAATCAGTCGCATTATCTATATCAAGCACAATAAAAAATTCATCACCACCGAAACGAGCAATAAAATCCGATTTTCTAAGGCAGCTTTTAAGAAGTTTTACAGTTTCATCCAGCGCATTATCCCCGACTGTATGACCAAAAGTGTCATTGATTGCCTTAAAATTATCTATATCCACTAAAATTGCGGAAAAAGAATGTCCGTACACACATGAAGCAATTTTTTCCTTTAAATAAGCATCAAGCTTCTTGCGGTTGCCGATACCTGTCAGATAATCTGTATGAATACTGCGGTTTTGTATGTTCAAATATACAACCACTATAGAAATAACAACCCCGTTATAAATGAAAGAGATACCGTAGATCATTGATTGTAAAATCACACATAGAAAAGGAGGTATCGTAAAGAACAACAATGCATTGTAATATTTTTTATCAATTTTCTTTTTATTGATTGCAATCATAGCATCAGCCACCAGCAGAAGCAACACGGCGATTGCAACAGGAGCCATAAAAAACGGCCCTCTTTTATAAATGTTATCCGCGCTGATTGTGTAGATCCAGCCAAAAAATTGTGAACAAATAACAAATAAAATAACAGCGCCGTTTATGATAATCAAACTAAACAGTAATTTTTTATTTATTTGATTGTCATGAAATACTTGCGTATAGACATACATCACCCAAAGCGACGGCAATAGAGGACTCAATGTAAATCCCAAAAAATTCCCAATATGGTTTGCCGGACTGTATATTGCATGTGCATTCCCGTCGAGCCTCCCGAGTATATCGAGCACCAACATAAGCACTGTCACATACATCATGACCGTAAAAAGCTTGTATTGCAGCGAGTCCTCCTCTTTGTTTTTAGACGAATAAAACATAACCACAACTAGAATTATGATTGAATATGCATTTAATGTTACATTGGTTGACAAATTCACTTCTTCACACTTTCTATGAGCAATATGAGTATAAAACTATACTGTCTGTCATGAAGATTATAGATTCTGCATTGTTTTTTTACGTCTTCGTATATTTTATGGTCGTATAGGGTCCGTATACTCTTTTACCGCTTACCCATCTGTATGCGCGCACTTTATAATAATAAGTTTTCCCCTTTGTGCGTTTGGTGTTGATCCAACTTCTGGAAGTCGTTGTCTTAACGAGTTTATAAGTGCCGGACTTTGAAGTGGCTCTGTATATCCTGTATCCGCTTGCGCCCGAAACGCTGCTGTAACTTATTTTTATTTTACTGGAAGAGTATCTCGTTACACTAAAGCTGGAAGGCTTTGACAATGAAGGCTTTGCGCTTTTAATGGAAGAATATTTCCCATATACCCTGCTACCGCTTACATATTTGTAGGCTCTCACTTTATAGTAGTAGGTTTTGCCCGTTGTAAGAGACGAATTGGTATAGCTCGTTGAAGTTGTCGTTTTGATCAGCTTATATGTGCCTGATTTTGAAGTGGCTCTGTAGACTCTGTATCCGTTTGCGCCGCTCACTTTACCCCAGCTGATTTTTATGCTTTTATAAGAGCTGGATTTTACGGTTACAGCAGGCGTTGCAGGCACCGGTTTTGCGCTGACAACAGATGAGTAACTTCCGTATTTCGTCGCAGAACCCACCATTGTATATGCTCTTACTTTGTAATAGTACTTTTTATTTGTTGTAAGAGATTTATTCGTGTAACTCGTGGAACTGGTTTTACCTATATATTTATAACTTCCGCCAGATGATGTCGCTCTATAGACACGATATCCCGTGGCATCCGTTACTTTGCTCCAGCTTATTTTTATACTGTTATAACCCGCCGACGAGGCTTTTACATTGACAACTTTTGTCGGAGATTTTATCCATTTGGCGTAAAGCGTCGTATCTCTTTGCAAAGTATTCGTCGAGAAATTCCATGCATTGATACAGGATGATTCTTTATACCATCCGCCAAAATAATACCCTGATTTTGTCGGTGCCGTTGGCTGGGTGATTTTTGTTCCGTAATTTTGTGTCACAGAAGCAACCGAGCTGCCTCCCCGACTGTTAAATGTTACAGTATATCTATTAATGGTCCACTTTGCGTAAAGTGTCGTATTGGTCGTAACGATATCCGTATTAAAATTCCATGTGTTCACGCATTCTTTTTCTTTATACCATCCTTTAAACGTGTAGCCTGTTCTTGTCGGATTGGCCGGTGCGCTTACGGTTGAATTCGCTTTAACAAGTTTGGTCCACACAGCAGAGCCACCCTGTGAATTAAAGGTAACGGCTACAGATGGAGAAGTTGATACATAAGCCTGGATGAGTCCGCAGCCATAGAGATTATCTTTGCCAAATGTGCCTAAATCGATAATATTTTCTCCCAGCAGCTGGCGGATTTGTACTGCATTGAGCGACGGATTCGCTTCCATTAATAAAGCTATATCTCCGCTCACAAATGGCGTGGCCATGGATGTGCCCGACATTATTGCGTAGGTGCCGTTTAAATAAGTGCTTTTTATGCTTACGCCGGGTGCCGCAACTTCCACGCTCGAACCTGTTGAAGAAAACTCCGCTCTGTTATTTGCGGAATTGATCGCCGCCACTGCAATAACACTGTCGTATCTTGCCGGGTAATCGACAGTATCTCCGCTGCCTGAAGATGTGCCGTCATTGCCTGCCGCCGCCACTACTAAAATGCCCGCCTGATAAGCTCTGTTCATGGCATCTTCGAAAATCACCATCGATGAATCCGAACCCAAGCTCATGTTGATGACATCCATATTATTAGTGATCGCCCAGTCGATTCCCATGATGATATCGGAAATATATCCGTTGCCGCTTCCGTCAAGCGCTTTGACTGCATAAATGCTTGCATCGGGAGCGATTCCGACAATGCCGATATCATTGTCTTTTGCCCCTATGATGCCGGCTACATGTGTACCATGACCATGATCATCTTCGTAAGAGCCGTTTGTGTAATTTAGAAACGACACGCCTCCGGAGATAATAAGATCATCATGTGTGGCAATGCCCGTATCAATAACCGCAATCTTTACTCCTTTGCCCGTATATCCCAATTCCCATGCCGAAGCCGCATCGGTTGCATCGATCCCCCAATCCGCGCTCTGCTGCTCGATGCTGACCATGACATCATTTTCTACGGCAAGTACGTGCGGATTTTCTTTGAGCTCATCTATCTCGTCTTGTGTAGCCGATACCACCACCGCCGGCACATTTTTATAGTCGGCCTCAATCGTTCCTGCCAGTTTTAATATATAGGATTTATTTAATAATTTATTTAAAGCATTATCATATAAGACAATGACCCTCTGTTTGCTTTGATTATTGTCTTCAGACGCAGCGTTTACTTGCACGCTTCCAAGTATTAAGCAGGCCATTAAAAGCATGGTTAGTATAAGGATAAGGCCTGTTTTACGTTTACTTTTCATTATTTCCCTCAAATCTTATGAATTTTGCGTATTTAAAACAAAAAACTTATACGGTAGCTGGCTGCCATAGATTTTCTCTTTAGGCCCTGTAGTTTTGCGTCACAGCCTTTTGACTTTTTTGCCTTTTTTCATTTTAAGTTTTTAATAATACTATATTTTTCATAATTTCTTTTTTAAATAACAAAATATTCCATATTTGTCAAGTATTTTACATAATATTACATAGTTACCAAATATTACCAATTCGACAAATTTCGTCAATATTTATTATAGCTATTAATTATGATAATTTATAGTATTTTATTTTATTCTATGACAAATTAACAGTAGATGTGTCAAATAAGCCTCATTAATTTGTCTATATCTTGGGAAATATACGAATAAATAGCCTGCAAATAAATCTTTAAATTCATTTCCGCCTCTAAACGCAAAGAAGGGCATACCCGCCCTCCTTTTATATATTAAAACACTGCACTACCCAAATGTGTCTTATATATCCATAATTTTATGATATATATTAATTAACAGATTGTTAAGAATATGTCAAGGATTATTTACAAATCAGAATATATTTTTTATCTTTCTTTTACATAAAATACTTACACGCTTACGTGCCTATTCCATGAAAATTAGTTTACCTCTTCATTTGTCAACTCACCTTTTATCACCAATCTGCCAGTGGGATGATACAGAGGTTGACACGTGATGAGCGTGATTTCCTTTTTAGCAGCGCTGCCGTTTAATACCCATGTTTCATCCGGTTGCACAAATAGTTTTTCACTCACCGTGTAGGTATATGTGTTTTCTTTTGTCTGAACAGTGATATAATCGCCGATTTCCAGTTCATCAAGCCTGTTAAACATTCTGCCGTATGCATGATTTCTATGGCCGGCTATTGCGCAGTTGCCTGCCTGCCCCGGCAGCGCGCCGTCAGAAAATCTCGCAACGCCCAGATTCATGTTTTGTGCGGTAACACCATTTAATATCGGCAATGACAGATCAATTTTATCAATGATCAGTATGCCTATCATATTTTTTTTAAAGACCGTATTTTCCTCTGTTATTCCATTGGTAGTTTCTTCATTCGCTTGTCCGTAAAGCTCGGGAGCCGCATTTTGCCATTGCTCTAAAAGTCTCTGTTGTTTTAATTCATTCAAATATTGTGATATTTTAGGATAGAAAAAAATACTTAATCCAATTATTATTATTAAAATAGAAATTACTTTTTTCATTTTGTTTTTCTCAATGACTTATTTTTTAATATTCTAAATTTTAAGGCAGAGATATCTCTGCCTTAAGAAATGTGATTTTATTTGAGTTTTTATGCATTGCTTTTTTTGTTTAAAAGCAGCACACTTCCAAGGAGCATAACCAAAAAGCCGATGACTTCATAGGAATAATCCTGACCCGTTTGCGGAAGCACAGGCGGCAGCTCCTCATTGATGCATATTCTGCTTAGCACTTGCCCGTCCTCCTCAATCGCAAATTCCATCACATCCGTGTTGAGCTCATAGCCGTCCGGCGCTTTTGTTTCAATTACTTTGTAAGAGCCGTAGACAACATCTTCAAACGCGGCCTCGCCCAAATTATTGCTCGTTGCTGTCGCAAGCGGATTTTCAAAATCTATATCATCGCCGGCATAGAGCGTAAACTCCGCCCCCGTGAGGTAAATGCCCGCCTCCGAAGTTTTTATGATTCGGATCGTTCCCTTGGATTTTTCGTTTTCAAAAGTATATGTGATATTTTGGCTTGATCCTGCCTCGTCACTTAAATTGCCTATTTCATGAAGGCTTTCATCAAGCACATATCCAACAGGCACAGTGATTTCTTTTATATAATAAGTTCGATCAAGCCTTAGCGAACTGAACAGCGCCTCTCCGTCTTGCTCTGTGATCTCAGATGTGGCCAATACATTGCCATATATATCCAAAAGCTCGAACTGCGCGCCGCTGAGAGTTTGCTGAGTATTATCTGCATCCACTTTCACAACTGTAAGGTTCCCTCGTACAGTGCCCGCTGCCCCACCGCTTCCCGCAAGGAAAGATACGGGGATAGAAGAACTTGTGGAATCTTCATCAATACCGCTTCCTGTAAACTGAATTGAATTTGTAAAGGTTGCTTCCCTGTAGGCATCATCAATGTCGGTACGGAATTTCAAGACATAGACATCGCTTATAGGTTCAATAAAGCTGAATGTGAATGTATTTGTCGCAATATCATAACTGATATTATCCGATGTGATTTCTACTTGCTGTGCATTGATAAGAGAAATTTCCCCGTTATCCGGAAGGTTTATCTTCCACAGCTCAATAGATTGTGCATCCAGTGACAGCCCTTCCTGAAGAACATCCTCAAGCACTGCATCGGCAATCGTGAGTTTGTTTTGATTAATGGTAACAGTCCAATCGATATACGCTTTGCCTGTTTCATACTCTCCGGTTTTACTTATGAGTGTATTTGCTATATCCTGCGTAGCTGTCGAAGTAATGCCGGGCGGAACATCGCTTCCGGTAATTTCAACAGAGTTTGAGACCTCGACATCTTCGGTTGTTTCGAAAATCGACAGATCCGTTATTTTTGTTTTAAACTCAATGACTTGCTGTGTCGTGATTTCCTGAGGGAAATTATATCTGAGCGTTCCGCTCACCCCGTCGTAGTAGTAGCTGTTTGGCATATCCTCTGTCGTACCGATGATCGCAGGAGCGCCGTTGATTGTTACAGACCCTGCCACAAAGCTTTGATAATCGCCGATCGTGTCCACAACATATACATTTTCCATCGGCATGTTATTGTTATTGACAACAATTTGCCATGTTATTTCTCTTGTATTGTAATTGTAATTCAAGCTTGTTTTATCGAGCACCTGACTGTGCACCGTGTAATCTGCCGTGGTGTCAGATGAAGGGATATTGCTTCCCGATAAAGATGCCTTGTTTGTAAATTTTGTATTCTCGTTGGAAGCATACACCGTGTTGCTGAGCACCACTGTTTTAAATGTTAGCTTCACCGTATCGGATATATTAGACGGAAATGTATATGTAAAGCTTCCGGATTTTGTGGTATCACCGCTGTCAGCCGGTATATAGCTGAAGCTGCCTGTATCAGGCGCGCTTCCGTCTACCATGAAAGAGTCGTCCACATATTCGAGCCCGACGGGAATATCATCCGTAACAACAGGATCTTCGATATTGATTTCGTTGCTGTTCACGGTGATCTCCCATGTAATCTCATGCGTTGTGTAATCATAAGAAAGCCCTTTTTTACTGATCACACTTGTAGGCACGCCCACATCCACCCCGTTTGAAGCATCGGTTGCAGTCACGCCGTCCCCCGTAAGTGTCGCGGAATTAGAATAAATTTTGCTCGTATTGGAATTATATGCATCGGGATCTGTTACATCCGTCAGATAGACAAGTGTATGCGGTTCGTTGATTTGCGCTTCAAAGGCATACGCAAGTGTGGTGCCCACATACGTAAGAGGGCCGCTCGGCGCGATCGATACACTTGCCTCATCAAGCGTGATTGAATCTTCCACAAGCGTGAGCCCGCTTTGAATTGTATCCGAGATCACGGCATTATCTATAGAAAGATAATTGTTGTTGATCGTGATTGTCCATTTTATTTGTCTTGTATCAGGCAGATATTCACCTGTTTTTTCGATAAAATCTACTTTTGTGCTTACGGTTGCGGTATTGGAAAGCGAGCTCCCATCTTCGTCAAACGTACTGCTTGCCTGGTTTGAATACTGCACAGTCCCGTCTTCTGTAGTAAACAAACTGGTATCAGCTTTTGTTTTAAACGTGATGGTATATTGCTCGCCTTCCGAGAGATTGACATCATTGGTAAATGAATAGGATATGCTGTTGCCTGCCGCATCATAATCAAAAGTACCGAGCGTACCGGCCGGCAAGATTTCAAAAGAACCCGTAATATATTCCTGATTTGACGGAATCGCATCGTTCACAACAAGGTCGCTGATCGGCCTCACATCAGGCTCTGTCTGCGGAGAGACAGTGATCTGCCAAGTGATTTCATTTGTTTCTTTATCGTACTCGCCCGATTTATTCAAATCCACATCCACTGTTTGCTCATCAGGCTCAAATGCAATTTGAATCACCGTGGTCGCGCCGGCCCCTAACGGAAACGTAATTTCCGTCTGGTCTGTTATTTCTTCCTCATCAAAAGAAAGCTCCATTTGAAACCAGCCTGTTCTATCATACATCTTGTTATTGACATTATCTGTAAAATCAATAGAAATGACATTATCCGTACCCACACTTACCGTAGCGATTAAAACGGCGGGGTCTTCATTATAATCATATAAATCTATGCTGAAAGCACTTGTGATTTCTATTTCATTTGGAATGGTGAGTGTATAAGTTTTGCTCGTGTCAACCGTATATTCATCCGGAATGGAATAATCGTATCTTATTTGCACTTCCTCATTTTGTTCAACCGTTCCGGTAAACGGATTACCGTCACCGTCCGTGAGGCTGACTTGTGCAAAAAACTGAAAAGGAACTTCTTCCGCTAATGCTATATTGAATGGCAAAAGAGTTTGAAGAATGGTAAAAACAAGTAGAACTGCCATTATTTTTTTGCTGTTTGATTTTTTTATCATTTTCTTTACTCCTTTAATATAATCTTTAGCATTTTATGACAAATGCGCTATTATAAGCGACATAATATTACAAAACAGTCATGCTCCGGTCATGTTTACTGTCACTTATTAAAAAATTTTTTATTAAAGGATTATAAAATTTGCAATAGACGATCGATTAAAAAATTTTACGAATTTAAGGTTTGCATAAAAGGATCTAATTTATCCGTGAAATATCTGGTATGATTTAAACACGATTGAACATGGTTTTCCATTGCTTTTTGTGCAAGCTCGGGAATATGCAGCTTGATCGCATTTACAATTGTGCTGTGCTGGGGAATTAATTCTGGAGTGATTGGGTTATTTTTATCTTGCTGAACAAATTTAATACTAAACCATTGATATCGTTGTAGCTGTTTTTCAAGTAATTTGTAGCATTGCTGCAAATACTCGTTTCCGCATGATTTCATGATCAATTGATGAAACGGGATATCTGTTGATTTTATGACCTCATATTTTTTGATTTCAAATGAATCCTGATATTCACCCGCCAGCCTCTCCATTTCATCGATATTCGGGCAATCGCCTTTCTGTGCACACAAAAATGCCGCCTTTCCTTCAATGACTGTGCGTACAGAATAAAGTTTCATAATATCATGACGATTCAAAAAAGAAACATAATATCCGTTTTTATTCTCATAGATTTCCACAAAACCGATTTCGGAAAGCATGCGAAGCGCATCTGTCACAGGCGTACGGCTGATGTCTAAATCGGCCGCGATTTGCGTTGCGTTTAGCTTTGTACCCGGCTTTATACGAAGTGATGTGATCTCATCAAATAATATGGTATAGACAATTTTGCTTAATTGCTCAAAAGGATTCGCATTCAAATACATCTGCATTTGTTCTTTATTCATATCATTCCTCATTTTGACTTAATGCCTCAATTCAAAACCTATTATACAATTATTTTTAAAAAATTGTATATATTTTTATCACTTACCTGTTTGTTTCCTCCATCTGTCGGCAAACTTTTTTTATATTTACCTCTATAGCGGTATTAAAAAAAATACCGTTTTGGCACAAATATTTCAAAATGTTGCTAAGTTGAAGCTTTCGAGGGCTTCATGAGATACTATGAACGTTAAATAAATATCATAACAACGAATTATATTTACCGAAGGAGAAGCCTTATGCCTAAAATCGAAGTATTAAAAGAGCTGTGCAAAGGTTGTGAGATCTGCACAACGCAATGCCCCAAACATATTCTCATCATTGGGGATATCACGAATTCCAAAGGCTATAAAATAGTCAAACAAATCAATGAAGAACAATGCACAGGTTGCAAGCTTTGCGCTGTTGTATGCCCTGATGCAGCAATTGAAGTCTATAAGTAGGAGGAAAAAAATGAGCAGACAATTTGTAAAAGGAACCGAGGCAATGGCTGAAGCAGCTGTAAGAGCAGGATGCAGGTTTTTTGCCGGTTATCCGATCACCCCGCAAAATGAAATTCCCGAATATCTTTCCGCAAGACTGCCTGAAGTAGGCGGAGAATTTATTCAAGGTGAAAGTGAAATCGCATCTATTTACATGGTTTACGGTGTCAGCGCGGCAGGTATTCGCAGCATGACCTCTTCTTCTGGCCCAGGTCTTGCACTTAAAACGGAAGGGATCACCTATCTTGCCGGCGCAGAAATTCCCGCGGTTATTATAGATGTCGTGCGCGGCGGCCCCGCAATCGGCCAAATTTTACCCGCACAGCAGGATTATCTGTTTGCAACCAAAAGTCCCGGCCCGGGCGGAATACGATGTTTTGTTTTTGCCCCAAGCAACGTGCAGGAAGCTGTGGATATGGTGTATGAAGCATTTGATATTGCCGATATATATCGCAATCCTGTTATCGTGCTGGCAGACGGCGCGCTAGGCAACATGATGGAAGCCATACAGTTCCCACCAATGAGAGATTTAGACACATTGCCAAGCAGAGATGATTACAGCCTCACCATCAGAGACAGAGAAGATAAGGCACGGGTGATACAAACCTATCACGCAGCCGTAAGTGATATGGAAAATGCAAATAGAAAGATGGCTGCTAAATATGAAGAATGGGAAAAAAATGAACAGCAATGGGAAGAATATATGCTCGATGATGCTCAGATCGTCATCACGGCCTATGGCACCACGGCAAGAATTGCGAAATCAGCAATCAAAAGCCTGCGTAAAGAAGGTATCAAAGCAGGTATGATTCGTCCCATTACCGTTTACCCATTCCCTATAAATGCATTTGAAAAATTAGATTACAGTAAAATCAAATTTATTCTTAACGCGGAAATGAGTATTCCGGCTCAGATGTATTTGGATGTAGATTATGTAGTGCGAAAAAGAACGCCTATTTATAACCAGCTCTCTTCAGGCGGCATTGTCATGAGTACAAAAGATATCATTAACGCAGTAAAAGAAAGACTAAAGTAAAGGAGCACACCCATATGGAAAAAATATACGCAAAACCAAAACTACTTCCCGATTTTTCAAACGGCTGGTGTCCCGGATGCGGTCACGGCACCGTACATAAAATGATTGCCGAAGCACTGGATACCTATAAATTGGAAGGAGAAAGCATTCTGGTATCCCCTGTCGGTTGCGGTACACTGAATACGGCAACCGGCTGGTTTAACTGTAACTCCATTGCCTGCGCACATGGTAGAGCAAGCGCAACTGCAACCGCCATTAAACGGTGTCTTAAAGATAAGAATTTAGTATTTGCCTATCAGGGTGATGGTGATTTGGCATCTATTGGTATGGCTGAGACAATCCATTCCGCAAACCGCGGCGAAAACATCACGGTTATTTTTATCAACAACTGTAACTTCGGTATGACCGGCGGGCAAATGGCTCCCACAACACTGATCAACCAAAAATCAACCACAACACCTCATGGCAGAAGCTTGGAAGAGCATGGCGCACCGATTCAGGTTGCGGAAATGCTCGCCACTCTGAAGGCTCCGAAATATGTTGCACGTGTATCGCTGCATGACGCAAAAAATGTACTCAAGGCACGCCGAGCCATTATGAAAGCATTTGAGCTTCAGAGCATAGGCGCCGGGTACACATTTGTAGAAATATTATCTCCATGTCCAACAAACTGGAAAATGACACCTATACAGGCAATGAAACATATACAAGAGATCGTACTAAAAACATTCCCGCTCGGCGAATTTAAAACAGTGGAATAAACAGGAGGCAGTATAAATGGAAAAATCATTATTAATAGCAGGATTCGGCGGTCAGGGCATTATGCTCATCGGTAAAATGCTGGGCTATGCGGCAAGTGATTCCGGAAAAGAAACCATGTTTTATCCGGCATATGGCGCCGAAATGCGTGGCGGCACAGCCAACTGCACAGTTATTATCTCCGACGAAGAAATCGGCTCACCCATGTGTGACTCTTTTACAACTTTTATCGCAATGAATGAGCCTAGTTATCATAAATTTATTGAGCAAGTGGAAAAAGGCGGCAGCGTAATCATCAACAGCAGCCTTGTGGATTCAAAAGTGCAAAACGATGCAATCAAAGCATATTATGTGCCTGCCAATGACATAGCAGACAAGCTCGGCAACAGTAAAGTTGCAAATATTGTCATGCTCGGAGCTTATATCGCCGTGAGCCAAGCTGTAGAAGTTGACGCAATCAAAAAAATCATCACAAAAACCTTGGGTAAAAAGCCTGAAATGCTTGAATTAAACATGAAAGCTTTTTATGAGGGATACAATGCGGTAAAACAATAAATTTTTGTACAGCATTTCAGGTTTTCAATATATAAAAAATACTTTTAACAATTTTCTATTTTTATAGTATAAACGGTGAAATACATCGCATCTCATATTCGCAGCCTTTGCACGCCTTGCCGAATCGGAGCCTTTGTATTCTCACCGTTATATATTTGTACCGGTTTATTCATTTTATTAGTAGACTAATTAAAGGACGTTTTTTTATCTTTTTGCTAAAAAATAATTGTTGATTTGTACAAATTTTAAAAATAATTAAAAAATCGACAAAATAATACAATAATTTTTTATGTTGTATATTGAAAAAATACAATTAATGTGATATAGTTGCATCGGTAACACATTTCCTTTATAACTTTTTTAAAAAATTTAACGATTAAGAACAATTCAGCATGACGACAACACACCTTGCTAAATATGCGATTATCCTCCGCATCTTTCTACATCGTTAAATTTTTTTGTGTAAAATTTTTTGATGCATAAATTTACAGTTTTAGATTTTGTTCATGAATATGGACAAATTTATTTCTATAAAAAACAAAATTTTTACAAAATTCTACAAAATGTATGGATTTTTTGACATTTTGGTATTATTATCCAAATAAAGTTTCTCTATATTAAACAAAATATACTTTCAAATAAGTTTTTGTATGATTATACAAACAAAAACACACTCTTCTCGATTTGCATTCCAACAAACATTCCACTATAATAAATCATAGCCACTTGAAGGCTCGGTGAGGTATACTCACTATCTGTGAACCGCTGATGATGCTACATAATGTTCTTCTTAATTCTCATTATGTATCATTCGTCAGCTTCCATTATTTCATGCACACTTTTTTATTCTTTCTTTAACTTCACATCAAGCGCTTTAAGTTTTGCGATCTCTTTTTCGGAAAATGTATTATAGAATTTTTCTATCAAGTCTCTCTCAGTCTTTGTAAACGGAGGCTTATCATCTTTTCTGTTATTAGCTTTTTTTTCTGTATCGCCAGATAAAATAAGAAAAATAAGCACCACCATCACAGCAATTAGAATCAATAAAATAATAAATAATAAAAAATTATTCATAGTTTCTTTTTATCAACACTTTTCATATTTTTTTTGTTATTTCGTTTCTTTATAGTAAATATTTTTTATCAAAATAAGCTAATGTGCATCGTGCTAAATACAATATGTCATTTTCCGTAGTTTGCATTTTGCAAATGTATACATTATACTAAAGCTGTCCCGTCTGAAAGAAGGAGAAAAAAATGTATTTGATTCATTTGCTGATTTAAGTGGCGTAATGTCTTCGCTTAGTTCTCATTATGGTTCTTTATTCAGCATTATTTTTCTTCATAATCGCGGGATTATGAAGACTGTTTTCTTCTTCTTTCCCAATATCTCATACTTGTCCTTATATATAGTATATATATATTCATATATACGCCTGATATGATATTATAATTGCACACTGATTTCAAAAAGTTATTGCTCTATTACCATTTATGATATATAATATCCATATCCCGTCTAAGGAGAGGGGAAAATCACACTGTTGATTGCCGCTTATGTAATATGATGTTTTTGCTTAATTCTCATTACTGTTATATAGACGGCCATTATTTTTTTATAAAAAAGTGTGTATATTCGCCCTCTTCCTTAACGCGACGATATTAAAAGTATATTTTAAAAAATCTATTTATCCTATCTTGCATGCACATATGCGGCATCTGCTCCCGCACCAATATATTCTTCTTCATCTTCATATATTTTTTATTTCAAAAATATATATAAATATAGTATTGTAATAAATACTATTTTGAGTTATTCTGTAGGAAAAAATATTTTCATATCATTTTCAATAAAATAATAACCTGTATTAAATAAATCTGTATCTATACAGCTATAATTTATTGCTTAACCACTCAAGTTGATACCGACGCTAAAATAGATAATAAAATAGAATAGACAAATCACTAAATATTAATGAAGCAGATAGGATGAAGATTATGAAAAAAATAAACAGTCGCATCTTGAGCATCATTGCTTTTATGTTTTTTAGCGCATGGCTTCTCTCGTTCGTATACGAGGGCGCCATACTGTATTCTTTGCTCTATGGTTCCCATATCGAAAGCAGGCTTTTCATCATGGCTGCGATTTTCGCTCATGCCGTTGGTTTGTTTATATGCAGATATATCGCAAAAAATATGGCCTCGGCCAAACAGCTCATGCTTCTTTGCGCGGCAGTATGCTTATGTTGCAGCTCCGTCTTTTTCTTTCCCGCTTCCTATTTATGGATGGTGGCCCTTATAATTGCTGCATTCTTCGCAGGGTTGTGGAATGCTTCCTGGGGCTGGTTTTTCAGGTACACCTCCGCACTCGAAGAACGCATGAAAACAGCCGCGTTCTCTGTTGCATTCGGCACAGTGCTCATGGTGATCCTCAATGTCATCGCCATAAACGCCGACGCGCATATTGCGCTGACTCTGGCCATTCTCTGTCTTATCATTGCGTTTTTTGCCGCGTTTCATCTTCCGAAATCAATGCCCTGTTTGGAAAGTTCGCAAGAAGAAGAAAACAAAACCGTACTCAGAAGGCCTTTTGCTCTGGTCTGCCTGTTCATTGTTGTTGTCACTTTTAGCTCAGGCTTTATGTTTCAGGTCATAAATCCCGCATTTTCTCATCTGACTGTGCTGACAAGCTGGTATTGGGCTATACCATATATCGCGGTCATGATTGCCGTGGCACTGCTTCCGAGGCGGATCAGCAGAAGCTACATACTGTATGTCTCTCTTTCTCTGCTCGGATTCGGCTTTATTGCTTTTGAGCTTTTTGACAACTCCGCTTTAAGCTATATCATCGTCAATACATTGCTTCTCAGCGCTTTCGGAATTACCGATTTGTTTAATTGGAGTATCCTTGGCGAAATGTCGCAGTATAGCTCAAATCCAGTGAGGATATTTGGCACCGGTCTATCTATCAATGTTTTCAGTGTGCTTTTGGGAGAGATCATATCAGTTCCCCTTTCCGCTTCGTCAAGCGGCAAAAACATATCCCTGCTCGGCCTTACCGTCGTGATTATAGCCTTTACGGTTTTACCTCCGCTGTTTCGACAGTTAAACATCCTCTTAAAATACAGCGCATTCCTTTCAAAGCTGGAAGCCGTGCCGGAAAAAAAGAAAGAACAGATTGTAAAAGCCGTCTATCCTGCTGTTAATTTGTCTGAAAGAGAAATGCAGATCGTGCAGTTGATTCTAAAAGGCTACACTTACCGTTTGATTGCCCAAGAGCTTTATATCAGCGTAAGCACAGTAAAAACGCATATCCATCACATCTATGACAAATTGAATGTAAGCAATAAAACCGAACTGATACAAAAAATGATGTGATCCTAAAAACGACTGCGCCAACCCTTTATCCCCATAGGATAGAGGGCTTTTTTTACGAATCATACTTTTTGGTGGATGTACATATTGAATGTATTTGTTATTCTTAATAGTGGAATATTTTAACAAATCGTAGCAATTTGTTAAAATAACAGGGAGGATGAGAAGTATGAAAAAAATAATTGCAGCGTTGTTTGTAATTGTGCTGATGATCTCATTTACAGCCTGCGCGGGCTCCTCAGCTGAGTTTGTCTGGGCGCCGCCTGATGGCGCGCTACAAATCTCCGCGGCTGATCCTGCCGGCAGCGTGCTTATGGATAACGAAGGCTGCACGATCACTGTAGTAAAATGCATGCCTTCAGCTAACAATACTTCCGGGATCAACGGTTTCGCCTATCAATTATCTTTTGAAAATAAGTCTGATACCGATCTGACACTTAAGATAGATAATAGTTTGGCGATAAACGGATTTTATATTGAGTATTATAACGGCGGAGAAGCCGTTATTGAGGCAGGTGTGGAAGAAACAGCCTATATTTTTGTGCCGTTTGCTTACTTCGAGAATATAGCATCGACATTTGAAGATATCAATGTGGTTGAGTTTACCCTATCGGTTTACGAAACAGATGTAGGAGATATTCTGATATATAAAGAAGGCGAAGAGGAGCCGGAATTCTATAACCCCATCGTCACTGCAGTGATTTATCCTAAAGCAGACACAGCGCAAACGGTAACAATACCCGCCCGCCCTTCCAGTGAAAACGAAGTGGAGTTGGCAAATAATGACGATTTCGCATTTATTGTCACAGGGTTCGACAACACGGGAGAAGGTGTATATGGCTATCTATACGGATATGTCGTATATGTGTATATCGAAAACAAAACGGATCATATATTATTTTTCGATATAGAAAACACAATGTTGGATGGAAATGCAGCTGACCTCTACTGGGGCAGTTTAACGTATTTGCCTGCAAACCAGCGTGCTGTGATCGCGCTTCAATGGCCTCTTGACAGCAATGGAGCAGTTATCACAGAAGCATCAGAAATACAATTTGATCTAACTGTAAAAAATTATAACACCGGCGATAGCATAGATGGATTCGACCAAAAAACCCTGACTTTTAAGACATGGTAGATGATATTAATCTATAGGGAGAAATTTAAAATGCGGAAAAATAAATTATTGACAAAAATTTTTAGTATGTTAACAATCCTGACATTGGTTATATTGACTTTTTGCTCATGCACAGGCCAGTACGCGCAAGAAGGCGTGTGCGCTCCCGTTTTAAAAACAGGAATGACTGCAGTTGTGTTCAACGAAGAAACTTCTCAGTGGGAAGAAGCCGAACTGTCATCAGAATGGTACAGCTATTCCGAAAATGATAAAAGATGGGCAAACGCCATGACACAAGACGGCAGCATGTGGGTTTGGATACCCAGATACGAATATCAGCTGGTTCCCGATTCCGGCACAATAGGCGCAAGCCCAGACGGTACGATAAATATCAAGTTTATCGAAGTGAGCCAAACAACGCCTGATGAAGGCTACACAATCCATCCCGCTTTTACGGCGGATGTAGATAACGGCGGCTGGGATTTTGAACTTCCGGGCATCTGGGTTGCCAAATTTGAAATGAGCCTTGAATACGACGGAGTTAACTTGACCGTATATTCATCGGAAATCAGCAATGCCCCTTTAAGCGATACTACCAAAATGGTCTCAAAGCCGGGAGCGTGCAGTTGGGTAGGGATAAATATAGCCAACGCTTATTACAACTGCTTAAAGTACGACACAGACGCGGGCATTGACTCGTCTTACGACAGCCATATGATGAAAAACAGCGAGTGGGGAGCTGTCGCGTATCTTACCGACAGCGTCTACGGCATAGGAAGCGAAAACATCAAAGGCAGCCCGCGAGATGAAACTAGAACGGGCGGAGAATACGAGTCGGTTACGTACATACAAAACATAAATCAAGCTTCCACCGGAACAATTTACGGCATATATGACCTCTCGGGCGGCAAAAGCGAAATTATGGCTGCATTCAACAATGCGTATAACGGCACGGTGGGAAGCTTGAATTTTTATACGAATACCGACTACCTTCCCGCAGGCTCTAACGGAACCGCGCATTTCGCCAGTTATAACGGTGCAAGCACAAAATACGCAACGGCGTATACAAATCCTACCAGCGTGTGCGAGCTTTCAAACGGCGTATATAAACCCGGAGACGCCACATATGAAATATACAGCGGCGATGAATGGAGCACAACCGGCTGGAGTGGTAATACGGTTTCAATAATAAGCGTGGAGAATTACTTAAGAACGTTTTATTACCGGGGCGGGAGCTGGACGACCAACGATGCACGGATATTTAGTTCCGACAGCGGCGATGGCGCACCCTCGCCTTACACTTCGTTCCGAGCAGTTCTTTGTCCCGTACAATAAATATTAAGTTTTTATTAACAAAATAAAAAAGATGATTTTGACCGAAAGAACATTACTTTTACAACTTGGTAAAAATATACTCCGACAATAATTATGACTGCTTAGCCTTACCACAAACATTCGCACTGACATCGATGATATATATGGCATATTAACGGTCACAGAGAATATATCTATATCAAATGATGAGAAGACTGCATTTTATATAAACATAATATATTTTAATAAATAATCGAGGTAAAAAATGAAAGGTAAGAAAAGATATTTAATACTGACAATTATATTCCTGTTTACTTTACTTGTATTGCCGAGTACGGTTTTTGCCGATGAAACCCCCGGC
>Ga0334882_1000405_pt1 | contig 68123 bp, 38 predicted proteins | sample GraSluR1_MG_5_FD_207226 | JGI IMG/M metagenome (GOLD analysis project Ga0334882, IMG submission 207226) | Sludge microbial communities from methane-producing bioreactor in Wageningen University, Netherlands - Granular Sludge_15_04-R1 | ecosystem: Engineered > Bioreactor > Anaerobic >... | reverse complement strand
CGGCGGCAAAGCCGCCGCCCAAAAAACCCACAAAAAAAAATCCCCCCCTTTCCCCCGCTTGCGGGGGAAAGGGGGCAGGGGGATAGGGGGTATCATTTTATTTTTATAACGACCGATTTCACATAAAACCTTATTTACGGATTAATTTCTTAAAATTCATAAGTTCGCGTTATGGTTGCTGCGGACAGATTTTGAGATTCGCCATTTGCTAAGGAGTGCGCGTTGTTATATTGGCTAGGCACGTTGTTGACTCCGGTCTTCGGGCCGTTTCGACTTTTCAATTCGTATCTATTTCTGGCAAGCATCGGCACCGCGCTGGCAACGACCCTCACCTGGTTTGCCTTGCCGCGCTTGTGGCATCACCTGCCGCGCGACGGCGGGCGCATCTATGCCGTCGGCGCAGAGCAAAGCCTGGGCAAACCGGTAGGCGCGGGATTGATTTTCATCATAATCTTCGTGACTGTGTGCCTGCTAGTGCTGCCGCTGAGCCTGTGCAACCTGATCGTCCTGGGGTGCATGTTGCTAGCGATGCTAGTTGGTTTCGCCGATGACAAGAGCGGGGGGCTAAGCGAGCTGCAACTGGGCGCAGCCGACTTTGTGATTGCCTTTCTGGGCGCGCTGGCCTTTTCCGAGCTCGCGCCGATGACGCTATGGTTTCCGTTGTTCAAAGATTCCGTCACGCTCTCCCCCTGGCTCTTCGTCCCCCCCGCCACCATGCTGATCTGGTTGTGCATCAATGCTACCAACTGCACCGACGGTGTGGACGGCCTTTCGGGGAGTCTGGCAACACTGGCTTTTATCTTTCTCGGAGGCATTCTGTACGTTGTCGTGGGACACCAGGATATCGCTCACTATTTGTTGGTGCCCCACTATCCCGAAGGCGCCAACTGGGCGATCATGGCCTTCGTGATGGTCGGGTGTCTGGCGGGCTATCTCTGGCACAATGCCCACCCCAGCGCCGTGCTCATGGGGGATGCTGGCTCGCGTCCGATGGGATTCCTGATCGGACTGCTGGTACTGGCAACCGGCAACCCGTTCATTGTGATAGTGGTCGCCTTCATGGTGCTGGTGGATGGGGCCACAGGGCTACTCAAATTAGCCCTGCTGCGCTTCTTCAAGATCGGCATCTTCCGCAATGTACGCTATCCTTTACACGACCATGTCCGCAAACAGCTGGGCTGGTCGAATACTCAGGTCTTGGTGCGCTTCGTGCTGCTCCAGGCCGTCATCACACCACTTTTACTGGTACTGCTCTTTAAGGTAAGGTAAGACATGAGCGAAGAAACTGTTGTTGAGTCTATAACTGAGAGCACCGAGCCGTCCACTGAGAGCGTAAGCGCCGCCTGTGTACGCTTCGAACAAGCCGGAAAGCTCTATCATTTCTCGAAGCCGACGAACCTAGATGTCGCCCCCGGCGATTGGGTAGTAGTACAAACCGTCTACGGGGAGCAAGTGGGGCAAGTCGTCCGTGTAGGAGTCCCGCTCCGGGATGACATGAAACCCCTATTGCGCCTCGCTAGTGGATTCGATATGGTGCGCTACCAGACGTTACAAGAACGCGCCGCGCAGTTCATGGCAGCAGCTGAGGAAGAAATCCAGGCGCTTGACCAGCGCGAGGTTAAGCCGGTAAGTGCGGAGTTCACGCTGGATGGCGACCTGGCCTTGTTTTGTTATGTGGGCAATCTTGATAACAACCTGCGCGCACAACTACGCCGAAAACTGGCCTCGCGGATGCACTGCCGTGTAGAATTACACTTCGTTGGGCCGCGCGATCAGGCCAAGGCTCTGGGCGGCTACGGCGTCTGCGGCGAGCAGCGCTGTTGCTCCCGCTTCCTCAGTGAGTTCCAGGCCGTCTCGATCCGCATGGCGAAGGATCAATCCATCTCGATGGCACCAACCGACATCACCGGCATCTGCGGGCGGCTGCGCTGCTGCCTGGGCTATGAACATACCACGTACAAGGAAATCAGCGCGGACTTTCCCAAGCGCAAGGCGCGAGTACGCACACCGCAAGGCCTGGGGCGGGTGCTCGATTGGGATGTGCTCAAGGGTGAAATCATCGTGGAAATCCCCCCCGACGGGCCACGACAAGACCGCGCACGGGTGCGGTTCTCGGTCGAAGAGGTCGAGGTAGAGCCACAGTCGTAAGCCGGTGTCCTGAGTCGTGCCCTTCGGCAGGCTCAGGGGGCGGAATTAGAAAGCCAGACTTGCCAGGTTTTCTGAAACCTGGCAAGTCTTCTTATGAAGACGTCCCTTCGGCAGGCTCAGGGCACGGAATTGGAAAGCCAGCCCTGGCAGGTTTCAGAAAACCTGCCAGGGCTTCTCTAATCCCCGATCCGCGCGCCCGGCAAGAGCACCCCATCTTCACCCGCCACCTGCAAATGCGCGCCGGTGGCCTGCAAGTAGAATCCCACCCGCAGCGTGTAGTCCCCCGGCGGCGCATGGAGTGTGTACGCATCACGGATGATTTCCCCCGGCAGCCACCACGAGGTGGGATAGGTTCCCCCACGCGGCCCGGCATCCACCTGCGCTACAATCTGCCCCGCTGCATCGAGCAGATGCACGAAAACGGTGTAATCTTCATCGAGTTCCGCTAACGCTTGCCAGTAGAGGTTCACCGTGAGCGCCTGCTCTTCAGTGTGCAAATCGTAGCCGAGCAGCCGCACCTGCCCGCCAAAATCCGTCTGCTGCGGGTAATCCGGTGCGGGCGGTGCAAAGTCGCGCTCTAGCCCCCGCACTTCCAGCGAACCGAGATTGGCTACTGGCGTCTCCCCCACCCACACCAGCATCTCATACCCACCCGGCGGCAATGTGCGCGGTAGCCGCAGCTGATAGCGATCTTCCACCACCTGCCCGGCGGCCCACGCGGAGAAGGGGTATAACCCTTGCACCGACGCGCCCGCGTAGAGCGTCACTTCTTGCGGGCCGCGCAACACAAGCCGCAGCTCCCGCTCCGGCAGCGGGCCTTCCGACGCACGCCAGCAAAGCGTGAGCGGCAGCCGCTCGCCCGGCGTGACGCCGCCCGGTAGCGCACGCCAGCTCGCCAGGCGTAGACCATACGCATCGGGCGGCAGCTGGCTCGCCGGTGCGCCGCAGGTAGTATCGCTCGGTGGGCGGGCGGCGGGCAACACTTCCCCCAACGGGAAGACCGCCTCCAACCCGGCGAACTGCCCCTCCGCGTCCAGGCGCGGCAACACCTCGCCCGTATCGGGATTGAAGAAGCTCAGGCCGATCTGATACCCGGCTACCGGCGGCATGGTCGCCGGTAGCACAGGTGTCAGTTGATCCCAGACCTGCTCGCCGATGGCCCACTCGCTGGTGGGGTAGTGAAAAACCGTGCTGCGCGACCACTCTCCGGTGAGCGGGTGAACAATGCGCACGACCGGCTGCAAGGTAGGATACGACGCGATGATGTCCCACTGGCTCAGAATCGGGCAGGCGTCGCCCGCCTGGCACGGCTGCAAGGCGCGGCTATCCTGCACGGCGACGATGTGCGCGAAGTTCGCCGCCGGAGAGCCAGAGAGGCGCAACTCCGCTAGCGCGGCCTCGGAGAGCGTATATTCCCAGAGCGCGGGCTGTTGATCCGGGCCAGCGTAGGCGCGGCTTGCGCTGCTGCTATCGAGCGCGACAGGCCAGGGGGCGGGCGGCTGTAGGGCAGCGGGCCACAGGTAGCGCGCATCGCCGGTGGACGGCAAGACCAGCGTCGCGCCACCGGTGAGCCACTTGGCCGCGCCGTAATGCTCGGCCAGCGCGGCGACGGTGGGATGGCGATAATGCTCGCTGGCGATGTAGACGGTGGTCTGCGTGAGCGCGCCGCTATCCAATGCCTGCGCGGCCAGTGCCATCGCGCCATCGGTGGTCTCGAAGAGCGCGGCGGAATTGGCCCAGCGCAGGTAAGCGCGCCCGCTCGCGCCGCCGCCGAGCAGCAACAACACAGCCAGGGTCGCCGCGTAAGCGGAGCGCCGCGCGCGCTGTGGTATCTGGTCGAGCAACGCCGCAGCCCCTAGCGCGGGTAGCAGTGGCAGGAAGGGGTATAGCCCCACCATCCGCAGGTTGCTCGGCGTGATTTCCGCAGTCGCCAGCGCGCTGGGCAGGAGCATGACCGGCAGCGCCAGCAGTACCAGGATACGCGCCGCTGCATCCAACGCAGCGCGGCGGCGTTGGAGGATCAGAATCGCCAGCCCTAGCAGCGCCAGCCCCGCCGAGAGGGGATCGAGCAGCGGCTGGCCGGGGATGTTGAAGCGCACATAGAACTCGCCCGCGCCGGGCAGCCCCAGGGCGCGCAGGCAGAGCGTAAAGCCCTGCCAGGCATCGCCCCACGTCGGCGCAGCGACCTGGTCAATGCGGGTGAAGAAGGCGTCGGGGTGTTGCAGGAAGTAGGCCCCCAACGGGGCGAAGGTCAGCGCGGCGACGGCCAACACGAGCAGCACGGGGCGCACGCGGCGCGGTTCGCGCCACACGAGCCAGCCGAGGGCCAGCGCCAGGGGGATGGGGAACAGGCGGGCCGCCAGATAGGTGTAGCCCGTCAACCCTAGCAACAGACCGGCAGTCACGAGCCAGCGCACCCGTTCCACGCGCAGGCCGCGCCAGAGTGTGGCGAGGGTGAGCGCCTGGAGCAACGGCTGCGAGATGGCCCGGAAGCCATAGCGGCTGAGGAGGAGGTGCGGAAAGGCGATTGCCATCCACGCAGCGGCGAGCAACGCGATACGGCGACGTTCTGCGCCGAGGAGTGCGCGGGCGGCGGCGTAGGTCGCCGCGACGGTAAGCGTGCCGAGCATGGCCGCGCCCAGGCGCAAGCCCCAGGCCGCGCCGCCCAGCAGTCGCACCCAGGGCGCGGCGGCGTAGAAGAAGAGCACTTCTTTGCCGGTGTAGGCGCGGATGAAGAGCGGGGTGTAAGTCCCGGCAGCGATCTCGCGGGTGAGAATGACGTTGGCGGCTTCGTCGTAGTGTAAACCCACAGGCAAATCCGGCAACTGCCACAGGCGCAGCGCGGCGGCGACTAGCAAAACGGCAAGGATTCCCCAGCGGTGTAATGATTTCACGAGGGGTATTATACTTGTTTGTGGGTGAAACGGGAAACGGGAGCAGGAAATGCTTCACACAGTAGGGGATCAATGGCATTAAGTTAAGACCTGGCAAGTTTCGCCCTAATTGGGCTGAGCAGTGTTTTACCGCAATCGCGCAAAAGTCGCCCGGTCAAAGCCATCAATAGGCGTGTTTTGAGCATCCTGCAGGGTTAGGTTTGCGAGACGGCCTTTGACGAGTGCAGAGGCCTTCGACAGGCTCAGGCACCGGAGCAGCCCGGTGGCTGAGCCTGTCGAAGCCTGAGCCTGTCGAAGCCTGAGCCTGTCGAAGCCTGAGCCTGCCGAAGACTCTCCCGGTTGCCGGCATTGCCTTGGACGGCAATCGCGCCAAAGTCGCCCGGTCAAAGCCATCAATAGGCATGTTTTGAGCATACTACAGGGTTAGTTTTTGCGGTACTGCGTTTTACCGGTGAATAACGACCGCTAGTAGACTCAAGGCCTGGAAACCTGGTAGGTCTTTGCCCTAAACTTAATGGCATTGACATTGAGTATGGTATAATTCCAAGTGTGAACACAAGTCCAATCAAGTTGATTATTCAGATCCCGTGCTACAATGAGGAAGCGACGTTGCCAGAAACGGTAGCGGCATTGCCCCAAGCAATTCCTGGTGTGGATATCATCGAAATCCTTATTGTGGATGATGGCAGCCATGACCGCACGGTGGAAGTGGCCCAGACATTGGGAATCCACCACATCCTCCGTAAAGTGCGCAATCAAGGCTTGGCCCAAGCTTTCATCAGTGGCTTGCAAGCGGCGCTCACGGCAGGCGCCGATATTATTGTCAACACGGATGCGGACAACCAATACTACGGTGGCGATATTCCGCAGCTGGTCGCGCCGATTCTGGCGGGCGAAGCGGATATCGTGATCGGGGATCGCGGTATGAACCAGCATCCGTACTTCTCCCCACTCAAGCGTCGGCTGCAACAAGTCGGCAGCTGGGTGGTCAGCATGGCCGCCGGGGGACGCATTCCCGACGCCACGAGCGGTTTCCGCGCGCTGAGCCGTGAGGCAGCCATGCGCACCCTGGTCTTGAGTGAGTACTCGTACACGCTGGAAACGCTCATCCAGGCCGGCTCGCGGCACATGGCCGTGACGCACGTGCCCATCCGTGTCAATCCGCAGACGCGCCCCTCACGCTTGATGCGCAGCTTGAGCCACTTCCTCACCAATTCCACTGCGACGATTTTGCGCGCCTATACCATGTACCGTCCGCTGCGCGTTTTTCTGCTGCTGGGCGGAGTGCTGGTGACGGCGGGCTTGGCGTTGGGCGTGCGGTTTCTGTATTTCTACTTCACCAAACCTGGCGCCGGGCATGTCCAATCGCTGATTCTAATGGCTGTATTGCTGTTGATGGGTTTCCAGGCCGGGTTGATTGGTATCCTGGCTGATTTAGTCAACTTCAACCGTAAAATTCAGGAGGAAACGCTGTACCGAATCCGGCGTATCGAGCTGGAGATGGAAAAGCGCCAAACAACGCATGATTGAACATTTACGCGAACTATGGCAATATCGGGAATTAATCTACAACCTGGTATTGCGAGATTTGAAGGTGCGCTACAAAAACTCGTTCCTGGGGATTGTCTGGTCGTGGCTTAACCCGCTGTTGATGATGTTAGTCTTCACGCTAGTCTTTAACGTGATGCGGGGATCAGCCACCCCGAATTTTCATATTTTTGTCCTGAGCGCGCTGCTACCGTGGAATTTCTTTTCCGGTGCGGTGATGGGGGGCATTCACAGCATCGTAGGCAACGGACACCTGATCAAGAAAGTCTACTTTCCCCGCGAGGTGCTGCCGTTAAGCATATTGCTCTCCAATCTGGTGAATTTCCTGATTGCGTTACCGGTGCTTTTCATCCTGACCTGGGTCTCCGGGGTGCCGCTGCGCGGCTGGGTTTTGTTATTGCCGGTGCCGATCCTGGTACAGAGCATTTTTGCGCTCGGTATCATACTGGTGCTGGCGACGTTGGAAGTCTTCTACCGGGATACGCACATGCTGATGGATGTGGGGATGTTAGCATGGTTCTTTCTCACACCGATTTTTTATCCAGTGGAGCAGTTGCCGGAGCAAGCGCGCCTGTTGGGAATTGTGTTCAATCCGCGTTTGTGGCTGTTCCGCTTGAACCCGATGGCTTCCATCATCAACACCTATCAAGACTTGATCTACCGAGGGGCGCCGACGGCGACGGATTTCCTGTTGCGGACCGCGATAACGGCGTGTCTGTTTCTGGTATTCGGCTATTGGTTTTTCCTACGTTTCAGCAAACGCTTTGGGGAAGAAATCTAGCAACGCTTGTCACTTCTGTCGTTTGTGGTATAATCCGCGAAGTTAATGCGGGGATGTAGCTCAGCTGGGAGAGCGCTACAATCGCACTGTAGAGGCCAAGGGTTCGAATCCCTTCATCTCCATAGCGGGGTACAGACCCCCAAAGTAGAAAGTATAAAAAGTTGGGCCTGTGGCGCAGTTGGGAGCGCGCTTCAATGGCATTGAAGAGGCCAAGGGTTCGAATCCCTTCAGGTCCACCAACAACAACACGCTCTCCGAATAAATTTCGGGGAGCGTGTGCGTTTAGAATCTATGCACAGCTGCTCCCCCCATGCAGTTGTTGACTTTGCTATGTAGGTCCCCCAGACTTTCCCCCCCTGGCAGCAAGCCTCTTTGTGGGTATACGACAAATTATTGGATAAAGAACGATTCTTATCTGAAAAATACCTCTCTAAACTTGCAGCTTGTCTCATTTTGAGAATCTCGCCCCTCTCCCTTGCCCCCTCCCCACGCCGCTATGCGGCGCGGGGAGGGGGAGAAAATAAGGGGAGTTTTGAGCGGCGGCTTCGCCACCGCTCAAAACTCCCTCAAAAAAATCCCCCCTATCCCCCACAAGCGGGGGATAGGGGGAAAACTCCCCAATAATTTGTCCTATACCCCTCTTTGTGCTCTGCGTGATTTCAGGTTATACTGATAATACTGTTAGAGATTGGGCAGGTTTTTGAAACCTGCCCGGTCTGAGAAGCAACTGTCATTTTCAAGGGAGCCTCCATGCCTGCCAATCATACCGATCTCGAAAAGCAATTGTGGGACGCTGCGGATGAGTTGCGCGCCAACTCGAAGTTGCGCGCCTCGGATTATTCGCTGCCTGTGCTGGGCTTGATCTTTCTCAAGTATGCGGATTTTAAGTTTGTCCGCCGCACGGAGGAGCTGCAAGCCGCGTTCGCGGCGCTGCCCGTCGGCGATCGCCGCCGCAGCCGCGACCCGCTCGCCGTGCCCCGTTACCACGAGGCGGGCGTGCTGTATTTGCCGGACGTTTCGCGCTATGCGGCTCTGGTCGCCCAACCCGAAAGCGCAGCCATTGGTAAAGTGATCAATGAGGCGATGAAGGGTATCGAAGAGCATAATGAGGCGCTGAAGGATGTGCTCCCCAAAACGTATGTGCGCTTTGAGAATGCGACGCTGCGCACGTTGCTGCGGATTTTCAACGGGATCCCGATGGATATCGAGGGCGATGTGTTCGGCAAGATTTATGAGTATTTTCTGGGCAAGTTTGCGATGGCGGAGGGGCAGAAGGGCGGTGAGTTCTTCACGCCCACTTCGATGGTGAAATTGATTGTGGAGATCATCGAGCCGTTCAGTGGCTTGATTCTCGACCCGGCGTGTGGATCGGGCGGGATGTTTGTGCAGAGTGCGCGCTTTGTGGCGGAGCACCGCCGCAGCGCCAGTGATGTGATCAGTATCTACGGGCAGGAGCGGGTGGCGGATACGGTGCGGCTGTGCAAGATGAACCTGGCCGTGCATGGGCTGGAGGGGCAGATCCGCGAGGGGAATAGCTACTACGACAACCCCTTCCGCGCGGTGGGGCGCTTCGACACTGTGATGGCGAATCCGCCGTTCAATGTGAATCGCGTGGATAAGGAGCGCATCAAGCACGATACCGAGCGGTATCCGCTGGGGATGCCGAGCGTGGATAATGGCAATTATTTGTGGATTCAGCTCTTCTACAGCGCGCTGAACGCGCAGGGCCGGGCGGGCTTTGTGATGGCGAACTCGGCGAGCGACGCGCGCGGCTCGGAGCTGGAGTTGCGCAAGCGGTTGATCGAGGCCGGCCATGTGGATGTGATGGTCGCTATCGGCTCGAATTTCTTTTACACGGTAACGCTGCCGTGTACGCTGTGGTTCTTGAGCAAACGCAAGGCGCAGGAGACGGTGTTGTTTGTGGATGCGCGGCACGTCTACACGCAGGTGGATCGCGCGCACCGCGAGTTTAGCCCGGCGCAGCTGGAGTTTCTGGCGAATATCGTGCGCCTGTACCGGGGCGAGCCGGTGGAAACTGCGCACGGCAGCGCGGCGCTGCTGGCGGAGCATTTCCCGGCGGGTGTGTATGCTGACGTGCCGGGGCTGTGCAAGGCGGCATCGCTGGCGGAGATCGCGGCGCAGGGGTGGAGCCTCAATCCGGGGCGCTATGTGGGCGTGGTCGAGCGGGAAGAAGACCCCGACTTCGACTTTGCCGCGCGGCTGCTGGAATTGCACGAGGAACTCGACGTGCTCAACGCCGAGGCGCATGAGCTGGAGGCGCGGATTGGGGAGCATGTGGGGGAGATTTTGAACGCAAAGACGCAAGGGCGCAAAGACGCAAAGAGTTATGAATAATTTACCACCTGGATGGAGTTATCAAAAACTCAACAAACTGGGTCTTGTGGGGCGCGGTCGGTCAAGAAATCGTCCGCGAAATGAACCATCTTTGTATGGTGGCCCTTACCCATTTTTCCAAACTGGCGATGTAAAAGCCGCCGAATTGTATTTGCACGAATACAGCCAAACTTATAACGAAAAGGGTCTGGCCCAAAGCAAGTTATGGGAACCTGGCGTATTGCTTATTACCATAGCCGCCAACATCGCAGAAAGTGCAATTTTGGGAATTAGAGGGTGTTTCCCTGATAGTATTGTGGGCTTTATTGCTGACCCGAATAAATCGGATGTGCGCTTTGTAAAATATGCACTGGATACGTTGAAACTCCAAATGCAAAGTATCTCACGGGGAACAACCCAAGATAATCTAAGTTTGGATAAACTCCTCAGCATAGATATCCCTACGCCCCCCCTCCCCACGCAGCGCAAAATCGCGGCGATTCTGTCCGCCTACGATGACCTCATCGAGAACAACACGCGCCGCATCGCGCTGCTGGAAGAGCTGGCACAGCTGCTCTATCGCGAGTGGTTCGTCCGCTTCCGCTTCCCCGGCCATGCGGACGTGCCCCTGGTGGAATCCGCCCTCGGCCCTCTCCCGCAAGGGTGGGAGGTGAAGCGACTTGAGGAAATCTGTGATTTGACGATGGGGCAATCTCCAAAGTCGGAGTTTTACAATGAAGATGCGGATGGCTTACCATTCCATCAAGGCGTTACCGATTTTGGCAACTGGTTTCCACAAACACGCATGTATTGCACAGAACTAAACCGAGTGGCTGAAGATGGAGATATTTTGTTTAGCGTAAGAGCTCCGGTCGGCAGAATCAATGTGGCTGACAGAAGAATTGTGATAGGCCGAGGCTTGAGTGCTATTCACAGTAAAACAGGCAATCAAGGATTTATGCTTTTTCAATTGAAGGAGAAGTTTCAAGAAGAAGATAGCATGGGGGGCGGGACTATTTTCAAGGCTGTAACTAAAGCGGATATGCAAGGCATACTTTTGATTGTCCCTTCTCAGAAATTGGTTATCGAATTTGAACGTATGGCGGATTCTGTTCTGCAACAAATCAGAAATCTGACGTATAGAAACACCCTCCTCCGCACCACGCGCGACCTGCTGCTGCCCCGGCTCATCTCCGGCGCAGTGGCTGTGGGATAAAAAACCTCGGCAAATGTTTCTATCGCACGGCAAATACTTAAAACGCTGGGAAAATCTTTGAAACGCCAGGAAAATAGTTAAAATGCTGGGAAAATACTTAAAACGCTCGGAAAATAGTTAAAACGCTGGGAAAATAATCAAAACGCCAGGAAAATAATCAAAACGCTGGGAAAATGATTAAAACGCTGGGAGAATGCTTGTATCATTTTTTATCTTTATTTTTTAGCACATAAAATTGCATTTACCGCAGTATAAATGCTTGAGCACAAAGAAAAATAAAAACCCTTGCGTCTTTGCGCCTTTGCGCCCTTGCGTTAAAAAGAAAACGCCAAGCCGCCAGGACGCAAAGAAAGAAAAAAACCTTTGCGTCTTTGCGCCTTGGCGCCCTTGCGTTAAAAAGAAAACGCCAAGCCGCCAGGACGCCAGGACGCAAAGAAAGAAAAAAACCTTTGCGTCTTTGCGCCTTGGCGCCCTTGCGTTAAAAAGAAAACGCCAAGCCGCCAGGACGCCAGGACGCAAAGAAAGAAAAAAACCTTGCGTCTTTGCGCCTTTGCGTCCTTGCGTTAAAAAGAAAACGCCAAGCCGCCAGGACGCCAGGACGCAAAGAAAGAAAAAAACCTTGCGTCTTTGCGCCTTTGCGTCCTTGCGTTAAAGGAACTACTATGAACCTTGATGCCGAAGAAGCCCTCGAAAATCGCACGCTCCAGCTCTTTGCCGAGCTCGGCTGGCAGACGGCCAACGCTTTCTACGAAGCCTTCACGCCGGAGAAAGCCACCGTCAAACGCCCCTATCTGGGCCGCCGCGATGAGGCCGACGTGCTCTTGCCCGACCGCGTGCTGGCGGCGCTTGCCCGCCTCAATCCCGACCTGCCGCCCGCCGCGCTCCCGGCCGCGCTCGAGACGCTGGCCCAGGGGCGCAGCGCCATGCAGCCCGTGGAGGCTAACCGCGCCGTCTACCAGCTCCTCAAAGACGGCATCCCCGTCACCTATCGCGACGCCGCCGGCGCCGAGCACACGGCCAAAGCCCAGGTCATAGATTGGCGCACGCCCGCCGCCAATGAGTGCCTCATGGTGCAACAACTCTGGGTGCAGAGCACGCACGCCCGCCGCCGCGCCGACCTCATCGGCTTCATCAACGGCATCCCGCTCTTCTTTGGCGAACTCAAAGCCCACCATCGCCAGCTCAGCGACGCCTACACTGTCAACCTGTGCGACTACAAGACCGCCATCCCGCACCTCTTCTGGTACACCGGGCTGGTCGTCCTCTCCAACGGCAGCCAGGCCGTACTGGGCAACTTCGCCGCCCCGTTCAAACATTTCGGCACCTGGAAAAAGGTCAACGCTGAAAATGAGCAGGGGATAATCCGGCTCGAAACGCTGGCTCGCGCCACCCTCACCCCCGCGCGCCTGCTCGATCTGGTGGAAAACTACACCCTCTACCACAGAGGCGAAACCGGGCTGGAAAAAATCACCGCCAAGAACCACCAATACCTCGGCGTCGAAGCCCTCCTCCGTGCCGTGGAGCGCGGTCAAGAAAACGCGGGCAAACTGGGGGTCTTCTGGCACACGCAGGGGAGCGGCAAGAGCTTCTCTATGATTCTCTTCGCCCAAAAACTCCTGCGCACACACGGCGGCCATTGGACCTTTCTCATCGTCACCGACCGCCAGGAGCTCGACACGCAAATCTACCAGAACTTCTCCCGTTGCGATATTGTCACCGAAGAAGAAAAGCGCATCCGCGCCCACAGCGGCGCACATCTCCAACAACTCCTGCGCGAAGATCACCGCTACCTCTTCACCCTCATCCACAAATTCCACACCCGCGACGGCGAGCCGTACCCCCTGCTTTCGGAGCGGGATGATATCATCGTCATCAGCGACGAAGCCCACCGCAGCCAATACGCCGAACTCGCCATGAACCTGCGGCGGGCCTTACCCCGCGCGGCCTTCATCGGCTTCACCGGCACCCCGCTCATGGCTGATGAGATCGAGCTGACCCGCGCAGTCTTCGGCGACTACGTCAGCATCTACAACTTCCGCCAGTCGGTGGAGGATAAGGCGACCGTCCCCCTCTACTACGAGAACCGCGTGCCCGAAGTGCAGCTCACCAACGCCGCGCTCAACGCGGATATGGCCACCATCCTGGAGCAGGCCGATGTAGATGATGCGAGCGAGGCGCAACTGGCGCGGCGCTTCGCCACCGCCTACCAGATCATCACCCGCGATGACCGGCTCGACAAGATCGCCGCCGACATCGTCGAGCACTTCATCCACCAGGGCCATCAGGGCAAGGCGCTGGTCATTTCGATTGATAAACTCACCACGGTCAAAATGTACGCCAAAGTGCAGGCTCACTGGCAGCACACGCTCGCCGTGCTGCGGGAACAGCTCCCCCAGGCCCGGCCAGAACAACAAGCAGCCCTGGCCGCCCGCATCGCCTTCATGGAGAGCACCGATATGGCCGTCGTCATCTCCCCCGCCCACAACGAAACCGCCTTCTTCCGCCAGCACGGGCTGGAGATTCGCCCCCACCGCGAGCGGCTGCTCAAAGAAGAATTGGATGATAAATTCAAATCCGCCACCGACCCGCTGCGGCTCGTCTTCGTCTGCGCCATGTGGCGCACGGGCTTCGACGCCCCGCCCTGCTCCACGCTCTACCTCGACCGGCCCATGCGCGACCACACCCTCATGCAAACCATCGCCCGCGCCAACCGCGTCTTCGGCGACAAGCACAACGGCCTCATCGTGGATTACATCGGCATCTTCCACGAATTGCAGGCGGCGCTGGCGATTTACGCCACCGGCGCGGCGAGCGGCGATTACCCCATCCAGGATAAGGCCGCGCTGGTAGCAGACCTGCGGGACGCGCTGGCCGAAGTAACCGCCTTCTGCGCCGCGCGCGGCGTGGATTTGGACGCCCTGGCAGAGCAAGTGGATGTATTCGAACACATCGCCCGCATGGATGCGGCAGTCGCAGCCCTGGTAGAAGCAGCGGAACCGTCCGCGCTCAATGATGCCATCGAAGCCCTGGTGGTCAACGACGCCCTGCTCACCCGCTTCCTGAATCTCGCGGGGCGGGTCGCCCGGCTCTATCGCGCCATCCTGCCCGACGTCTGCGCGGCGGAATTCACCGCCCGGCAACGCCTGCTCGATCTGTTGGCGCGCAAACTTCGCGGCCTCCTGCCCACGGCAACCAGCGCGCCCGACATCGGCGCCGAAGTCACCCAGCTGCTGGATAGCTCCATCGCAGCGCGGCGCTACGTCATCCACGAATCATCCGCGCCCTACGACCTGAGCCAGATTGATTTCGACGCGCTACGCGAGCGCTTCGCCGAAGGGCGCAGGCACACAGAGGCGGCCCAGCTGCGCGGCGCGCTCCACGCCCAACTCACACGGCTGGTGCAGCGCAACCCCACCCGCCTGGATTATCAGCGGACATTCGAGGCCCTCATCACAGCCTACAACGAGAACGCTTACAACGTCGAGACCTTCTACGCGCAATTGCTCGTGCTGGCGCAAGAACTGCGGCGCGAAGCACAACGCCACGTCCGCGAAAGCCTCAGCGAGGCCGAGCTTACCGTCTACGATATCCTCACCCGGCCCGATCTGGCGCTCACCCCGAAGGAAACGCGCCAGGTCAAGCAAGTCGCGCGCGACCTGCTCCAGACGCTAGAGCGCGAGAAGCTCGTGCTGGATTGGCGCAAGCGGCAGCAGGATCGCGCCGCGGTGCGGATGACCATCGAAGAGCTGCTCTACCAGGGCTTACCGGAGCGGTTCACGCCGGAGCTCTGCGAGCAGAAGCGCGACGACCTGTATCAACACATCTACGAGCAGTACGCCGACGCCGACCACAACATCTACGCGACGGGGTAGCCATCAACGCCGGGCGGCGAAAGGTAGCGCGAGCTGTCAGCGCATGGATGCGCCGTTCGCAGCCCCGCGAAGCAGACGCTTCGCGTTACGCTGGTTTTGATTCGCCATTCGCAATTCGCAATTTTCAGAGGTATCATGGATACATCATACTTACATCAGGAAATTCAGGAACAGCCCACGGTATTACAAACAGTCCTGGCACAAGAAATGGCGGCGGTGCAAGCACTGGCTGCCAGACTCCAACAGCGCGCGCCCCGCTACATAGTGCTGGCGGCACGGGGAAGCTCCGATAACGCGGCCCGTTACGGGCAGTACCTCTTCGGTGCCTACAACGGGATCACAGCCGCCCTGGCGACGCCATCACTCTTCACGCTTTACCAACGCCCGCCCACGTTAGAAGACGCTTTGATTATTGGTATTTCGCAATCGGGGCAGTCGCCGGATATCGTTTCGGTGCTTGTCGAGGGGCAACATCAGGGGGCGCTCACAGTGGCGATTACTAACGTCGCAGACTCACCGCTGGCGCAAGTGGGGCAATACACACTCAGTTTACACACCGGCCCAGAACGCAGCGTCGCCGCGACGAAAACCTACACCAGCTCACTCATGGTACTGGCTATGCTCAGCGCGGCCTGGGCTGGCGATGCCGAACGCCTGGCAGCATTACAGCAAGTGCCGATTTGGGCCGCAACAGTGCTTGAAGAATTCCCCCGCATCCGGCACATCGCAGAACGCTATCGCTACATGGAAGCCTGCGTGGTCATGGGCCGGGGCTTCAACTACGCTACAGCCTTCGAGATCGCGCTCAAGCTAAAGGAACTCACCTACATCATGGCGGAGCCATATTCCTCGGCGGATTTCCAGCACGGGCCAGTAGCAATTGTAGAGCAAGGATTCCCTGTGCTGGCCGTATTACCGGAAGGCGCAACTGCACCCGATATGCTCGCGTTCCTTACGAGCTTACAAGCGCGCGCGCCGGAGCTGCTGATGATTTCCCCGCTGCGGGAGGCGCTGACGCTGGCCCAAACACCCCTGCCCCTCCCGCCGGACATCCCCGAATGGCTCTCACCGCTTGTGACCGTGCTGCCCGGCCAGCTGTTCGCGCTAGGACTGACGCTGGCGAAGGGCTACGATCCAGACCATCCTCGCGGTTTACGGAAAGTCACCCTTACCCATTGAAGGTACAGATAACGCAACGGCGCGCCCATCCGCGCGTTGGGGGTGCCGTGTGAAGAGCCATCACGTTTCACGCTTCACGGCCACCGCTGCCGCAACAGCCTGATCCGCCCGCAAGGCGATGCAATTGACGCCTTGCACCACCCCCTCTTTCGGGGGAACCTCGCTGGCGGCAAACCGGATGATTTTGCTGAGCTGCGAGATCACAAACACATCATCGTCCTCAGCTGCCGGGATCGCCGCAACGAACGTCTCGGTCTTGAGCGCAATTTTGCCCCCGCCCCCCGGCATTTTGTTGACCGCAAACCCGCTCATCAAGCGCACCGTACCTTTACCCTCATCGCCCAACAAAAAGAGACCGCTCGTCTCTGTGACACCGGCAACCGCTGCCACACTATCGCCACGCTCCAGACGGATGCCCAACGAACCGGACACCTCATGGATGCGCTGCTCCGGGAAGCGAATCGCCATCCCGCGCCGCGTCGCCACGAACACATCGCCATCGCCGGTAGTCCAACTCGCGCCCACCAGCGGGCCGCCCTGCTTGACCTCGTGGAAGACCATGCCGGGAATCATGCGCGGCCCTAGGAAGCTGGCGCGCACGCGATGCACCCAGCCGCGCTCGGCAGCCAACACCACATACGCCCCACCCTGATCAGGCAGCGCCGCCACGACGCGCTCGCCGGAGCGCAGCGGCAGCCACTCACTGAGCGGCTGGCCCTTCGCCCGCACCGGCGATTCGAGCAACTCCCCTACCGGCAGCCGGAAGGCGCGCCCCTCGCTGGTGAACAGCAGCGCGTCTTGCGCCTCGTGCAGCACAGCCAGCAGCACGGGCGCGTCGCTATCGGGCGCGTCCAGATCAAAAACGCCCATCCCGCCACGCCGCTGACGCCCGTAAAGATGGCGCGGTGTCCGTTTGACCAGTCCCCCGGCACTGAACGTCAGCACGCTAAAGGGCGTGGGCGGCTCGTGATAGGCAGCTTCGGGGTCTTCCTCCACAGCTGGCCGCGCCGCGCGCGTCCCGCCGCGCCCGCGCTCCAGCTCCACTTCCAACGCCTCGATGTAGGCAACAACGTCCGCATCCACACCGGTCAAATCAGGTCGTTCCATAATGATTGCTCCTGGTAAATTTGCGAATGGCGATGGGGAACGATTTAGTGCTCCCGTCTACCGTCTGCTGTCTACCGCCTACCCCAAATGCTGCTTGAAAAAATCCACAATCGCGTTGTAGACCCACACCTTGTTCTCATACTTGAGCACGTCGTGGCCCTCGTTCTCCATGATGAGGATTTCAATGTCTTTCCCCTGCGCCTTGAGCTGCTCGACCAGATCCACCGATTCCGCAGCCACCACGCGGGGATCGTTGCGCCCCTGGATGACCAACATGGGGCAGGCCAGGTTGTGCAGATGGGTGCTGGGCGAGCGTTCCGTGAGAAAGTCCCGATCCTTTTCGGGATGGCCCAGCACGATATGGAAATAGGTCTTCCACGTTTCCGGCATCCGCTCCAGGAAGGTGAAGAGACTGTACGGCCCGAACATATCCACCGCCGCCTTCCACAAGTCGGGGTGCAGCCCGGCCTGCATCAACGTCATGTAGCCGCCGTAGGAGCGGCCCATCACGCCGGCGCGTTCCATGTCCAGGCGCGGGTCGGCGCGCAGTTGCTCGAACGCCGCCACATGATCCAGGCGATCCTGGCCGCCCCAGTCCCGATCCACGCGCTTCATGTAGTCCATGCCATAGCCGGAGCTGCCGCGCACGTTCGGCACGAACACGGCAAAACCGTTGAGCGTGAAGAACTGAATCAGCGGCATGGAGAACCAGGTGAAATCGGGCTTTTCCTGGCTCTGCGGCCCGCCGTGGATGTAGAAGATCACCGGGCGCTGGCCCGTGTAGCCGAGCTCCGGCGCGGGCAGGTAGAGCCGCGCCGAGATGCGCAACCCGTCATGGCTGATGAAGGCCGCATCCTCGCCGGAGGAGAGCAGGTGTTGGGGGATACCCAGAATCCGCTGGTGAGTCTGGCGCGTCACCCGGTCGCCTTCGATCACATACAGTTGCGCGGGCGAGGTGGCCGTAGAGAAGGCCAGCGCGACGTTGCCGGTGGCTTCTTCGCAGTAGAAGGATTGCACCACACCCTGCGCCAGCTCGCCCGTACCTACCACCACGCGAGTGATGGTGAACCGCAGCGTCGCCGGGTCGAACAAGCCCTCGTACACCCACGAGACGCCATCAATGTTGTACTTGAGCGTGTAATGCGCGTGTGTGTGATGCGCCTCAAGCCCCACCAGCTCGCCCACCCCATTGTGCTTGATGCCCTCCACCACCACCGGTTGCAAGGCTGCCGGGTCATCCAACGGCAGATAAGCCAGCCCGTAACCATCATCGAACAACGACGTGATGAGCAGCAGTCCTTGCTCTTGCGCATCGAAGGTCACGCCTGCAAAGCCCGTGAGTGGCACAACCTGCCCCGGCTCACGCTGTTCGATGGGCGTGCCGTAGAGCAGCCGCCGCTGGCCGGTAGCCTGCTCCCACAGGTACAGGATAACATCGCCCGCACTGTAACCATCGCCCAGAATGATGCGGCTGTAATCCCGCGTCGTGGCGGCAAAGAATGTTCCGTAGTAGCTCGTCGCCAGATGCGTGAGCTCCAGCGGCTCCAGGCGCACGAGGTAAGCATCCTGGTCGGGCACGGTGCGCCCATCCAAGTTGAAGGCGGCGATGTTCTGTTCCAAGTCAACATGGGTCATAGCCACCTGTTTACCGGTAAATTGTTCACTGAAGAGCGGTTCTGGGATGCCGCCAGCGATAGGGATCACGCAGGGCTGGTAGTTCTCGTCGCCGTCGTTATCCAGCATCACGATGATGTTGCCCCAAGCGGGGAACACGCAGAAGGGCGCGCCGCCCATCAGCGCCGGGTTTTGGAGCGCGATGTTGGGCGGCAACAGCGGCTCCGGCACGCTGCCGTCCTTGTCCATCGCGTACAGGCTCAAGCGACCGGACATATCGCTGATGAAGAACACCCGCTCGCCCACCAGCTGCGGGCTGAGGAACACTCGCGCAGAAAGCAGGGACTCGATTTTGAAGGGACTGGTCATGGTTGCTCCTTTGGAATGGCGAATGGCGAATCTCAAAACTCGTCGCGGAGCGCCAGCTCCGCTCTGAGCATTCCAGTTGTTTTCACCCTCATTATGGCACACTTTGCGATTTTGGAAATTACCACCGCATCCCACAAGTGGCAAGAAAAAGCCCCCGCGCCATCACTTATCGTGAGAGCGCGGGGGCTGCTGATACTACCGAACCACCCTAATACGCCGAATTGGAATGTGAAATCTCCAGCCCGTTGACCTGCATCAGCGCGGGGACGATGATGGCCTGGGGATTGCGCGCGCCGTAGCTCATGGACGTGTTGGCGGCGACTTGCGCTTGCGACAGCCAGGCTACTTTGTCGCCGAAGAACTCTAGCAGGCTCTGCGTCAGCCGCACGTTGTAAGGCACAACCACAGAGCCGTCTTTCTTGAGCAGCAGCGCGCCAAAGCGCGAGCTGGCGGTAATCAGCCCCTTGGAAGGGTTGACGATGTTCATGTAGTGCAGGTAAGGGATGTAGAGCACGTCGTTCTCGCGCGGTTGCGCCACCAGCGCTTCCAGCGTGCTGGCAGCCATGTCGCCACCCTGCATCACGACGCTTTTGTGTGGCACGGTATGCCCGGTGGGTTGCGCCTCGAACTCATCGGCTTCATCCTGCCACCACACGAAGCCCTTGAAAATGCCCTCCGCCACAATGGAGAACGGTTCACGTACCATGCCCATCATATCACGCTGGAACGGGAAGGTCTCGCGGCGGGTGGGGTCGTCGGTCAGCGTGACCTTGGGCGAGAAGACCCGCTGCCCCACCTGCTCCTCAGTGAGGAACGAGTACCCACGCTTCATCAGGCCGCCGTTGTAGCCGATGTAGCCCATCATTCCTAGCAGCTCGGCGATGGCCGCCGGGCCAAAGACGATGTCGTAGGTCCCCAACGGAAGCTGCTGCGGCGTATCGTGCTGGTAGTGCTCTACCAGGAACGCCAGCTCGCGCTGCAAGGCGTCGGGGTTCAGATCGCCCACCTGTTGCGCGGATTGCTCGGCAATCACTTCCCACTTGAGCGCGGTGTGCGAGAGCACGATGGTGATCTGCGCATCCGAAGTCTTGAAATACTGCGTGTGCTCCGAGCGGGTATTGATTTGCGCAATGACATTCTCACCGCAGGAGAAGATCCCGGAGAGCTGCTGCGCGTCCGTCTCCAGGCCCGCGACCGCCCGGTTGAAGAAGACCAGGCGCTCCTCATTGCTGAGCGTCGCCAGCGCGGGATCGTAGGCGCTCTCGTCGCTAAAGGACTCGGTATAGGTCGGCACGGTGGGCTGATAGTTCAAGGGCTGTGCGTGCTCCACCATCTCGGCGGCGATGTCCACCCCTTGCTGCATTTCCTCAAGCTTATCCAGCGCCGTGATCAGGCTGTAGCTGGCGCGCTGCCGGCCCTTGTACGCCGTGATCTCCAGACGGATGAGGTGCTCGTTGGTGTTGAGCGAGATGGCCGAGTTGGCAAAACGCATCAGGTAACTATCTTCTTCGTGATAGAGGAATGTGGCTTCAACACCTTTCGCCAGCGCGTAGGCGCGCAACTCTCGCAGGGTGTGCAAAATTTGATCCTTCACGGCTACTCTCCTATTTTCACATTGTCGAAGCGGCAGACCGGCACGCCATGGCCCAGCTGCATGATTTGATTGGGCTGACCCTTACCACAGTTCGGCGTGTATTGGACTTCCCAGGTAGACTCATCGCCCACTGCCGATAGGGAATTGTAGAACGGCACGGTCTCACCCTGATACGTCGCATTCTTGACCACATGCTTGACCTGTCCATCCTCCACTAGCCAGCCGATATCGGTGGCGAAGTGGAACTGCTCGCGGTTCGAGCCGATAGACCAGCTCTTGTCGCCATCCAGGATGATGCCGCGCTCGGTGTTGCGGACGATGTCATCCAGCGTGCCATCGTCGCCGGGGTCAATGTTGATATTGGTCATGCGCTCGATGGGGACGCGATAGAAGGCCGTCGCGCGGTTCGCCCCACCGCTGCCGTCGAAGATGCGCTTGCCGGCGCGGGCATTGGCCTCTTCGACCATCTGCCGCCCCGTGATCGCACCCACCAGCAAGCCCTTATCAATCAGCAGGTTGTTCTGGGCGGGGATGCCATCATCATCATAGCCGAAGCTGCCGGGGCTGTTGGGAATGGTGGCATCGGCGCGGGCCGTGAGCTTCTCCGAGCCATAGCGCAACGTGCCGAAATCGCTCAGACGGACGAACGACCCGCCCGCGTAGGCCAGCTCGTAGCCCAGGATGCGATCCAGCTCCAGCGCGTGCCCGATGGTCTCATGCGTCTGCAAGAACATGATGCCGGGCAGTAGAATGACCGAGCGCACGTCCTTGGGGCAGGGATCAGCCACCAGCACCTCGTTCATCTCCCGCACGATGCGCTCGGCGTTGGCGTTGAAAACTTCCATATCGAGCGTCTCCCAACCGCGCGTGCCGCCCATGCGCGCCGGGTTGAACTTGCGCGAGTGCATTTCACCCTGCGCGTCCAGGCCCGTCACTTCAATCGTCGGGAAGACCTCGGTAATGATTTTCTCGATCTCGCTGCCCTCCGAATCCAGGAAGACAATCTGCTTGCGCATAAAGGTCAATGCGCAAACGCGCTGAAAGACGCCCGGCTGATTGAGCTTCGCATCCATCGCCTGCATAAAAGCGACCTTTTCGGCCAGCGGTACAGTAAACGGATTAATCTCATTAGGGCTTGCGAAGGTCGCCTGAATGGCGTCCTTTTCCGCCAGGCGGATGGGGAAGGTGACGCGCTCGGCGGCGATGCGGGCGTTATCCAGGGCCTTATCGAACAGCGCGGTGAGGTTGCTGGTGTCCGAAGCCGCCGAGAAGCCCCACGCGCCCTTGTAAAGCACGCGGACGCCCACACCGCTCTCGCGAGCGGCGGAGGCTTCCTTGAGGTTGCCGTTCCACATCAGCAGGTCGTTAGTTTCCTCGACGGGGTACCAACGCGCATCCACATAATGCGCGCCAGCAGCCCGAAGGCGAGCGATATGCTCTTGTAACTGTTTTCGCATCAGAGTCTCCTTTTTTACAGAGTGTTTAGAGATAGCAGAAGATTATTAGTATCCCTAATTATCGCACATTTTGCGATTTTGAAAATCACCGTAATACCAGCGGCAGGTAGATTTGGCGGGGGTTGACCAGCAGCACAGCACCCGCAGTATCATCCACCTGGAACAACGCCGCCGCGCTGGTCAACAGCGAGCCGGAGGCCGCTGTAACGGTAACGGCATAGCGCAACAGCACCGGCTCTCCTGCTGCGGGCGTTCCCTGCCAGGTAATCAGGTTAGGCGCGACAAAGACCAGCGCGGGGCTGAGCAGCGCTTTGAGCGTGACGCTCAGCGGCAACGTATCTAGCACGGCCACGGGCTGCCCGTTGCCTGTCACCCGCAAGGTGTACGTCACCACATCCCCCGGCTGCGGCGCGAGTGGCGCGGCCTGCTTGGAAACCATCACAGCCCCACTCGGCTGCGCGCCACCTCCGCGCAACACCAGCGGCAGATACAGCGCGCGCGCATCCACGATGAGCGTGTGTGTGGTCGCCGCGAGCTGGCGCAAGATGCGCACCTCGTTGTGGAGGATGGCAGGCGTCTCCTGCGTCACCGTCACAGCGTAGCGCAACGTGACCACCTCACCCAGGCCCGGCTGCCCACTCCACGTCAACCGCTGGGGTGGGATGAAGTCTAGCCCGGCGCTTAGCGCAAACGGCGCGCTCAGGCCCTCCGGCAGCATATCCACGAGCGTCAGCGGTGCGCCGTTCCCCTGCACTTGCAGCGTGTACATCACTACATCGCCAAATGCGGCCAATGAAGGCTGCACCGTCTTATCTACTGCCGCGTAAGGATCGCCCCAGCGCACTTCCAGCGTGGGACGGGCCTGCCGGTTGAATTCCTCTTCGTGGGACGACCAGAAATATTTCCCGCTATGATAGGCCGCGTCTGACTCATAGAAGACCAGATCCAACGGCTGCCCGGTGGCGTAAGCCTCGGCGGCTGCGGCACTCACATCCCATGTCCACGGTTTGCCGGGTTGTCCCAGGTAGACAGTCGTGGGATCTACCCACGTCGCACCGGCGAAGCGCCCGGCTGGCGGGGCGTTGTTCCAGGTGAGCGAGGCCTCGTTCCAGTCACCAGCCACAGTATATGCCTGGATGAGCGAGCGTTGCGCGGGCGGCGGCCAGCCCGCGCCCGCGCCGCCAAACTGGTGCAGTGTGACCGTCGCGCCCAGAATGACCCGGTGCGGCGGAATCTGGTCAAGCGGAAAGCGGACGTAATACTTGGAGAAGCACGGCCAATCGGAAATATCGCTCTGGTTTTGGATATTGAAACGATTGAGCTGGCCGTAGTAGCGATAGTTGCGCTCGCCCCATGTGCTCCAGAACGTGCTCCAGTCTCCAGGCCGCCCGCAAGTGGCAAATCCACCCACCGGCGCATCCGGCACAGTCGCGCCGTTCAATCCCTGGCGGATCAGCGTGCGGGATTCCGTGAGCGCGGGCGGAGGTGTGTAGGGCGCTGGCAAGCCGAAAGTCAGCGCGCCCCAGCTCTGCGGCTGAGCAGGCTGCAACGTTGCCGGCCAGGTCTGTGTGGAGAGGGGCGTCCCGGCAGCATCGTCGCGGTCGTGAACTGCAAGCGCCAATCCCCAGGTAGCCCCATGTGGCGGCCCGCTCAGTCCCAGGCTACTGAAGGGGATATTGTAGGTCATCGTCCAGCCACGATCATCAGTGTTATTGTTGGGCTGGTTGCCGCGCCAGCCAGAAGTCGCGGTGAACGTGAATGGCGTCAGTGTCCAGCCGCCCCCATCACCGCGATAGCTGGCCTGATAGTTGGCGCGCGGTTCCCAGTAATTCAGTTGCGCATCGAAGCGATACGCCTGAGTTGTGGGCGTTGCGCCCTGCGGCCCGCCCAGGTAAAGGTAGAGCGATACCGCATCCCAGGCCGTAAGATTGGCGGGGGAGGGGTTGGTATCGTACCACAGCCGCCGATCAATCACCGCCAGGTTGATATACAGCCCAGTCGTGGAGTAGCCAATCCGCACATCGGCGTAGTTCTCCGTAGGCGTGATACGCCCGAACCAGAAGATCGCCGTCTCGGAATAACGCACGCCGTTGGGAAAGTACGGCGCGTGGACTTGCCAAAGCGGCGAAGTAACGATTGCCTGGGCCGGTTGCGGCCCAGGCACAATCAGCCCACTCACAATAATGAGCAGTAGCCACAGTTTAGAGTTCCATACAATTTTCATTATAACCTCCTCCTGAAAATCGCAAATCAAAATAAGCTACGCGGAGCGTCTGCTCCGCGTAGCTGCGAAAGGCCCATCTATGCGCTGACAGTTCGCGCTACATTTTTATCCTACCATTAGTGAACCCTCGGTTAATGAGAAATCCTTGAAAAATAGTGATACTTCTCAGACCTGTCAGGTTTTGACAGGTCTCTCTGGTAAATCACCGGTTAATCAGACCTGTCAGGTTTTTGAAACCTGACAGGTCTCTCTCTTGAAAAAATAATGGCTATATAAATAATCTTTATCTTATTAAATTATACCACAGAAAAGAGGTATTCTCAAGCGTCTTCTCAACTTGTCAAGTGACCGCTTCACAGGCGCACAGTCACGAGCCAGCCTGCTAACAGGCTGACTTGCTAAGTTTATACTCTGTCACAACCGCGTGTGCGTTAGGACACCGGCGTCAACCGGGCCACCCGTGGCCGCCCAGACTGCCGCGCATCCATCCTGATAGACGTAATTGCGCGCCCGAGGCGCTACGTCTGACTGCGGACCCGTTCGCGGCGGGCGGCCGGACTACATCAGGCTTAAAGTACGACGCTGCTCGTCAAGGGGACTGGCGAACCGTCCCGGGTGCGGGACTACCAGAGCATCCGGCTACGCGCCCACGCGGGAGTGGCGGAGTGGATTAGGGGCTCGCGTGCGGGCGGCGGCGCTTGCGGGCTGGTGCGGCGGCGGCACGTTGCGCAAAGGCTTCCGTTTCCGCCGCTGGGCCGGGCCGGTAAGCGCGGCGTTCCTGCAACAGCGTGAAGCAGAGCCGATTGGCTTTGTGCGCGGCATGGATGACGGCCCGCGCAAAGGAGAGGCCGCGCTCCCGGGCCGTCAGCAAGGTCAAGCCAATCGGCGGACAGTGTTGGCCGGTATGCAGGCCGATGAGAAAGAGCGTGTCACGGAAAGTGGGCGAACCGCGTTTGGTGATGCTGCCCAACCGGCGGCGGTCGCCGGAATCATCCACCACCAGATCGAAGCCCGCGAAGGCCCAGACGTGCCCGGCGGAGGGAAAGCGCGTGATGCTGCCCACGGCGGTGAGATAGCGGGCGGCGAGGAGTGGGCTGACGCCCGGGATGGTATCCAAAAAGGCCGCGTCGGTCTGAGCCGCTAGATCCGTAATCGCCGTTTCCGTCTCGCTAAGCCGCGTGCGGAGCGCGTCATAGGCCTGGTAATCAGCCTGTAAGCGCGCGGCGAGCAGTTCCGCTAAGTCCGGCGGGGGTAACGGGGCCTGGCGGAGCAGCTGCAAAATGCGTTCGGCGGTCCGCGGGCCGCCCCGTCCCACATGCTGGCGCAGGAAGGCGATGAGTTGCGCGGGACTCCAGGCCAACACCGTGTAGGGATTGGGGGCGTGCAAGAAGAGGGCGGCCACGCGCTCCCGGTCGAGCCCGTGCGTGGCGACCAACGGCGTGGGTGGGGGCAGGTCGGGATGGGCTTGCTGGAATTTGGCGACATCCACCAGCGCGCCGGGCCACAAGCGATCAATCTGCGGGTGGAGTTGGCGACCCAGGTGGCGGAGGTGCTGCTGTTGTTGTTCCCACATGCGCACCAACTGCTGCAAGTGGGCGGTGATGGGATCAGGGAAGTAGGCGGGATAGCCCAACCCATCTGCCAAACAGGCGGCAATCGCGTGGACAGCCAGGGGATCTGTGCTGCGGGGGCGGATGGACTGCTGTTCGCGGCGGCGTTTGCTGAGCAAGGGATTCAGCCAGTGATAGGTGACGGGACAGGCGAGGGCGGCGGGCGGGGTCAAATACGCAGCGCGGATCTGCCAGGCCCACGGCTCGTGATACACCCCGGTCGGCTCGTTGCCGATAAGGGCCTGGCGAAAGCGGCCGCTGGCGAGCAACGGATCCACCACCGCACGGAACTCGGCAAAGCCGGGGAGATGGCTGCGGAGCTCGCGCGGGGCGACGATTTCCGTCAGCTGCCCATCGTAACAGCCCAGGCAATGGACATTCTTGCCGATGTCCAACGCCACAATCAAGGTGTCTGCGGTACGGTACGTTTCGTGCATGAGTAACACTCCTTTGGGATAGGGATAGGAGGATTATCCTCCAAATGCTACTCATGTTTATATCAGGGGGTAGAGATACGAGAGAAGACAAATTATTTTGAGGACCATTTTTGTAACTACTCAGGCTCAAACTATATTTGTCATTGCGCCATTCGCAGACCATAAATCAGATTGCGCCGTTCGGAGACGAACGGCGCAATGACTAGGCTAAGTAATTACTTTTCTGGCAGTACCGCAACACTAACCCGGTAGAATGCTCAAGCACGCCTATTGCCGACTTTGACAGGGCGACTTTGGCGCGATTGCCGTCCAAGGCAATGCTATAGGGCAACCGGAAGAGGCTTCGGCAAGCTCAGCCACCGGGCTTCTCCGGTGCCTGAGCCTGTCGAAGGCCTCTGCGTGCGGCAAAGGCAGTACCGCAAACCTAACCCTATAGTATGCTCAAGCCACGCCTATTGCCGACTTTGACAGGGCGACTTTGGCGCGATTGCCGTCCAAGGCAATGCCATAGGGCAACCGGAAGAGGCTTCGGCAAGCTCAGCCACCGGGCTTCGGCAAGCTCAGCCACCGGGCTTCGGCAAGCTCAGCCACCGGGCTTCGGCAAGCTCAGCCACCGGGCTTCTCCGGTGACTGAGCCTGTCGAAGGCCTCTGCGTGCGGCAAAGGCAGTACCGCAAACCTAACCCTATAGTATGCTCAAGCCACGCCTATTGCCGGCTTTGACAGGGCGACTTTGGCGCGATTGCTTTTTTAGCATTCCAGAAGCACGATAAATCGTGCGCTACCAACAGATGCGTGATCTACTAAGGACTGATCTGGTAATCCATACGCGGGGCTTACGGAGAGGTGTACAAATACTGGTAGCGCGCGTGGTGCTCGGTAATGCGCTCGATGTAGGTGCGCGTCTCCGTGAAGGCGATGAGCTCCACGAACAGATCGTTCTCTTCCCCAGCGGCGGCCCACCAGCGGGCGGCGTTGCCCGGCCCGCCGTTGTAGCCAGCCATCGCCGGATAGATTGCGCCAGCGAAGCGGTTGCGCTGCTGCGCCAAATACCACACGCCATAGCGCACGCTCACTTGCGGGCGATACAGGTCGCGGGTCTCGTAATCCGGCGGCCACTGCAAAGCAGCGTAAATCTCTTGACCGGTGGGCGGAATCACCTGCATCAAACCATGCGCTGCCGCGAATGAGGTCGCCGCACCTTCGAAGAGACTCTCCTGCCGCAACAGCGCGTACAGTTGCAGTGCATCGAAAGCAAATTCCTCCGCCTCCAGCTCGACCAGATCGGCATAATAGGTAGGGTAGATCAGGCACCCAATGAAGCGGGGGGCAGCAGGGATGTCATTGGCAGGCGATAGCTGCCACACGGTAGCCGCCGCGATAATCGAGGAGCGATACAGGCCGATGTCGCGGTAGAATAATGCCAACCGGTATTGCGTCAGGGCGTCCCCGACGGTCGCTTCGCGCAACGCCTCCAGCGCCGTACGCCCCTCATCAAAGCGTCCAGCCTCCAGCAGCCAGACACCATTTTGCAGGCGCGTATCGTTGCGCAAAGCGAGGGGGAGCTCGCCCAGCGTGTTATTTTCCACACCTAACCATTGCGCCAACCAGGCTTCGGCTTGCGCTTGTTCGGCCGGAGACCCGCACGGGAGCGGCATCCCACCACCCGCCAGCGGCTCGCGGCCCGCCAACAAATCGGCGGCGCGGAGTCCGTAGTAGCTCCACGCCCCGTTAGCGATGGTCGCTTGGAGCCAGGTAGCCGCCAGAGGTTCATCGCCTGCTTCCAATGCGAGCTTGCCCAACCAGAAGCGGGCCGCTTGCGCACGCGCAGACGCAGCGTAAGCACTCAACAAGCGTTGCCAGGTAGCTTGCGCCTCATCCGGCATCCCGGCGCGGTAGTAATCCAGCCCGGCACGGAAAAGCACGTCGGGGGCGGCACTATCGGTGGGATAGCGAGCGACCATGTCCGCGTGGACCTCAGCGGCTTCGGCGAACCGTTCGGCGCGCTCCAGCAGCTCGGCGATTTTGCGCAGCGCCTCAGCGGCACGAGGATGCGTGGGCAGCGTGTCCGGCAGAGTGCGGTAAGCACTAATCGCCTCTTCCGTGCGCCCCAACGCAGCCAGCGTTTCGCCCCGGCGGAACCAGGCCGTGCCCCAGTAGGCGTCGTCAGGATGGGTTTCAATCAACGTGACAAACTCCCCCAACGCCAGCTCCAGGCTGCCTGCCCGCAGATAAGACATACCCGCGTAGTAGTGCGGCTCGCCGGTGTGATCGGGGTTGTCGCGGATGACGCGCAAGAACGCCTGTACCGCCGGGCTATAGGCCCGGGCATTGAAATTGACCATCCCCCGCTGGAAATCATCCACCGGCTGTCCGGCCTCCACTAAAGCCACCAACGCCTGATGTGCGCTGGCTTCGGTGGGATAGGTCGCCACGATGGTCTGCATCCGCCGATAAGCCTGGGCGGTATCGCCCGCCAGCAGCGCGGTCTGCGCCGCCTGGTAGCTGATACGCGCCCGGTAAGCGTCAATACGAGCGACCGCCAAGATGGCATCATACTCGGCAATCGAGGCGGTGTAATCACCCAACGCCGTGTAAGTTAATCCGCGCTTCTCACGCACGAAGACCTGCTGGCTCAGGTCGCGGGGAGCGTTCAAGACCTGTTGGTAGGCATCGAGCGCGGCGGGGTAGTCGCCAGCAGCGCGGTGCGCATCGCCAATCCACTCATAGAGGTAGGTAGTGAGCGTGGGGGCGCGCGCCAGCAGCGCGTTGAAGTGCGCGACAGCCTCTTCCGGTGCGTTAGCCAGGAGCAGCGCGTGCCCCAGCGTGATGCGCGCGGGGATGGCTTCGGGCGCGTCGGGGAAATCGGTGACGTAAGTGCGCAGCAGAGCAAGCGCCGCTTCTGTATCGCCGGCAGCCAGGCGCGTGTGCGCCATTCCCAGCCAGGCAGTGATGGCGTCTTCCTGCGACATCGCCGAGATCAGCGACAACTGCTCGTAGAGTGTGGTCGCCGCGTCCCAATCGCCGATGGCGTAGGCGCGCTGCGCCTGGAGCAGCAGCTCCGAGGGTGGCGGAGTGGGCGTGGGCGTCGGTGTGGGGGTCATGGTAGGGGTGGGCGATGGCGTAAGGGTGGCGGTGGGCGAAGGGAGCACGGTAGGGGTAGCAGTGGCTGACGGCGGCAAGAGCGTCTCGACACCGGGAGCGCTACACGCTGCAAGCAGCAGCAGCGACAGGAGCCATAGGGTTTTAATTTTCATAGTTCTTTCTTAAAAACGTAATTTCTTACGTTTTACGTTTCACGCATCACGTCAACGCGGCAAGTTGCGGAAGATGCGCCGGGGGCGGAAGAGCCGCGCCCATAGCACCTTGAGTCCCAGCCGCACGCCCTCGAAGAAACCAGCGGGGCGCGTTTCGGGCGCAGCTTGCGGCACAACCAGGGTGAGCAGTTCAGGATAGTACACCGCCACAGGAATCTCACCCATGTCATCATAGGTCTCCATGCGCTGCTCGGATGAGACATGGGGCAAGCCGCCGCTCAATTGATCGAAGGCAGCCGTGAGTAGCAGGTACTCGTGAACAGCAACCGAGTTCTTGAGGAGCCGATGCACCAGGATGACCGGCTCACCGGCCAGCTCCGTGAAGTTACGCACCTGTTTGATGACGACTTCGCCATAATGCGCCATCGCCTTGAGCTGTAAGTCGTGGATATGACGGCAGGCATCGCAAGGACAGCCGCCTTCACCAGCTGTGATGAGTCCCTGCTGACGCTCTTTGAACGCCGTGAAGAACCCTTGCGCTTGGGTCACAATATCGCGAGCGGCCTGCGCTTCCTCGCCGGGCGGCAGCTCGGCGTAGAGCAAGGCCGCATCGCCTTCAAGCTTATTGAGCTGCAAAGGATACTCGGCCTGATCAATCACCGCATCCAGCAGTTCCGTGATGATTTGCTCGGCGTGCAGCACGCTGGCCTGGTGCATCCGCATGAACTGCGTGTACCCGCTGATGTCTACCAGCATAAGCGCAACGTTTTTGATTTCCATACAGCCCCTGTTTCATCTACAAATGGCGGCGTAGATTATGACATCATTATAGCCAAAACCCCAAGTAAGGCAATAAGAACGGGTATAGGACAAATTATTGGAGATTTTCCCCCTATCCCCGGGCCCCCTTTCCCCCGCAAGCGGGGGAAAGGGGGGATGTTTTTGAAGGTGTTTTGGACGGCGGCGAAGTCGCCGTCCAAAACACCTGTTATTTATCCCCCCTCCCCGCGCCGCATAGCGGCGTGGGGAGAGGGCCAGGGGGAGGGGTAAAATTCTCAACATGAGACAGCCGACAAGTCTGGGAGGTATTTTTCAGATAAGAATCGTTCTTTATCCAATAATTTGTCGTATACCCAATAAGAGCGGTATGGGATAAATTATTAGCGAGGTAACGGTTCAAGTCAAAACTTTATTTGTCATTGCGAGCCGCGTCTGCGCGGCATCCGTTCGTCTCTGAACGGCGCAATCTCGTTCATGGTTAAGATTGCTTCGCCGCAGACGGCTCGCAATGACAAGACGGTAGTTACTTGACGAGTTTGTTTTCGGCTGTGGTCTGGATTAGGAGCCTGACCACAGTTCCAACAACTGCCGCCGCGCACGCCAGCGGGCCAGAGGCAAAGGTGGAATTGCACGGCTAGCCAGGAACAGGTGCAAGGCAGGCGGGGGATAATCAAGCAAGCGCGTGACCAGCACGTGAACCGGCGCGGCTTCGAGGATATGGTAGTCGTCAAGGATCACGGCGAAATCGCCAGGAACCGCCAGCAGGCTATTGACCAGATCAACGAGTGTAGTCTCAGGGGCGCTTGCGACAGGGCACAGCCGCTGAAGAGCATTGCAAAGATCGAAGAGAAACCGCTCCGGCGCATTGTGCATCGGCGTAAGCGTGAGCCAGGCCGTGGGCCACACGCTAGTGCGCTGCCATTGGCGCAAACGCGCGGTTTTGCCCGCCGCAGGGGGCGCAATAAGCAAAGTCAGGCGCACGCGCATTCCCAAATCCAGTTGGGTGAGAATAGCATCAGGCAAAACGGGCGCGGGCATCTACACGGCCGCCAATAGTGAAACCGAGAGAGGGTGTTGTGCCGCTCCCCCGGTTTGGCTCAAACTCAGCCCAGAAAACCCCCTATCACATAAGGTAGCAGGACCAACAAGGCCATCAAAGGATGCCCGCGCCGGCTCTGGTTGCGACTATCCCAGTTGAAGAGATAAATCGCCAGCCCAAAAGCCACCAGTGTGCTGACGCCCAGAACGCCTACCGAAACCCACGGATCAAGAACCAGTGTTGAAGGCTCATGGCCGTAAGCCAACCCCAGGATCGCTTGCATGGCATGCGAGGTGGGCAACAGTGCAGCGACAGGCTGTACTGAGGACGGCAAAATGTCGAGGGGCATCATCAAGCCCCCCAGCAACATGGAAGGCAGAAAGATGAGTTGCGACCAGAGCACACTGGCCCGGCTATCATGGGAAACCACCCCGATAAGCGCCGCCAATGCGCCGAAGTTGACTGCCGAGAGCGCCACCAGCAGCACCATCGCCAACCAATTGTCCGGCGCAACGCCCTTGAAGAGCGGCCCGGAGGTGAGCATGATGATCACGGCGGCGCTGAAACAGTGAAATACCGTCGTCAGGGTGGGCATCGCCAGAATGGCGGTCGCCGGTACGCCGTTGATTTTGAAACTGCGGTACACACCCGCCTCGCGCGATTCAATCAACGGCGTGGGCAGGCCCAAGATGGTACCTGCCATCACCGCAAAGATCGCCAGTGCCGGGGTCATGGTGTCGCGGAAGAACGGGTTGATTTCCGCCATTACCAGGCCCATCATGGCGAAGAAACCCAAGGGGAACAGGTAATTAATAAACAGCTGCATGGGATTGCGCAAGCCGGTCTTAAGTTCGTAAGCAAAATGATTCATTAACGCTGTCATGGTGATAACCTCCTTACAATTGTCTTAGGGTCTGTAAGAGAATAGTTTCCCGCTACAACCGCCCCCGGGACGGGGGCTGAGAGCAAAAAAAACGGGAAGTTATATTTTTACAAACCCTTAGTGGGCCGTGAGTTCCAGGAACCGCTCTTCGAGTGTGGGCCGCTCGACCCGCAGGTCAATGAGCCGATCGCCCTTCTCGTTGATGGCGCTGAGCGCGGCGGTAACGGTGGCACCGGGATCGGCGCTGAAGTAGATGATGTAATCGTCTTTAACCAGGCGTTGCTGGACGGCGGGCAAGTCGGCGCTGTTGGTCTGAAGCAAGGCTTTTTCGGTGCGCACCGAGACCTTGGTGAGACCCGCGCCAGCCGCGGTGAGGGCCTTGGGTGTATCCGTGGCGACGATGCGCCCCTGGAGCAGAATAGCGACCCGGTCGGCCAGCTTCTCAGCTTCTGCCATGTCATGGGTCGCCAGGATGATGGTAGCCCCTTCGGCTTGCAACTCACGCATTAGCGTGTGAAGTTCAGCACGGGAGCCTACATCTAGCCCGGCGGTAGGTTCATCGAGAAACAGCACCGGCGGTTGGTGCGCAATAGCCAGCGCCAACGCCAATCGCCGCTGCTGCCCGGTGGAGAGGGTGTGATATTGGGCGTTACGCTTCTCATGCAACCCCAGACGTTCCAATAGATCATAGCGCGGGGCCACACCGTGATAGGCGCAGAAAAACTTCATCGCCTCAGCAACCTGCATATTGGCAGGCAGGCCGGAGGTTTGCAATTGAACGCCGATAAGCCGGCCCAATTTGCCCGGCTCCCGGCTCGGATCCACCCCCAGCAGATCGAGCGTGCCGCCATCAGGCTGCCGGATGCCTTCAAGACATTCCAGGGTGCTGGTTTTACCGGCACCGTTCGGGCCTAATAGCCCGAAAATCTCTCCGCGATGCACAACAAAGTTGATGTCATCCACGGCAACAGTGTCGCCGTAAATCTTACGAAAATCTTTCACGATGATAACTTGTTCAGTCATAAATCAGTACCTCCTATGAGCTCATCAACTCCCTCAAGTATACCAGGGTTTGCCATTGAAGTCATCACACTAAGGGGGGATTGCAGGGGGTGATTTCTCTACGGGGCTACCGGGAGAGCACACGCGCGTCACCCGATGGGGTGAGCGGTTTCCGAAGCTCGGACACTTCGTGTGAACTACAGTAAGCCCAGGCGGCGAGCGCAAGCGACGGCTTCGGTGCGATTCCGCGCGCCCAACTTAGCGTTGATATTCTTGGCGTGGGTTTTGACCGTATTGAGAGACACTACCAACTGTACGGCAATTTCGGGATTGGTGCAGCCGGTAGCTATGAGCCGCAACACCTCCAACTCACGCCCGCTGAGCAGTTCGATCAACGGCTGGGGAACAGCAGTCGCCGTTGCATACCCGGCGCTATCAAAATAAGCGCGCAAATCTTGTACATAAGCTTGCAAGCGCGCATCAGGCGAATGCCAGGCCTTCAGCAACGCCGCCATCGGCTGTCCCCAATCGAGAAACGTGCGTAGGTAGCCTTCAGGTTCGGCCAGGGCTAAGGCACGCCCTAACACCACGAGGGCGTCCGGCTCGCGGCCTAGAGCGTGCAACGCGACGGTTTCTAGCATTAAGCTCTCGATGACACGCCCCCATCGCGCGCCATGCTCGGCATGGGCTAAGACCTGCTCGACCAATACCAGCGCTACCTGGGGTTCGCCCAAAGCCAGCCGCACACGCGCCAGAAACAGCATTTCCGGCTCGGTGAAGTAGTTCAGCGCGGCCGCTGCGGCGAAGGGGGACTGCGCGGCCCAAGCACGCGCCGCGTTGCGGTCGCCTTCCAACGCATCTAACAACGCCCGCTGTGCCACAAGGATGGGAAGCCCCCAATGTTCTGGGACTTGTCGAATAACAGCTTCCATCTCATCTAGCAAAGAGGCGCGCCGGGCGTGCTCACCACGAGCAGCTGCGATACGCATCTGCCCCAGGTAGCCGGGAATCAGCGCCTCCGGGTTATTCCAGCGTCGGGCCAGCTCGATACCGCGCTTGAGGTAGACTTCGGCTTGCTCCAGCTGATTGCGCTCGCAGAGGACATTGCCCAGTCCGACATAAGCCAGGCCAAAGAGAGGCGAGTTCGTCGCCGGGCCTTGTTCGGCTTCGCGCAACGCCGTCTCATAAGTGCCTAGCGCCTCCCGCAAGCGGCCCTGCACCAGATAGAGTTGCGCAAGATGGCTGGAAGCCATCGGAATCAAATGCAGATTGCGCGCTTGCAGGCTGAGTTGCAAGGTCTCGGCATAGGCAGCAACCGCGCCAGCGACATTGCCACTAAATTCATAGGCCAAAGCCTGATTGAAGATCAAGACGTTTAGCAACGATGCGCGGTCATTGAATGCCCCCTGCGTCACATCTACGGTGAGGAGCATCCGAGCCTGCGCACACAATTCCAGAACAGAGGCCAGCTCGAAATGGTTGAATGCGAGGGATGAGCGCAAACAGAGCACCTCAGCAAGAATCCCGCGCGTCTCTGGTGAAAAGTGTTCAGGAGCCGCTACAACCTCCTGCGCCGTCACATTGAGATGCTGCTCGACGGCATCCAGGTGGGCCGCGATAGCTTCAGGTTGCGCAGTCGCCAGCAGCGCCCAGGCCGCGACGAGATTGAGCTGTGGATCATCCCGGACGACGGATTCAGGCAGCTTGCCGAGCCAGGTAAGCAAGGTGTGCAGCTCGCTGCGGTAGAACATCAGCTCCGCGCTCTGGCTGATGAGCGAGGCGGCCTGCGGCATGTCTTGCGCCGCCAGGGCATGTTCGACAGCCGCGCTCAGCAATCCATGCTGCGCGTACCAGTGAGCAGCCCGCTGGTGCAGAGTTGCGACCATCTCCGAGCCGAGCATCTGTTCCAGACGAATACGCAGAAATTCCGCAAAGAGGTGATGATAACGATACCAACGCCGCTCATCATCGAGCGGCGTGATGAAAAGATTGGCGGTTTCCAAGGCTTCCAGTTGCGCTTGCCCAGAACAGGGCGGCGGGTCGTTGTGCGACGCCAGCACCGCATCGCACAACGGCCCACATAGAGCATCGAGAATCGCCGTGCGCAGCAGAAAATCCTGGAGCGGCTCCGGGAGGTGCTCCAAGACTTCCTGAGCCAGATAATCGAAGAGATAGCGATGCCCTCCGCCAAAAGCCCGCAGCGATGCAGCGATATCGGGCGCATCTTGCATGGAAAGGGCGGCCAATTGCAGCGCGGCAACCCACCCTTCAGTGAGCGTTTCCAGCAGATGGATGTCTTGAGGAGACAAGTTGAGGCCCGCAATGTGCCGAACAAAGTCCCCCGTCTCATCCAGCGTGAAGCGCAAATCCTCCGGGCGCAATTCAGTGATGCGGCGACGGACGCGCCAGGTGGGCAACGGCAAGGGCGGATCGCTGCGGCTGGCGAGGACGAGGTGGGCATTAGGCGGCAAATGGGTGATGAAAAACACCAGCGTCTCGTGGATAACAGGGTGCTCGATGACGTGATAATCATCGAGCACCAGAACAAACTCATTGGTCAGCGACGCTGTCGTGAGGCTATTGAGCAGCTCGGTGATGAGCGGCTCCAAAGGCGGGGGATTGGCACTCCGCAGTAGCGCCAACGCAGTCACGCCGATGTGCAGATCGAGGGTTTGTAACGCCCCGATAACATAGGCCCAGAAGCGATGCGGGTCATTATCCTGCGCGTCGAGCGAAAGCCAGGCGCAGGGAAAGTCACCACGACTCAAGGCCATGCTAAGTGTTGTGGTCTTCCCGAAACCTGCTGGGGCTGTAAGCAGAAGCAAGGGGCGGCGCAGCGCCGCTATGATACGCGCCATAAGTTCGGGGCGCTCAATGAGTTCCGGGGGATTACGCGGTACGAACAATTTGGTGCGTAACAAGTCCGGTGGATCGAGCACGCTATCGGTTGTGTGCGAATGGCGCATGGCATCCCCTATGTGATTAATGGCAATCGCGCAAAAGTCCCCTGTCCAAGCCGGCAATAGGCGGGTTTTGAGCATCCTACAGGGTTAGTGTTGCGGTACGGCCTTGGACGAGCGCAGAGGCCTTCGACAGGCTCAGGCACCGGAGAAACCCGGTGGCTGAGCCTGCCGCAGCCTCTCCCGGTAGCCCTCCGACATTGCCTGTGACGGCAATCGCGCCAAAGTCACCCTGTCCAAGCCGTCAATATGCGTGGTTTGAGCATCCTACAGGGTTAGTGTGCGGTACTGCCTTTGACGAGCGCAGAGGCCTTTGACGAGCGCAGAGCCTTCGACAGGCTCAGGCACCGGAGAAACCCGGTGGCTGAGCCTGCCGCAGCCTCTCCCGGTAGCCCTACGGCATTGCCTGTGACGGCAATCGCACAACAGTCACCCTGTCACAGCCGGCAATAGGCGGGTTTTGAGCATCCTACAGGGTTAGTGTGATGAGGTACGGCCTTGGACGAGCGCAGAGCCTTCGACAGGCTCAGGCACCGGAAGCAGCCCGGTGGCTGAGCCTGCCGAAGCCCGGTGGCTGAGCCTGCCGAAGCCTCTCCCGATTGCCCTACGGCATTGCCTGTGACGGCAATCGCGCAAAAGTCACCCTGTCCAAGCCGACAATAGGCATGGCTTTGAGCATCCTACAGGGTTAGGTTTGCGGTACTGCGATTAAGCCCTGGGACAGCTTTAACGGCCCATGGTATGCCGCAGATACGCTTCCATAAATTGATCGAGGCTGCCATCCAGCACGGCCTGGACATTGCCGGTTTCATAATCAGTGCGGTGATCCTTGACCATCTGATAGGGGTGTTGCACATAGGAACGAATCTGGTTGCCCCATCCGGCATCCACATGGTCGCCCTTTAGAGTCGCGATTTCCTGCTGATGCTTTTCCTCTTCCAGTTGTATCAAGCGCGCTTTAAGCACCCGCAGCGCGTTTTCACGGTTCTGCGTTTGCGAGCGTTCATTTTGGCAGGAGACAATGATCCCGGTAGGAATGTGGTGAATCCGCACAGCAGTTTCGTTCTTCTGCACATGTTGTCCGCCCGCTGACGCCGCGCGGTAAATGTCAATTTCCAGGTCTTTGGGGTCTATGACAACTTTAACCGTATCAGCGATGTCGGGCCAGACCTCCACCAGCACGAAAGAAGTGTGGCGGCGATGCGCGGAATCGAAAGGCGAAAGGCGCACCAGCCGGTGAACACCCCGCTCGGATTTAAGATAGCCGTAGGCGAACTTCCCGGAAACACTGATTGTGACAGTTTTGATGCCCGCGCTCTCACCGTCCAGCGAGTCGAGTATCTCGGCTTTGAACGAACGTTGCTCACACCAGCGCAAGAACATACGCTGCAACATTGCGGCCCAGTCCTGCGCATCGGTGCCGCCCGCGCCGGAGTGGATCGCCAGAATGGCGTTACCCCGGTCATAAGGCCCGCCCAACAACAGCCGGAATTCTTCCTGATCCAGTAAGGCCATCAAGTGCTCGCCTTCCGCTTCCAGATCCGGCAAGAGTGCAACGTCCCCTAACGCCAACAGTTCTTGTGTATCGCTGATTTGTCTGGTAAAGTCCTTCCAATAGGCGACTTCTTCCTGTAAATCCGAGAGCCGCTGCATTGTTGCGCGCCCCTGTTCAGGATCGTCCCACAGGGTCGGGTCTGCCGCCGCTTGTTCTAGTTCAAGCGCTTCTTGCTCTTTAGCAGGTAAGTCAAAGCCGCCTCCGAATGGCTTCCACGCGGGAAGCCAGATTTTCCAACCGGGCACTTAAATCTGTCATAATTCCTCCTGGCAGGCCTGTAAATCAGGCGAGTGTCAAATCTCAAATCTCAAATCGCAAATCGCAATTTTGCTACCGTACACTTGTAGATTTTTTGCCACGAATTCACTCGAATTAACACGAAAACAATAAGAAATTCGTAAAATTCGTGCTAATTCGTGGCTAAAACTGAATGCGCTTGGAAAATGTACGGTAGACAAATCGCAATTAGCAAATTAGACTGATAACGCAACGCCCGGCATTAGAAAGATACACGCGAGCCATCTCACTAACATTATTAGCCGAGCAACCCGGAAACGAAAGCTTCCCTATCGAATACCGCAAAGTCTTCGCGGGCCTCGCCGGTGCCGATGAAACGCACGGGCAGGCCCAGCTGATGTCCAATCGCCAGCACCATGCCGCCCTTCGCGCTGCTATCCAGCTTAGCGAGGATGATCCCCGTCACCTTGACGGCCTTCAAGAAGTGCTGCGCTTGCATCAGCCCGTTCTGGCCGGTAGTAGTATCCAACACCAGCAACGTCTCGTGCGGCGCCCAAGCCACGCGCTTGGCAATGACCCGACGCACCTTTTCCAACTCCGCCATCAGGTTGTGCTGCGTGTGCAAGCGCCCGGCGGTATCCACGATCAGCGTATCAGCCTTGCGCGACTCGGCGACCTGGATCGCGTCATAGACGACCGCGCCAGGATCGCCCCCCTCCGGCCCGGTGACGACGTGTACCCCTGCGCGTTGCCCCCAAATCGCCAGTTGGTCTATCGCTGCGGCGCGGAACGTATCCCCAGCAGCCAATACGACACGCCGCCCCTGCTGCTGCAATTGCGTTGCCAGCTTCCCGATGCTGGTGGTCTTGCCTGAGCCATTAACGCCCACGATGAGGATAACTGCCAGCGGCCAATCGAGCTGCAACGGGGCCGCCTCCGGCAGCATCTCCAGCATGGCCTCGCGCAACAATTGCTGTGCATCTTTGCTCTTGTACAGCCCCTCCTCGCGAACGCGCTCGCGGACGCGCGCCACGAGCGCAGTGGTCGTTTCCACCCCCACATCCCCCTGGATGAGCAAAGCTTCAAGATCATCCCAGGTCTCATCGGTGATTTCGCCCGTTCCCAACAAATTGGCGATTTGTCCAAAGACTGTGTTACGGGTCTTACGCAGACCTTCGAAAATACCCTTCATTACACTCCTACCCTTGTATACCAACCTCTGAGTATAACTAACCCAAGTTACTACTTGTTCGCCAGAACTTTTATAGGACACGGATTCGCACAGATTTTACGGATGACTCTACTGGAAAAAGGTTGAGAAATCGGATTTTTAGCAGCGTAGCACCCATATCTAGTGAATTTGAATGCAAAAAAACACTACATACAGTGTCTGTTTTCTGAAAAATCCGATTTCTACGAGTTATTTCAGGGGACTCACGGATAAGAAGCCAGAAAAAAAATCCGTGTGATCCGTAAAATCCGTGTCCTAAATCTCAGAATCAACCCAAGTGGCAACTTGAGGTAGACACTAAAGCATGATTATATCCGTGGTTCAAAGCGCGTCAAGAGCACACACATCCACACACTAAACCGCGCCCCACGGAAAACCATGGGGCGCGGAGAATGCCATTGTAACGTAGAATCTATTCTACCAGCCGCAAGAAGATGCGATTGTAGAGCTCATCAAAGATGGGATCGAGCTGCTCCGGGCGCGGGGCGTGGCGGTGGATACCACCGGTCAGCTCTGCGATGTACTGCATCAGCTCGATGTCTGCGCCTTCACCCAGGGTGATAGAGTAGATGACGATCCCATTGTTGCGAGCCAGCCGCGCATAGTAAACCACGCAATCCTTAGAACGATCTGTAGTACTATTGCCGGTATTGTTGGGCCAGAAATCCTGTGCATAACAAGGATTGGGATTCGACGATGGGGCAGAACAAGAGCGGTCTAGGGTTCCATTAGGCAGGGGCGCACATTGGTTAGCCTCACCATCAGTCATAAAGACCATGATGTGTGCGGCACCGGGACGCCCATAATGCCCCGATTGATTACTCAATACATCAATCCCCAATCCGATACCATGCGCGATATTAGTAGAACCGCCAGCATTACTGGCACGCACCTGGTTGGTCACGCGGGCTGCAATGACAGACTCGTTACAGTTATCCGTGCCCAGCCGGCGCACACATTCCAATTCACTGCGAATCTGTGCATCGGTACTATAGGTCACAAACCCCACCTGGTCATAGCGCGGATCGAAGCGCTCGATGAAGCGCGCTGTGGCCTCTTTCGCGCCCCGGACAGGCTGCTCGTCATCGTAGATATCGTGCAGGTATCGCTTGTGAATATCCAAATCGGGATAGTCGGCAAATTGGGGCACAAGACAATGCGGCGGGCCATTCGGAGCGGGGTTAGGATAACCACCGAACCGCTCATCACAGGGATTGCAAGCCATATCGGTGCGGTTATTATCAATATTGGCGGTATTTCCTAACACCTGCGCATTGAAGTTACTATTGGCATTCACGGCTGCTGCCGGTGTACGGGAGTCGGTAGTGATGATGATGCGGTCAAGAGCGAAACCAACACCACCCGCCCACAGATTGAGCTCATAAGTCTGGCCGGCATTGAAATACTGACTACCTAACTGTACCCAACGCCAATCGCTCCTTCGAGCAGCATTATAGAGCAACCCATTGCGTACCTCGAAACTGGTATTAGCATCACTTCTCACGCTGGCAATGGGGGTACGATTTACCCCCCACATCAGATTCCCTTGCCCACCATCACGGCCCTGACCGCGCGCCCAGACATACCAGGTGCCGTTATTAGGTACGGTGAAGTCGTAATCCACGCGCGGGGTAGTAAAGGGGCCACCCACGCTATAAATCCAGGTGTCCCGCAAACACATCTCCCCATTGTTCAAATCTGCCCAGGTACAGTTAGATCCCATGCCATCCGAGCCGACATGGTTGCGATAAGGGAAATGCGCAATATAGCCGCCGCGCGCGTCGCGTCCTAGTGCGCCCTCACCACCACTAGTGTTGCGCATGTACGCAGGCAACTGCGTTGTGTTCAAGGTCGTACCGCCGTTACGCTGTATAACCCAGTAAGTCTTACCAACGCTGTACTCAGCACGATCAACCGCTACGTTGCTGCGACTATATTCTTCAGCTTCGACGATAATGTATTTTTGACCGCCATAGGTAAGGAAAGTTCCCGTGCCCGAGCAATGCGTGGGAAGGCCATATTGGTTGGAACCCCACGGCAACGGCCAACGACTACCGCCGCCCGAATCCGGCGTCCAACAACCATAGCAGAGCGTATCAAACTCCATTGAGCCAGACACATCAAAGACCAACGCCACATCCAGGTTATTGACATTTTCACCTACTGCACGCCCGCTGACAAAAACATTGTCGAAACCCAACACCCGCATAAAGAACAGACCTACTTTAGCGGTTACTTCGACTTCGATACGGTTAGCGGTGTTATCAACATAGGTGTTATCGCGATAGGGAACTGTATTAATACGAATGATCCGCTCGGCATCGTCTGCAGAAGGGCCAGAGATAAATTCCCCGTCATAGCCCAGGTTGATCTCGACACGGGTGTCCGGATCAGTACAATTGTAAACCAGCTGATTGCCACTGTATTGCGCTGTCAGGCCACAGGGGTAATTGTTCTCCTGCAAGTATTGTAAAGCCCGGACATGCGCTGCACCTTCGAGTGGTAAATCGGCTGCCGAGGCCAGGGCAGCGGCATCCGCGGCACGCCGCACGCGCATCCGCTCGACATACGACAGCCCTAAATCCACAGCCAACCCGACCAGCCCGATAAGGGCAATGATCGCAAAGGCGACGATAATCAAGCTTTGTGACTCCTCACGACGTAACTTCAGGATGCTCTTCATAACATATACCTCTCTTTACCCTATACCTAATGACCTAACAGTGACTTCTTGTAAACCAGATACGTCACCCGTAAGCACGAACTATAGCAGCCGCGCTCATTCAACACGTCCGTCTTGCATCACTCGCATCGTCGAAGAATAGTAAATTGTAAATGGATCGTCAATAACAGGCAGTAGTTTGGTCAACGAAGCATGCGCAAAGAAAGTCTCCACAATGATATAAACTTCATGTGAAGTGATATCGTAATCCTCAGCAATCTTGTAGGCATTGATCTGCGCGGCCACATCACGCCGGACATCCAAATACGCCATGAGATCACTGCCACTCATCTGCGCAATCCGACCATCGGTTTCTTCAATTGCGCGTACCACTGGGCTGCCCGCCCCATGCACTACAAGCGTCCCGCTAACGTAAGTGCTGATTTCAATGTTCGCACCAACATCATAAGGAATGCTGATGCGCGTAACAATGACACCAAAGTTGGAGGAGGTCCCCGTCGTGCGTAAATTGGGTTCGGTTACACCGGGCGCCACTTCGCGCAGGCCCCCGGAGGAGATAACACGTGCTACTACCGAATTATCGGTAAAGCGCCCCCGGGAGGCCAGGCGCACACCTTCACGGTTAGCCCCAGCTACGTTCATATAATTGTAAAGCAAAAAACCGATTTCTGCCGTGACCAATATGAAGGCCAACAGCAAAGGCAAAACCAGCACAAATTCCATCAGGCTTTGACCCTTTTCGGATCGCTGTAACTTCAAGCGTTTCATGGACTACCTCCTACATTGCGTTGTAAAAACTCCCCCGTGTCCGCACGGAGCTCCCAAAATGTGAGGGCTGCGCTTTGCGCCTGCGTAACAGTAATTTGCCAGGTAGGAATTCCCTCAACATTCACCCCCAGGCGCAAGTGTAAAGATTCTGTGCGCACTTGTCCCCAAACCGTCTGTCCGCCGTTCTGCCACCACCGGTTCAAGACTGTCGGGCTATCGGTCTGCCAGGCCTGTGCGGAGAGGGGGGGTTGCGCATAGAGCGCCGCCGTCTCCCGCAACACGCGCACTTCGCTACCTTGCACCAATACCAGCGCGATGCGCTTCTTCCCCGGCGAGTAAACCTGACAATTCCACCCCTCTTCAGTCTGATTATTGCGCCGGAGGGTAACGGCACAACTCACAATCCCCGCATCAGGCTGCCACGCAACGCTCCAGGCCTGTATCAAGTCACGTGCCTGGCGCACGGTCACGCCACCAGCAACCAGGGGGAGGCCCGGAGCCGGCTGACGGGCCACTTCACCCTGTAAAGTAACGAGCAAAAATACTACGGCCAGAACACTGAGTACCAACAGCGCAAGAAGAAATAGCCGTCTTTGTTTGGTCATATTCTGGGCCTTCTCAGTGACGATGATTTCGTAACACTAGGGGAAGGTAAACCTGATTAGCAGACCGCAATAGCCCAGAAGTAGCCTTCCGCGTATCCAGATTACCACAGGCTGCGCCCGCCCCCTGATGCGATTCCAGACGATAAAGCCCGGATACCCCACTCGGCACACCGAAAGTTGTGGTGGTAGGTGCATCTTGAGTCGGTACCGTGACGCCATCTTTGACTTTTTGGCTTATCGGTGCAGCCCCAGTTATCGGGCACCACCACAGCGTGTAAACACCGGCTTCATGATACTTAAGCGTCGCCTGAAGCACCTGTCCGGGAAATGGTTTGTTGGCACTAACCGTAATCCAGGGGACACCCGGAGGAGGCTCGTCGCCCACAGTAAATGTGGATGAACGCGCAACATAAGCATCGTGACAGCCCGTCGCGCCTTCATCCACGTGAGACTCCAGATAATAGGTTCCGGCGGTGGTCCCCCATGGTACCTCTAGTACCAAATTGGAGCGCGACCAAGTCATAACATTCATGCTCAAACTATCCGCGATCCGCAATGGATCTTCGTCGCCTTGCGAACAGAGCCAAACCGCATATTGCAGCGGATAACCAGCATAGGCTTCATTGGAATAGGGATGCAACCTTAACGTCGTCGTCATCAAATCGCCAGAGATAGCCCACGAAGGGCCGATTTCCAATGCGGGAATGTTGTTATCTGTCCAGGTATGCGTGAACACAACCGCCGGCTCGTCAGCATCCCACACCCCATTGGCTTCAATATCCAACCAAGCATCCACCATCACAGTACCAGCCAGGTTCGTATATAATGTAACCTCAGCCCAACCATCCGGATCGGTGACACGTTGCGTCGTAGTCCCGTCCACACCGTTAAGGTTAAAACTACCGTCACCCTCACGCACACTGAAGTGCAACTGCGCTCCACCAATCCCCTGCCCAGACAGGTCTCGCACCTGCGCGCGCAACAGCTGCGCACGTTCATTCGGTAAAACATGTATATCCGTGTAAGTATCGGCTACCACTTGTTCACCACCGGTGCGTCGCCCACCATAATAATCATAGTAAATTTGGGAACGCGAATACTGCTGTCCGCCGACCTGCTGCATCCAGGCGCGCATGTAGATAAAGTGAAAACCATTCGCATCCATTGCAGGACCGGGCAATACAATGGCCGGTGCGATGCGGACATCCCCACCTGCGCCCACCTGCCAGGTAGTGGTCGGAACCCAGCTGTAATACTGATCAGTCCGAGATACTACATACGTGGTGGTGAGGGCATACCCACTATCAATTTTTACTTGCCAGGTCAAGCGTGGCAGACCCTGATGATCCAAGGCCACGACGGGGCGCGTGTGCGAGGCATACTCACTCACCACACTCTGCGCATCACTACCAGCATAATGCTTGAGGGACATGTTAATCATAGTCACCGGTATCTCTGTACCGACCTCTTTCGGCTGAACCCAGCTGAGACCGTTGTCATTGGAGCGGACATAGAGCAAGTAAAACTTCTCGCAGGGGAAGTTGATATTAACATCCGCGCAGACATTCCAAACAAGCAAAACCGTCCCGTCGCGGGCCGCGAGCGCCGGCAAGGGATACGTTGTCTCATCCAACGAAGCATCCGGATAGAGAAAAGTGCGCTGCGTGCCAAATTCGCCAGTATCCTCATTGTAATAACGATACTGCACATCACCGCGACTACGATTACCATCGTTGCGGTGCCGTTCCCATGCAATATGGATACGCCCCCCTGAGGCGGCGGCCACGGGACGGTAAAAGCCACCAATCTTCGTGCCGGTGGCAACAATAACAGGAGCCGTCCAGCTCCCTCCATTGAGGCGTGTGGAAAGGATATCGCCATCCGTCAGTGCATGTGTACCTTGCGCATAGATAATGTGCGGGCGAGATTGCGTATCCAGCACAATACGCGCATCCGAAATACGCTTGCCCGATGCACCCTCTTGGTAAACCGCATCACTTCCTGATGTGCAGGCGCCGGTGAGTAGATTACAAGTGTAATAACGGAGAGCACTGTTAGCGGTGACTGCGTCACAGGGAGACCAGTAGCTCACAGCCAGATGCGCGGTGGTGCCATCAAGCGCCACATCAGTGTGAATGGCACACGCATCGCTGGGTAAGGACAATGTCTGGGGCATGCTCCAGTTAGTTTGGGCAGCCCCTTCATTCCCCCAACGCAACAATGCTTGCCCGCGCGAAATGCAGCCTTGGTTAAACATATTCCCCTTGATCCATGCCGTCGCCAGCCATTGCCCATCCGCACTAATAGCCGCGCGTGGCTCAAAGTCACATACATCGCTGCTGGCAGAGAGACGCATTGGGCTAAGCGGAAACGCTGCCCAAACCGTTACCACAAACCACAACAACGCCGCGCTCAAAGCCACCAGCGCCGCTACACGCACCCTCACGCTCCAATACCGAGATGTCATCTTTATTCGCGATCCTTTCGCCATGTAGAGTTACACTGTGTGGCGTGATTACTGGAACAATGTCATCAAGTTTACCCTACAGACCGGGCAGATTTGAAAGACTTAATGCTAGGCCAAGCGCTTGTTCACCGGCAAAACACTGCGAAACCTGCCAGGTCTTAACAATACCATTAATTGCTGAAATATCACTACAAGTTCCCGCTCATCATGAACAAGCTTGTAAGGCTCTTCCTCCTCTCCCCCAGCAGAGGAAAGGAGAAAGATTTCTTACAAAGAGTTAAGAATAAACGCAATACTGCAAAAGCAGCCCTGTAATACGCTCAACCTGTAGCGCAGGATTATGAATTTTAAGAAATTAATCCGTAAATAAGGTTTCTGTGTCAAGTTGGTCGTTCTAAAAATAAAATGATACCCCCTATCCCCCTGCCCCCTTTCCCCAGCAAGCGAGGGAAAGGGGGCTTTTTTGTGGGGTTTTTGGGCGGCGGCTTCGCCGCCGCCCAAAAACCCCGTTATTCTTCTCCCCCTCCCCACGCCGCGCAGCGGCGTGGGGAGGGGGCCAGGGGGTGGGGTAAAATTCTCAATTTGTAAATTTTTAAAGAGTGATTCTTGCAAATGGTTTTATTTCCGGTTTATTTTCTTGATTTTCATTATCCTGCATTCCAGACACAGGATAAATCCTGTACTACATACTACGTTGAGTATTGATAATTGACAGGATGGTTTTTGCGCTATTACGAATAAACGCTATCCACCCGTCAAGACGGTTTAACCACTACTGTAACAACAGGTTGACCCCATAATTACGCTCGTTATTGGCTAATGTGACCTGCGTCATCACCGTGCGCAATTGCCCACTCACCCACGCTTCAGCATAGATGACGTAAGTGCCCGGGGCGATATTATAGAAATGATAGGTGCCGTCGTGAATAGAGCGCGTATGTAAGACATCGCCACCTTGTGTATAAGCCCATACGTCAGCACCGGGCAAAGATATGGGAATGTTGTTCTCACCACGCGTGGTAATCTTGCCCCCAACAGAGGCCGTGTCAGGCTCGTCCGGCGGAATCGGCCAAGATGTACACAGTTGCGCGCTGACTTCGTCCATGTAGAAGTATGTACCATTGATGTCACCATCGTTGAAGGCCTCCCACTGCAAACGCAGCGTTTGGCCCTGATACACACTCATATCAGGAATGGTGGTATGCAATTCTGCTGAGCGCGGGTACCACTGCCCCATCGCCATTCCACCGTTAATAATTTCCTGCGGGGCAACAATGGGCGTGCCATTGGTTTGACGCAACCCCACCCGCAACAAATCGTGCACATCCGGACTGTCGGGCAAACTGCACACGTTGCTACCCGACACCCCCGTCACTCGATAGTAACCAGAGATCGTCAACGTCGAGTGGCTAAAAATGCCCGTCGGGAACAGCACATCCTGGTAGAGATAGGGCTGAAATTCCGGACACGACTGCGATACACTACCATTGTAAACAGGAAACCGTATCGCAAAACTACCCTGGTAAAACTCTACCGCACTGCGTGTAGGCCCGCCACCGACACCACTGAAATCGCCAGGTTTCCAAACATTAAAGACATTCACCGGGTTGCCCTCAAAACCGGTCGCCCGTAGGAGCTCAGTACACTCTACCAGGCCGGGAGGGTAGAGCTCGTCCGGCGGCGGAGGTGTCACACTGGCACCGTCGGCGATAGCGCAGAGCTCAAACTCATCGTAGGTGGCCGGAGCCAGGGTGGTGCTAGTTCTGTAATCATGCCCACTGGTAGCGACACCGACGTAAACAGAGTCAGCCAATGCCATGGTACGCGGAGTGCCCTGCTGGGTCCAGGTTACACCATCGGGCGAACGGTACGCTGTAAAGGCGTTACCTTCGCGCTCCATCCGCAAGTAATAGGGCATCCCAAAGTTGTCCGTACGATTACTGCCGCTAGTACTGCCTTGCGCATCGCGCCAATACGCGCCAATCCCCCGGTTGAACGCAGACATATTAAAAACAGAGAAGTGTGGGCTTTCAGCCAGGAGCGACTCCCGCGCCATCAGGCCACCTCTCGCCCATTCATAGTTGGTCTGCACATCCAAAACCCGCACGGTCATGCGGAAATCGCCGCTCACGGGCTGCTGGTAGAAGTAATGGAACCCATCGCTGACGTTCCAGATATCACCCCAACCGGGGGTCACGCTCAACGTTCCACCGCCCGCAGAAGCCGTCCCGGCCGGCATATAGACATTCTCAAATGTCCACTGCGGGCCTAAGCCACCATCAAAATTATCCGAACGTCCCGCCAGCGGAGCGCAGCTCGCGCCGGGAGGGGAACACAACACAAAATCGTCATAGGTCGCCGGGCCGGTAATTCTACCGTTGCCGGTACCATCGAACCACAAGCCGCTCGTCACCAGACCCACCACCACACTCCCCGGCATATTGGAAATGGTTTGAGAGCGATGTTGTGTCCAGGTCGTACCATTGGTGGAATAGAAAGAGCGGAACGTGTTACCCTCGCGCGTGATACGCAAATAGATGGGCGAGGAAAGACTTGCCACACGGTTATTGCTCATGTTGCCGGCATGAACCGTGCGCCATTGCGTTTCTACGCCGCGTGTTCCGCTAGTATCCGAATGCTTGAAAACTGCAAATCGGATGCTATCGAAATCATTGGCCGCTTGCACCGAGATACCAGCACGCGCCAAATCATACGTCGTTTCAACGTTGTCCACGCGCACCGTAACTTGAAAATCCCCGCTGATGGGCGTCGGTTGATAGAGCTGGGTATACCCGCCGCGCGTGCCATTAGCATCGCGGTTGTAGTATTCACCCCGAATAGGATAGACTTTAAGCGTGCCGCTTTCGAGCGTGTAATAGCCCTGCGGTAACGTAGCACTGGTCCAACCGGCAGAAAAATCATCCGTGCGCCCCTTGAGCGGCACACACTCAGCCGCCTGCAAAATGACTGGCCCATAAACGTTGTTATCCTCACCCCCGGCTTCGCCTTCATCCACATAGTCACTCGTATCCACCTGCACCCAGAGCTGCTGCGGGTCTTCTGAATACAAAGTCACCGTAGTCGTCAACACATAGCTCCCCAACGGGCCGAGGTTGGGCGACCAATGCTTGGCAGAGCCCATCTGCCGCACCTGCGGCGGATTGGTTAAAGGCATGTACACATCCACATCGAAGGGGGCTGCATCTACCGGAACTGGCGATTGATTGCGCAACGTAATCACAACCGTAATCGGTTCACCAGGACGAATGAACTCTTCATCCAAGACAGTAACGCTCTCCACGACTAAGTCAGGTGGGATAGAAGCAATCTCAAGCGGCGCGGAGTAGGCGATTAGCGTACCTGGCGCATTGCAACCACCTGTACCAGTGTGCGACTCAATGCGGTAACGCCCGGCAACACCCAGCGGAACCTGTACTGGCACATCCTCCAAATTATTGGTACCGGAGTCCACATTGAGTGGGTACGCCAATGAAGCCGTGATCTGAGTCGCGGTGATAGTGCTAGGACACCACCACAAGGAGTGTGGATTTTGTCCCGGAGCATGATCCATTAACGATACTGCCACCCAGGTCAAAGGCTCGGGGCTGTGATTGGAAACGATCAAGTACGGGCCATTGGCTATGTATGTTTTAGCAGCTGTATCCGAAGGCTCATCGGTATCTTCCAGCCAATCGCCATTATAATCCAACCAAGCTACCAAATTGGCAGTCAGGGGCGCATTGGCATACAAGGTCGCCCGCGCGCGCCCATCGGCCCCGGTATTAACACTAAGCGTCTTTAACCCCACACCGGAAATGTGAAAACTACCCTCATTAGTGCGGAATGTGACCCGTACCCCCGCAACATTAGCGCCCAAATCATTGGTAACGTGCGCTACAAGCACATGCGCGCGCTCTTCGGGTAATACATTGGTCGCCGTTTTGGGTGTAAGACTGATGTTATAAACCGGAATAGGCGTGGGGGTTGAATTGGGTGGGTCAGTGGGAGGTGGATCGGTCGGGTCAACAGTACCAGGCGGCACCGGGGGCAGTCCCGGCGAGAATGTGGGCGGAATCATGTTCCCATGCCCGACCATGACACCCTCATTAGTCTTATCCGCAGAAGCACGCACCCGCACCATCGCATTGGGGAGCATCGTACCAAAAACCACTAACGGCACATTATGAGTCACCTCAACGCGCACGGGCATTCCCTGCACTCCGGGCCGATCCTCTTGTTCAGGAGACTCAAAAGATTGGAAGCCCCACACGCGCACGCCCAACATCCCCACTTCGTCGTAGTTATCACTGATACAAGCCAGCGTAGTGCAAACACGATCAACACGTAACCCACGGGTTTCCTCAATAGCACGCTGCTTAATCAGTTCAACACGGCGATCCCAATAATTCTCATCGCTTTCATTGGGTAAAATCTGGTAATCAACGGGACAGTACGGCCATGCTGCCAACTCGTCGTTCAAACACTCGCCCTGCAATGGAACATAGACAATCGCAAAACGAGCTGCTTCTTGCGCTGCATGGTTGACGGTGATATAGCCCTGAATCGCAAACGCTGTATCTACAATCGAGAAAATCACCAACAGCAAGAGCGGGAGAATCAGAGCAAATTCCACCATAGCCTGAGCACGTTTGTTGCGAGACATAACCGCCTCCTTTGCAAAACTAAACACTGGTAAGAATCAAACCATAAACAAACCCATTACATCGTTTTAGAACAGGTTTAAGTAACGCCAACTTGTCCTTCTATTTTACTAAATTTCTACCTTTATGTCAACGGTACAAAGGTACTTTTCGGGGCTTTTCCATAATCTGGGCATTCCAAACATTATTGCGAGCCACGTTTCCGTGGCGTCCGTTTGTCTCCGAACGGCGCAATCTCATTCTACGAAAATCTTTATCAGATACGGATGTTATGAATCAGACGGCGAGACTTTTCTTATCCGTGAAATCGCAATAGCGCAAAAATCACAGGGGATTGTCAGATCCCCGTCGGGGTTGGATTTGGCGATCCAACCTGAGCAATCTGTGATTTCCTGAAACCCTATAGAGATATTTTTACAGAATTGCATAAATACGTACCGAGAGCAACTTACCACCTATAGCAAAATGGCCTCACGAATCCGCAATGACCGAATGGAAGCCGCGCCCCAATACCTCGCGCGCATCGCTTACCACGACGAAGGCTTCCGGATCGGTCTCGGCGATGAGGCGCTTGAGCGGGGAAATTTGCACCCGCGAGACGACGACGAACAGAATGGGGCGCGGCGCGTGGGTAAAACCGCCCTCGGCGGGAAGCAGCGTCACGCCCCGCCCAATATGCTCCATGATAGCCTGGCGCACCAACTCGACGCGGGTGGGGATGACAAAAACCGTGCGCGCATAGCCGGAGCCTTCTTGCACCGCATCGAGCGTGCGCCCGGCGACAAAGACGACCAACAAGGCATAGAGTGCTGGCTCAAGCCCCACCGCCAGCGCTACCACAAGCAGTACAGATGCATTGACGGTGGTGTAAACCTGCCCGAACGGAATCCCGCGATGGCGATTAAGCAACTGCGAGATGATATCAGTGCCGCCAGCGGTGCCTTGCCCGCGAAAGATCAATGCTACACCCAGGCCGTTGACCGCGCCGCCGAAGAGAATGTAAATGAGCGGATCACCGCGCACAGGGGTCATCCACGGCGCGAGCCAGTCAATGGCGAGCGTCATCACGATAATAGTGTAAATCGTCCGCACGATGAAACGCCAACCGCCGCCCCAGCGATGGCCAGCCCAGAGTACCGGTAAGTTGAGCACCAGCGTTACCAATCCGATAGGCCAGCCCCACAGATAGTTCGCAAGCATCCCCAGGCCGGTAAAGCCGAGCGAAATGACCTGGTTAGGAACCAGAAACACATTGACGGCTACTGCCAACAAGAGCGCACCAAGCGCGAGGAAGGTGTAATCCTTGATAGTCTGCCATGTTCTGGCTGCCAGCAGGCGATTTTTTAATTTAGGCATCGTTTGATTCCTTATAAATTTGTGATGATTCAGAGCATACTATCTGTCATTGCGAGCCATCTGCAACGAAGCAATCTCAATCACGAACGGCACAATGGAGGATTAAAAAGTGCTAACGTCAGACGCTCTCCAAAATCGCCACAAAGTCCACATCCACATAGGGCACACCAGTCTCAATACGGCGTTGACGATCATCGGCCATAAACTTCCCCACCCACGAGGTTGTATCCGCCGGATCGTGATCCGAATACACTTGCGCGTAGATGTTGATTTCCAGCAGCTTCAAGAAATGCGAGAGCTGCGCCACCCAGAAGGCATCGAGCGACTGCTCTTCTACATAGCCGGCAAGGAACTGGCGCAAGAAGTGTACGGCGAACGCCTCCCGGTCTTGCCGGGGATAGACCACCAGCATGTCGAACAACGCCATGGCAATATCCATGACATACCAGCCCCGCGAGCAATCATCAAAATCGAATACGGTGATGCGGGTGGTTTCCGGCTCGACGAAGAAATTGGCAGCGTGAAAATCCGTGTGAATCATGCCGACATGCTCCGGCGGCGCAGGCAACGCGCGCAAGTAATCTCGCACCTGCGCCTGGCGCTGGGCAATGACGCTACCGGCCAGGTCTTCCGGCAACGGGTCATTGAAGCAATTGCCACTTTGATGCCATTCCGGGCGTTGCAGCGTGGCATCGTCCGGCGCATAGCCCTGGGCGATGGCGTGCATTTTGCCTGCCGTGCGTCCCCATGCCTTGAAGAGGGCATCGTTCCACTGCTCAAAAGGCAATTCTTCGGCCAGGATGCCGGGGGCTTTCTTGACCGCTGTGATGAGATACAGCCCTTCCTCCTGCTCGCACGTTTCGACGAGCCGTCCCGCTGTTGTAAGGATTGGCCCGGCAACCAGCGCGCCGTGCGCGTCGAGGTGATGCACCCAGGCGAAAATCGCGCGCATCGCCGCCACATCGAGATCGGCATCAGGCGGTGTGATGCGGAGGACGTATTCGCCGCCATCCCGCGTAAAGCCGTAAACATGGCTGAAATTCCCACCGTGCAAAGGGTGGAAGTGTTCAAGCGTTACACCATAGCATTGTGCTGCAAATTCCAGTAGTGCTGCGTTCATAAAAAGACTCCTTACAAAAATTAGCTGGCGTGCATACGCTGTCATTAAGTTAAAACCTGGCAGGTTTCGCACCAATTGGATTGAGTAATATTTTACCGGTGAATAACGACGTTTTGTAAGCTTAAGACCTTGAAACCTGCCAGGTCAATGCCTAAACTCAATAGCATTGAGGGCGGGTGGCCTGATTTGAAACTTGCGCCACCCGCCCAACGCTTATATAGTGCGGCTATCTCCAATCAACCCACACCGCGCGCTGCATTGAGCCAGGCGGAGCGACAAGTGCAGCGCGCGCGATCCCAAGAGCTAACCCCCTTCCGCTGGTGGCAAGACCTCGGTGCGGAGCAGATGCACTTCGACCTTGAAGCCCACAGTCGCCGGGCGCAGGGTAATGGTGGCGATTTCCTGCATGGTCACGGTCTCACCCTCCAGAATGGGGCGCACAAAGAACAACACTGTACGCTCCGGGTTAGCGTTGAAGGCGTCTTGCTCTTCCCAACCGGCGGCGGCCAATTCCTGGCGATAGAACTGCATCGCAGTAGCCTGATCGCTGCTGGTGACATAGCTGAGAAAACCGGGCATACGCAAGGTATCAGCCGCATCAGGCAGGAGCACAAAATCGGTCAGCACCGGGGCGCAACCTTCCGGCAAGAGCACTGCATCTTCGGGTAGTGCGGTAAGGTCAAACTGCCAGGTCTGTTCGCCGCTGCTGACCGCACTCAGGACGCCGAGCGGCACTTGCATGGTTAGCCGATAACGGACAAGGAAGCCGCCGTCTTGGGTCACCCACACGTCGCCCTGCGCCGTGGTGTCAGCCGCCCACCGAATCGCGCGCTGATCGAAAGTATAGTGATTAGTTTCAAACCCATTGAGCGTTTCTGAGCCTACCAGCTCCGCACCATAGACAGCAGGCAGTTCCTGCCACGGATTGCCAAAAGTGGACGGCTCAGTATCCTGCGAATCCACCAGCGAGCTGCAAGGTACGTCACTATCCGATTGCAAGAAATGCGTGCCGGCCACCTGCCCGGCCAGCAAGAAAATCGGCGCTTCATGGGTTGCGCTGATTTCAAGGCGCGTCACCTGCGCATCCGGCCCGGCATAAGCCAATGTCACATGTGTGGTGCGCTCGACCGGTTGCCCCGCCTGCTCACCATTGAACTGGACGAGTAGCTCGGCCTGGTAGCGGCTGAGAGACTCTAAATACGCGCCAGGTTGAGGTAAATTAAAGTCGCCTGGACCGCCAATTTCAACAGGAACAACAAGCTCCTCTGGCAACGGCTCAAGCGTGGTTGGGGCAACGGTAACATCGCCAGAAGCCTGCCCGCCCTTACAAGCTGGCAACATCAACAAAATCGCAATCCCCATCACAACGCGGAAAAGCAAATATTGACGATGCATGGCTTACCTCCGCGTCACCATGATGTAGCCTAAGCCATCGGGGACCTGGATCTCTTCCACGCCGCCCTGCAAGGGAAAGGTAAGCCCTACCATATCCATTTCATCCGGGTTGGCGGCGACATCGCCGATAGGCACCGATAGTGTTAACTCCCCCATACCGGCGGCGGCGCAGCGCCACACCATCCCGCCGGGAAACACTAACGGTTGTGTGAAACGCAAATTGACGTGTAAAAAGTTATACGGTTCGGCGTTGAGCATCCCTTCTACCTGAAAGGGCGCGCTGGACGTGATTTTATCCATCGAGCAGGTAAACGCACCGGGGACGAAAGCCCACATCAGAAACGCCAAATCAGAGCGGCCATTGCCAGCCAACACCCCAACGTCTTCAGCGGTGCGGTCAACGAAAAACTCCCCATCCCCCTTGAAGGCCATGTAAAACCCGCCGGTGTCAATCGCCTTGGATGACATCACCAGAAACGAAACATCATACTCGCAAGCCGGCAAAACGCTGATACGCTTCTCAACGCTGGCTGAGCCATCATCAATAACGGCAGTGATGACATCAGCGCCGTCACCGGCTGCGGTATAGGTGAAGCGCATGTACTGGCTCGGCCCGGTCATCAAGAACTCGCTAGGGCTGACCTGCCCGTGGAGAGCGCTGAGGCGCACATAACGCATCAGCGGCGCCAATTGCGGCGGCCCGGCAGGTGGCTCGACCGGGGTAATGGGCTGATTGGGGTCAACCGGCGACTCATAGTAATACGACCAGATGGTAAATGTGGTGGTATCGCCGGTGCAGAGCTGGCGCATCTGCGCGGGTAGGAATTTAAGATGGAAGCCATCTGCTTCTGTAGCCGTCGGCGCGGCAGGAACCCCGGCTTGAACGGGCTGTCTGGGTTGGACAAGCGCCCCCAGCAGCAATCCGCACAAGCATAACAGGCCCAAAGTGGCCTTTCTCAACAACAGCACCTTGTAACACATTGTAAACCCTCCTCATAGATTGAAATGTCACTGGCAAGAGGTGTGGATGTCCGCCTTACATCCAGTACCTATTCACAGGTGGAGCCAGCGTCCAAAGGAGGATTTTACACCCGATGCCTAAATTTGCATTGCGCTGCGCTAAATTCCGATGAGTTTCCATCTGGCTACGTTACCCCAGCAATGACGGGAATCTGTCAGCGGATTAAACAGATTTCTAAAGTCTGATCTATGTAACATCCAATGTCATTAAGTTTAGAGCAAAGACCTGGCAGGTTTTTGAAACCTGCCAGGTCTTAACTTAATGACATTGATGTAACACCCTTTCACTTTTCAGTTACCTTGCTGTATGTCTTAAAGTCAATGCGTCGAAATCATGGCTTTGCCGGTTTGAATAAACGCTATCTTGTGGTAAAATAGACATAATTCTTAAGGAGATTGTGAACCATGAAACCCACCACTGCCCGGCTCGCGTTTGCGTTGTTGGCCCTTACCAACAGGTATCCGCGCGCGGCGCAGTCACACTAGCCCACCCGATTTCAAACCCCTGCCGCGCAGCAGGGGTTTTTTGTTGGAATAATGTACTGCGTAACCGGAGTCAAAAATCTCCTTACGCATTACGCAGTACGCATTAGAATCTCAGGAGGCATACCATGACCGAACCCTATCGCCCGCAGGAAATCGAACCGAAATGGCAAAAGCAGTGGGACGCGGATCAACTCTACCGCTCGGTGATTGATCCCAGCAAGCCCAAGTTCTACGCGCTGACGATGCTCCCATACCCCAGCGGCGATTTGCACATCGGCCACTGGTACGCGATGACGCCCAGCGATGTCCGCGCGCGCTTCAAGCGGATGCAGGGCTACAACGTGCTCTTCCCGATGGGCTTCGACGCCTTCGGCCTACCCGCCGAGAACGCCGCCATCCAGCGCGGCATCCATCCGGGGACGTGGACGCTGAGCAATGTAGCGAATATGCGCCAGCAGATGCGCTCGATGGGGACGATGTTCGATTGGGAACACGAGGCAGTCTCATGTCTGCCCGGCTACTACCGGTGGACGGAGTGGTTCTTCCTCAAGTTCTACGAGATGGGGCTGGCGTATCGCAAGAAGTCGCCGGTGGATTATTGCCCCAGCTGCAAGACCACGCTGGCCCGCGAGCAGGTGGTGGGCGATGACCACATCTGCGAACGCTGCGGCTCGCCGGTCGCCAAGAAAGACCTGGAGCAGTGGTTCTTCCGCATCACGAAATACGCGGATGAGCTGCTGGATTTCTCCAAGATTGATTGGCCCGATAAAATCCGCCTGCTGCAAACCAACTGGATTGGGCGCAGCGAGGGCGCGGAAGTGACCTTCGCCATTGCGCCGGACGACCTGCCCGCCGACGCCTCGCCGGGCGAGGGTGATCTGGTGGTGTTCACCACGCGGCCCGATACGCTCTGGGGCGCGACGTTCATGGTGCTCGCACCGGAGCATCCGCTGGTGGAGCGCATCGTCAAGCCGGAGCACCGCGCGGAGGTGGTCGCCTACAAGCAGCAGGCCGCCCGCCAGAACGAGATCGAGCGGCTGGCAACCGATAAGGAAAAGACAGGCGTCTTCAGCGGGGCTTATGCGATCAATCCGGTGAACGGGGCGCGCATCCCGGTGTGGATTGCGGATTATGTGATGATGACCTACGGCACGGGCGCGATTATGGCCGTGCCCGCGCACGACGAGCGCGACTTCGCGTTTGCCACGAAGTTCGGCCTGCCCATCCCGGTCGTCATCGAGACGGCGGAATGGATTGCCGAGGGCCGCCCGTTCCCGCTGCCGCGTGCTTATCCCGGCACGGGCGTGATGATTAATTCCGCGCCCTTCGATGGGACGCCGGCCCCGCACCCGGCGGTGGAGCAAGTGACCGCCTGGCTCGCAGAGCAGGGGCGCGGCAAGGCTGCCATCAACTACAAGCTGCACGACTGGCTCATCAGCCGCCAGCGCTATTGGGGCTGCCCGATCCCGATGATTTACTGCGCCGCCTGCGGCATTGTCCCGGCGCGCTATGAAGACCTGCCCATCCTGCTGCCCGCCGATGCGGAAATCCCCAAGACCGGGGAGAACGCGCTGCTGTATCACGAGGGCTTCCTCAACACGCCCTGCCCGCAGTGTGGCGGCCCGGCGCGGCGCGAGACCGATACGATGGACACGTTCATGTGCTCCTCGTGGTATCAGTACGCCTACCTCAGCCCCTACTACCGCGAGGGCGAGCCGGTGACGGGCGCGGATACACCCTGGGATCCGGCGGAGCTGGCCTACTGGTCGCCGGTGGATACCTACACGGGCGGCGCGGAGCACGCGGTGATGCACCTGATGTACACGCGCTTCTTCACCAAAGCCCTGCGCGACGCCGGGCTGGTGGATTTCGATGAGCCGATGCTGCAATATCGCTACCAGGGCATCATCCTGGGCGAGCCGCGCGACGGCGACGGCGTGGAGGTGACGGGCGCGTGGGACGGCGCGGCGTTCAAGGCCGAGGCTATCACGGTGTTCCCGTTCGACCAACGCGAGAGCTGGCCCCCCGCCGGCAAGGACGCCACGCGCGTCTGCGGCGAAGTGATGTCCCGCGACGATGTAAGCCTGCAAGTGCAAGCCGGCGATGCGCTGGTGGTGGTGCGGGTGCCGGAAGACATGGCAATCGCCATCCCCGGCAAGGAAGGCGTGGGCGGGCTGGGCGACATCCTCTACCACCTGGAGGTGGAGAAGATGTCGAAGAGCAAGAAGAATGTGGTGGCCCCCGATGCGCTGGTGGCGCAATACGGCGCGGATACCGTGCGCGCGTATCTGATGTTCGGCTGGCGCTGGGATCAGGGCGGGCCGTGGGACAGCAAGGGCATCGAGGGCATCGTGCGCTGGGTCAACCGCGTGTGGGCCGTGGCGACCGATGCGCCGCGCCAGCCCGTCGCGCCGACGGCGGAGGCGGAGAAGACGCTGCGCCGCGCCATGCACGCCGCCATCAAGGCGGTGACGCAGGATATGGAGAGCTTCAGCTTCAACACGGCCATCGCCCGGCTGATGGAGTACACGAACGCGCTGAGCAAGGCGAAGGACGCCTTCTGGGGCGGGCCGGTGTGGGACGAGGCCATCCGCACGCTGCTGCTGCTGTTCGCGCCGATTATGCCGCATCTGGCGGAGGAACTGTGGGCGCTGCACGGCCAGCCCTATAGCATCCACCAACAGGCGTGGCCCACCTACGATGAGGCCATGCTGGTACTGGATGAGATCGAGATTCCGGTGCAGGTGAACGGCAAGGTGCGCGGCAAGGTCGTGGTGGCGGCGGATGCGGATGAGGCCACCATCAAGGCGGCGGCGCTGGCTGAGGAGAATGTGCTGCGGTACATCGAAGGCAAGCAGGTGGTGAAGGTGATTGTGGCCGGCGGGAAGCTGGTGAGTGTGGTTGTGAAGTGAAACGTACTGCGTAATGCGTACTGCGTAATCAGAGAAGAGACGTGGCGGGGAAACTCGCCACGTTTTGTTTTAACGCAAAGGCGCGAAGGCGCAAAGACGCAAGGAAAAGCCTTTGCGCCCTGGCGTCCTTGCGCCTTGGCGTTAAGAGTCTGCCGCGCCTTCGATCAGGCGGATGTCGGCATCGCTCAGGCCGTAGAGCTCATAGATGAGCGCGTCCAATTGCCCATCGGCGAGCGCGATCTGCCGCTGGAGCAGGGTGTGCTCGTGGGAGGCTTGCGCCGCCGCGATCTGGCGATGCGCCTGCAAGAGCGCCTCCACCAACGCCACGACCCGGTCGTGCAAGGCGACTTCGGTAGGGTTGGCGAAGTCTATCACGCGGATGGGGAGGTGACGAATAAAACGTGATTCGTAACTGAAATAACCACCCCGCATCGTAGTTGCAATTTGGCGAATAAACCATTCCAACAAGCGACTATTCAGCAACCCCAATACATATTCACGCGAATATTCTGGCAATACCAGTACCCCATAACCACCGGCTACACCGCCGGTAAAAAATATTTCTCCAGTTTCATCTAGCGAAAAAGATGAATTGGCTGCAAGATCTGGAGTAAAAATTTTAGGCAATGACATTACCTCTAATGCCTGAGTACGACCATAAGCATACCATTGTAAACCGCGCATTTTGCCATCTTCGCGATTTTCCAGATACGCCTTGTTATCAACCAGATAAGCCCAAGTAAGCGGGTATTGTGCTTTCAAAACCGCTTCAGGTATCAATCCCACCGAACCATTTTCTAGCTGAGTATAAGGAAACACTATCAAACGCGAGGTGCGCGTTAGCAAATAACGCTTGCTATCACCTCCTTTGATCAATGGGTGCAATAAATCCGGCTCAAACCAGTATTCCTGCTCTTTTTGTGGCGAGTACACTTTTACCCGTTCAGTGTAATGTTCTCGCTCTTCTACAATGTAAATTTTATCGGCACTGGTTTTGAGACCCTGAAAAATACGTCCTGTAACATTTTCTAACTTCACCGGCATCTGGCTCAACCGCTCGAACAGGCCCGCGCCCGCGCCGACGGTGAAGTTCCACTCAGCGGCCACGGCGCGCGCGGCGGGGAGCTGCGCGGCGGGCGCGGTGATCGGGTCGGCCCGCCACGCCAGCAAGTCGCTCACCTTCGTCACCGTGAACTCGTCGCGCCCGCCTTTATCGAGAAAGAGCAGGCAGGTGTACGTCGTGGCGTTGGCGAAAATTTGCTGATCGCCAAAATGCACAATCTGCGCCAGGCAGCGACCAGCGCCTAGCTGCCGACGTAGCGCTTCGCCATACTGCGCGTTGAAGAACTTGTGCGGCAGAATGAACCCCAAGCGCCCCTGTGCATTGAGCAACGCCAGCGCCTTTTCCACAAAGACCACATAAATATCATAGTTGCCCTTGCTGGCGGCGACAAACTGGCGTTTGTAGAACTCCACCTCGCGCGGTGCCCACTCTTTGAGCGTCTGGATGCGGATGTACGGCGGATTGCCGATGACGACATCGAAGCCCCCAGCGGCGAAGACTTCCGGGAAGGCGGTCTGCCAATCGAAGGCGTTGATGCGGTACTGCTCCTCTTCATCCAGGAAGGTCAACTGCCCGGTGTAGAATTCCGGCCCGATGAGCGAGTTGCCGCACTGGATGTTGTGGCTCAAGTCAGGCAGCGCGCGCTCGCGGAACAGGCGCAACTGCGTGCTCAACGTCTCCTCCGTCTCGCCCTCCAACGCCTTGAGCAGCAGCGAAAGCTTCGTCACCTCCACCGCCTGCGGGTCAATATCCACGCCGTAGAGATGTTCCAGCAGAATCCGCTTGCGCTCGGCGGTGGTGAGCCGCCACGCGCCGCCCGGCCCTGGCAACAAGCGCGGCGACTTGCCCTTCGCCCATTTCGCCGCGTCGGCGCTGTACGCAGCCAGGTAGCCATCCAACAAATACTGATAGGCCCCCAGCAAAAACGAGCCGGAGCCGCAGGCAGGGTCCACGATCCGCAGAGGCGCGCGTTGTAGAGGCACGCATTGTAGGGGCGCACGTTGTAGGGGCGCACGGCCGTGCGCCCCTACGGTTTGTTGGACGATATATTCCACGATGTACGTCGGCGTGTAATACACCCCACCGGCCTTCTTCACCTCCGGCTTCTCTTCCACCACCGCGCGATGGCCCGCCGTCAGGCGAATCACCTTGCCCAAAAACCGTTCATAGACCTGCCCCAAAATATCGGCGGGGATCACGGAGAACTCGTAGGGGCTTTCGGGGTAGTAGAGCGCGCGGAGCAACGGCTTGAGCGTCTTATCGTCGAGCGTGAGGCCCAGCGTCCACTCGTCAGGCGTATCAGTGCGGGCTTTTTCGGCGCGGAAGTGAAACAGGCCGGAGTTGTAGCGGTCATCGGCGCGGCGGAAGAGCTCGCCCAAGCGGGCGTAAGTGTCGCCGCCGTTGAGGAGCGCCAGGAGCTGCCCATAAGGCTCCAGCCCGCGATCCTCCGCAATCCGCAGGAAGATGAGCCGATCCAGCGTGAGCTGCACGGCGGCATTGAGCGCACGCGGGGTCAAGGTGGGGTTGCGCAGGGCCAGCGCGCGCGCCAGCGTCTCACGCCATTCCTCCATCGCCTGCAAAAAGACCGTATCCACCTCCGCCGTGCCACGCTTGCTGCGGCTATCCTCAGCGTAGCGGTCGAACGCGCCCTTGAGGATGGCATCGCGCGAGAACAGCCCCGCCAGCTCATCCCAGCGCGTCAGATAATCGTCGCAGGTGAGCCAAAGCACACGCGCCGTCGCCGCCGCATCGCTCACCGCCGGTTTGATGCGGCAATCGTAGACGGCGAACTCCTCGAAGTTGGTCAGGATGCTCAACGCCAGCTTGGCCGACCAGGCATAACGGCGCAGCTGATAAGCCGGCGCGGGGTCGTCGCGCAAACCAACCGCCGGCTTTTTCGCTTCGACAAAGAACTTGCGCGCCCCGCCGATGCGGAAGGTGTAATCGGGCGCTTTGGTCTGCCCGCCCACGCGGATGGATTCCTCCTGCACCACGTCGCGGTATTGCAGCGCGTAGGCCTGGCGGTTCTGCATATCCCAGCCGAGCGCGGCAAAGAGCGGCTCCAACAGCTCGCGCCGCGCCTGCTCCTCGTTATACTCCGCCGAGCGCAACGCCGCGCGATGTAGTTTGTAATAGGCGATCAGTTCAATGATTTCCGGGGGTGTGGGCATGGGCGATTCCTTTTAGTTGCTGGTTGCTGGTTGCTTGCTGCTTGCTGCTTGCTGCTTGTTGCTTGCTGCTTGCTGCTTGCTGCTTGCTGCTTGCTGCTTGCTGCTTGCTGCTTGCTGCTTGCTGCTTGCTGCTTGCTGCTTGCTGCTTGCTGCTTGCTGCTTGCTGCTTGCTGCTTGCTGCTTGCTGCTTGCCACATTGTAGCATGGCTTGGGGGCGGCGCAATCAGCGTGTTTTTTCATGCACAGAGGCTTGCGGTATCATGGTATAATGAGTTTGATTCATTCCAACTCAGGATACTGCTATGCAACCAAACACAGATTACGACATCATCATCGTTGGCTCAGGCCCGGCGGGGATTGCTACCTGGCTGCATCTGCTGGAACGCGACCCGGCGCTGGCGCAGCGCGCGCTAATGCTGGAGAAGGCCCGCCATCCACGGCCCAAGTTGTGCGCGGGCGGCCTGCTGCCGGATGGCGTACGGCGGCTGGAGCTGCTAGGGCTGGATGTCAACGAGATCCCCCACGTCAAAGCGCCGTGGAGCAATTTCACGTTCGAGGGGCGCGGGCTGCGGATGAACGCCAAAGGGCTGGATTACGCCTTCTATGTGATCCGCCGCCACGAGTTCGATGCCTGGCTGGTGGGGAAGGCCCGCGCGCGGGGCTTGCAGCTGGAAGAGGAGACGCCGGTACGCGCCGTGCGTCCCGATAGCGCGGGCGTGATCGTAGAGACGGAGCGCGGCACCTATCGCGCGCGGGCGGTGGTAGGGGCAGATGGCGCGAACAGCCTGGTGCGGCGGGTCGTGCAGCCAGCATCACGGCATAACGTGGCCCGGCTGCTGGAGGTGGTAGTCCATCCGCGCCCCGAGGCCGCACTCGCCGCGCCCTTCCCCCATCAGCCGGAAGAAGCGTACTTCGAGTTCGATTACCTGCCGGACGGCATCCAGGGCTATGTGTGGGACTTCCCCACGCAGGAGGGTGGCGTTCCCATGCGCTGTATGGGCGTGTACGATAGCCGCGTGCATCCCAAAGGCGCGAAGGGCGATCTGCCGCGCGTGCTGGCCGAGTATATGGGCCGTTACGGCTACGCGCCGGAAGATTACACGCTGCATGCCCACCCCATCCGCTGGTTCGATGCAGGCGCTACGTTCGCCGTGCCGGGGATCCTGCTGGTGGGCGATGCCGCCGGAGTGGATGCTGCGTTCGGTGAGGGGTTGAGTCCGGCGCTGGGCTATGGCGAGATCGCCGCCGGTGCGCTGGCGGACGCCTTCGCCAGCGGGGATTTCGGCTTTGGCGATTATCGCCAGCGGGTGTTGCGGCACGCGCTGGGCAAGGCGCTGCGTACCCGCACCTTCAGCGCGCGGATGATCTTTGGCCTGCGGCAGCCCTTCATACAACGACTGCTCTGGCAGCACTTGAACCGACTGCTCAACTGGTACATCGAAAATTTCATGATCAACTGGACCGAGCGGTAGAGGTAGAATCTATCCGAAAGTTACCCAGGTCTCGACAGGCTCGACCCCCGGCGAAATTTTCGGATAGGTGCCTAACCCCAAATATGGGGGTAAAGCCGGTGTACGTGCGAATTTTTCCCTAATGCCAAAAACTCTTTGTGCCTCTGTGGTGAATCACTTTTTAGCAAAATCGAGCAACACTTCCAAAAATCTGTCATTATCAGGAGCACTCAATAATGAAAAAAGTAAACGGTCAATATATCGTGTATGGGAACGCCCTCAGCACCCGGCATTCCAGCCAGACCGACGCCTGGCAGGAAAAGTTCGTCAAAATGTTCGATTACGACCCGAACGAGTCCTACACGCTCAGCATCCACGATAACCCCTACCTGGGCGATGTGTTCGGCCTCAAGGACATCCTGCGCAACGGCGATGGCGCGCCGGTGCAAAACGACGGCTCGCATGTGATCTGTAGCACCATCCGCATGGGCTTTGGACATTACCGCATCGCCATGGCGGGCGCTTCCTGCGCCAAAGCGATGGGCTTCACCCCGCTCTGGCTCGACCTGCTGGCGATCCCCGGCATCACCACCGAGGTCATCAACTGGTGCAACACCTGGTACAGCCGCTGGTCGCGCCTCTCGCAGCGCTACCCGCTCTTCAACCAGTTCGTGTGGGAGCCGGTCACAACCGGCGAGCCGACCTTGCCCATCTTGCAGGACTTCCTCAACGCCTGGATTGTGGGTTGGCCCTGGCGCTTCCTCAAAACCAATGTCAAAGACTACAAGATGAGCGAGCTCTTCCGCAACCTCTATGGCGCGCTGCCCTCCGAAATACCCACACTCACCTCGCACATGTGGAACTGCATGGGCGCGGTGGCCGGTGGCATGACCAATGTGGTGGATATGATGTTCGATAACTGGCCGATGGCCTTCCAGCTCACCGAAGGGGCCAAGCACGGCGTCCAATCGCCGTCCGGCTACTACGGCTTCCGCGTGATGCGCGGTTTCGATGAGACCAACAAGGTGATGCACCCCGTGCCGCCGGAGGCCCTGCACTACGTCGGGCATCATGTGGATCACGAACTGGTCGAGAACATCGAGGGTGACTGCGCCGCGCGCCTCCGCCGCATGAACGCGGGCGAGCCGCGCCGCTTCCTGGTGACGATGGGCGGCGCGGGCGCGCAGCGCGAGCTCTTCAAGGCCATCATCGAGCACTGCATCCCGCTGGTGAAGCAGGGCAAGGTGACGCTCTTCGTGAATCTGGGCGATCACAAGGACAACTGGACGTGGCTCGAAGGCGAGCTGGCGGACTACCAGGAGATGCTCACCACGCACTTCACTTGGGACGATACCCGCGCCTTCGCCGATGCCATTCGCGCGGGGAGCGCGCAGGGCGTCCACGTCTTCCTGCACGCCAACACCTTCCACGCGGTCTACGCCACCAACTACCTGATGCGTGTGATAGATGTGATGATCACCAAGCCCAGCGAACTGGCCTTCTACCCCGTGCCCAAAATCTTCAACGAGCGCGTGGGCGGTCACGAGATGTGGGGCGCGATTCGCGGCGCGGAACTGGGCGATGGCACGGTAGAAGTCCGCACCATCCCGCAGACGCTCCAGGCCATTGACCTGCTGGCGACCGAGACCGACCTGCTCCAGATGTACTGCGATTGCATCGTCAAGAACAAGCGCATCGGCATCTACGATGGCGGCTACAAGTGCGTGGAACTCGCCACCGGCAAGAAATTCGAGCGCAAAGCGGATGGGACGGTTATCGGGCTGGCGTAATAGCGTAGTCCGTAGTTGTGGCTGATGGTACAGGGGGACAGGCAGACTGTTCCCCTGTTTTTTGTTTGACAATCAGCGGCTATTCACATATAACTTGACATACAAGGGACGTGCCCACATCCGCCCTTAGCACAGAATCGTGATTTATCAATAGGTGAGTTTTCTTAGACGTTTCCACAAATCCATGCCGCCAACGATAAATGAAAACAACGTCCTGAGAGCGACCTTCAATTCGCGGTACGCCTGCTCGCTAACGGGTTTTGCAATTCGCCATTTGCTATTTTAAGGGGAGTCCCCCATGAACATCACACTCGAATTTTCCAGAGCACCCTTTGAAATGCGTCTGCTGCGCGGCGAGGAAGTCGTGCTGCGCGTGCAGGCCCCTTATGCTGTGGATGAGATTCGCCCGCAGGCTGACGCCACGCAATCCGTTACGTTTGTGGATACGGCGGCGACGCTGAGTATCATCACCTATACTGACCGCGTCGCACTGCGGTGGCAGGGCGCAGGTATCGTCAACACCGCGCCGCTGGATGCGCCCTGGTATGGGCAAGGGGAGCTCATCCACCAGCACTGGCCGCTCAACAAGGTGATGCTGGCCGAAGCGCCGCTGCTCACGGTGGATAACGGCCCGACCGGGCTGCTCTGCATCCAGACGCCCGCCTGGCTCATCGCTACGGGCGTCGCGTTGCTGGCGCGCTCGGAGGTGGCGGTGGGCCTCAATCAGCCGCCCGCCGATGCGCCGCGCTTCGCGTGGGACCTCGGCGGCGGGCAAGGCCCGGCAGACCAGCGCCCCATGCTCGATCCGGGCGGGCAGGGCGACGGGCTGTTCACCTTGCGCGGCGACGATCTGGCTTACGACCTGCTCCTCGGCGCTGACCTTCCCGGCGCGCAGGCCGCGCTCATCGCCGAACTGGGGCATCCCACCGCCACCCCGCCCCGTGAGCTGTTCGAACGCCCCATCTGGACGACCTGGGCACGCTACAAGGATCTGGTCAACCAGGACGTGGTGCTGGGCTTTGCCCGCGAGATTGTGGAGCAGGGTTTCCCCTACAGCGTGCTGGAGATTGACGACCGCTGGCAGGTCTATTACGGCGATCTGGACTTCGACCCGGCGCGATTCCCCGATCCGCGCGGCATGATCGAGACGTTGCACGGCATGGGCTTCCAGGTGACGGCCTGGGTCATCCCGTTCCTCGATCCGCGCTCGCAGGCGGCGACGGAGGGCGAGGCGCACGGTTATCTGGTGCGCCGGCCGGATGGCTCGCCGTATCCGGTGAAGTGGTGGCAGGGCGTGGGCTATCTGCTCGATGCGAGCCATCCGGCGGCGTTGGAGTGGTTCGGGGCGCGGCTACGCGCGCTGCAAACCGCCACCGGCCTGGATGGCTTCAAGTTCGATGCAGGCGAGGCGCTCTTCTTACCGGAGGATGGCGTCACCCACGCGCCGCTGGCCTCGCGCAATGCGTACACCCAGCGCTATGTGGAGTGGGTGGGGCATAACTTCAGCCTCACGGAGGTTCGCTCCGGCTGGCTCAATCAACGCGCGCCGATTTTCTTCCGACTGTGGGACGAGACGAGCCACTGGACTTACGCTAACGGCCTGCGCTCGATCATCCCTTCGGCGCTGGCGCTCTCAGTAACAGGCTACCCCTTCATCTTGCCGGACATGGTGGGCGGCAACGCCTACTTCAGCGCGCAGGAGGATGGCCCGCTACATTGGGTGTGGGAGCGCTTCATCCACCCGCAGCTGGCATCCGGCGCGGATGATGCGTGGGGGTCGGTCTTCGCGGCGACGGCGAAACTGCCGCGCTTCATCCGTTGCTCGCCGCAGTTCGGCTATCCCACCGCGGAGCTGCTGATCCGGTGGACGCAGGCTAACGCGCTGCTGCCCGCGATGCAGTTCAGCCTGGCCCCGTGGGAGTTCGGCGAGGAGTGTACCGCGATCTGCCGCCGCTACGCACTGCTACATCAAGATCTCGCGCCCCGCATCCTGCGCTGGGCTGAGGAGGCCGCGCGCACGGGCGCGTCCATCATCCGCCCCGTGTGGCAGCGCGCGCCCCACGACCCGCGCGCGTGGGCCTGCGACGATCAATTCCTGGTGGGGGACGAATTCCTCGTCGCGCCGGTGCTGTACGAGGCACAACCCGCCCGCGACATCTACTTCCCGGCAGGGACGTGGCGCGATTACTGGAACGGTCAAACCTTCACCGGCCCGGCGGTGGCGGAATGCTACCCTGCACCGTTGGACGTGTTGCCGTTGTTCGAGCGGATTGGGTGAAGTCTATAGACGGTCAATGTCATTAAAGGACTGTAAAAGTATAACTTCCAGTTTATGTCCGTGTTTTAATGGTGGAATTCAGGAACTTATAAATTTACAAACCCTTAGATTGCGGAGAACCTAATGGCAGAGAAAATTCAAGGTATTGGTATGGTTTTAATTTGGAGTCTACTTTTGTTTGTAGGTGGGTCTTGTGGTCAAATATCGTGTCATCTCTCTCAATCAGAGGATGTCTCAGTGTATGTCAAGGGAATTTGGCGATATTGGATAGGGATAAATGGTAATGAAAAAATTTATTTACGCCCAGCTTTTGTCCAGGGATTGGGTATACTATATTTCATTTGTGGTGTATGTGGCGTGTTGCTCTGGGGAATATCAGTAGTAAAACCGCTTACTATTTGGGTAACTCTTGGCGGGATGGGTGTGGGTGGCATTGCGCAGTACCGCAAAACTAACCCTGTATTATGCTCAAAACACGCATATTGAGGGCTTTGACCGAGCGACTTTGGCGCGATTGCCGGCCAAGGCAATGCCGGAGGGCCACCGGGAGAGGCTTCGGCAGGCTCAGCC
>Ga0334882_1000400_pt1 | contig 68822 bp, 59 predicted proteins | sample GraSluR1_MG_5_FD_207226 | JGI IMG/M metagenome (GOLD analysis project Ga0334882, IMG submission 207226) | Sludge microbial communities from methane-producing bioreactor in Wageningen University, Netherlands - Granular Sludge_15_04-R1 | ecosystem: Engineered > Bioreactor > Anaerobic >... | reverse complement strand
TTGATAAATTAAAGTGCGATTTTAGGTTAATTTATCTTCTAAATAGGATATTTTAAAGTGCAAATTTATTGTTTTCTTGGAGAAAACAAATTGTAAAAAGTAGGATAAAACAAATTGTTAATCAACACATAAACACCTTCCTTGATTTTTATGCTCAAAAGGTTATTTCTAAAATTTATTTTTTCTAATTATCATTTTAAGTTTTTATATTTATTATATCAGCTTAGCCTGCATATTTATCATATTATCTTCATAATGACAAGAAGAAACCTCCAGTTTCTGTTATGACCTCAAATATACAAGCTTTCAAAAATCTTTTAATATTTTTCCCAAGTCACTGTTACCCTTGTGAAGAAGGAACGACTGAGCTTGCTAATTCAATATTTTTAAGTGCTTTGTTTATAATAGTTTTTGCTACTGTTTCTGCTGCGGTCGGTATTGTCTCTGAAATTCGAGCAATAACTTTGCTATCAGTAATTTCAAACAGACTCTTTTCCTCAATTTTAGTAGTCGCAGGTAGTCGTTCTATTGGTATGGTTATTCCGCCTCCTTGCACACGTTCTACCCCAAATACTTCAGAAGTAGTTGAAGCAGATTTTTCAGCACTTAGATCATTGCCGTTGAAAATAGCTTTTCTTCTTGAATGAATTACTAAGACAACAATTATTATTAATGTTATTACCAGAAAAATATCCATGATTTCATCCTCCCAACTGGGTACCTAATTGACAACGTATCGTGTAGTTATCTCCAGTAATGCTAAATTTCGAATTACAAAAACGGTCTTCGCCATCGGCATAATAAAACAAATCTGCGAGTCGATAGATTTTTCGTTCGTCATCACTCATTACCGCTGTCACCAATATACTATGGTGCCTGACCCCATAGGAGATGACTGGAAGTCATCTCCTTGCTATAGCTCTGTGACTTTGGGCCATCTTGGCTTGAAGTGATAGAGCTTAGAAAGGACTCTGCCCAACAAGTTTTTGTCCTGCCGTTTAGAGGGATTAGCTGTTTTTTTCGTACAAACCATAAATTTCCATCAAATAACTTTTTATTTGCTTGCGATACTCAATCGGCTCAAGTACCTCACATCCATGACCCAAACTCAATATGAAGCTGTATCCTTGGTGATCGTGGGATATAGGAATACGGGCAATCCATGTCCATTCACTTTCCTGTTCCATACATTCTTCACCAAATAAATCAAGCAATATTTCTCTTGCACTTTCAGATACACGCAGCATTGCGGTATTTGGTTTCCCCGGAAAACTTAATTGATATGGTTTGTGAAGGTCAAATTCTCTTGGAGAGTAAGTATCATTCAGAATAATAGTATCAAACATTCGTGACAACTTAAATAATCTGAAATCGTTTCGGCTAAGACAATAACCTTTAACATACCAACTGGTATTTTTCAACAGGAGGCAATATGGTTCTATTTTCCGGGCAGTATGATTTTGCTTTCGGTCACTGTATTTGAATGAAAGTATGCGATTATTTTCAATGGCTGATTGGATCTTTTCTATTAACAAAACATAAGGACGGACGCCGCTCCAAGGAGTAACATCTATTGTAATGCGATTTGCCTTTGCCTCAATTTCGCTTCGCTGATCATCTGACATCATGCTGGTGATTTTTGACAAGGCACTTGTAATCTCGTTGCTGTCAATAGGTGACTGAATGCTTCCAAGCCCCATAAGAAGTATCGTAATATCTATTGTGGTAAAGAGCCGTTTCTCCAATTTATAGCCGTCCATAATCCCCACCCCGCCATTTACCCCAGGATAAGCCACGATAGGTATTCCTGCTTGATTTAAGGTATCCATGTCACGATATATTGTCCGTGTAGATACTTCAAAAGTTTTTGCTAACTCAGTTGCACTTATAATTCGCCTTTCAAGTAACATCATGACTATTGAAATAAGCCGCTCTATTTTCAAATTTCTCACCTCGCAGATTTATTTTATTATAGCATAGAACCCTGACAATATGATGTCAAGGTTCATCGGCTATAATAAAAATATAAAGACAAGGAGGAAAATACTATGAACACAAATTTGGAAAATGTAAAGAAAGACAAGGAGATTTTGCTTTCAATCGTTGAAGAAATCTCAAAATCTATGACAGGCGCACAAAGCACAAAACATTGGGCTGATAACGTGCTTTGGTTTGATATTCCTGCCTTTGCTTCAAAAGGAGTAAAGATAGCACACAGAGAATTTGACGCAGCATTCGCTCAATTACAGTCAATTGAAGTCGAAATCTTAGAAACAGATACTTTTCTCAATGGTGAAATGGGCGTGCTTTGCTCTGTTCAAAGATGGAAAACAGTGGGTAAAGATGGTACTGTTAATGCTCCGTTGCTTGTTCGCCAAACCGATTGTTTTGAGAAGCAAAATGGGAAATGGAAAGTTATCCACGAACATTCATCTATACCAAGTTCACCTGATTGGGATGGCAAGATTGTAAAAAAGGATTGAAGCAAATAGTTTTTCGAATCGATGACTCTATAAGCAAAATAGGATAAAATGTAAATACTAAATACTTTAACCTCCATGGGCACCCTTGTCTTAAGCCATGTACTTGGCACTATCAACCCGTGCTTAGGACTTTCACCTATTAGATTGCACCCATGCTGGGCGCACCTATAAAAGGCATATTCTCCCTATTGAGAATATGCCTTTACAGTTTTAAAACTATAATTATTATAATTGCAGTTCCATAACATTTACATCAGTGAATCCAGCATTTTTATATATTCTTATTGCTTCTTCACTAAATGCTATTAACTTTATATTACTAACACCTTTTTCCTTAAGCCACTGTACACTATCTTCAAGAAGTTTAGAAGCTATCCTCTTTTTCTATATAATTTATCAACTAAAAAACAGAGCCAAAGCCCTGTATAAGTTTCTTTCAAATTTGATATTTTTTTATTGTCATCTTTTATAGATTTATTACTTATAACCACTTTTATTCATATACTTTTGTGTGTAAATACAATTAGATAAACATTTTAGACAAGCCTCACAGTGATATACATCAACTATTAAATCTCTACTTATACCTATTTCCGATGTAGAACCATAAATAGCTTCTGTAGGACAGGCCTCTTTACAAACAATACATTTTCCACACTTAGGCATTATTATCTTTCTATTTTCAGTAGGTACTGGTGCATTTGTCAGTACACTACACATGCATAATGCACTTCCATATTCCTCAGTAACTAACAGATTGCTTTTCCCAATCCAACCTAATACAGCCAATATGGCAATTTTTTTATGAGGAAGTAGAGTAGTTTTCGTAGTTTCTTCATAAAATCCATATAAGCTAAGATTTTTTTCAGATTGTGCAAAGGCTTTATATCCTCTTGAAATTATAAAATCAGCTGTCCATTCTGCAAGTTTATCAGCTCTGTGTTCTTTTTCCGAAAACTCTGGATGGTCTAATATATTTTCCTTCGATAGATGAAAAATATAACTGGTGCTTAAAACAATACCTATCAAAATAGCAACGTTATACCCCCTATTTTCTTTTGCCGAAAGCATTGATATATCAACTGTCTTGATAAAATTAACACCCTGAGCATTTAACTTGGTAATCAACTCGTTCACCATATATTATCCCCCATATCTTTCAACTATAAGACAACCTATAGTTCTCCTCTTCTTACCGTTTGCTACTATTTATTAGAAATTTTCGTTATTGATTTGATTACAAACATAATCCTTATGCAATTTTCCCACATTTTATATTATAAAAAGGATAAAGTTCTAAGAACATATCTATTTTGTTGTAATATAATTTTCAACTTAATACTCCAACAACCTTATTCAACCTAAATAAAGCATTTGGATCAACTTTTAAAGTTGTATCCTCTTCTCCTAAACCACCATAAACAAAAGAAAATTCAAGAAGTCTTTTATCTAATATATATGGAAGTGGTATTCCAAACATGGGTACATTTCCAACCGAAAAACCTGTTAAAAGCCTAACCTCATCTTTAGTTGCCATTCTAACATTTTTACATTTTAACATTTGTTTTACTTCATTAAAATTTACATGTCCTCTTTCACCTGAAACAACTAATACATGAAAACCTGCATCAGTGTATATTATCAACGTTGGTGCTATTTGAGCAATATCAATTTTAAAATAATCAGCACCTTGTTTTACTGTTTGAATAGGTATATCATTATGAATTAATTCAAATGAAAAATTGTTTTTCTCTAAAATATCTTTTATGTTTTCCATAGATTTTCCATCCTTTACTGTATATTTATTTGTTTTTTGTTTTACTATGTGTTTCTAATTCAAGGGTAATAAAAGAATTTATCATATTACAATAAACTACCTCTATTATATTTGGATTTAAATTATTCTTTTCTGCCAGTTTACAAACTTTTTCAATAACCATTTCTACTCGTTTTGGTGCCTTTACATCTTCAGTATCCTTCTTGAAGCTGGCTGCTTGCTTAACATAGTAACTTCTTTCAGCAATCAATTTAACTATTTGATTATCAACTCTATCTATATTTTCTCTCACTTCATTTAAATTTTTACAATTATTCATCTTTTATATTTAGTGAAAAAGTGTACTGTACTATAAGTTAATCTAATTACAGACTCTTCACTAAAACTAATCTCCTTTCTTTTTATAATATTTTGATGTATAAATACAAAAAAGTCACTTCATCCTAAAATGGGACGAAGTGACCGTGGTGCCACCCATATTAATTTATATTTTTATACAAGTAACATATAATCGTTAAAACTTCCCAGAATTCATTACAATTATTAGCAAGCAGAAACTTCCAGTTTCTGCTATGGGGTCAGTCCCTCTGGTGAGGGCTTGCCCGAACTTGCTATCATCAACAAAAGGATTTATATAATTTGCCACTGTAGAAAATATAATTGTATCCTTTTCTCTTCCTTGAAATTTATGTACAGTATCTATTTCTATTTTTGTTTTTTCAAAGTATTTATTAGCTTCTATAACCTGCTTTCTATAGGGACATATAATTCCTACTTTACTGCTGTCCACATACTTATCTTTATCAGCATTAATAATTTCATCTCTAATAACCTCTATCTGCCTTAAATTATACCAGCCTTTTTCATTACCATATCTATCTTTACGTGCATGATTTCCTGGGGCTGTTTTATAAATTTTTAAAGGTACATCATTTTCATTTTCTTCAGTCATAATTACGAGTTGATTATCATAAAATTTTTCATTGCAGAATCCTATTATTTGAGGGTGACATCTATAATGCTCACTTAATAAAGTCCTTGGCAATTCATCTTTATGTAATTTCATTAAAGAAGCTATAATGCTATATTTACTGTAATTATAAGCTTCTCCAATATTACTTTCATGAAAAATATCGTCACTTATTTTCTTTATATTTGATGAGACAATTTGCGGTAATTGTTTTACATCCCCCACAATAACTACATTCTTGCAGCAAGCAAGAGCTAATGATGCTGTAACTAAATCTACCTGTGAAGCTTCATCAATAATTAAATAATCAAACAGATAATTTTCTGATATGCAGGTCATTATTGAATTAGTTGTACTTAATATAACAGGATAATCCTTTATAAATTCTTTAAAATTATACTTAAAGCTTTTTACGGTATACTTACTTCTACTTCCCTTAGAATATCTCTTCTGAATGGATATTTTAAATATTTTTGAAGATATATCTATAAATTGTTCCATTAGTTTTTCATAGCTTCCATCTTTTAAAGCACTTTCTAAAGAAGCTATTTTCTGTTCTGTTTTTTCAATTATTCTATTATAATAATCCCTTTTAAGTGAAGCAATTACAATATTTTGATTTTCACTTATATACTTGAATTTATAAATTCCATAGTCTACAAACAAAACAATTCTACTCAATAATTTTATGTAATTATTCCTCAACATAAGCCTTTCAAGGTATGGCATAAAATTTAATATCAAATCACTTGACCATTTTCTAAAGAGAGAATATTTAGAGGTACTAATATATTCCTCGTTAAAATAAGCTTCAAAATATTTCTGCTCTACTTTAAATTTGGAAAGTTGTTCTTTTAGTTTTACCATTTCATTTTGCTTCTTAAGCAGATCATTTAAATCCTTATCTATACCTTGAAGTTTATCATATAAACTCTTTTCCTCTAAAGCTTCCACATTCCATTCTTTTAAATCAGAAATATCTGTCTGTTTATTCTCAAAAAAATCAACCTTATTATCATATTTACCCAGTAATGCAGTTATAAATCCATATACATTTTTTTCAAGCTTCTCTTGAACATTAGCCGTTGCAGAATTATTGCCAGATACAACAGCAACAGTTTTTCCATTGCACACTGCATTTCCAATAATATTTAATATAGTCTGTGTTTTGCCCGTTCCATGAGGCCCTTCAATAACACTAATAGAATTCTCAAGGGCTGTATTTACTGCTTTCTTTTGACTTAAATTAAATCCAAAAGGAAATATTGTAGTATTGTTATATGTATGTTTTTTAATACTTTTTCCTGATAAGTAAGTTGACAGCACACTATTTTCACTAATCTTAGTTATCTTTTTGTATAAATCAAATAATGCGCTTCTTCCATCTTCAGTAACAATTATATATGGTGATAATTTCTTAAAATATTCAAAAACTGCTTTAGCCTGCTTGGAATTAAGACATGAATTTTCATAAGCAACTTTTGACTTATGATAGACCTCCGTTTTGCCTTTAACTTCAATTATTTTTATATATTCTCCAAAATCAAGCACTAGGGATGCCTCTCTTACAGGAAATCCAGATACATATACAATAATCTGATTCAAATTAACTTTTTTAGGCGATTCAAGTATAAGTATATTTGAAGAATTATAGCTGTAAACTCTGCTGGGACTTTTTATATAAGTTACTTCAATTTTATCTTGTAAATATTTTAAATAATTTATCTTACCAGTTTTATCTTCAAATTTTTTTGTCTTGCTGTTTTTTACTAAAACTAATTTTGTATATGTCCATTTAGGTCTCCTTGAAAATTTTATAATTTATCTGTAAGTTTTCTAATATAATACTAGATACATGTAAAATATTAAATTTCTTGTTGTAATTAGCAAGCATAAGCTTCCAGTTTCTGCTATGACCTCAAATATACAAGCTTTCGAAAATCTTTTACTATTTTTTCCAAGTAACTGTTACCTTTGCGAAGAAGGAACGACTGAGCTTGCTAATAAATATCATCCTTATTAACTCTAGAGCTTGGTCCTATTATTATTTCAGATATAATTTCTTTTAGAATTAATTTTTCAAATGAAAGATCAGAATAACCAATAATTTGACCATTTCTTGCATGGAAATTTATTGGTTTTAAGACATAGTTATTAAATCCTCTTGTTTTACTAAGTTCTTTTTGAACAGCTACAAAATCATCCTCACTAATTGACGGTACATAAAAAATTCTTACTTCATCTTCCTCTTTAAACGCTGGATTTTTCATATAACAACTTAAAATTTCTAGCTCATCACAAATCACTTCACAAAAATCATCAAATTCTTCAATAAAATACTTGTTAAAATCATCACTTACTTTTACAAGATCATCAGAAAATAATTCTTTCATATATGTTACAGCATTATTAACGGCAATTCGAATTTCTTCAATTTGTTCATCTTTATTATATAATACATCTTCTATATAAATATCATTCTTGTTACTGTTAGCTTTTCTCAATAAATTAGAGTCAAAGCCAATGGCCACTCCCTTACCATCATCTCCATATGCTCTCCACTGACTTAGTAAATCACCCTTTCGTGAAAAGCAAGTAATATAACTTGATTTCATGACTTCATATTTCAACATACTTAATAAATATTCAATATGACTATTAATACCGTCTGCATACCAGTACTTTTCTCGAATATCAATTATTATCTCCTCATCTTCAAGTGATCTATCCATTGCTTCTTCAATGATATTGATTATCTACTTTCTTTCCATATAATCATTTGACTTACTTAAATCTGATAATCTAATGCATTTATTAGATATTATCGAAATAAATGTTTCTATACTACAATAGTGGTATAATTTTCTGGCCAATTCTACATCATCTCCTCCTATAAGCGCTAAATTTATACATATATTTCATAGTAATACTTATATATCCTTATTATACTACAAATTCAAAAATTACATATTAATCAATTGAAAATGTATATTAGCAATTACCTATAATTTCTAAAATAATTTTAATAATTAAAGATAAAATAATTTAAAGTGCCAGCTCAAGCTTGTTTTGTTCCATTCATTTCGGAACTAAAAGGAGCTTGTTCTTGTACGCATACATAGAACTCTATCAAAACCTATATTTAACATAATGCGAAAGCTAGGCTCGTTAAATTATGTGTGGGTGGTGGCGGTCACAATTTATCGAGCCCATTTTAGAAAATCAAATTGTTAATAATTTGTTAATGCCCCCGAGGGTGCTAATGAGCGCAGCGAATTTGCTTTTTACTTTTATAAATCAACTTATAATCTTGCCCTAATGATAGTATATGCCCTTGGTAAAGCATTTTTAAGGACCTTATCAGATACCGCTATGCATCCATTTGGTATTTCAGGATTATCAGAATTCCACATTGCTGGATACACATAAATTTCTCTCTTCGTGCCATTTTTGATAGCGAAAATCTTATTGTCTTGAAAAATGATATTGAATTCTGAATCAATTAATGCAGTTTCCTTCAATCCCATAAGTAAAGTCTTCTGTTTTTCGTAATTAATCGGATCTGCTAATCTATTGTACTTACACCAATCCAATAGTTCTTTTGCAGCGAACCTATCCAATAAATCTTGAACTCTTTGATTCCAAAAATGCTTCAGACAATCATGACACGCCGTTTCACAATTACTCTTACACTTCAAAACCTCATAAGTCATATCAATTAATTCCATTGTTCTTCCGGCCAAAAGTGAACTGTAGCCAGCACCACTGGATAGACTATCAAATAAAAAAATATCGGCACAGAGTTTTTCCATAGAATATCTTAATCTGAAACCGCCCTTCAAATCATTAAACTCAACATCCAACAGTTGTCCTGCTGCCAAAACCATTGCTTCAGATAATGTCTGTGCCGCACTTCTCATCCACATTCCATCAATACTTGTATTCACCTTTCTATGATCTATAGTAATTTCTAAAAGCACCATATCAGTAAGAAATTGATGCCCCAAAAAAGTACTGAGTATTTTATCTGATGGATGCGAACAAGTTTCTCTAACATAAGGATGTCTATATGGTTGTCCTATATGTTTTAAAGCATTCTTATCATTTCCAGGTACAGACGCACCACAGGCTTCACAAATTGTAAATCCTTCACCATCAGGACCTTGGTTAAGGATTGTCAATGGCTGATCTATTAATCTACCATACCTTAATGATGGATACTTACTTGATTTTATCATATCATGATCACTAATAGGTGCTGCATAGCTAGGTAATTCTGCATAGGACATTTCTGCCTCAGCTTCTGCCTCTCTTATACTTCGACCATTGACCGGCGCAAACCCCCAAGGCTTCAATAAATGTTGATGCTTAATACTTTCATTTCCACAAAACGGACAAATCTTTCCTTCTGGCTCTTGGAATCCCACCCAATTACATGATTGATTGTTGCAGTAAAATAATGGCTTATAATAGTCTTTGCTTTCAAAATATCGTCTTGCTGGTTGATATTTTCCTTCATCATTAAATTTGGAATGGAAATTATAAATCCCACCTGATTTATAGGTTTTTTTATTTACAACTATCAATCTTCCTGGGGCATACTCACTTATAGCCATATCTAACGATCTATCTGGCTCCTGTTCAACCTTGCTTCCATAACTATTTTCTATGCTGAAACCAACAACGTTTCTAGGAAATGAATATGTTGGAAATATACCCTCTTCCAATAAAACATCAAGCAAGTTTTTCTCGTTTCCTTCAGAATCAATATAGCTATCTTCAAAGCCCTGTACTTTTTCTAGTAATTTAGCTAAGGCAGTTTTAAATTCCATTAACAAAGTATTTATCTCATTCCTTTTTCTTTCAGGAACTAATCTGACTATTTCATCTTTTTTCAAATAATTCATATCAAGAAAATTTAAAAATTCCTTGTAATAATTATGAATAAAGCTGATAGCACCAATTTCATTTGCTCCTGAATTCATTCTAGATAAGAACTCCGATACATATATGACATTTAAATGTCTGTATATTAACTTTGAATTATCTATATCTATGCCTGGTGTCCTTGGTTCACCAGTAATAATTTTATCTGGATTATTAAAATAATAACTGTCATGCGGACCATTGTCTGTATATGTTACTATTGTAGATATAGCAGAACTTCTTCGACCTGCACGTCCAGCTCGCTGCTGATAATTTTCTCGCATTGGTGGTATATTACGCAATCCAACTGCTGTTAATGAACCAATATCAATACCCACTTCCATTGTCGTTGTGCAACTTAAGATATCTACCGGACCTTGGTCATCAATATACACATTTTGAAATCTCATTTCATATTCTTCTGTGGTTGACCACATATCCAGTCGCTGGTCTTTATGTGATAATTGAGCAGTATGCTCCTCGGTGTTAATACGTGTCATTAAAGCGTTCTTTTTACCCATAATTGCATCTAGTACAGGCTTTCTCCAAAAATCAACCCCTTGAAATTCTTTTTCTGTCATTTCCTTTGGTTCACCTTTACAGCACAAAGCACACTTATGCCATAATTTAAATGGGAATATTCTTCCACAACTTGGACATTTATACCATTTATTATGTACACCATACTTAAGTGTAACTACTTCTGGATTCAAATAGTTGAATTCATTGTCATCTTCACCCTTTTGAGTGAAACGCACAAACTTTTCAAAAATATCTTTAATTTGCTCCTCACTATACCCCTGTTCAGCTAATAACTTTTCATATCTCTTTGGAAATCCACCATCCTTATTCACTCCCAAACGCTGGATAGATGTAATATTTCTTCTAACTTTATGTTTAATTCTCGGATCAAAAGAATAACTGTCTGTCATTATCTCTGCTGCCCATGCTGAAAATAGTGAAATGAGCTTGTAATATTCTATTTCTATACCGTCATCTTCCAAATCATTTAACACGTCATCAATTAACTCCTCATCGCATGGTTCAATCCAGCAAAGGCCCAAATCAGTAAGAGAGCGAAAATTACTGCATAAATGTTTCAGTAAATATTTTGAATATAATTCAGGTATAGTACCAAAAGTATTCTTCCTTAATTTCGCATAATTAATATCATCCCCTTTTCTATGAGCCCTTTTTATAGCCTTTTCAATTTCTTTTAGATGATCGTGTAAATCTATCTCATTTTCTCCATAAAAGAATCGCAGTTTATTTTCATATGCCACTTTCAAAAAAGCCACATATAATAAATCCATCGTAGGTTCAGCTTTATGCTCTTTAGCCCAATCCTGCAATAAAAGTGCTGCAACAGTCAATGCCTTTTTTATAGCTTCCTCATCAGCAACTGTAGTTAATTCTTTCGCCAAAGTAGCAGCTCTTTGTCTGCTATCAGAGAATAATAGTACTTTTCGACCTGCATTAGGTGTTAATTCTAATTTTTCCGAATCATGAATTATCGGTGGCTGAATCATTAACTGTTCTGAAACTAGATGAAAAAATGGTTCATTCCCTTTAGTTGAAAAATCTGTGACATTTAAATGCATTTTTTGACATTTAGGACAAGTAGCAAATGTAAAAACATCCGGATGATCCTTGGGAGCTTTCAAGCTATATGCTACATGTACATAATGTGGCTTTCCAGCATGTGTATCATCATTTTCAATTCTTCCAGCCACACCATTAAACCACGCTGTTCTAATTGCACTATTACCTTTAGAAGGAGTATATTGTGTATTTTTAGGTATTATAAAATAGTGTACTTCCTTAAACGACCGGTCTGTGAAACTGCCTTTTTTATTCCACACAAATTTATTTTCAGGTTCTGTTTCATCTATGTACCCTTTATAAAATAATGCTCCACATGTTCTATCATTTACCAGTTCATATATTTTTCCGCCACACTTACACACATCTTCGTGCCTACCTAAATATATTTTTCCTATAGGTACATCTGATTCATCTCCTTTTTCAGTACAATCAGGATTTGCACATGCATATACACCTTGTAAACCTCTAAACATCATATGAAGTCTTGATGGAAATAAAACCTGTCCATCTTTACTCTTTGCCAATGGTGCAATGGAAAGTACTACGCTTGTTGCCTTTTGGGCTACTTCTATTGGATCATCTGGAAAAACCTTATTAGACAGTTCACTGAATTTAACAGCATTTCCTCTACAGCATTCCATCACTCTTAACAATGGAGCAAGCTTATTTAATTCTTTAAAAAGCCACTGCTCCACATCTGCATCAGAAGAAAAATCACATGATGAAGTATCCAATCCTGCAATATCTCCAAAATTCTTTATTGCTTGTAATTTCCTTTCTCCATAACTATGTAATGAATCAATTTCAAATTTTGCTAACACTTGAGCTTTAGCCTCTTTTGCCCCATCATATATTATTTTATCCCGTTCACCAGTGATTATTTTAAATCTGCTATTTTTGTAATTTTCCGCAGTTAAATCACATGCAAATTCTGTAACTTTTTCATTGCTGTTGCTCGGAATACTGGCACTAGTTAAAATAAACTGCATTTGCTCTCTTTTTATTCCAAGCTTATGCATGAATCGTCTTATCAGTAAAGCTACCTCACCACCTGTAGCTCCACGATACATATGTGCCTCATCAATAATAAAAAGCAACTTATTATAAGGTGACATTTCAAGCCATTGTCTTGTATCTTTCCATATTCCCTGCTCACTTTGACGCATTAACATATATTCTAGCATAGAATAGTTTGTGATTAAAATATCTGGCGTTTTTTTCTGCATTTCAAATCTTGATAACATTTCTGTATCACGACTACTAGTTACATGCTTTCCTTCACTTAACGCATCAATATAAGATTGTAGTTCATACTTTGCAGGATATTTACCCATATTAATAAGCTGCTCTTTTGTCACAGCATCTCTATTTATTAGATCTTTTCTTAATGTTTCCGCTAATTTCATATCCTGAGTTTTTTTCTGTTCTCCTGCATAAGGAGTTCTTCCTGTATACATACCAAATTGAGGAATTCTGGTATCCCCAGCAATGTTTATAAACATATTATAAAATTTATTAGCACCTATCATTCTCCTTAGCCTACCCAACTGGTCAGCAACCAGTGCATTCATTGGATAAAGCATCATTGCTCTAACACCTCTTTGTTTCCATGTCTCAGGAGATCTTTTTGCCTCTGATACTAACTTGCTAACCATTGGCCACATAAAACATTCTGTTTTACCTGAACCAGTTCCAGTTGCAACAAATAAATCATTTCCCTTATAAAAATTTTCTACAGCCTGTATCTGATGTACATATGGGTTTTTGTAAACACCCAATTTGTTTTCAGACATTCTTATTAAAATATTTTTTACCTGTTCTGGTATATCGGTACTATTTTTTATACCATTCTGTGCCACTTTATATGCTGGATTGGCTTCAATATATGGCTCTTGCCATAAAACACCCTTTCTTTCTAATTCATCATTACATAATTGTCTTAACTCATCATTCTTTCCAAAATACGCTGTTTTAATATAATCCATTAAACTATTCTTCAACGATTCGTGTGTATTTTGAATACTATACTCATCCATTAGATTACTCCTTTATTTCTATTTGTAATTCTTCTAGTATCATTTTGAAATGATTCCACAACTGAATAGGTATTACATAATTTATCTTGTCATTTATACATTTCTTAGGCCAACAATATGTTTCAAATATTCTTTCTTCTACTAATGGCAATCGGCAAAAAAGCTTTAATATTACTACTTCCTTCTTCAATTCTGCCTTTGCTTTCATGACATTACCAGATATTTTTCGTAATGCCAGTATAATTCTACGTTCCTCTTTGAACTCATTTAGCACCGTCGATAATTTATAAATATAGATTTGATTTTCTTCCATTTTAAATAGGTAATATTCATATAGGTCATTATAGAGCTTTACACGTCCTAAGACGATATTCTTTGCACCCACATTTGGGAATATATTGATCCAGGATTTATACGGTGCAGATTTACTCAATGACTGAAAAAACTCATATTTGAACAGATCATTAATTGTTTCCCATTTGGCTGCCCTTTTCACCCAATTAAAAATTTTACATGAATTTATTATTGCGGTTTCTTCTCTCTGAGCTGTTGAACTTTTTTTGATTCTTGTTACTCCAATATATAACTCATTACTATTTATTGAGCTTCCTAATCCTAAAATCCTTTCATAATTCTCTATAAATGGCTTCTTATACTCCCTAGGCGTGCCAATATTAGTTTTTAGATCTGTTTCTATTAATTCACCTGCATTTAGCATTCTCTCACGTAAAATTCTAACTGGATGCTCTTCTTTACGCTTTGATTCATTATATGAATTCCAAAACCATTCTCTACATTCTGGCATAGCTAAAATCATATTATTTAAAATCTCTGTTCCTCGAGAAAGAACGTAGCTTTTATTTTTTGTACGCATAGCACCATCTAGGTTACCTGTATCCAAAGTTATGACTTTGAGCCACTGCCCCATAGAAGAATATACCAGTCGACCTAAATATTCTCCTTGTGATTCACCATCATAGGGCTTTATTCTTGTATCCTTTGCAATCGTAAACATTAAATTTTCTTCCATTATATACCTTCTAACAATTCCTTAATTTTTCTATATCACTTTCATTAACCTTACAAACTTTAAGTTTTTCTTCATACTCTTCAGTATCTGAAGCATTATCTTTACCGCACAAGTATATTGAATATAATAATGGAATCCCAATTTTGTCACCTGCTATCATCTCATTATAAGAACTTAGCAAATAAGCATAGTCAACTCCGACCTTGTTTGTCATTAAACCCTGTCTTACAAATAACCTCATCTGTTTATAATATTTTAAAACTTCCTCATCTCTTTTTGATGAGTATATTTCAAATAAATCATTAGTTCCAATTCCCCACCCTCTTTCTCTTGGTATACATACATAACTTTCCGTTTCCAAGTATATCGCATAATTCCAAATATTTTTTGATAGCGTATATATCACATCTTTTGTTCCTGAACCAAAGAAAAGGTGCTTATTCTTACAGTTTTTACAAATTGCGATAAATGCAGATTCATTATATGTATTAAGGACTCCATCTATGTACACTGTTTTTGTTTCAGATTCATTAATATAATTAATAATCCTCAATAAATCTTCCTGGATTGAAGAAACAAATATATACTCCGCAGTAGAAGCATCAATTAGTGCAGACACATCATTTGCAATAATTTCTCCCAAACTGTCAGGTAAAATTATAGCTTTATTGTTTACTAGCGCAGACAACACTGTAGCTGATAACTCCATTTCTTCTTCAAAATGTCGCGAAATATTATCTGATAATTCTTCACAAAATTCTGTAATATCACTAATTTCATCTACTTTAGTTGCTTCATCCGCCGGAATCTGTTTAGCATGGCGAATAAATAACTTGGCATCAGTATCTTCAGGAATCACACTATTCTTAGCTTTACTTCCCACTGCTTCTGCAACTCCTATTAATTCCGTAGCATAAACAATATCATCCCGAAATCTATCTAAATTCCGTTTAATATCAGCTTCTATTTCATCTTTTTTATTTGCAAGACTTTGCAGCTTTTCTTCCGCTTCCTCAACTTTAGCCTGTACCGCATTCAGTTCTTTTTTACTTGTCTTTATTTTTGCGTTTATATTTTCAAGTTCAGCGGAATAATTTTTTGCTTCAATTACTATTTTATGTATTTCCTCTTCCTTTTGTTCTCTATCCTTATCACTTTCTTTTAACCACCGCTCTTTAGCTATTTCTATACATTGGTTATAAATGCTCTCATTATTCATCAGGCATCTTTCTATCATTACTTCCAATTCTGATGATTCAGAAAAAATCCGGATGATATCATCAGCGTATTGATTTATAGCATCTTTAGCAGTTTCATAATCAAATCCAGTTTGCGCAAAAAAATCATTAATTTCAGCTTCACTGTTTTTTACTTGCTTCACAATATCTATTAATTTTCTAATTTCATTTCTTGTTAACTGATATTTTTCCTTCTGATGTTTAAAGTACTTTGTAAAAAATGCATTTGTATAGCTTTCGGCATTTCTAATATAAAATTTATCAAATATATCTTTCAATTCCATTCTAATATAAAAATATCTTATATTTTTAATGTTGCTCGTATGAAGTGTATCTATAAGCAACTGTGTTGACACTACATCCTGCTTTCCTATTTTATACTTTTGAAAATAGTGTTTTGTATGCAATATATCTTTAACATCTTCTGAAATATAATAAAGATTTGCATCCTGAATAAAATCTCTTTTATTACATTTAAGCACTACATAATTATCCGAAATAGAACCTATAACCATTAAAAAGTTTTCATCAATGTCTTCATTGATAATTATTCCATTTTGTAATTCTTCTCGTATCTGATTATCCATCATTATGCTATTCTCATCAAACTCTTGCGGTTTTATCACCTCATAAATTTCTCCTGCATACTCTGCAAAAGGATATGACCATTGCTTAGTATGATCATTTTCTGTTGGAACCCATTTCCGAATTTCTGCTTTATACATAGTAAGCTCATCTGGATTGGCACCTATAATGGCCGGATCAAAAACCCCATAACATTCTATATCATCCTTTTCCGTATAATGAGCCTTTTCAAAGCAGTCTCTTTCTTGATTATAGTCTGCGACCCTATATGACCATGGCTGTCCAACTTTTCCTGGATATGATACACATAATGAATATCTATAATCTTCATCTAGCATTTTTATTTCCTCCTAACAAGCGAGCAACTGTAACTGGAATCGTATTTTTTTCTAAGTAATCATATAAATATTTCTTCGACGCACAATATGATATTAGCATCTTAATAATTACCTTCCGAACACTTACTGGCATCACTACTCTTACATCTCTATTATGAACTTTCAAAAAATTATATAATTTTGTGTCATCATAATCTATTTCAGTACCTCTATTCTTATCTCTTTGAATATCAGCTGAATAAATCAGCCGATTATGTGATAAAATATAAATCTTGTCCTGATTCTTCAATTTCTTTATTTCTAATATTCCATCAATACTTTTAGATTTACTTATATTTCCTTTATCGTCAACTCTTATAACTTCTACATCAGTCGGAGTATAGAATTTCAATTCTTTATCTGTTCGGATCTGGTGTAATGAATTTACATCACAGTATTCGCTATTTACTATTTCAAGGATTTCACTCTCCAACTCTTTCAATTCCATTTTTCTATACTTAAAGCAAGTTCCTGTAGAAATCATCTTTCTATCAACGTTTATTAGTGTAGCATTACTAGATACTCTAAATGAAATCATACTATTTTCTGCACTTGTCTTTTTTATCAAAATCTCACTCGGATAAATATTGCTGCCTTGATATACAAATACCTTCGGAGTTTCATTACCAGAAATAACATTACAAAACATGTTTTTCTCAATATCAAGTACATCATAACCATCACCTACTCTGACACATGGTGGCCACAATGGTATTACTTCTGGCTGCTTATCGAGTAAAAATATTTTCATATAGTTTCTTAGGTAGTCTGCTAATTGTCTAAATTGACGTTCATTCAATAAATTTGCATTAAAATTTCCTTTAAAGACATAATATTTCTCATCCTTTAAAATTAAATTTCCACATAATTTCATTTGTATTCCTGAAATATACTTTGGTAATCCAGTATCTTTTCGTACCCAATAGTATTCTGTATCACAAGTTATTGAATCTCCATGCCTAATCTTCTTCCCACCACGCTCATTTGATGTGAATAAAGCTCCCGCATTAGAAAACCCATCTGCATAATCCGACCATATTTCTTTTAAAGAATATTCAATACCACCTTTTGAAAATGAAATACTATACTGCTGCTCATATCTTGGAATAAAATCAATTGGTATAAATGTCGTCGCATCAGAATAAAATCTTTCTTCATTTACAAAATACTTGTACCTACTTGGACTATTTCTGCTATTTTCAGAAATTTCTATGTAGACACCTTCTGTACTAGCTCTGTGCAAAATATCAGAAGGAATAGCTCTAAATCCCATACTTAAATAAAAATTTCCGTTATTAATTCGAAAATACAATGGCAATCCAAGTCTTTCATATATCGTTAATGATGAATTTCCATCAACCCTCCTGTCACATTCAGGTGATGCATCAGTCTTATGATAATGACTAAAGAGATTTGAATATTTTCTCGACGTCAAAAATACGCTTTCTCCACATTCTGGGCAAGTAAATCTCCCCTGAAAGAAACTACTTCCACGTGCAAAATCACTTGCCTCAACTTCCTTTTGTTTTCCTAATGAATAATGATCTATCGCCGTTTTCATTTGAAACTCCTTCATTTAAAAAGATATAAATATATTACATAGCGCTTTCCTTGGTATTAAGTATAAATACTTTAATCATACTTTTCTATTCCATCATATTTACTTATTACTCCCAAACCCTCTCCAACACAATCCCTTCCTCAAATCCGCCTCTTTCCTCTCTCTTCTCCAATCTCTCCTTAACTAAATTTTCCTCACTATAGCCCAAATTTTTAGCCAATCCAAAAAGTACCTCCATTACATCTGCAAGCTCTTCTAGATTTTTATCTTCTATGAATTCATTAACTTCCTCTTGAAGCTTTTTCTCTAGCAGCTCTGCTTGTTCTTCCTTTGAGGCTGCTCGTGTTTCAAATTTTTTTCCTGAAGCTTCTATTATCTGTGGTATTTTATCTCTTACTAGTTTATTGTAATTTTTCATATTTTTTCTCCAATCTTTCCTTATAAAATTTTCTTGTTCTAAAATCTATTACATCTTTAAAGTGTTTTAAGAATACTTCATTATTTACATAGGGTTTCAAGTCTTCTGTTAAACAATAATATTCATTATCCTTATAGAAAAAATCTTTAGCTGTATTCATAAAGGCGTTCTGAGGATTTTCTGCTTTTTTTAGATAATCCTTTTTAGTCCAATTTCTAAAATTCTTACCTGATTTATCTCTCAATAAATCTATAGCATTTGATCCTTTTTCATAGAAGGACTTAAAACTATTATAAATATCATCATCATTTAACTTCAGTTTCATTTCTCCATTATTATAAAAAGCTAATAGCAGCGGCATTTTATAGGTTTTACTCATGCCTGTTTTCTCCATAGCATTTATAAAATCAAAAGCCTTTGTATCAATAAGTTTACTTTCTTCTTCATTGAGTTCACCTAATGAATCTAGAAATTTTATGTAATTATTGAATATGTTCAAATCACCTTTATTTCTTATATTGCTGTATACATAATCATCTATATAAGTAAATATCTCAAGTCTTGAGGGCCTGTGCTTTAAATCTTCTTTTATTCTGTAATATTCTTCTTTAACCAGATCATTTATATTTTCATTTGCTTTTGCCTGTCTTTTAAATATATCTATAATATCAAGCTGAAAATCAACTATGCAGTCATCAGGATACTCTTCTTCCTCTGGAATTTTTCTATTTTTGGTTCTGTTCATGGCACTTTTAGGATCTCCTGTTAAGAAAAAAGGTATTAGATTTGCCTTCTTATAATTTCCTATAAAGTCCAACACATTTAAGTATTTTTTATCTTTGTATTTTCTAAGTCCTCTTCCTAGCTGCTGCAAAAATATGGTAGGTGATTGTGTGGGTCTTAAAAACATTACTAAATCCATCTGGGGTACATCTAATCCTTCATTAAACATATCCACGGAAAATATAACTTTTATTTTCCCATTCTTAAGCATCTCCACTGCTTCTTTTCTATCTGTGCAGTATTCTCCTGCTTCTCCACTATAGACTGCACAGGAACTTATTCTATTTCTATTAAAATACTGTGCCATAGTTTCTGCATGATTTCTTGAGGAACAAAAACCCAATGCCTTTACAGACTTATATTTATTATAATGCCTTAAAATCAATTCTCTTCTTTTATTAAGCATCAAGGCTTCTTCTAATTGCTTTTCATTGTATTTACCATTTTTATATTCTATATTTTCATATTGTGTATCATCATAAATACCGTAATATCTAAAAGGAACAAGCCATCCTTTATTTATAGCCTGTTTAAGCCTAACCTCATATACTACATTATCTTCACATAGAGCAAATACATCTTCATTATCCATTCTCTCTGGGGTAGCAGTGAGTCCTAAAAGAAATTTAGGCTTAAAATAATTTATAATGTTTTGATAGTTTCCCGCTGCAGCATGATGAAATTCATCAATTACTATATAGTCAAAATAATCCCGAGGAAAAGTTTCATTATTCAAGTTTTTAGCTTGCCCTAAAGTCTGCACTGTAGCAAATACCACATCACAATTTGTGTTCCTTCTATTTCCACTAAAATATCCAGTACTGATATTTCCTCTTACTCTTTTAAAAGAAGCTTCAGCTTGAGTAAGTATTTCTTCTCTATGAGCCACAAATAATACTCTCTTAAAGTTTTTAGAATCAAAAGCTGCTAAATAAGTCTTTCCTATGCCGGTGGCAGCTACAACTATACCCCTGTCAAAGCCTTCTATTCTAGAATTGTTCAGTTCATATAATGCTTCAATTTGTGCTCCCTTTGGTGATATTATTGGTAAAACTTTATTTTCTTCTTGCTTTTCTATAAGTTCTTCCTGTTTTTCTACATCCACTAATAATTTTGGTCTTTTCCATTCATTAGAGTATTTCCTCATCCTTTCTTCATCTATAATATCTGCATGATTTAAAAATAGATCTTCAAACACAGCTTTATAGTGATTGAAATCATCATTATTATCCTCTTTAGAAATTCTGTAATTCCACTCTATTCCACTAGTTAGTGCAGATCTAGAAATATTAGAGGATCCTATAAATATATCTCCATCTTCTTCATATTCAAACATATATGCCTTTGGGTGAAAGGATCTACTCTCAATATTATAAAATCTCAAATCCACTTTATCTCCAAATATACTCTTTAACAGATATAGAGCCTGAGGTTGTGTTATGTTGAGATATTTGCCAGTAAGTATTCTTATGGGAACATTTCTATCTGCCAAAGCTTTTAAATCCTTCTCCAAAAGCCTTACCCCTGACTCCATAAGAAATGCAACTATTATATCTACTCTTTTTGCCTTATTTAAAGCTTCATTTAATCTGTCTAGCAGGTAATCTTTATCCCCTGTTATACAATTAGTCTTATTACTTTCTATTTCTTTGATAGCTAAATTATCTACAGCTATTTCATTTAATTGTTCATTTTTAATACCCATCCATACTCACCTACCGATACATTATAATTACTATCATTATGTAAAACTTAATTATATTACTTTTTATCCCTATTCTTACACTAAAGGGCCAAGAGCACTCATAAAACTCTCTCTTTTATCCATCATATCTAACCAATGCCTCTTTAATATTCCTTATACCACCCTTTGGATTTTCCACATCACCCTCATATCTTGGAATTAAGTGAACATGTAAATGCATAACTGTCTGTCCTGCATCATATCCTACATTTACTCCAACATTATATCCTGACGGCTTTAGCTGCTTATCTATAATTGTCTTTACCTCATTCATTAAAGAATATATAGCTTTAACCTCTTCTACTGTGGCTTCAAAGAAACTTTCAAAATGTCTTTTAGGTATTATTAGAACATGTCCTTTATTCACTGGAAATTTATCATATATAGCAAAAACCAGTTCATTTTCTGCTATATACTCATTCTTTGAATATTCACAGAATATACAATTCATAATTAACCTCCACTATGTAAGATTTTACAACTTGCTTTTCATTATTAATTTATATATTATACTGAATTTATTGTATGTATCCTGTGCATAAATATAATATTATTTCTACATCCCAAACAATTTCCTTACCCTACCCATAAATCCGCCTTCACTTTTCTCTTCTTTAGCAATTTCCTCCTTTGCAGCAGCCACCATGTCTTCTACCTTATAAGCATTTTTATATTCTCTGTTGCTATTTATTTGGGCTTTTAGCAAATCTTCTATAATTACATTATTCTCACTATAAGTAACCTTAAGAACATCTCTTGCTCTAGTCATTCCCACATAGAGAAGCTTCTTTGATTCATTGATACTATCTAATAATCTATTGTTAATGCCGCAGATATACACATATTTAAAGTCCAAGCCTTTCACACTGTGAATAGTTGAAATATTCACTTTTCCCATATCCATTCTAAACTTTGATTTGGTATTTCCACTTTTACTCATAATAAAATAGGGTATATTTTTACTGGAAAAAGTGCTTTCTAATATCTCCAAGTAATTTGTGCCTTTACAGCTTTTATGTATGTAGGCTACACAAATTTCACTATAATCTACACCAGATTGTTTTAGTCCTATAATTTCTTCTACTATTTTATTGGCTTCATCCTGAAAATCATTGCAGCTTATAAGTTCTGGATAATCTCCTCTTCTAAGACTTGTGTCTGGCTTAATGGTGAAATTATTGTCTTCTTCGTCTAGCTTTTCCTGAAACATTCCATCAGTTAAAAAAGTATAGGCAAAATCCAATATCTCCTTAGTATTTCTATAATTTTCACGCATTATAGTAGTTCTTCCTGCTGCTTTTATACCTACAGATTTAAGTGTGTAATTCCTGTTATAAAGATTTTGTGCTCCATCTGAAGCCAGCATCAAATGACTGTGTTCAGGATTTCTAAGGGTTTTAACTATAAATTCCAACCATTCTTTTTCCAGATCTTGTCCCTCATCTATAAAAATGGCATCGTATTTCTTTATATTTCCCAGCATATCCTGTGATATTTTAGCTATATTTTCATTTATATCTTTATCCTTATAGATCCCGCTCTTTAGCCCCAAAGATTTAAACACATCATTTATCCATCCATGAAAATGACTGACCTCTACATTTTGTATATTATTTTCTATAATAGAGTTTCTTAAAAAACTTGCAAGAGTTTTATTATAGCAAAGTACTAATATGTGCCAGTCTTTGTGGATATCTGCTAAGTATCTTGCTCTGCATATCAATATAACCGTCTTTCCGCTGCCGGCTACTCCTCTTATGACCCTATGACCATAGCCTAAACTTTTAGCATAGGTTTCCTGATTCAGATTCATTACCTTGAAAATAGCATCATTATCTGTGGATAGTTTTACCTCTTTAAATAAATTTCCTCTTATTCTGTCCATGCTGGCTTCAGATATTCTGCTAAATTTAAATTTAGCCGGTATCATATTTTGAAGTATATCTATAAGCTTTTCACCACTGATATTCTCTTCCAATTCCTTTAAATCATCTTGATATATTACAGCCTTATCATCTATAGTGTTAGCAAAGGGACTGTCTAAAAAACTTTTTCTGCTTATTTTCGTAAATACTACTCCATATCCAAAGGTAAAGGATAAATTATTTTTATATACTCCCGTCTGCAGCAGAGCTTTATCCTTTTTTAATTCATTTACTATATTTAATATGTATTCTCTCGCTTGTCTTAATGGATTTGCCTTTGTACCCAGTGTACTTAATGTATATGTATTAGAATTTCCACTTTCAATGTAATTTAATGACCAATCCTTTACTTCCAACACCACAATTCCTAAATCTGGACCTAAAACTATAAAATCTGGATATCTTTCATTAACTCTTATATCGTACCAAACTATATAATCTTCTGGAAGATTATTTTGTAATATCTTAAATACTCTCTTTTCTCCTGCAGTAGCAGTTTCCAAACTACTTATGCTTTCAGGTATAATTTTTGCCATAGTATCACTTCCTCGTCCTGTATAATGTCTCTTCTTTTGTTTTATATTTAGCTACATAACTACATAAAATCCAATTTTATTTCTCTTTATTCCTATTATAATGTAAAATTCACATTATTTTAACAATGTTTTAAAAATTTATGATTAAAATTTTCTAAAAGCATATAATAATCTTTATATTTTTACGATTTATAAGTTAAATTTCATAGACAAAAAGAGTTGTCTTTTACAACAACTCTTTTATCTTCTATCTTATATTGTAAATAGATCCATTCACTTCCACTTCTTTTGCACGATCTATTGTAACTGTTTTTCTCCACCAGTTTCTAAAAAAATCTTTGCATAAATTAGCAGCAGTCCTTATAGGGCATGCCTTTTCATGTTCTTCACTTTGAAATTCTGTATTATCTCTCATAAGCCTTATGAAAGTATTTTGTAGCATAAAACCAATCTCTCCTAGATTTTTTCTTATCCATAATTTCTTTCTTTGTTATTTTAAGTATCTTAGAAGCTCGCTCTACTTTCTATTTCTTCTAGTTTCTCTGTTAGGCATTTTTATATTAGGGTCTATTACTAGGTTCACAATACCTTCTTCATTTAATTTCTTAAGTTGTTCTTCAATCCTATTCACATTTGTTGTATTAATAGTAAGCAATTGAAGAATTTTGCTTATAGAAAACATTATTAACATTAAAACTATACCTAAAAATAATATGCTAAAGCCTCTTAGCCACTTAAATTTGATAAAATAAATTATAGTTACAGTTATTGTAGTTACTAATGTAATACCTCCTAATAAATTCATAACTGCTTCCAAAATTTTGCCTCCAACTATCTCTTCTCCAAAAGAGTAATTATCTTGTTTCTCATCTAAATCATATTCCTGTTCATTGTCATCTGTTCCATATTGTGTTTTTTCTTTCGACATAATTTCATCTCCTTGTGGATCAATCCCTATTCTGTTATAAAATACAAAAAATGAGTTGAAAAACTCACTTTTTGTATAAAACTTACATTATTTATCCCTGCATTATGTAATTCTATTATAGTAATTCCTTTATTAATTAAATTATACTGAAACAATATGATACTGTGAACATCACATTTTATCCATAATTTCTGCAATAGTACCCGTTCCTGTAAAATCATTTCTTAATAATTCAAGGTACATTCTATTCCCAAACCTTCCTCCAGTCATATTAGCTACTGTTTTCATCATTCTTATTAATATAAGTTTTTGTGATTCTACAGGCATTTTAGTTTTTTTAGCAATTTTGTTAAACATATTAAATATTTCCGTTTCAATTTCATTAAAAGTGTAAATATTTCCTTTCCCATCTAAGGAATAAAATATCTTTGTATAACAATCAGTAATAAAATCATCAGTAACATTTGTATTGTTATAATAATTTTCAAATATAAATTCTTCAAAAGGTCCTATTAATTTTAACATTCTACTATCTTGATATATGTCTTCTTCTTCTCTATTAAAGGATTGTTTTACTAACTGCATTATTTGTTTCTTATTTTCTTTAATTGCACCTTCAACAAAATATTTACAATCACCTACACATTCTATTTCTGATCCTTTTTTACTTCCACAACAACTTGAACATATAACGCCATTTAAAGCAGGACACTGCCTTGAAAATTTTACTTTTTTATTACATGATATACACTTTGCCATCTAATTAGTTACCTCTTTTCTGTTTATTTTTAATAGTTCTATCCTAATATTTTCTTCTTTTTTTATATCAACATTTTCTTTCCTTCATAAAAACTTCTTTACCTTCAAAGGCAATGCCTATTTCTAAAATATTATTTACTCCTAATGCTCTCATTTCTAAATTATATTTTTTCTCTTCTATTTGTTTTAAAGCTGTATTTACTGCATCTTTCAAGGTCTCTTTTCTTCTCTTATTTACCTTTTTAAATTCCATAATTATACCTAGAGCATTTTTGTCCTTAGGTATAATCATAACATCATATCGTCCGTATCCACTTTCCCTGTTTGATCTTATATAATGCGTATTTTCTAAGGCTACCAGCATACCAAGTACAAAGGCATGATAAAACCTTTCACTCTCTCCAGCTACATCAAAATAACTTAATGTCCTGTCTATTGTATTTGAAAACATAATATCAAAGGTCTCTATATCACCACTTATTAAAGCCTTTAACATATCATTAAAATCTTCATTTACATCTGATTTATTGAACCATTCCAAAATTATATTTTTAAATAAACTACTGACCTCTTTATTTGGAATAGAAAGATTTCCAATAATATCACCATCTATATTTTTAATCTCATTAACTTTTAAATATCCAGTAAACAGGAGAAAACTCCATATATTTTCAGAGTTCGTATTTACCTCTTCCATAACTATATTTTCATTTATTTTTTTCTCTAAAACCTTTCCTTCTATTAAAGATTCTAACTCAACTTTTACTTTATTATCTGATTTCCCCAAAACATCTTTTATTAAGTCATTAGAGCTGGTATTTACCCAATGGCATATAAGTCCTCTATCAATATCCTTTATATAATTTAGAATACTCCAGGGATTATAAATAACTTCTCCTGCAAAATTATATCCGTTATACCAAAACTTAATATTTTCCAGCTCAGTTTTTATATTGTAGTATTCTAATAACTTTTTAACTTCATTTTCTGTAAATCCAAAATACTCTTTGTATTTACTATTTATTAAGCTATAAACCTTTATATTATTAAGTCCTGAAAATATACTTTCCTTTGCAACTCTCAGAATCCCTGTCATAACTGCTTTTTCTACATTAGTATTATCTTTTAGTGCACCACTAAAAAAATTCCTCATGAATCCTATAAGTTCTGAATAATAACCTTTTAAATGAGCCTGCTGAATGGGCACATCGTACTCATCTATTAGAAGTATTGGCTTTTTTCCTATATATCTATATATAAGTTCTATTAAAACTTTAACGGACATTTCTATTTCTACTAAGCTGCACTTTCTAGCTAATATTTTAGTGAAGTATTCTTTTTCTTCTCTACTACACTTAGAATATAAATTAGCTTTAAACTCTTGAAAAATACCTGCCATTAAAAAGCTTATAGCTTCTATGCAATTATTGAAATTATAATGTTTCATGTCTTTAAAGGTGATGTAAATAACTGGATAGTTCCCCTGAAGTTTAGTCATATTTTTATATTTACTTATTTCTAAATTCTTAAATAAGCTTATATTTTCTGATTCTGACCTTTGAAAAAAATATTTAAGCATAGTCATATTAAGTGTTTTCCCAAATCTTCTTGGTCTTGGTATTAATATAACCTTTGAATCATCTTCTATAATTTCTTTAATGAATAAACTCTTGTCTACAAAATAATAGTTATTTTCAATGATTTCTCTAAAGTCACTTATACCTATAGGAGTTTTTTTCATATAACCTACCCCTTTCAATAGTTTTGATTTCTTCCATATTCTAGCTTTATAGTACAAATTTTATTCTTTACTTAATCTTTTAATATGTACCATTCATCATCAAAATCAAATTTCTATATAAACTCAATTCTCTTTTAAGGATTGCATTCACTCTTCTATTTTCTTCCTCATCTCATCCTTTAATGCAGGTCTTCTATTGTTTTCTCTTATAATTCTATCATAGTAGTCCTTAAACTCATCTTCTTTACTAAGAAAATTAAATATCTCCTTAATTATGCTACAATAATATGCTGCCTTAGCATATCTCGATCTTTTTGCTGCGTCTATGTGAAAGCTTACCATTTCCTTAAGTATTTTCACAGCTTCATCTATATAAGAATCTTTTCTATTTATATCTTCACTTGATAGCAGCATATCTTCAATACCTTCTGCATCATATTCATCAACTTTAAATACAAAGTCATTTAAAGTTTCAAAACTAAATTTTTTATCATAAAATACACGGTATAGCAAAGATCTGCATATATATTTAAAATAATAATACTGATCATACTCTTTTGCTTTTTCTACAAGCTTTAACAGCTTATCTATTTTCCCTTCATAAGACAGAATCTTTATAAATATCCATTTATAATTATAACTTTTCATAGTTTTTAAATGTTTTTCAGAATCTTTCATAAGACTCTCTAAATTATTAACCTTTTCAGCAAAATAACGAGCTCTTTTATAATTTTCGTAATTACTGTCTTCATAAAATAAATTTTTTGCAGCATAAAATGCTTCTTGGAAATCATTTAGTTTCTCAAAGGAAATTATAAGAATATCTTGTAATTGAATTCTCACTGATTCTGCTTTAATTTCCTTCAATGCCTCTTTAGTCAAATTTATACTTTGTTCCCATTTTCCCAACTCAAAGTATGCTTTTACAATATCATAATAAAAATTTACATTATACCTTAAAAAGCTTTTAGCAAACTCAACTTTATTGTATCCTTTTTCATACCTGTCATAAAAATTTTGGAGAAGTTTAAAAATGGAATATTCCATACTCCATTCATCACATATATCTATTTTTCTTCTCATAATTTCTTCCAAAATAGAAATGTCATTTACATGAGAAAGCATGGCTTCTTCACATCTCTCTCCAAAATTTAACCATTCTTTAAAGCACTTAGCTACTCTTTCTTTTTTATCTTTTATGCAATTTACTATGGAAGTATAATATTCATCAAATACATCTTTCCAATTCACATCTATGTAACATTCGGGACTTTCTGTTCCTAGAATTTCTTCATCAAAGGAAGCCTTTTTAATACAATTAAAAAGTAATTCAAAAACTTCAAAAGCAACATCATAATTTTTATTCCTAGAATATAGTAAAACAGTATTAAAATATTCAGTGAATTTTTGAGCCCACTGGCTCTCTTTAAAATCATCATAATCATAACTATCCCAATAATCATCGTAATGAGGTTCTGCATAATATTCTCCCTTAATACAAGCTTTATAAAAATCTTTAACCTCTTTTAAAAATTCCGGTTTACCATTTTTATTAGCTGAATCTATAGCTAACTTAGCATCTATATTTTTAGATATAAATTGTATTTGTTCAGTTTCATCAAGTCTATCTAAAAGTTCCACAACTAGCCAAGCTAATTTTTCTTTATCAAATTTTAATAGTATTTCTATCTTTTCATCCATAAGTTTTACCTTTCCAATTCATATAATAATTATCAAAACTAAAAATTTCTTTAATAATATCTACTTCATTATACTTTTAAGCTATTATAGGATTATTATACCTAAGTTCTATAGGATTTCATCATTTATTTAAGTTAAATTTTAAAATAATTTTAAATGCAAATATTCAACGCAAAACAAGAACATATATTCGTATAGAATCCCCCCAAATGGAAATATTTCAACAAAGTGCAGTTGATTTCTTTAATATCGATACAAAAATAATTACACCAGCTGGAACAGAAATGAAAGACAAACAGCATACAGAAATCCTTATAAATCATATTCCTGTATGCTCCTTCATAATAAAATTTTCTCCTAATCCATAATACTTATAAATAGTTATATCCTTTTATAAAAATACAACCATTGTCATCTATTTTATATAATCTTTCAAAAATTTTTCAAATTCATCACTGACTTCATGCCTTGAAATGAATCCTATGTTAGGATAATATTCTGAATCAGAATATACTCCACTATTATTATATATTCTTATAGTTACTGAATTGCTTAGTGCATTTGCTGCAGCTCCCTCACTACCTGGTGTTGATGAAGGTACATCTTTTGCTTCACCAGCATTAGAATGTGATTGTGAGCTTGATATAGCAGTATTATCTGAACTTGAATTATCCTCATAATCAGGGGAAAGTGTTTTTGCCTTGTTATTAATTATTTCTGTATGTTTATTCATGTCTTTATAGTCAAAAAGTTTGTTAAAATAATCCTTACTTGAATTCTTAATAGGAGAATAATAATTATAAAATTTTGTAATCTTGTTTCTATCTGTAATTTCACTTATTATGTTAGATTTTTCCGGCACTGCAGCTGTTCCCTGTTTTTCATCTTTTGTGGGTACAGTTTCTTCATGATAATTTAGAAATTGAATTTTTGATATATCTTCTTCCTTATTTATACCATAAAGTTCAAGATAAGCTTTTACATCTTCATCTTCATTTTCCATGTAACTGTCAAAATTAAAGAATTTAAAGAGTTTATAGCTATCATTCTCTTTTACTGCAACAACTGCTTCACATCCTGCTGGCAGATAACTATACACCTCCTTACCATTTAAATTTCCATCAATACTATTTGTAACAGTTGTAATCTTATGTCCAATATCTTTTTTATCTATGGTTTCTGGAAATTTAAACTCTTTTTTTTCACTTTCAGATAAAATATTGTAAGTCTTATTTTCTATTTTAAACTGATTTGTAATCCTAGCAGAGTTGTCATTTATAGGCATCTTAGGTCCATTAACTGTCCCTCCTCTCATTATCCTAGCCGTTTCCTTATTTGAATTATGAACCGTTAAAGCTCCAACAAAAATGATAGCTATAACTAATACCGGAATTGCTATTTTTATATTTATTAATTTTCTATTATTATAAGAGTGTTCTAATATATTATTTAACATTCTCTGTTTTGCATTATCACTAGGTATTAAATTATCAAAGGACTTTTTTATATCTTCTTTTTTCATCCTTCCTCTCCCTCCATTTCAATTTTAAGAAGTTTTCTTCCTTTATATAGATATCCTTTTATAGTAGATACATTCTTTTCTAATATTCTTGAAATTTCTATGGTGGAATATCCTTCATAGTAATACATATATAAAGTTGTCCTATATTTTAAAGGAAGCTCCATAACCTTTTTTATAGTATCATCAATATGAATATATCCATCTACTGCAATTTCTTCTTTTACATGACCTATTGTTACAGTTTTTCTCCACCAGCTTCTAAAAAAATCTTTACATAAATTAGTAGCAGTTCTTATAAGCCATGCTTTTTCATGTTCTTCACTTTTAAACTCTGTATTATCTCTCATAAGTCTTATGAAAGTATTCTGCACCATATCCTCAGTATCATGCTGATTCTTCATATACAGAGTCCACACCCTGTAAACAGTATCTACATGTCTATTGTATATCTCCGATATTTCTTCATTTGTGCGCACAAAAGAACCCTCCATGTTGTTCCCCCCTTCACTAGTAATACGATTAAAACAGTAAAAAGGTTTTAAAATTATAGATTTATATTTTAAAATCAAAAAAGCGAGTTAAAAAACTCACTTTTTAGCAGCTAATCTTATTTGACCATATAAGAAATTGTATCAATATTATTTAAAGATTTGTTTAAATACATAAATGATTTAAATTTTCCACTGAATTTTAATTCCTTTATTATAAATTTTTACCATAAAGTTTACGCTAAATTAATTACTATATTTATTTTCCTTATCAATTAATTTTATCATAATATTCTCTAAATTGATTTTTTATATTTACAAAATATAAAAGTTTTCTTCCAATAATTTTTAATGTCAAGAAATCCTATTACTTTTTTCTATAAACATTCATTAAAAATTTGTAATGTTTTTTTATGATATTTTAAAATGTATAATTAATTATTAATTTTTAACTTTTTAGTTTGACACAAATATATATGTATTCTATAATTTAATTGCGTATCAGGAAAAAATAGTAAAAAATAAGGAAGCGATTTTTTATATGGTGAATATTATCAAAACTGCAATTATAACTATAGTAATATCCTTTATATCTGGAGTACTGTTAGATTATTATAAAAATCTGGCACCTAGAATATTATGTACTATAAAAAATACTGTACCTATAGACATGAATGGTAAAAAATTTTTTGCATACATCATTACAGTTGTAAATGTATCAAAAAAAACAATTCATGAATTAAATTTAAATGTACAAAGTTCACAAAGTAATTTAAAAATTACAGATGCAAAAATAACAAAGGGATTAAAATTTGATTCTTCAGTAAAGGATAACATTTTAGACGTGTATATGCCATTTTTAAGTAAGGATGATAAGTTTTCAGTGACAATGTATGTAGAAAATCCACAGGCAGTACATAATAAACCTGTTATTGTAATTAGATCCCCTGAAAACTTTAAAAGAATAGACTCTGCAGGACAAAAGGGGATTCTTGCTTTACTGCTGAGTATACCTGAAAGTATAAAACAAGCAGTGTTGAACATAACAAAAAGCTCTAAAAAATCTGCTACTGATAAAAGAGAGGACTTTACAAGAGCTATAGATAAATCCTCAGATGCTGAATACGGAATAAATAACGGAAATAGGAAACTCGGTAAAGCTAAAAAAGCAATGATCATTACTGTACCAATTATTTTACTTGTAATTGTAGGCTTTCTAGGAAAATCTTATTTCAAAGGATTGCCTGCTAATACATCAAATTCCACTGTAAATACTGCCCTTCCTAACCATTCAACTGGTTCAGAAGGTTCAGCATCAGAAGATACAATAAAAAGTAAAAATTCATCAGAATCCGGTGGATATAAGGATACAAATAGAGCAACTGAAAGCTCCACTAGAAATACAAGTAAAAATTCATCTATAAGAGGGACAACTAGAGATACAAATTCAAGTTCATCAACTAAATCATCTGGAACATCCTCTGAAAATAAAGGTACCTCTTCTGGAGCGTATTCCCAAAATAGAGGCACAAATACAACAATTGAAAATTCATCTGGGAACACAAGCAACAATACATCTACTAGATCATCCTCTGAAAATACAGTTACAAATACACCATCAGGAGCATCTTCTGAAAACAAAAGTACAAATGCATCCTCTGGATCATCCTCCGAAAATAAAGATACTAATTCTTCATCCGGGTCATCCTCTGGTTCATCAACAGGAACATCAACTGGAAATGCATCAAACTAACTTATTGATGTTATTGTTGCAGTTATATTTGATATTGAAAAAGTAGAAGGCTTCTAAAAAAATTTTCAACTTAATATTAGACATTTATGTTTTATTTAAAGAGTTTAAATAGAGATTATCCTCTAATAAAAAAACAACTTTTATTAGAAGATAGTCTCTTTTATATTAACACAAGATTATTTTTCATTTTTATAGAACTTAAATCAGTAAAATAGCAACATTTCTTCTACAATTAATCAATTCTCATTGAAAACCTCCTTTGCCACAAAAACTGCATTCAGAACCTTTGGAAATCCTACATAGGGAATACATTGTAAAAATACTTCTATAATTTCTTCCTTCGATATCCCCACATTTAATGCTCCATTTATGTGAACCTTTAGCTGCTTTTCACAGCCTCCCAAAGTAGTCAATGAGGATAAGGTAATAAGTTCTCTTTGTTTTAAATCAAGGGCAGGTCTTGTATATATGTCTCCAAAGGCAAACTCAATGATATACTTTCCAAGATCTGGAGCGATATCCTTAAGAGATTCTACTACTTCATCTCCTCCCTTACCATCTACTTCTTTAAGCTTATTCACACCTTTTTCATATCTATTTTCCATAATTGAATTACCTCCTGTTTTTTGATAATATTATGATACATGCTGGAGTTAACTCCATGTCAACAGGAGGTTTTTAATTTGAAGTATTACATTGGAGAATTTTCTAAAAAAGTTGGTGTCAGTATAGATACTTTGAGATACTATGAAAAGCTTGGTCTTATTTATCCTGAAAGAGATAGCATTAACAAGAGAATATACTCTGAGAAGATATATCCTGGATAAATTTTATAATTCGTTTAAAAGAAATAAACATGCCTATTAATCAGATACAGTATTACTCTGAATTGAGGTATCAGGGAGACAGCACAGTGGAAAAGCGATTGGAGCTTTTAGAAAAACAAATGAATAGATTAAATGCAGAAAAAGAAAGGATAGAAGAAAATATACATCATCTTAATAAAAAAATTGATGCCTATAAACAAATGCTTAAGGACAAGGACAAATAGCTGGATATATCATAAATCCGCATTACTTCATATTACATTTTTTATCTAGCTCTACCCATTTTACACTTTCCAATCAAAAACTATTTAGAATTCTTAATTAACAAGTGATATTCTTAATAAAAACTATATACAGCAAAGGAATTGGGAAGAAATCAGATAATTACATAATGTAGAATTTAAAATTAAACAATATGTAGTGGAAATATTTTCAAAAACAGGCCGTATACTAGAATTAATATCTACTATATGGCCTTATCGTTTAAAAGAAAAGTATGACTTAAATAATAAAAATTATAAATTATATCTTGATACTCTTTTAGCAATTAAATATTTTAGAACAAATCTTGGAATTTTAGACATAATATCCATATTTGCATAAAAAATTTGTCTTAGTATCACCTAGACAAAGGCAGCTTACCATAATATCTGATTGTCTTATTTCATATCTCAATGCTTCTGTAAAAGATAAAATAAATGCCTTAGTTGCGCCATAAACAATGTAGTATATATAGAGTTTTTAACTCTAGTTCATCCTTTAAGAATAAAATTAAACAATAGTTTTTCATTAAATAACTATGTTTAATTTAACATAATTTGTTATTTTATAATAATATCCTCAAGTTTTCTTTTTGGTACATGGTGAACTCCATTTTCATCACGCCAATATTTAATATTTTTTGAATCTTTAAGTTCTTCCAAAACAACCACTTCCTTTGGTTTCCCTAGCGCTATCACAAGTATTATTTCCAATTGATCCTTAATATTGAGAGCTTCCTTTAGTCCTTTTTTATCGACTGCTCCAAACATGCATCCACCAAGACCTTTTTCGCATGCCCCCAACAACATACTTTGACAAGCGATACCGTGATCCCACAAATAATTTGTACTGATGTTTTTATCTCCTAGCATAATTATATAAGCAGAAGGTTTCTCCCCTTCCTCTGGTCCATCCCAATCTTTAAAATAACCTGCCCACTTTAAATGATGAAAAATAAGATTGTTTTTCTCCTCTGTATTAGAGAGGATATATTTCAGAGGCTGTAAATTGGCTCCTGATGAAGACAAACGAGCCAAATCAATCAATTCTTTTAAAGTATCCTGATTTATTTTGTAATTTTGTTCAAATCTCCTATAGGTTCTATTCTTTTTTATTAGATCATAAATCATTTTTTTCATCTCCCTACTTGTGTATCTATTTCATCTTTTTTACTGTTGCGTGTTATAAAAAAAGAAAACCAATAACTAAATATATCTTGCCATTAACCTAGTTACCTTTGGATTTTGCTCCTTTTGCCACTTGTTGTACTAATATTGCAATTTATCTATTGACTAACTTTATTATATTAAATACAATACAATTAATCAAAAGCTGTTCTTCCGTTAATAGCTATTTTAAGTATCAGCTCCGCCATTTCTTTGGCAGGCTTTTTCATGCCCTCATTCAACCATTTTCGAATGATACCTACACTGCCATTTGCTAAAAAATCAAATATGTATTCTGCATCTTCCTTGTTTAAAAAATTGCTTTCTGTATCTAACGGGAAATGCTGCTTTCCAATAATCTTTGTAATTTCCTGCTGAAACTTTATATCCCCATTGGAATTAAGCAGCAGATCAAATAATTCTGAGTTTTCCTTAATATACTCTAATATTTTTTCAATTCCATCAACAGGTACATCTGCTCTATTTTTAAAATCATAGTATGTTAGATACTTACTAATATCATCAATAATATCTTTTTCTATCTGATGAAGCAAATCATATTGACTGACATAATGTGCATAAAAGGTAGATCGGTTAATATCAGCATCCTCACATATTTCTTTTATGGAAATTTTCGATATGGACTTTTGTTTTAATAATTTTACAAAACTATCCTTTATAACCATTTTAGTATACTTCACTCGTCTGTCTATTTTCTTTTCCCTCATATAAATAATGGCCTCCCCTGTTATATAAAATGCATTTTTACTATTTATCAAACACTTTATGAAAATCTGTTTTACATCTATCATTTTTTAATTATCTGATTGTTGTATTTATTTCATTATGTAAGTATACTTTATTAGTGATGGATAATCAACACATTGTTTATTAAAATGGGAGGTATTTCATGTCTTTTATAGAGTTTAAAAACATAAAAAAAGAATATATTACTGGAGATGTAACTATTACAGCAGTTAAAGATTGTTCTTTTTCAATAAAAAAAGGTGAATTAGTAGTGATACTTGGCCCCTCCGGTGCAGGTAAAACAACTGTTTTAAATCTGCTGGGGGGAATGGATAATCCAAGTGATGGTAATATTATTGTAGATAATAAGGAAATTCATAATTACAATAAAAAGCAGCTGATAAACTACAGACGTAATGATATTGGGTTTGTATTTCAATTTTATAACCTTGTAGGAAACCTCACAGCACTTGAAAATGTGGAACTTGCCTGTCAGATATGCCCTGACTCACTGGATCCCAAAAATATTTTAGATCAGGTAGGATTGTCTCACCGTATAAATAGTTTTCCCTCTCAGTTATCTGGAGGCGAGCAGCAGCGTGTTGCCATAGCTAGAGCAATTGCCAAAAATCCAAAGCTATTATTATGTGATGAACCCACAGGAGCCTTAGACAGCATAACAGGTCAGAGGGTTATTGAACTTTTGCAAAACACCTGCAGAGAAATGGATATGACAACAGTTTTAATTACTCACAATGCCGCCATAGCGGATATTGCAGACAAAGTAATACAAATAAAAAATGGAACTGTGGAAGATATTCTTATCAATGAAAGTCCTAAAAAAGCTGAAGAGATAGCGTGGTGATTGATTTGTTATACAAAAATACATTGATGAAAATAAAAAAATCCTTTGGAAGATATATTTCTTTATTTATCATAGTTATAGTAGGTGTAGGATTTTTTTCAGGATTAAAGGGAAGTTCACCAGATATTATCTCTTCTGTAGACAAATACTATAAAGAGAAAAATTTAATGGATTTTAAAATTGTAAGTACCTTAGGATTGACAAATGAAGATGTAGATGCTCTAAAATCATTAAAAGATGTGAATACTGTTGTTCCCAGTTATTCTCTAGATGTTTTAGATAAAGGTAAAGCAATCAAAGTACAGGCATTAGAAAAATCCGTTAATACAGTAAATCTTATAAGTGGTAGAATGCCTAAAAATCATACGGAATGTTTGGCAGACAGCAAAAATTATAAAATAGGCGATAAAATTACCATTACAAGTGATGTAAATGATAAACTAAAAAACAAAGAATTCATTGTAGCAGGTACAATAAGTTCACCCTTATACATGTCTACTGATTATGGCAACACCACCATTGGTGACGGAAAGCTTTCTTCCTTTATCTTTGTGAATAAAGACAATTTTACTATGGATGCCTATACGGAAATCTATATTACTGCAGCTAATACTAAAAATATGACCTCCTACTCAAAAGAATATGATGCTTTAGCAGATCATTTAAATAGTGAACTGCTAAAATTAAAACCTGAAAGAGAAAACGCCAGGTATCAGGAAATTTACAATAAAGCAGACCATGAAATAAATAACAATCAGGCAAAGCTCAATGATGAAAAATCCAAAGGTGAACATAAACTATCAAAGGCAAAATCTGAACTTGATGCAAATAAATTGAAGCTTAACAATGCAAAACAGGCACTTGCTGAAAATGAAAGTAATTTAGAGAAAAAAGCCTCAAGTCAAAATATTGAATTTAAAAATGCAAAAGATAAAATTGCTCTAGGCTGGAGTCAAATCAATACTGCGTTAAAAAACAGCAACATTAAAAAGGAAGATTTAAGCGGCAAAATAAATGAACTGAACAATGCCCTCAAAAACATGAAAGTTCAGCAAAGCCAGCTTCCAGCTAAAAGTCAAGCATATGCACAGCTTACTACAAAGATTAATCAGTATTCCACTTCCTATGAAGGATTACTGAAACTTCAAACATCAATAACAGAATTAACTGGTCAAGAAAAACAATTAAACAATGGAATAGAAATTTTTAATACAGAAATTGAAAAGGCAAAAATAAAAATTACTGAAGGTAAAAATGAGCTTAACACCAACGAAAAAAAGTTAGAAAATGGCTACAGTAAATACAACAAAAATTTGGCTCAATTCAATTTAAAAATAACAGATGCACAGACAAAGATTGACAGTGCCAAAAAGGATCTTTCAAAAATAGAAAAAGCTAAATGGTATATTTATAACAGAGATGATATAGCAGGTTATAGTGCTCTAAAAGGCGGTACAGACACTATTACATCTGTAGCAGCTGTTTTCCCTATTTTCTTTATTTTAATCGTCATATTAATGACATCTAATACAATGGCCAGAATGATAGTAGAAGAACGAAATGAACTTGGAACATTGACTTCATTAGGTTTCAAAGATAGAAATATTATTTCAACATATTTGCTTTATGTACTGTCTGCCACTGTATTAGGTGCTATAACCGGCTTCTTTATAGGATCTAAAATAATTCCCAATATTATATTTACCACTTTCAGTAAATTCATTTTACCACCACTAATTATAAATTATGATCTTACAAGTTTATTATTGGTATTGGCAGTTGCTATAACGCTGATGACAGTGGTAACGCTTTTCTTCTGCAACAGTGAATTAAATCAAAATCCTGCTGCTTTAATGCGTCCTGTGCCACCAAAACAGGGGCAGAAAATACTACTTGAAAAGATAGGATTTATATGGAAAACTCTTTCCTTTACCTGGAAGGTTACTATGCGTAACATATTTCGATATAAACAGAAAGTTATTATGACCATTGTAGGAGTTGCAGGTTGTACCGCACTGCTAGTAGCTGGTTTTGGCTTAAAAGACAGTATGAACGGAGTAGCCGAAAAACAATATGGTGAAATTTTTAAATACAATACCATAATTGCTCTGAAAAATGAAACTCATGATATGAGCAAAGATTTTGAAAAACTGCTTACAAAAGAGAAGGTAGAAAATCCCCTTTTAATCAAGCAGACAACTTTTAAAGCTCAATCAGGAAATGACTCCTTGGACACTTATTTAATTGTACCAGTAAATGAAGATTTGTTTAAAAAATATTATGATCTTACAAGTAAATTAACAGAATCCAGTGTAAAATTAGATAACAGCGGTGCAGTAATTACACAAAAACTGGCGGATACTTTAAAAATAGGCAGAGGTGATACAATCAAAATAAAAGATGCAGATAATAACTCCTATTCCCTAAGAGTTTCTGATATTGCAGAAAATTATATGCAAAATTATATCTATATCAATAAAAACCTATATAGTAAAGTATTCGGTGAAGAAGTATCCTATAATATGCTTGTATCAGATTACAGTCAGGATAAAACCACCTTGGCAAATCATCTTCTAGATAGTGAATCCATTGTAAATGTTACATTTAAGGATGACATACTAAAGCAGGCCCACGATGGCAATAGCAGCTTAAATAACATAGTAGTTCTTCTGGTTGTTATTGCATCTATGCTGGTAGTCATTGTGCTTTATAATTTAACCTCTATCAACATAAGTGAAAGAAAGCGGGAAATTGCCACACTAAAAGTACTTGGATTTACAGATAAAGAAACTAATGAATATATTTACCGTGAGGCCTTTCTGATGACCCTTTTCGGTATAGCAGCAGGTTTATGCTTAGGAATTCTGCTCCATCGCTTTGTAATTGGAGCTATAGAGGACGATTCAACAGTATATTTTAGAAATATACATGTACTCAGTTTTGTGTGGTCATCTCTGGTTATCATAATAGTTTCTGTAGTTATGCAAATAGTTACCTATTTTAAAATGCAGACAATAGATATGATTGAATCCTTAAAATCTGTGGAATAAAAAAATAAGAGCTGTATCGCAGTGCATACATACACATTGTGATACAGCTCTTTCCTATATTACTATATTATTAACTATTAAAATATAATCTTTCACATATCTCTCATTTACTCTGCCATTTTTAAGAACACTATACCAGTCATACTAAAGTCACCCATAAGCAGAACAGTACCAAGGTACCAAGGTACCAAGAATAGTCATAATGGAACGTATTTTATTTCTCACTACGTATTATATAACTTACCAATTATTGAATAATATAGTCATCCATTTTCAAATCAAAATACTTGCATATTTCATCTATTTCCTTCAAAGTATTATCATTCATAAGAATACCATTTTTTATCTTATCCTCATAGGCCTCCATTTCTTTCTCTCCATGAATATATATTCTCTGCTTATCCTTTGCCTTTTCAGATTTTCTAATTTCATTTAAATATTCTGAAAAATTCCTTTCAATTGCTTTTTTATCACCAAATATTCCATAGTCAAGGGCAATAAAGGAATGACATGTACCTGAGACTCCATTGGTATGAACATAATTTGCTGTTAATCCACCAGATAAAATTGCCGTAAATAATTCAACTGTAAGGGCAAAGCCATAGCCTTTATGTCCTCCTGATATTTCTTCTGATCCACCTAGTGGAACTATTCCTCCACCCTTTTTATTGGACATATTATATAATACATCTTTAGCACTTGAGTTGTCATTTCCCTTTGAATCAAGAGTCCACCCTATGGGAAGCTTGTCATTTCTTTTGTTATAGACTTCTATTTTACCCCTTGTAACAACACTTGTAGACATATCTATCAAAAAAGGATAGGGCTTTGCAGGCATAGATATGGCAATAGGATTACTTCCCATCATAGCTTCTTTTCCAAAGGTGGGTACTGTAATTGCCGCAGAATTAGTCATTGAAATTCCAAGTAAACCTTCTTTTTCTGCCATCCTTGCATAATATCCTGCTATGCCATAATGATTAGAATTATTTACCACAACCATACCTATTCCTGAATTTTTTGCCTTCTTTATTGCCATATCCATAGCTTTTATGCCAGCTATTTGCCCTATAGCCTGCCCTGCATCTATTACAACTGATATTGGTGTTTCTTTAACTATTTTTATTTTTGGATTTAATTTTACCAGTCCACTTTTTATAGATTTATAATATAGAACTAACCTCTGTATTCCATGAGATTCAATTCCAAATAAATCTGCCAATAGCAGTACATCTGTTATATTTTCACTTTCTTCATGATTAAATCCAAATTTTTCAAACACTATATTACATAGTTTTTTCAATCCTTCATAATTATAACTTTTATAACTCACATTTTTTCCTCCTTTAACTAAAGTTTTCCCCAAGAAAAATCAGGCTCACCCCTATTGAATTTCAACTCTTCAGCCTTCGTCAAAATACCTAAATTAGCATTTAATTTAACTTCCTCCATAAGAGGTTCACTAACTAAAATATTTTCCAGCTCCATGGTATTTTTTATCCAGACAATCTTATGTTCTCTGTTTCTAACTCCATTGCATATTTTAACGGCAATTTTTATTGCATCCTCTGAATTTGATGCCACCATAGGTATTTTAGCTGGTTCCATATATGTACTAGTAAAACAGTTGGTATACATATCTATAAAATTTATTTTATCAAATAATTTCCTGGTAATAATATCTGATACCCCAACTCCGTTGGCATTTCCATGAGATTCTTCAGTAATATCAAGAATTACACATTTTTTAAATTCTGGGCCGCCGCTGACGCATCCGGTAAAATACAGCCCGGTTACATTTGGATCTTGACCATTACCACTTATATTTTTACCTATTTCATCTATTATAAGTACATCAAATTTAGGTATAAGTATACTTCCCATAAGCTTTCGACTTTCCTTAAGCAGATCCTCTTCCCTTTTTAGAGACAGTATTTCATCTTTAGTTATGATTTCTATTTTATAAGTCTCATCATAGGCATTTTCCACTACAGCTACAGCAAATAATACTTTAGTTTTCCTAGCTATCATGCAGCCTATTTTAGGTATTAATTCTGGAAACCTCCCAAAGCCTTTACTATGGATTGAGTCTGCACCCTTTTGCTTTCCAAGTCCAATGGAAAGCATTTTGCAAACCCCGCTTTCCACCTTTCCTCTAAAGCCTGTATGTGGCTTTATTCTGGCAATTATCACTATGCCATCAGCCTTTAGCGCACTTTTTGCTGCATAAACAGGTAAATCAGCTTCATATTCTCCTATAATTTCTGTATCCATAGATCCATCTATATTGACTTCCATGTTTTCTTCTGTAATCCCATAGGAAGCTAGAATTTCCCTCTGTCCTTTTTCTGTTGCTCCACCATGGCTTCCCATTGCAGGAACTATGAAAGGCTTTGCTCCAGATGCTTTTAAACACTCTATAACAGTCTTTGTTATTATATCTATATTGGCTATTCCCCGGCTTCCAACCCCCACTGCAATTCTCTTATTCTTTAAATCCTGTAAATGATACTGAATTTTTTCTTTCACCTCTCTTTTGATATCCAAAATTCTATCTTTTTTAAAGTTCTGTCTTACCTTAAAAAACTTAGGCAGCTCTATTTCATTAAATTTACTTAAATCTAAAGATTCCACAATATCACCTTCTTTGAAGCAAAGTTAAGGCATATTGAAATAAATGACTAGACTAATATACTAGTCCATTTATTTTCACATGCCTAAAAATCTTTTATTTTATTCCTGCATCTGTTGCATAAGTTTTATCTAGAAGATCTTTCACATCTACATCTTTTCTTACAGTGTTATTTTGTCTTAAAGTTTTAATAGTTGATGTAAGTGAATCTACTACTTGGTCTGTTAAGCTTATATCAAAATCTTCTTTAGCTAAGCCCTTTGCTGCAACATCTCTATTAAGTTTAAGTTCTTTTGAAATAATATCAGCTGTTTTATCTGGATTTGCTTTAACCCATTTTTCTGTCTTTTCATATACTTTAAGCACCCTCTTTACTATGTCAGGATTATTCTTTGCAAATTCATTATTTACTGAAATCAAGTTTACTTCATATTTAAGACCAGTTCCATCACCAATTGCATAGGCTGTATTTTCAGCTTCAATTGAAGATGCATAAGGTTCCCAAGTTATTGCTGCATCAATATTCTTTGAGGCAAAGGAAGTTTTTATATCTGTAGGCTGAAGATTAACTAATTGTATATCACTTCGCTTAAGCCCTGCCGCTTCTAAGTATCTGGCAAGGAGCATATGTGCAGAAGATCCAACAGTTACGGCAACTTTTTTACCCTTTAAGTCCTTGGCTGATTTTATATTGGAACCAGTAGCAGCAAGTATAGTGTTTAATTTATATCCTGATGCATAAACTCCTATACCTTTTATATCAGCATTATTTGCTCTTGCCTGAATAGATGGCTGATCACCAGCTTGCCCAAAATCCAGTCTTCCTCCAGCAAAAGCCTCCATCATTGGTGGTCCGGATACAAAGCTCTGGAAATTAACTTTTATATTATCTTTTTTAAGTTCTTCCTCAAACCATCCTTGGTTTTTTGCAATAATTAAAAGTGTATGGTTTATTCCAGGTTGATATCCTATATTTATTTCTTTTGGTTTTTCTGTTGATGCAGTATTACTTGCTGACGAATTTGAAGAACTGTTAGTTTGTCCGCAAGCTGTAAAGACCAGTATGCCTAATAATAATGTAGAGATTAGAACAGTTATTTTTTTCATTAAATTTCACTCCTCTTTATCTTTTATATAATTTAATACTATATATCCAACTTAAAATGTAAATTTAGATTTTTAAATCATATTAATTAATTTATTCATGTTTATTGACATTTAAATAAAAATGAATCTTACTTAAATTGGAGTTTATAATTCAACTAAGCTTAGATGAATTATATAGGAACATTTCACTATTACCTCCACCTTATAGAAGATGGAATGTTACAGTGGCTAGTTATCGGATAAAGCCATAATTACCTTATATATCCGCATCAATTTCAAGTACTGGAAGCTTTTCTTCCACTAAATTTGCATACTTTAATCCACTTCCAGTATTTAAAAGTACAATCTTATCTGTTGACTTTAGGAAACTATTTTTAATAAGTTTATCAGCTGCTGCAACTAAGGTGGCCCCTTCTGGACATACAAACATTCCTTCTGTCTTAGCCAAAAGATTAAGTGATTCTATAATTTCAAAATCTTTTACTTCAATTGCCGTACCTTTACTTTGTCTTACAGCATCAAGAACTATAAAATCTCCTAAAGCCTTTGGAACACGTATACCTCCAGCTATAGTGTTCGCACCAGTGCAGAATTCAGAAGCTTCTGAATTTTCATTAAAAGCTTTTACTATTGGATTACAGCCTTCTGCTTGAACTGCTATAAGTTTTGGTATTTTATCTTTAATCCATCCAAGCTCTTTTAATTCCTTGAAGGCTTTCCATATTCCAATTATACCTACACCGCCTCCAGTAGGATAAAGAATGGCATCTGGAAATTCCCAATTAAAATATTCAGCTATTTCAAGTCCCATAGTCTTTTTACCTTCAATTCTATAAGGCTCCTTAAGTGTAGATGCATCGAACCATCCATATTTTTTTACACCCTTAGCTATTATCTTTCCTGCATCAGATATTAAACCTTTAACAAGATAAGTTGTTGATCCATATATATAAGCTTCTTTTTTAGCTAAATCCGGTGCATCTTCTGGCATAGCCACTACAAGTTCAATCCCAGCTTTAGAAGAATAAGCAGACCAAGCACCCCCTGCATTGCCGGCTGTAGGCATTGCTATTGTCTTTATGCCAAGTTCCTTAGCCTTTGACACCCCAACTGCTGCTCCTCTTGCTTTAAAAGTCCCTGTAGGATTTAATCCTTCATCCTTTATATAGAGATTTTCTGCTCCTATTTTATCTCCTAACCTATCAGCCTTAAATATAGGCGTATCTCCTTCTCCCAGTGAAACTATATTTTTTTCATCTTCAATTGGTAAAAGTTCTTTAAATCTAAACAATCCTTTATCTCTTGTTTTAAATACATTTTTATCTACATTTTCTTTTATACTATGTAAATCATATCTTACAAGTAATGGTGCACCACATTCACATAAATTATTGGGTTCATCCTTTGAATACTCTTTTTTGCATTTTGAACATTGTAAATAACTAAAATAACTCATTTTAAATTACTTCCTCTCAACATAAATTTATAATATTAATTATTATTTGCTTTAATAGTATACTGATTGAAGATTTTTAACTTATAACTAATAGTTTTTAAGAAAAGTTTCTTCTATATATTATATGAAAATGGATTTTCTACTTTTGTAAAAAATTCATCGTATATCTGACCTTTTATATAAGTAAAATCATAACTACTTCTATCTCTTGGTCTTGATAATTCTACAGGAACTATTTTTTTAATACATCCTGGTCTGCTTGAAAGTACCACCACTCTATTCCCAAGGTATACAGCCTCATCTATATCATGAGTTACAAGAACCATAGTAGTTTTTTCTTTTTCCCATATTTTTAAAATTTCCTGCTGCATATTAATTCTAGTCATAGCATCTAAAGCTCCAAAAGGTTCATCAAGTAATAAAATCTTTGGTTTATTAATAAGTGCCCTGGCAATACTTATTCTCTGCTTCATTCCTCCTGACAGCTGACCAGGATAGGCCTTTGCAAAACTGCTTAACCCCACTAATTCAAGCTGTTCACTTACTAATTCCTTTTTTTCTAAATTTGATACCTTTTTACTTATACCGAAAGCTATATTTTTTTCAATTGTAAGCCAAGGGAAAAGTCTGGACTCTTGAAAAATCATACCTCTGTCCACAGCAGATCCTCCAACAGGCTCTCCATAGGATACTATAGTTCCTGAATAATCCCTATCAAGTCCTACTATCATTCTAAGAAGAGTACTTTTACCACAGCCGCTGGACCCTACAATACTTAAAAATTCTCCATCTTTAACAGATAGGTTTATATCCTTTAAAACTGTAAGTTCTCCACTATCTATTTTAAAAGTCTTATTTAAATTCTCTATTTCAATGGCTTTTGTTATTTTATCACTCATAGCCTTACCTCCCCCTAATTTTCATTACTTGTATCCCATTTAATAATTAAAACTTGTAATTTCTTTATTAGATAATCAATTAGGAAACCAATTATTCCTATGGAAAAAACCCCTACCAGCATAACATCAGGCTGAGATAACTCTCTTGCATAGGAGATTTGATATCCTATACCTGAAGTTGCAGCAATAATTTCTGCAGTAATAACACTCATCCATGCACTACCTATTCCAATTCTAAGTCCAGTGAATATAGATGGCAGAGCTGATGGAAATACTATCTTTACAAGGGTATTAAGCTTACTTTTTTCCAATATCTTTGCAACTTCTAAAAACTTTTTATCTGCCCCTTTTATTCCATAGATAGTATTTATAAGTATTGGCCAAAAACTTCCAATAATTATTATAGTTATCTTTGATGCCTCGTCTATACCCATCCACAATATAAGTACAGGTACCCAAGCTACAATAGGTATTGGTCTTAAAAATCCTATAATTAAATCCAAAGCCTTTTCAATGCCTTTGAATAATCCGATTAAAACTCCAAAAATTATTCCAAGAATTGCTCCTATAGAATATCCTTTTAAAACTCTTAATATACTTATCCATAAATTTTTAAACAGATCTCCACTTTCTATCATATCAATTAAAGCTTCATAAATAACATGAGGTGATGGCAATACAGAGGACCTGATAACTCCCTTATTACTCAGTATTTGCCAAAATATTAATATTATTATGGGAACAATCAATGCTATAATTATGTTTTTAATTACTCTAAATGTTTTATGTAGAATAGCTTTAAAATTCATATATATCCCCCTTCAAATTTTCATGACAATATAATTTAAAATTTATATTACGATAACTTCATTTTTTAAATTAAGTTAACCTATCGGAAAACTAGTTTATTAGGCAAAAAATAATTATTAGTAATCCAATATGTATACTTTAACCAATTATAATACTAAACTATTTCTTTAATATCTGCCAATAAATAATATAAAATAACTCAAATATATTATAAGATTTATAATTAATACATACTAATCATATTTTTTTAGTAAAATTATTAATTATTACTTTTATAAAGTCTTAACTTTGTGTATGATTATATCAAATAGAAACTTATATAACAAATATAAATAACATATCGGATTTATATGAAATTAATATAAATAAAATATAAGAGGTGATTATTTGTGGACATCAGACAGCTTAGATACTTTCTTACCATAGCAGAAGAGGGCAGTATAACTAAAGCTGCAGAAAAATTGCATATTGCTCAACCGCCCTTAAGTCAGCAATTAAAATTACTTGAGGATGAACTTGATATAAAGCTTATAGAAAGAAACACAAGAAAAATCCAAATAACAGATGCTGGTAGAATACTTCAGCATCGTTCTAAACAAATTTTAGAATTAACTGAAAACACTGAAAAAGAAATTAAAAATTTGAAACAAGGCTTTAAAGGAGTACTGTCTCTAGGTACAGTTCCCTCTTCAAGTACTACTATTCTACTAAAAAAATTGAATGAGTTTCATAATAAATATCCCCATATAAATTTTAAAATAAGAGAAAGTAATACTGGTGAAATATTAAAATCCCTTTCTGTAGGAACAATAGAAGTAGGAGTTATTTTAACACCCTTTAATTCTGAAAAATTTGAATCAATGTTGCTTTCCAGTGAACCTATGATAGCAGCTTTTAAACCTGATAATTATTTTATTAACAACCAAAAAAATTCTATAATCTTAAATGATTTAATAAATAAACCTTTAATAATAGACCACAAATTTAAAGATATGTTGATTTCTACCTGTCACCAAGCTGGTTTTGAGCCAACAATTCTATGTGAAAATGAAGATGCAAGATCAGTTCTTCTATGGGCTCACACAGAAATCGGCATAGGTATATTACCTAAATCTGCTGCTAACCTAATTCCAGGGTTAAACTTAAAATACCTTGAAATAGATGAATTATCTTTAAAAACCAGACCTGCAGTTGTATGGGTTAAAAACAGATATTTATCTGATGTAGCCAAGAATTTTATAGAAATGTTTAAGGCAGACTAAGTCAGTTTCCATTGTTTGATAATAACATATGAAAAATACTGTATCACAATGTCCATTTATATACATTGTGGTACAGCCCTCTTATATGTTCAAATTTTTTATATTTACAAAATACAAAGCTCATAACTCACCTCAAACGTTATTTTATCACTTTCCATAACCTATCTATAATTTTTCCTATAATAATTAATGTAGTATAGTCAATATTATGATATAATTTCATTGATATTTCAAATTAACAGACGAGGTGAGATACATATGATTTTAGAAGATGCCTTGAGGCTTCCTATTGCAATTACTATGGTAGTATTCATTTTAATTGTTATATATTCCCATGTCCGAAGAAAAATAAGGTAAGCTGATTCCAGAAATATAGACAAGCTAATAATCCACTTAGCTGTGAAAATATTATTTTTGATTATATACAGCTCTATACATATTGCAATAAACTCATAGAAATGCCGTATTAGGCACATTCAAATAAATAACTAGCAGTATGCTAGTGTATTTTTAATCCTACTACGTCAACGGAACCCTCAGATAGCTCACTATCCTGGTCACCCGTATCCTTGTAGGATTGAAGCAAGTTCTTAATTCAGGTGTGGATTCTTTTACCCCATCTAAATTTTAGAACTGCAAATGCATAACCTACGCCAAGCAAGCCAGATTAAATATTTTATTTAGTTATTTAACACACTAAACTTTTACTTTTTTATTGTATTTTTAAAATTTACTATGTTTTTAATTTCATTTACATCTGCAATAATACCTTCCATATCTTCTCTGCAGTTTTTACTATACTCAAGAACTAATTCTGCATCTGGAGTATACTTTTTATAAATTTCAAAAAAACTGTCTATGTTTAATTTTCCATTTCTTATTCTATTATGATTATCTTCTACTCCATCATTGTTATGAAGATGATATGCAGCTATTTTATCTTTTAATTCACTTATAACATAATTTAAATCCCATTTATTTGCAAATGCATGTCCAATATCAATTAATATTTTATTACTAATTGATTTTGCCATTGCAATAAATTCTTTTTCATTAAAAAGCATATTATTATGCGAAAGTACACCAGCATTTTCTACTACAATATCAGTACCATAAGCTTTAGCCAGTTCATTTAACTCTAGTAGATTTTCTGAAGAATTCTTTATCATTTCTCTTTTATTTTTAAGCTCTACTTTACAATTATTGTGATGATAAACAATATATTTACTGTTTAAATCCTTTGAGAGTTCAAGAGTACTTATAAAATATTCTTTTGAGATTTCATATGCCATAGTTCCCTTTTCCTTAGAATGTTCTGTTCCATAATAAGGTCCATGTAATGATATATGGTAGTCTTTAAACTTATTCAATTTTTTATTAATAGTATCTATAAACTGTCCGTCCTGCCACTCAGGAAAAATTTCTATTCCTATATTTTTATCATTAATTTTATCTAATACAGTAAAAATATTCTCTAGCTCATTAGGTGTATATAAATTTGTACTAATATAAATATTCATAATTACAACTCCTCCGGATACCCAATTGACATAGTAGTATTTCTATCAAACAGATGTATTTTCGTAAAATCTGGTGAAAAGTATACTATATCACCAGATTTTAACTGATTTTTATCACACATAGCAATGATCTCATTACCTTCTACCTCAATATATATACCAAACCTGTTACCATAGTCCTCTATATATTTTACAAAACCCTTAAAAGCATTATCTATTTCTATTCTACTGAAATTTATATGCTCAGGTCTTATACCAAAATATAAATTTTTACATCCACTATCTACTATTTTATTTATCCACATTTGTGGCAAAATTAAGTTTTGATTCCCTAAGGCTATTTTTCCATCTAAATAGTCTACAGGAAAAATATTTGTTGAAGGTGCTCCTATAAATTTTGCAGTAAATACATTGGCTGGCTTATTATATACATTATGTGGAGTATCAATCATCTGCAGAGTACCTTCATTCATTAAAGCTACTCTGTCCCCTACAGTCATAGCTTCTACTTGATCATGGGTTACATACACAAAGGTTTGACCACAGGTTTCATGAATTTTAACTAATTCTTTTCTAGCATGTCCTCTAAGCTGTGCATCAAGATTAGAAAGTGGTTCATCTAATAAAAAGAAATCACTCTTTTTTACTACTGCTCTGGCAAGGGCGACTCTTTGACGCTGCCCCCCTGATAAATCCTTTGGTTTTCTATTTTCCAATCCCTTTAACTTAAGCATTTCTAGTGCAGCTTCCAGTCTTTTCTTTACTTCTTCCTTTGGAACTTTGTGAACCTTTAATCCATAGGTTATATTATCTTCTACTGTCATATGTGGGAAAAGTGCATAATTTTGAAATACCATGGCTACATTTCTGTCTCCACTAGGCACATCATTAACACAATCATCATTCATATATAATTTGCCTGAAGTTATATCTTCTAATCCTGCAATAATCCTTAGTATTGTGGATTTACCACAACCAGATGGTCCTAGCAATACTAATCTTTCCCCTTCTTTTATAGTTAAATTTAAATTATTTACTACTTTAGTTTTTCCATAAGACTTACATATATTTTCAAAAATAATTTCCTTCATAGTCACTCTCCTACCCCTTTATTCCTGATGATGCAAAAGTATTAATAATATACTTTTGGAATATGATATATAATACTAATGGTATTATCATAGTTACTACAGACACAGCCATTGCAATTGTAAAATCTGTTCCACCTTCTGAACTTATAAATAATTGAAGTGCCAGAGGAAGTGTAAAATTTTCCTTTGACTTTAAAATTAATACCGGCCATACATATTCATTCCATGAATTAATAAAAAACATAATCCCAGTGGAAATAATTGCTGGTTTTACGAGAGGAACTAAAATATCCTTAATAATTCTTAAATGCCCTATCTTCTCCAGTTTGGCTACTTCAATTAACGAAGGAGGAACTCCTCTAATAGCCTGTCTGATTAAAAAGATTCCCGTAGCATCGCTTAATTGCGGCAAAATAACCCCTAATAAATTATCATTAAGATTCAATTTAGAAATAGTTAAATAGTTTGGTATCATTGTTACTGTAAAGGGTATAAATATTGTACTTATCAGAAAAAAATATATGATATTTTTATATTTAAAATCAAAATATACAAAGGAATAAGCTGCAAATAAAGCTGTTATAGTTTTAAATAAAGTAACACAGGCAGCAATGGAAAAAGTATTGATTGTAATTTTGAAGAAAGGTAATCTGGTAAATACCTCTGTGTAATTATTTATAGTAGGACTATTGGGTATAATTCCAAACACGTTACTATAGGCCTCATTTAATGTTTTAAAAGAACTAGAAATTGCAAATACTATTGGAAAAAGCGATACAATTATAAATAGTATTAATATGATATGCCACTTCAATTCTGAAGTAAATTTAATTTTCATAGTATACTCCTCTTTCTACATATTTAAATTCTAAAACAAGAAGAATAACAAATAATATCATTGTCACAATGGCAAAAGCAGATGCATTGCCTGTTCTATATAAAACAAAAGCTTCCTGATATGCATTATAGATAGCATTGGAACTTGCATTGTCCGGTCCGCCTTGGGTAATAACTTTAATTGGTGTAAATACATATTGTAATCCCTGCACTATTGTCATAATAAATACATAAATTCCTGTAGCACTGCTCATTGGAAGCACTATATCCATAAAAATTCTATGGAGAGGTACTTTATCCAGTTTAGCAGCTTCAATAATCTCACTGGATATTCCTGATACCCCTGAGAGTACTACAATAAAATTGTATCCAAATATCTTCCAGGTAGTTATTAAACTTATTACTAATATAACAAGTCCATCTGTCTTACTCCATATAGGAAGAGTTAAACCAAAAAACTTTGCAATAATTGCTGCCGGTCCTGAAATGGGATTTAATATCCATAGATATAAAATAGATCCTACTACCAGAGAAATGACACTAGGTAGAAAAATTACACTTTTATAAAAACCCTTACCTTTTTTTATCACCATAGAAAGAATAAATGACATTATATAGGGAGCTACACAATTCAATATTAATAAAATAATTATGTAAAGTGCAGTATTCCCCATTACTTTATAGGTAAGCGGATCTTTAAACAAATTTACATAATTATCAATTCCTACAAAAGTTTTTGTTGGCTTAATCATATTCCATGAAAAAAAGCTCAGATAAATTGTCCTAATCAGCGGCCAGAACATAAATACTGCCAATGCCAGCAATGAAGGCAAAATAAATAGATATGCAGTAAACTTTTCACCTAAAATATTATTTATTCTTTTTTCTTTATTCTGCATTTTAATCCTCCTGAAAAATATAGTAAAGTGAAGGTCTCACAATGCATATCTATACATTGTGAGACAACTGTTAATTCATTGAAGCAAGTTCTTAATTCAGATGGGGATTCTTTTACCCCATCTGAATTTTAGAACTGCGAATGCATGGCTTACTTGGCGTTGAACTCCCACTTTCACAGAGTGCAAGCAGAGAGACAAATCTTGTTTTTAATTTTGTGTAAGGGCTATACAGCGTGTGGGGGAGACTTACGCCAAGTTAGTCAGGTTAAAAACTACTTTTTCAATAGTTCATTTATTTTATCCTGTGCAGATTTTAAACCTTCTCTTGCAGATATACTTCCACTTAAAATTTTATCTCTTGTATCCAAAAGTATCTGTTCTGCCTGAAGTCCTGCATCTCCAGGGAATGATGTCCAAGGAACTACTCCATCCATCTGTGTAGTTGCTGCTGCCATCATTTTATTTTCCTCTAAAAAGCTTTTTAATCCATTCTCCGCTGTTGCCACATCTTTTCTTGGAGGAACATATCCAGTCCCCTTTGTCCACTCAGCCATAGATTCTACACTATATAAATATTTTTCAAATTCCCAAGCAGCTTTTTGCTCTTTCTCTTCTTTTGCCGTTATAGCTAAGAAGCATCCACCTGCTGGAAGCCTTTTTTGTTTACCTGACCAAGAAGGAGAGTTAATTGCAGTTACATCAAAATTAGCACCCTTTTGAACATTTGCTCTTTGTGCAATTGTTGTATAAAGCATACCTACATTGCCATCAACAAAAGATTTAACTCCCTCATTCCATGATATATGAAGAGCTGATTTGTTTTTTACAACCATATCTGCATAAGCCTCATAAGCTTTGATTCCCTCTTCAGAAGCAAAAGTTGCCTTACCATTTGTAATCATTCTTGCACCATTACTTTCTAATAGGGCTTGTGTTGCCCAGTTATCTGCAGGTTCCTGCATATAGAAACCATACTTACCTGTCTTTTCTTTAATTGTATTAGAGAATTTAATTAAATCTTCCCAAGTTTTTGGTCCATTTTCATCTAACCCTGCTTGTCTTAAAATATCTTTATTTATATATAGTACAGGGGTACTAAGAGAATATGGAATACCTACTTGACTCCCTTCACTATTCTTTGCAAGTTCCAATACATTTGGAAGAAAGTTATCCTTTAAAAAAGTCTTATCCTCTGGAAAATATTTATCAATAATTTTCTGCGGTTCTGTATAACTAAAGTTATTAGAGAAATAATCTAAAAATGCCCACCCTACTTGTATTACTGCTGGAGATTTACCTGTGGCAGTTTCTGCCTGAAAATTCTGTAATAAGCCTTTATACATATCTGGATTATATTTTGCAACTACTTCAACATCTTTGCTTTGTGCATTAAAGTCTTTTACAAGCTTATCCACACTTTGACCTCCTTGAGTTTCAGCGTTAACATGCCAGTATTCAATCTTTACTTTTTCACCTGTTTTTGAATTTGATGAATTAGTGCCGCAACCAGTAATAGATATTGCAATAAGTGTTACTAGTGAAACAAGCTTTAAAATACCTTTTTTCATTTTGTTTTCCCTCCCAGGATAATATATTTTCTATGCAAATTGTTTTATTACTTCAATAACTCCCTGTTCATATTCACCAACTGTTACAATGTTTGCTATGCTTTTTAATCCATCTACTGCATTAGCAACAGCAACTCCTATGTGTGCCTCCTCTATTAATTCCTTATCATTCATATGATTTCCTATAGTTACAACTTCTTCATCTTTTATATCTAAATATTTTTTTAATCTTTTAAGTGCACTGCCTTTTGAAATACCTTTTGTGAGTATTTCCATATAGTCGTCTTCTGATATTACATATCTAAATTCACCTTTTGAAATTTCATCTAACTGATTCCAATATTTTTTATATTTTTCCACATCACCTATTATTAAAATTTTATTTACCGATATATTAGAATCCAGAAGCTTTTTATCTATAACCTGACATTTTATCATTTCTTTTTTTTCATAAGCAGAAATCTTTTCTGTGTATTTCAAACAAAATACTTGTCCATCATAAGAAAATATAACTGAAGCACCAATTTCCTCAAGCTTTGCTAAAAATGGAACCCAAATCTTCAAGAGGAAATTGTCTGAATAGATTTGATTGCCGCCTTTATCTATTATCTCTGCTCCATTGTACACAATATAGGGTGAATTTATACCCAATTGTTTAATCACAGATAAAGTTGTTTCCTTAGATCTGCCAGTAGCTATTGTAAATATCTTGCCTTTTTTTTCAAACTTATGAATCTCTTCTATTAACTTTGAGGAGACTTCATATTGTTCTTTATAACTGTTAAATAAAGTTCCATCTAAATCTGATACAATCATTTTAATGCTCATATTATCCCCTCTTACTTTTAATAATAAAATAATAAAAATTGGAGACCCAAAAAAACTATAATATCACCCTCTTTTTTAACTCTGTTTGTAACTGATATATTTTACAAACATGTTTTACTATAGAAGATGCTTAATGGTTTTCTCAAATCTCCACCACTAATCATTCAAACTTATTAAATTGAAGCAAATTCTTAATTCAGGTGGGGATTCTTTTACACCATCTGGATTTTAGAACTGCAAATGCATGACTTACGCCAAGTTAGGCATATGAAAATAAATACTAAGTCAAAGATGCGACGAATATTTTGAATCCAACAAGGAAGCAGGTTCCGATGATAGTGAGCTATCTGAGGGTTCTGCTGACGCAGTAGGATCCAAAATAGGCTAGCATACTGACTTATTTATTTTTTGAATATGCCTTAGTCAAGTTAAAATTCATTTTTTATATCTATGTTCCATAAGTCACTTTTACTGCAGGATACACCATCTGCATCAGATTTTAACATATGAAAAATTTGATTTTTATTACTTATCAATCCACCTAATATTATAGGCTTATCTATTTGACTTTTTATAATTTTAACAACAGGATATACTAAAGCAGGCATAACTTCTACTACATCAGGATCATTTTCTCTTATACTTTCTATAGAATTCTTTAATGAATTAGAATCAATAAGAAATATCCTTTGAATTGTAGTTAGTCCTTGTTTTTTAGCTGCCCTTAGCATAGTACTTTTAGTTGAAACAATCCCTGCAGGATTTATGTATTCTTTAATAAATTTTATGGCTTCTTTATCATTAGATAACCCCTTTATTAAATCTGTATGCAATAATATAGTTTTTTTCTTATTATACATCTGAAAATTCTGTTCCATTAACTCATTCAATTTTCCATTCATCAATATTATAGATGAAACTTTAGAATTTACAGCAAGTTGTAAAGTTTCATGTTGAGCCGCAGCAATTAAGGGATTAACTCTTAATTTTTCTTTTATATTCAAATTTATTCCACCTCTATACTGAAACTTTATATTTTAATTATAATATTGCTGTGTTAATTTTATATTATAATAAGCTTAAGTTTAAGTTAATTAAAACTTCATCAAAGGCTGCTCTTTAAATTATTGCTGCATAAATTGCCATATTTATATTTTAAATTTCTATATCTATCAAAAATCATCAATAAACTCTTACCTTTTAGATATTCTATAAGGAATGTGAAAATAAATAGTAAGTACAGATGCGACGAATATTTTGAATCCAACAAGGAAACAGGTTCTGTTGATAGTGAGCAGTAGGATTGAAAATAGACTAGCATATTGACTAGTTATTTATTTGAATATGCCTAATTATAATACACTTAATTTAGGTGGTATTCTAAAACGAAAAAACAAATTAGATCTCTCTAATTTGTTTTTTCCCCTTTTCCTTATAAAACAACATTATATTATTGAAGCAAGTTCTTAATTCAGGTGGGGATTCTTTTACCCCATCTGAATTTTAGAACTGCGAATGCATGGCTTACTTGGCGTTGAACTCCCACTTGAAGAAAAGTAGAGAGCCCAAATTTTAATTTGGTGCGAATCACTTTCACAGCGTGCAAGCAGAGAACCAAAATCTTGTTTTTGATTTTGTGTGAGAGCTGTACAGCGTGCAAGTAGAGAGCCCAATTTGGTGCGAGTACTGTACAGAGTGCGGAGGAGACTTACGCCAAGTTAGTCAGGTGAAAAATATTTTTAGCTATAAAATTTAAAAATATTCTATGCTAACAATCTGACAAAGATAGGTACTACTACTACAGTTATAACACCAACAACAACTACTGCAATACTTGCCATAGCACCCTCTACTTCTCCTAGTTCAAGACTCCTTGCTGCACCTAGTGCATGTCCTGAAGTTCCTAAAGCCAATCCCTTTGAAATAGGATTTTTAACTTTAAATATTTTAAGAAATTTAGTACCTACTGCGTAGACAATTACTGCATTCAATATTACTGCAAAAGAAGTTATTGCTGGGATTCCTCCTATACCCTGAGCTAAAGGTAATGCAATAGCTGTAGTTGAAGCCTCTGGAAGTAAAGATTTCATAACAGCTGAATCAAGCCCTAATAGTGTAGCTATTGTATAAACAATTGCAACTGAAAATATTGAACCTACAGTAATAGAAGCTAATATTTGTTTCCAGTATTTTTTCAGCTTATCAGCCTGTTTATATAATGGAATAGCAAAGGCTATAGTAGCTGGTTCTAGAAAGAAGTTTATTATTTTTCCACCATTATTATAATCTGCATAGGAAAAATGACCTAGTTTCAAAAATAATATTCCAAGAACCATTGACATAAAAAGTGGTGTAAAGAGGAAAAACCCTTTACTCTTTTTAAATAATATCATACCTATACCATAAGATATTAGTGATACTAAAATTCCAAAGTATGGAGTCATAGTACTAGTTCCCATTTAAATCCCTTCTTTCTTAATTGCATAACCTTTAGCTTCACTAATTAATGCCACTTTACCATTTACAGCAGCAGCTTTATTTTTCTCCTCTGAATTAACTTCACTATGTCTTAACAGCATATCAGAGAATAATCCTGTTACCCCTAGCAAAATTACTGTGGCTACAAAAATAACCAAGCATATTGCAATTCCATATTTCTGCATTAATCCAAGAGAATTTATAACTGAGATTCCAGCTGGTACAAAGAAAAAACCTATCTTAGAATTTAGTGACATACCAAGACCTTCTACCTGTTCAAGTTTAATCACCTTCGTACAGAGAAGAATAAATAGGATTACCATTCCTATAACAGATGCTGGCATTGGAATTGGAAGTTTATCAGCTATAAAATTTGACACAATCATAATAACTGAAAAAATTATAGCTTGCATTATAAATTCAGAGGCTTTTTTACTACTCATTTCAATCACTCCTTCTATAGTTATATCAAGTAACCGTATACATCAGTAACTTATAATTTTTAAATGAATAGCTTTTCTTGTTATCTATATTATAAATCCATATACTATAGAATTTTTATTTTTTGAATGAAATGCAAAAAAAGCTGCATGAAATACATTAATGTATTCATAATCTGCAGCAATTTCAATCTATCCTATATTCATAATTTTCTTGAAATCTTTTATATGACTTCTGCTTACAGGTATTTCTTGGTCTATATCCTGAAGCTTCAGATTATAAGTATTATTAAACCAAGGTATTATCTCTTTTATCTTTGTTATGTTTACAATGTACGATCTATGACACCGGAAAAATTTATCTTTAGGCAGGTTAGTATAAAATTCTGATAAACTGAAATTAACAGTATACTTTTCCTCTTTGGTAAGCACCTCTGTAATCCTCTCTTTAGCAGTACAATAATATATATAATCCACATCAACTACTATTATTTTATCATTTTTCCACAGATTTATCTTATTAGCTATGGAAACGGAACCTTTTTCATTATCTTTCTCATAAGCCATTTCCAGTTTCTTTAACATGGACTTTATTCTAGACTCATCATAGGGTTTTAAAATATAGTCAAAAGCCTCCACTTCAAAAGCTTCAACTGCATGTTCTCTATAGGCAGTTATAAATACTATATAGGGCTTTTTAGAAAATTTACTTATATTTTTCGCCAGCAGCACACCATCAATAGAGGCTATATTTATATCAAGAAATATAACATCTATTTCATTTCGCTGGATGAATTTAAGTACGTCAAGTCCATCTTCAAATTCATCTACAATTTCTATACTGCTAAAATTATTTATAAAATACTTCAGTTCCTCTCTTGCTAAGAATTCATCTTCAACTATTATTCCCTTCATCAAATATCACCTCATACAAATAAATTTTGGTTACTCACCTACATTTCTAACATAGAATTGTATTTTGGTTCCATCCTGGATTTTTTCAATGTTAAGTCCTTCACCATAGATAAGTTTAAGCCTTGCATGTACATTATAGATACCTATTTTGTTTTCTGGCATACTGTCATTATAAACTTTGTCTATTATTTCATCGCTAATTCCCGGTCCCGTATCCTCAATAGTTATTTTAACTTTATCTTCACAGTCCTTAACACTTATTTTTACAATCCCCTGTCCTCTCACTTTTAATATGCCATGTATCACTGCATTTTCCACTAGAGGTTCTATTATAAGACTTGGTATTTTCACATGAACTTCATCTATATCATATATAACCTTTAATTTATCTCCAAATCTTGCCTTTTCAATTTCAATATAGTCTCTAACTTGCTTTAGTTCACTTTTTATATCTATAAGTTTATCGCCTATATCTATATTATATCTTAGATAACTGGATAAATTTATAATAAGTTCCCGTGCTTTATCAGGATTTATTCTTATAAATGAAGTTATAGCATTTAATGCATTAAATAAAAAATGAGGATTTATCTTGGTCTGCAATGCCCTTATTTCAGCTTTATTGGCCATTTCTCTTATATGTTCTACCTTTGAAACTTCCATTAATGTAGATATAATTTGCGAAAGTCCCACTGCAAGACACTCCAGGGAATAAGTTATTTTATGATCTCTCTTATAATATATTTTTAAAGTTCCTATAACCTCTTCCTTATCTTTAAGTGGTATTATTATAGCAGATTTTATTTTATTATTTATGTTATATACATCAAAATTATCGTTTATAATTTCTATTTTGCCACTTTTTATAGATCTTTTAGTAGCTTCCGTTATTATTTCCTTACCAGGGTCATAGTATTCCTCATCTTCTCCCACATAGGCAAGTATATATTTTTCATCTGTTATAGCTACTGCATCCGCTTTGATATCACCTTTTATAATAGTACATATTTTTTTAAGTGATTCACTGTTTATACTTCTAAAATAGGGAAGAGTTTTATTTGCTATATCCAGTGCCAGCTTTGCCTGAGTTCCCGCTATCTTGTCTCTTTCATCTTCCACACTTTGTATTAGAAGTACAATGAATCCCACATTCACCTCTCCAAGTATCATTGGAATAGATATTTTAGATACTATATCTATTCCCAGTTGATGAGGGACACTGAGGATAAGTATAAATATCATTGTTAGACCTTCACAGAACATTCCTGCAATTATGCCAGCTATCCACATATGATTTTTCTGTATCTTTTTATTTATATACCCCGCTACAAGACCTGCTACAATACTGCTTATGAGGCAGGGGAAAGATGTTACCCCTTGTATATTTATTAAATATCTATGTAATCCAGCAACTACTCCTGTAGTTATACCAACTACCGGTCCAAATAATATACCTCCTGATATTATAGTTATGATTCTTGTATTAACCAGTGAGCCTTCTACATCTATTCCTGTGTAATTTGCAATTATAGAAAATACAGAAAATATCATACATAAAATTATCAGGTCTTTTTTTTCATAACTGTTCTTTTGAAATACCCTTCTAAATCCCTGTATTCTGGTTAAAATAAACAGGAGAATAATTAAAAAAGCAGCCCTCTCAAACAATTTTCCCATCATGTTATAAGTATATATAAATTTAGAATATAACATTTAACCTATTATCACCTCTTAGGTATGTAAAACTTAACATTAATGTGTTAACTCTATATTATAGTAAGCTTAAAATTCAGTCAACTGCATACGATTTTGAAAATATTAAAAAAAGTCAGTTACACCTTTAAATATTCTTCATATTATATATTAGCAACTAATAAAATTGTTAATTTCTATTTTATTGGTTCTCAATATAAAACAGGAGAGTGTTAAAATGTCACTGTATTATTCTTCAGATAGCGAATCCAGTCATAAAACTAATCATTCTTTAAAGAAGAAGGATTGCCCAGCTTCCACACGTGGCAATTGTCCAAGCATCTGCAAATCTTGTGGAACTAGAGAATTAATTAGAAATGGGGGTTTTGAAACTCCAGGTACTAATATAGGCCAAGCCTTCGCATATTGGAATCAATCAGAGGCTCCTAATACTGCTTTTTCAATTGTCCCTATTCCGCATGAAGGAGTTAGCGCAGCAGCAATTTTAGCTTCAGCTTTTGAAACTACCACCTCAGCATCTTTATCTCAAAATGTTATTGTAACACCAGGTTGCCTATATCAACTCAGCTTTGCTGAAGACTTGTTCCTTCTTCTTATTATTATAGGTCAATCTCCATTATCTAAATATAAAATATTAAATGAATTAAATAAATTAAAAGATGTTGATACTGCTGCTAAGCTTAATTCATTTAAAAATCTAATCACTCAACAAAATGATGAAATTAATGCTACACTTTCTGCAAGAGTTTATTATTCAAAAGGTAATACTAAATTTGATTTAATAAATACAGAAATAGGATACACTTTAAACGAATTTACCGCACCTTTTTTCGTAGACAATGGATATCATTTCCACCAAAAAGCTGCAGACATTACAGTTCCTTGTGATGTATCCTCTGTTACTGTGGAATTCCGATTTACTTTTAGAAATGTATCACTAGTATCATGGCTTTTAGATAGTGTATCTCTTCGAGCAATATCTTCAACTTCCGTTTGTCATTAATACTGGTCACTGATTATCCTTTACTACTTTATTTTTCTTCCTATAATATCATATTTTTATAAAAACATCTTTGAGGTTATCCTGCTACTTAGGATAACCTCCTATATATTAAAACCATTATGAATAATACTAAATATTATTTTCCAGTTTTTCAATTTCCTTTTGTCCTCCAATAGCTACAATTATATCATCTTTAAATACTCTGGATTCTGAAGTAAGTGATATGTTTACTTCCATTCCTCTCTTTATCCCTATAATATTTATTCCGTATTTAGCTCTTACATGGAGTTCTCCAAGACTTTTTCCCCACCACTCTTTAGGACACAGGACTTCCGCTATTCTATATTCTGAAGACAATTTTATAAAGTCCAATATATTGCCAGAAGCCATGCTGTGGGCAACTCTTATAGCAGTATCCTTTTCAGGGAAAACCACCTTATCTGCTCCTATTTTATATAAAATTTTTGCATGTAGTTCTGTATTTGCCTTTGCCAGTATATATTTTATACCCATTTCCTTTAATAATAGGGTAACTACAACACTGCTCTGAATATCCACACCTATACCTATTATGGCAGCATCAAAATTATTTACTCCAAGAGCTTTAAGATTTTCTTCCTCTGTGGCATTTGCCTGAATAGCTTGAGTTACGTAGGGAGCTATGTATTGAACATTATCCTCCCTTGAATCCACTGCCAATACATCATTTCCCAGTTCAGAAAGAGTTATGGCTATGGATTTTCCAAATCTTCCAAGACCTATAACTAAATATTGCTTTTTTTTCATATAATCAGTTACCTCCATATTCGAATTTTATCCAATTAAAATTTTACTTTCAGGATACTTTATAGATTTAGGAATTCTTCTATTTACCATAGATAATATTATTGTAAGACTGCCTAATCTTCCAAAAAACATTAGAATAGCTATAATAATTTTCCCCACAGAACTTAACTCTGGTGTAAAATTTAAAGTTAATCCTACAGTTCCAAAAGCTGATACACACTCAAATAATATAGTTTCTAAAGGTACTCCTTTCTCAGTTATACCTAACATCATACAAGATATTAGAATTAAAAACATGTCAATTATAACTATTACAATAGCCTTATATACTAAATCTTTTTTTATTGTTCTATTATATATTTCAGTATCCTGTCTGCCTTTTATTACTGATATTACTGTCATTATAATTAAAGCTGCAGTGGTTGTTTTTAATCCTCCTGCTGTGGAACCTGGTGACCCACCTATAAACATCAATATAATAGTTAGAAATTTACTGTTTCCACTTATATCTGTAAGAGAAATGGTATTAAAGCCTGCGGTTCTTGGGGTAACTGAAGCAAAAAATGATGACAACAATTTATTACTAATAGTCATATTTCCCATAGTAGCCGGGTTATTTAATTCAAATAAAAAGAACAATACAATACCAGAAATTAAAAGAAAGAGAGTCATTGTTATAACAATTTTCGAATGAAGAGATATTTTTTTTATATCCTTAAAATCCCTTAAACTATATATTTCCTGCCATACGAAAAATCCCAGGCCTCCAATTATGATTAGAAAGCCTATAGTTAATATTATTATAGGATTATTATAATATGGGGTTAAACTTCTCCCATTTCCAATAAGATCTATACCAGCGTTACAAAAAGCAGAAATTGAATGAAATATTGAATAAAACAAGCCCTTTCTAAATCCAAATTCCGGTATAAATTGGATGGATAAAAGGGTCGCTCCAATTCCTTCTACCAAAAAGGTAAATATGAGTATATATTTTGACATTTTTACAAGCCCTTGAATATTAAAAGAATTTAGAGACTGTTGAATTAATAATCTTTCTTTTAACGTTATCTTTCTTCCTAAAATTAATGCAATAAGAGTGGAAATTGACATAAATCCCAATCCACCAACTTGAATCAAACACAAAATTACTACTTTTCCAAAATCACTCCAATGAGTCCCTGTATCCACAGTAACAAGACCTGTTACACAAGTTGAAGATGTGGCTACAAATAATGAATCTATGAAATTTGTATAAGTATAATTTTGAGATGATATTGGAAGCCACAATAAAATGGCACCTATAAATATTATCAATAAAAAACCAAATATTAAAATCTGAAGTTCATTTATTTTAAATAATTTTATATTTTTAAAATTCATTGAGAAATTCTCCCTCTATTCTTTAGTATTTACACTTAACACCCTATGATAAATGTTTAATTTTATAGTTAATTATAAATGTATTTTAAAATCTGTATCTTGATTTCATTAAAACTTTTGTAAACTATTTATATAATATATTGCTCAATTTTTTATTCATTTTTCTGTACTTGTATATTCCTAAAACTATAGGGATTATACTAAATATTCCACATACTATACCCAAAACATAAGTAAAAGTATCATCAAATAATTTTATCAGTGAAATAGCTATAATAATTAAACTTATTCCTGTTCTTATATAAGCTAACAACGTTCTCTCATTAGCAAGAGCTGTTCTGTCTGCAGCTAGAAAATCTCTTAATATCATATCTTTTTTATTAAAATTATAAACTGTTTCTTCACTATTATCATCCATATTACTCATATTAAACCTGATTTCAAATTTTTATTTATATTTGTCAGTACTATTAATTAAAGTTTTTGCTACTGCTGCAAATCAGGATTTTTCACCTCACTTATCCATTTTATTGATTTCTATAAACTTACTTTTACAACATTGATATTTTATCATAAATTACTATAATATACATATTTAATTTTATTGAACTTTTTAAAGTCTAAAACAACTAAAATTATCAAATGAAACAGTACTATTATATGTAACTATTGAACTTATTAATGATAAAGCTTTTCATAATTGCACAATCAGTAGTATAATATATGGATAAGGAAATTTTTTAGCAAGAAAAGGTTTTTCAAATATCATTGGACCTATAATTTATTGGAGGATTATTTTTATGAAAGTTAACATTAAGGATGTAGCTAGAGAAGCCGGAGTATCCATGAGTACAGTATCAAGAGTTCTAAATAATAATTACCCTGTTAAAGCTGAAACAAAAAAAAGAGTAGAAGATGCAATTGAAAAATTAAACTTTAGTCCTAACGTATTAGCCCGCTCTCTGGTAAATCAAAATACCAAAACTATAGGTGTTGTAGCTCCAAGCATAGATAATCTTTTCTTTCCCACTGTAATCAAAGAAATAGAGCATATACTTAGAAAAAATGATTATTCAATTTATCTATGTGACACAGATGACAAGGCCTCCGAGGAAATAAACTATATAAAATCCCTTTTGGGAAGACAAGTAGATGGTATTATTTCCATAGATCCAAAAACTGAAAATATGAAAAATGGCTTTTATGAGGATATCAGTAAAACTATACCTCTAGTATGCATAAACGGATACAATAAAGATATTAAGTGCAATTTTGTACTAAATGACGAAGTCAGTGGATCTATTCAAGCAATGGAACATCTTATAGCTCTTGGGCATAAAAATATATTCTTTATAAGAGGTGAAAAAAGCTATTCTTATGATTTAAAGGAAAATGTCTATATAGAGTCCTTAAAAAAACATAAATTGTTGAGGAATAAAAAGATTATAAACATAGGCCATGGTAACAGCAATGAAACTGTAGAAAATACCATGAATATCATATATAGCAAATTAAAGAAAAATGTTAAATTTCCAGTGGCTTTCTTTTGCTGCAATGATTTAATTGCTCTAGGGGTTATGAATGCCTGTAAAAAATCAGAACTTCATGTACCTAATGATGTATCCATAATTGGATTTGACAACATATTAATCTCCAACATAATTGAACCAAAACTCACTACTGTAGACCAAAACATGTACCTTTTAGGAGAAAAATCTGCTAATATGATTTTAGACATAATAAAAAATAAAGATAATAATTTAAAAAGAGTACAATTAAATACAAAATTGATTATAAGAAATAGTTGTAAAAAGGTTATTTAGTTAAACATTTGAATTTAGAAGAACTCTGTTTATCTAAAAAAATATACATCATCAAGCAGTATAGCTGCCATTATCCATTAGAAAGTAGGTTTTTGTATGAAAATACTTTTGGTTTCAGATGTGGAATCTCAGTACATTTGGGATTTTTTTTCTAAAGATGCTTTTAAAGATATAGACCTCATCATATCTTGCGGAGATTTAAAAGCAGATTATTTAAGTTATTTAGCTACTATGATCCACGTACCAGTTTTTTATGTACACGGTAATCATGATCATTATTATATTGAAAAGCCACCAGAAGGCTGCATTTGCATAGATGACAAGCTTATTGTGTATAAAGATATAAGAATTCTAGGACTGGGCGGCAGTATGAAATATAAAAAAGGTCCATTTCTATATACCGAAAGCCAAATGAGTAAACGAATACAAAAACTTAAATTTAAACTATTTTTAAATAAGGGTTTTGATATACTTGTGTCTCACGCTCCTGCCAGCGGCATCAATGATGATAATGATTTATGCCATGAGGGCTATAGATGCTTTAATAGGCTTATAGATAAATATTCTCCGAAATATTTTTTACATGGACATGTGCATATGAATTATGGTAAAAAGCCAAGAGAAACTATATACAATAATACTACAATAATCAATGCTTATGATTACTATATATTAGAATATTAAAATTAAAACCTCTCAATAGAAATAACTCTTAGAATATCCCTATTAAGAGGTTTTCAGCTATATATATTTCTCAGCTTCTACGTTGTCTACAAACCAATCTATATTTAAAATTTCATAAGGATTTGCCTGCTGATCTTCAGATAATCTAAGCTTTCCGGTATTATCATAAATTTCTCCTGTAAAAGGATTAAACTCATGAGTTATTATCATTTTTCTCATAGCTTCTACAAGCTTTTGAAGGGATATTGGAACATATTTTTTAGAATAATATATATCTACTACCCCTTCTGCCATACCATACCAAAAGTTAATCAGCTTTGAATTGGAATTAAACATATTTACAATAGTTCTAAAACTGTCATTTAATATATTATTGAGTATCTTTTCATAGTATATTCCCCAATTCCAGATAGGTGCGGCAAGATATTTATCTGGTTCCTCACTTCCCTTTTGAAAACTGCACAGCATAGAGTAGACTCCAAATTTTTCTGTTTCAGTTCTTGCTACTTTAAGATTTCTATTGGAGATAACATCACATTTTTTGTCCAGAAGCTTTGTTTCCACATTGGTAAACTTCTCATGGCTATTCCATTCTCTGGTCCATGCTACCTTTACCTCTGAATAGGGATTCACCAGTTTGGCTCCAAGGGCAAAAGAATTTATGGCAGAAATTACTTCCTTAGAAGGACTAGTAGCAGAATATCCTATTATATTGGTCTTTGTCATAGCGCCTGCTATCATACCCGTTAAAAATCTGGGTTCATAAACTCTTCCAAAATAACAGCTCATATGCTCATAAGGTCTATCATCTGAACAATTAAAGAACTTAACATTTGGATATTCCATAGCACATTTTAATGTAGCACTTCTAAATATAGGACTAGTAGTAAAAATCACATTATTTCCCTCTTCTGCAAGAGCTTTTATATATTCATAGTCAAAGGCATTCTCTGGCACACCTTGAATATATTTTGTAATAATTTGGTCAGAAAGTTTATCCTGTACATACCTTCTTCCAAGTTCATGCCCATAGGTCCAGCCTGAAGTCTTGATATTTCTGGCATATACAAAAGCTACCTTTAGTTTTTTAGGTATACTTATTAAATTTGGTATCCCCGTCAATCTTTTAGGAGAATCCTTTTGCTCATTAGTTTGAATTTTTACATCATCTTTCTTAAAATGAGTTAATTCCTTCATAAGTTGTTTCAATCTATTACTAAGTTTTTCTCCCGTCAATTGGTCATTTATTCCATATAGAGAAATATACTCTAAAAAGGCATCTCCTGTAGTTATTGGAAGTTTGCCTCCTCCCATTTTAAGATATACTTCTCTAAAAGTATCATATTTAAATTTTTTAAAATGTTCATATTTATCCTCTTCCAAGTAAAGTTTAGGATTATATGCCTCAAGCATAGATAGAAGTTTATTAAAACTGTGTTTTTTTGTAAACCATATACAATTAAGCTTTGTCTTGTTGTAAAAATCCATAAACTCATAATATATGGTATTAGTTATATCATTTTTATTTTTTTTAGGTACTAATCTTATAACCTCAGCTCTTATGGAAAAGGCCTTTAAAGATTTAAGTACACTTACTCTTTTATTTCCTTCAATTACATAGAAGTAGTTTAGATATTCATATACTTTTATTGGTTGATTTATACCTTCCTCTAAATGGCTTTCATATAGAGCTATCCACTTTGTTCTAAATTCTGAGTCCATATCAATTGCAGGCATAAAACTCTTTGAAAAGGCATTACTTCTAGAATTTGAATAAGTGCCAACTATTTTTTTTAGAGGTATTTCAAGAGTTCCCAAATCTACATTGGCAACAATTTCTTCATTTTTTAATATTTCATCAAGGCAGATAAGAGGTCCTTTAGACATAAGTTCTCTTTTACCTATTTTACTCATTTCTCTATAGTGTTCCTTTGCTTCCATTTCCAAAATGAGGCACCTCCCCCTAATCAATACATATAATATACAAATATATATTAATTATTTTATCATATAAATTATACTGGAAGTTGGCAATTTTACATATATTTTTATTAAAATTCATCATTTTTTCTAAGCTCTTTTATGATTCCATCTACATGTATATCTACGGTATTTAAAAAGGGAATATTGAGTTCTCCATTTTTTAATATAATAGGTATTTCAGTACACCCTAAAATTACTCCATCAATGGATTCTTCTTTTATCATTCTTCTAATTATATTTAGGAAACCTTCCTTGGTTCTCTTGTTAATAATTCCATTTTGAAGTTCTGTCACTATCCTTTGGTTAATATATTCCCTCTCTGCCTTTCTTGGAATTACTATATCTATAGCACTTTTTAAAAAGCTATCCTTGTAAAAGGACTCTTCCATAGTGATAATTGTACCAAGAAGTCCCAATCTTTTAAGTCTCAACTCCTTAGCCCTTTCACGGGTTTCTTCAACAATGCTCAGCACAGGCATGGGAGCCAGTTTCTTTACCTTTTGAAATACTATATGAGGAGTATTAGATGATATAACAGCAATGTTAGCACCTGCTATATATAAATTATTAAGAGAACTTACCAGCATATCCACAAGCTTATACCATTGCTTTGTGGATATAAAATGTAAAACTTCCTTCATATCTATACTATCTATTATTATTTTAGGATAACTTCCATCTTTTTTTAGATTTTTATATTTATATATTAGAGTTTTATAATAATCAACTGTAGATTCAGGGCCCATCCCTCCAACAATTCCAATTTTCATTTTTACCCTCCTTGTATAATGTAGTCATAACATTCAATAGAAAACTATCTTGAATTCTAACGAACATTAAAACTCATTTCTTTTAATTTATTCGAAGATTTTCTACCCGATAGGGTGTACTAATCTCATCTAA
>Ga0334882_1000397_pt1 | contig 69078 bp, 62 predicted proteins | sample GraSluR1_MG_5_FD_207226 | JGI IMG/M metagenome (GOLD analysis project Ga0334882, IMG submission 207226) | Sludge microbial communities from methane-producing bioreactor in Wageningen University, Netherlands - Granular Sludge_15_04-R1 | ecosystem: Engineered > Bioreactor > Anaerobic >... | reverse complement strand
GTGAATATTTTTTCTTCTCGAAATATTATGGAGCTACTTAAAAATAAAGTTAGACACCTGAAAAAGAAAATGAAACTGCCTGATGTCCAATTGGATTTAGGCTTCTAAAATGTATGGGACAGTAGTGTAAAATTAAGGAAGATCCCTTATATATTTTTTATATTAATCTTAGGGAAAAAATAATCAGTCCTGATTTTAGAAAGGATATTTCATCGGAATCCTTGCAATTTGCACGTGCATTTATAAAAGAAATGGAACCTGAAGGTTGGACAACCCTGCAGGAATTCCTCATTGCAGCAAAAATGTATATTCATGACCGTACAGACCTGAAAGAACTTGAGGTTGAATTTGATGATAATTTAATAGATAATAATACTATGATTGCATGGCATAAAATATTTCCCTATGCTGAACAGATCATTAAGGAAATTAATGGCAGCATATATCTTCTTGATGATCATTATTGTCTTCAATCTGATTGCAGATGTACACATGTAGCACTTTCTATTGTTAAAATCGAAAATAATGAAGCAGCAGAAAAAAGACATTCCGCCTGTTACTTAAGTTATAATAAAAATATTGTTGAGCCATTGGATGGTCCTGTTACTATAGACATGAAAGACATTATAACTAAATATAGTTTTGAATTAAAAAAAGAATACAGGAAAAGGCATGAGATTCTCCGAAAACTTTATAGGGATTATAGGAAAAGATCCGTTTTGACAAATACTAAAACAGTTTCTAATATCAGCCAGTCTGGCAGAAATGATCCATGTCCCTGTGGCAGCGGGAAAAAATTTAAAAAGTGCTGCATGATTTAAAATTATAAAACTATAATGAAAAATTAAATTTTATCTACCTGAGTAATCCTTTCAATTTTTTTAAGAATAGATGCAGTTTTTTCTTTACTGTGAGCTTTACATTGTTCCCGATACTGTTTTTACCCTCATCAGTAACAGCAGAAAAATTTGGTTTATTCTCTATTTCAAAATCATAAACCTCATCTGATTGAATGGCATGGGGTGTAAAATAAATATCACTGTTACCTTCAATTGATGTTAATTCCTCAATAGATTCCATGAAGCTTTTAACACCTTCTTCGTTCATCAGGACTGTATCTTCACCATCTTCAAGGACACCTTTGAAAAGAGACTTTTTAAAACCAAGTAGATATAATATTCGATGTTCAATCGTTCCTTGTGAGACCATGTTAATAATTCGGACTTTTTCTTTCTGCCCCAACCGGTAAATGCGGCCTATTCGCTGTTCAAGAACAGCCGGGTTCCAGGGAATATCAAGGTTAATAAGCAGGCTGGCACACTGGAGGTTCAGGCCCACACCCCCCGCATCTGTGGATAAAAAGACCCTGCAGGAATCATCTGAATGAAAATTTTCTATGAGTTTATTCCGTTTATGGGCGGGTACTCCTCCGTGAAGATATTCATATCTGATTTGACGTCTGTCCAGTTCTTGAGCTGCAAGGTCATTCATTTTAACTCACTGGCTGAATATGATAACTTTTATGCGTATGTCTGTAAAAACATCTTCCAGTATTTTCATTAGTTCATTTATTTTGGTGTCATGACGTTGTGTCTGATCAAGAATATAAGTACTGTCACAGGACATGCGCATGCAGTTCAGGTTAATGAGAAGTATTTGCCTTTCCTCCTGAGTAAGAATCCCCTTTTTTTTCCATTTGCTTACAATCTGAACTACGTTATCATGATAATTCTGGTGAAATTTCAGCTGCTCAGCTGTCATATCGACAAAATATGTTTTATCTGTTCTTCCCGGCAGTTGTTTAATAATTTCTTTTTTAGTCCTTCTTAGGAGAATGTCAAATAAGGATGATTGAATATCCTTTAATTCTTTATAGCCAATAATCTTGCCTGAATCGTCAAAGATCTGATGCTTATAAAGAAACTTAAAGAGTACTCCCAGTTTATAGCGATCAATAAATTCAACTATAGAATGAAGCTCTTCAATTTTGTTTTCAATCGGGGTTCCGGTCAGGACTATAGCATAGGGGGTTTCTATCTTTTTAACATTCTTTGCAGTTTTTGTAGACCAGTTTTTAATTCTCTGTGCTTCGTCAAGAACAACAAGGTCAAAGTTAGAGGAGTTTATGTAATCCAGGTCATTGCCGATAACACCATAAGTTACGATGCTGTAGTAATTGCTTAAACCATATTCTTTTTTTCTCTTATGAATTAGTCCTTCAATAATATTTGCTTTTTTCCCGGTAAACTTTTCGATCTCACTGAACCATTGATATTTCAATGATGTAGGGCATACTATCAAAACTTTTTTTACATCAAATTCTCTGATTAGCAATTCTGCGGAGGCAATTGTCTGAATGGTTTTGCCAAGGCCCATGTCATCAGCAAGTAATGCTCTCCCTGCTTTCACGCAAAAGAGAACACCCTTTTTCTGGTAGGGATAGAGTTCTGCTTTTACAAGACTCTTAAACAGAGGGCTGTTTATTCCATTGTCAAATAATTCCGCAATCCTCTGTTTTCTTTTTTCATTGAACTCAATAGTATCAAGATATTTTTTGACATCAGGGTATATTATAAAATTGTTATCAATGTCTTCTGCTTTTTTAATAAAATTTTTGACATCATGAAGTTTGTCTGATAAAAGGTATCCATCTGAATTAAAATAAAAAGAAGCAAGGGCCTTCATTTTATTGTCCACACCCGGCTTAATGTTAAGGAATAATCTTCTTTCAATTTCATATCTTATACTTAAAGATGATTTTTTTTCATAGACTTCATCATCAAGATATTTCTGCTTTTGATGGTCAGACTGCAGGGTGTACAGCAGGTATTCTATATGTTTACAGGTGCCCAGAGTATTGATAGTAAAGTCAGGGCATGAACAGAAATTCCCTTTATTGCGATCCAGGCTTCTAATTGCAACCTTATAGGTTGATTCTGTTTCAGGATTATAGACTGTAAAATCACTGAACACTGGATGATTACCGATGTTGCATACAGTAAAATCCTGCTTAATGCCAAATTGCTTTCTGAGTATTATTTGCCACGTATCAATTGACATGTCTTCAGGTTTTTTATGATAGGGGATTTTTTTATCTATTGTATTCATCTTTATACCTTTTTGAGTATTTTATCAATTCTATTGTCCTTCTTCTCCCACAACCTGTTTAGCCATGTATTGAAATTTTCTCTGTATTCCGGGTCATCCGGATTCTGTCCCCGTAAATTATTATCTATGGGGATTACCTCAATATGTACTACTATACGGCTTCTACTGCTGCAGAGAAAGTGCCATGCATCTTCGGCACCGTCAGGGTAGGTAATTGTAACATCGATAATTTTGCGCATATAGTCCCCCATTGCAGAGAGCACATAGGAGATCCCCCCTGAACGGGGCCTGAGCAGGTGTGTGTAGGGAGATTTTTGTGTCGTATGTTTTGATTTAGTAAAACGGGTACCTTCAACAAAGTTCATGATCGATGCAGGTTTACTGCTGAATTTTTCGCAGGCTTTTCTGGTTGATTCAATATCTTTACCTTTCAGATGGGGCTTTCTCTTTAGTAGATCAGCAGAATATCTTTTCATAAATGGGTAATCCAGGGCCCACCAGGCCAGGCCCAGTATGGGCACCCAGACAAGTTCCTTCTTAAGAAAATATTTCAGGAAAGGGATGCGGCCGTGAAAAATTTTCTGAAGAGCAACAATGTCAACCCATGTCTGGTGGTTCGATATAACAAGATACCATTCATCTTTTTGAAGTTCTTCAAGGCCGTGAACCTGGTATTCTATTTCTTTGATTAATGATAAAAACCGGTTTATGGTGTATATCCAGGCATAGGAGAAAAAGTTGAGCAGAGTATCAAAAAAAATGCGGATTCTCTTAAACGGGAGGAGGAGTTTAAAAACAGCAGCAATATATACAGGTACAGCCCAGAAAAGGGTATTGAGTATGAGAAAAATAACCGAAGAAACACCGCGCGTGTAACCTGTTAAAGACTTAAGCATAAATATTTACCCTTAATGTATGAAAGATTCCGGGGCTGTCCCGGAGAGTAGTATTATTCATATTAAACTAATTCTTTCAAGAACAAAAATTTATCTGCAGGGAGTTTGTTTTGGTAACAGTTTGTTTTTGTGGGTGTTGTCATTCCCGCGCATGCGGGAATCTCATAACCACCGATTTTTTCAGGAGATTCCGGCAGTGCAGCTACGATGGCTGCCTGCAAGCACGAAGCAGGATGTTTCTATAATGCTTGCCTACGTTGTCACTCCGGCCGGAATGACAGGCTTCTTCCGCAAAATTCTATTAATACTTTTATTTTATATATGTTAAATATCAATTCAGCAGGCAATTATTTCTTTTATCATAAACTCCTTTCCGCTTATAATTTCAAATTCTCCGGTTCTGCATTCAGGACATTTCCCCTCATTTTTTAAAAGATTGAATACTTTTTTACACTCCCTGCACATGCCGTTTCCGGGGAGGATTTCAATTTTAAGCTCTGTACTTTCCAGAAGGGTTCCGTCAACTGCTGCAGGATAGCAGGACTCAATATATTTGGGGATCATTGATGAAAGCTCCCCTATCTGGAGAACCAGGGTCTCTATTTTTTTTACACTGTTCTTCTCTGCAAATCTCTCAACAGTTTTAACTACTTCAAAAACTACTCCCAGTTCATGCATTTTTGCACCTCTTTTATACTGAGTATAGGAGCGGAGAGATTTTTTCCCCGCTCCTTTATTTCAGCTCAGGAAAAGATTCCTGTTATTGACTTTGCAGCCTTCCTTGCCGCAATCCTTCCCTGACGCACAACCATATTTTTGAGAACAAGGGGTTTCAGATATTTAAACTCCACACCCTTTGCGTCATATTTTTTTACAAGAGTAATTGCATCGAACCTGCACCTGGTTGTACAGGCGCCGCAGCCTATACAGGCATACTCATCCACAGTTGTTACACCGCATCCCAGGCATCTTTCAGTCTCTCTCTTCATCTGCTCTGCGGTAAATGTGCCCCGCAGGTCTTTAAAGGTTTTTATGGATTTTTTACTATCCACATGTTTGACACTCTCTCTGGGGCGGCGGTCATACCCTTCAAGAAGAAGGTTGGATTTATCAAATGACCGGTACTCTCTTCTGTCTCTGCCGATAAGAAGGCTCTGGCCGGGATGGACAAAGCGGTGAATAGATACTGCCGCTTCTTTACCCATGGCAATGGCATCAATTGCAAAGGCCGGTCCTGTCATTGCGTCACCGCCGGCAAACACATCAGGCTCACCTGTCTGAAGCGTAAATGAATCTGCTATTACGGTTTTATCCGGGTTCAGCTCAATTCGGCTCCCTTTAATCAGTTCCCCCCAGTCCATTGACTGGCCTGCGGATATAATAACATTATCCGCCTTAACTGTTTTAATCTCCTTATCATTGAATACAGGGCTGAATTTCCCGTTCTTATCAAAAACTGAAACACATTTTCTGAATTCCACACCTGTAACCCGGCCATTCTCAAGGATAATCCTTTTGGGACCCCAGGAGTTATTAATTCCGATCTTCTCCGCAATAGCCTCATCGATTTCCTCTTCAAGAGCAGGCATTTGTTTGCGGCTTTCAAGACAGTATATCTCAACCTTTGATGATCCTGTTCTTACTGCTGTTCTGGCAACATCTATTGCAACATTCCCGCCGCCGATTACTATAGTGTCTCCCTTAAGTTTAATTTTATTTCCAAGATTCACGTCACGGAGAAAATCTATCCCTGTAAAAACCCCTTTACCATTCTCACCTTCTATACCTATCTTCCTCCCGCCCTGTGCACCTATAGCCAGGTAGAATGCTTCAAAACCCTGCTTTCTCAAGTCCTCAAGGCTTACATCCTTTCCGACTTCAACTCCGGTTTTAATCTCAACTCCAAGTTCTTTAATAACGTCTATTTCTGCATTAATGACATTTTTCTCCAGTCTGAATGAAGGGATCCCCAGTGTTAACATACCCCCGGCAACTTTCTGCTTTTCAAAAACTGTTACTTTATAGCCGTCAATCGCAAGATAATATGCGCATGACATCCCGGAGGGGCCTGCTCCTATAACTGCGATTTTTTTCCCGTAATTGTTTTTCTTTTCCGGAACAAAGCGGTTCTTTGAATCAAGATCCTGCTGTGCAATAAATTTTTTGATTTCATCAACCGCTACCGGATCATCAATATCCCCTCTTGTGCAGGCTGTCTCGCATCTTCTCGGGCATACGCGTCCGCAGACAGCGGGGAAAGGATTTTCATGCTTTATCAGCTCAAGGGCGTCTTTGAATTTACCCTGTGAGGCCAGCTTAATATAGCCCTGAACAGAGATATGTGCCGGGCACTCGGTTTTGCATGGACTTGTTCCTGTTTCAAGAACATTCTCCCTGTTTGTACGGAAATTGACATCCCATTTATCTTCACCCCACTCGGTGTTGTAGGGGAAGTCAGTTCTTATTTCTTCAATAGCCGGTGTTTTGCTGCATATCTTCTGTCCAAGCTTGAGCGCGTTAACAGGACAAACCTCAACGCATTCACCGCATGCCACACACTTGTCTTTATCTATTTTTGAAACATAGTTTGAGCGTATCATGTCGGGATTGCCGAACATGCTGCCGATCCTTGTTGCAAAGCATGAGCAGCCGCAGCAGTTGCATATGGCGTGTGTATGCCCCGGGCCGTCAGTGTTTGGTATCTGATGCATAAGCCCGTTTGCTTCAGCCTTTTCTATAATTGCATAGGCCTCATCCCTGGATATGGCCCGGCCCCTTCCTGTGCGGATGTAATATTCTGCAGCATGGCCCAGCTGTATGCACATATCCTCCTTAAGGTGGCCGCATCCTTCACCCATTGCCTCACGCGATGTGCGGCATGAACAGTCGGAAACTGAGAAAACTGTATTCTCATTAAGGTATTTCGAAATCTCCTCATAGGAGGCCCTTCTTGTTTCCCCCTGTATTGCTGCTTCAATAGGGATAACCCTCATTGGACCTGTTCCAACAGAAAAAACACCTGCTGCCATTGGGGCTCTCCGCACACCAAAAGCTTCAAAGGCTTCTGCAGCCTGCTGAAAATTTTCCAGGCTCCCTTTATCAGGATGGTTGACTATCAGTTCCATATGACCGGGAACCCATAACTCGAGCCAGTATTTGTCAATACCATCCTCCTCGCCGACAAAGCATACCCCGGTTACAGCCAGATCATGGAGGATTCTCTTTGTATCCTCTACAGACTTTCTGCATTTTTTTGCTATCTGTTCCACTGTCATGTGTTTACGGAATTCAAGACAGAGGGCCACTTCTGCCATTTCATCTGTAGCAACAGCCTCAAGTATTTTATACTCCGGGTATTCCGGCTTTATCCCAAGTTTTGATCCCTGCTTTACCCTGCTTATTTTATTTGCAAGTTTAAGTAATTTTTCATTTACCATTTTTTCTATCCTCCGGCTTTATTCTTTATTCCAGTTTCTTACTTCTTCACGGAGCCAGTCCGCCCACTCTTCGATCCCTTCCCCTTTTTTTGCTGAGATGGGGATAACCTTTATATGGGGGTTCAGTTTTTTCACCCGCTCTTTTACTGCCTCTATGTTAAAGTCGAAAAAATCTGCTGCATCGATTTTGTTTATTAATAGAACATCAACAATGGAAAACATAAGCGGATATTTCAGAGGTTTGTCATCCCCTTCAGGAACGCTTAAAATCATGGCGTTCTTTGAAGCCCCGGTATCGAATTCAGCGGGGCAGACCAGGTTCCCCACATTTTCAAGTATTACCAGATCGAGTCCATCTGTGCCAAGGCCGGCTAATCCCTGTTTTGTCATATCAGCGTCAAGGTGGCACATACCGCCGGTGTGCAGCTGTATAACCTTTGTGCCGGTTTCAGCTATAGTTTTGGCATCAACATCTGAGTCAATGTCCGCTTCCATAATCCCGATTGTCATTTCATCCTTTAAGGCCTCAATGGTTCTTAAAAGCGTTGTGGTTTTGCCTGAACCTGGCGATGACATGAGATTCAGTAAAAAGGTGTTTTTCCTTTTCAGTTCCTCTCTGAGAAGATCAGCCTGATGGTCATTGTCTTTAAAGACACTCTCCTTTATCTCCATCACTTTATATGTATTCATAGTTAAACCCCTCCATTAAAAAAAAATCTGTTCTGCCCCGGGTCATATAACTGAGGTATTAGAATGAACTGTTAACAGTCTTTTAATTCCTCTGTAATCTCAGTATCACTCAGGATATATTAATAAGTAGGCATAATTTATCAGGTATGTAAATGAGGGGAAACTCTATATATCATATAGGGGAATTCCCCTTTATATGATATGAGACAGGAGGGGAGTATTTTTTATATATAGGCACAGTAATATAGGTAAAATATATTGAGAGTAGTGAAATATTCATGCTTTATGGAGGGGTCTGTTTTTTATGCAGAATAAACGGTCAATGTCTCCGGAAGGGATAAAAAACTCCGGAATTATTCCGAAGTTTTTCTGTTACAGCATAAATTTTGTTATTGAACAATCAGTCTGTCGTAAAGGGCATTAAGTGCATTGTCCGCATAGTAGCTTTGAATCCCCAGGTGAAAACTTATCTGGGCGGGTCCCTGGTCAATAATTTCAATATTTATATTATTGTTTTTCATAGCCAGGGCTGCTTCAGCAATTACACCCGGATCGTATCTCATCCCAATACCTACAGGGGAAATAATTGAAAGGTTATAGAAAAACTCCATGTTGTCAGGATCGAGTTCTTTTTTGATTGTTTCTGTAATATCGTCTTCGCAACCGATCAGGTCATCCTGATTCATAATGACCGCAACATCATCCCTGTCTGTGGGGTAGTGGTATGTTTCAATGCCGTAATCTTTCATAATATTAAGGACACGGTAAACAAAACCGATAATTTCCTGGGAACCATCTTTCTCAAGATACAGGTAGGCAATATTGTCCATACGGGCAATACCCACTGTGGTTTCTTCCGGAACCCTTTGTGCTACAATCATGGTTCCTTCAGCTGAGGGGTTGTTGGTATTTCTGATGTTAATCGGGATACCTTTTTTTTTGCACCTCACCATTGCGTCATAGTGAAAAACATTAAACCCCTTGGATGCCAGGAGCCGTATCTCCTTATATGTGAGCCTGGGTATTACCCTGGCTTTTTTAATTATGCGCGGGTCTGCCTGGTATATGCCGTCAATGTCGGACCAGTTTTCATATAGTGAGGCATTCATGGCATAGGCGACCTCCCCCCCTGTAAGGTCGGAACCTCCCCGTGAAAAAACAGCAATATCCTTCGATTCAGTAATTCCGTAAAATCCTGGAATAATTGAAACACCCTGGCAGGAGGTATTTTTTTTCAGGTTTTTGTAGCTCACAGGGATGACTTTTGCGTTACCAAAATTTTCTGTTACTATAAGGCCTATATCCTCAGGGAGTTTTACTTCTGAATTGATGCCGCTTTTAGTGAAGTAGGCGGAAATTATTTTCGCGTTGTAATGCTCCCCCCTGGACGCGAGGAAGTCTTTCCTCTTCGGTTCAGGAAGAGCAAGGTTCAGATCTTTTGTAAGCCCTTTTATTATTTCTTCACCGTCAATATTAAGTTCAGTAATAATTTTTTTAAACTTATTTATTACCGCATTAAAGCTATCTTTTGATGTCACCATTATACCGGGGGATGAAAGATGCTTCCCCTCCATTGCAACATTGATAAGATGGTCTGTGACCTTAAAGTCATCTTCATCATCTTTCCCCGGTGCAGATACTATTATATATTTTCTGTCAGGATCAGATGCTGCTATATCCCTGACTTTTTTAATCTGTTCAGCATTGGCCAGTGAAGAGCCGCCGAATTTTGATACTATACAGTTTTCCATTTCTTCTCCTCAGTTATAACGGGTCTGCTTAAGACGAGGGGTATACCCCCTCTTTGTCGTGCATCTCCTCACCGGAAAGGGGAGGGTTAAAAACGCATATCAGTCTCATGGTCTCGCTCGCCCTTAGCAGGTGTCTGTCGTTTTTATCAAGGGCGTACATTACGCCCGGTTCGATTTTATACACTTTACCGTCATCAGTAGTTTCAATTTCCCCTTTACCTTCAATACAGTACACAGCTTCAAGATGGTTTTTGTACCATATAAGGGTTTCCGTATTTTCATATATGAGTGTTTCATGAAAGGAAAATCCCATTCTGTCAGATGCAAGGAGCATACGCCTGCTGGTCCAGTTTCCATTTTCAGCATGAACTTCCCTTTCTGAATTTTTTATTTCATCAATGTGCCGTACTATCATTTTTTACCCCGTTTTCATGGCCTGCTTTTTTTCTATCACAGCTGCAATCGATTCATCTACGATTTTCAGCCCCTTTCTCAGAATATCCTCTTCAATAACCAGAGGGGGGAGAAACTTGATAACATCATCATCCGCTCCTGCCAGTTCTATAACCAGTCCTCTGGAGAAAGCTTCTCCGGAAACCTCGCTGCAGAAATTAAGCTCAGGTATATGGAGGCCGTAAATCATCCCGTAACCCCGTACAGTAGGATGGTACTCTGAATATTTCTCAGCCATGCGCGTCAGCTCTTCACGGATAATTTTCTCCTTGTATGCCACAGCTTCACTTAAATTGTCGTTTCTCCAGTATTCCAGAAGCTCAGCAGATGCGACAAAGGCAAGGTTGTTCCCGCGGAATGTACCTGTGTGCTCACCCGGTTTCCACTGGTCAAGCTCCGATTTTATAAGTACAAGGGCAAGGGGGAGTCCGCCGCCTATAGATTTTGAAATTGTAATAATATCGGGATTAATCCCTGATTTTTCAAAGCTGAAAAATTTACCTGTACGGCCGTTACCGACCTGAATATCATCCACAATGAGAAGGATGTCAAAGTCGCGGCATATCTGTTCGATTTCCCTGAGCCATTCCACTGAGGCTACATTGATCCCCCCTTCAGCCTGAATTGTTTCAAGTATTATTGCTGCAGGGAGGTCCACGCCGCTGCTGTTATCTGAGAGAAATTTCCTCAGGTATTCCGCTGTGTTTACATCTGGACCAAAATAATTATCATAGGGCATAAATGCTACATTAGTTCTGTTTATAAAGGCTTCATCTCTGTAAAAGGAGTTCCCTGTTACAGACATTGAACCCATTGTAAGTCCGTGGAATGCATTGGTAAAGGCTATTACATTTGATCTCCCCTTTACCATCCTGGCCAGCTTAAGTGCTGTTTCAACCGCATTTGTACCTGTTGGGCCGGTAAACTGGATTTTATAATCCATATGCCTTGGCGCAAGGATTATGTTGTAAAACTGTTCCAGAAAATGTTTTTTTGCGCTGGTGGCTTTGTCCAGTCCATGGATAATCCCGTCGCTCTCAATATATTTGATTAAAGCTTCGCTTACTGCCGGGTGGTTGTGGCCGTAATTTAATACACCTGCGCCTGCAAAAAAATCTATATACTCATTATCCTGTTCATCATAAAGCATCGCTCCCTTTGCTCTTGAAAAGACTGCCGGGAATGCTCTTACGTAGCTTCTAACCTGTGATTCCAGTTGTTCAAATATTCTCATTTTATTTCTCCTTGATTTGGTGTTATCTTTTATTTTGATTTTTTATTTTACCGGTGCTTCAAAGGGGCCGATTTTAAAAAGAATCTCCTCCTCATGTTCTTCTTTTCCGAACATCGATTCAGTAATAAAGGTCTCCTTTGCAAGTCCGGTTTTAAGAGTTGATGCCAGAGAATGAAAAAACCTTGTGGAGGGTTCATTTGATGGCGACACGGTAGTTTCTATATACCTGACTTTTTTTGCAATGTCTCTGCCCAGTATAACCATTACCATTTTCATTGCCATACCCATTTTCCTCATTGAAGGGTGGACTGCAACCTGCCAGATAAAAAGTGTATCATCTTTTTTGGGATGAATATAGGCGGATATAAATCCTTTTATTGTGGATTGATGCTGCACCACAACAGAAGTTTCATTAAAATGCTCACATATAAGGAGGTAGCAGTAGAGTGAGTTAAGATCCAGAGGTTTGGAATTTTTTATCAGACTGTGTATATCTGCTCCATCTGCAAGATCCGGCTTCCTCAGTTTAATATGACCCGGTTCCCGGCTCTCTTCAGTTTTAATCATTTTTTTTACCTCCTCCGGTTAAACTGGTTCTATAAAAGACGGTTAAGGATAATTTTTGAAAATGTCTTCAGCAGTATCCGGTAGTTTTATTAAATCGAATTATAGCCTCTGGAGAGAGGGAGTCAATAGGGCAAAAGTACTATGCGGGTACTATATTGATTCTATTGTTCAGGACTTTAAGACTAATTTCTCTGATTTTTGTCATATATGAGATATGACCGGTTTTTTTAAAGGGGAATGAGAGAGCTTTAATTATTTAAGAGTTTAGTCTGATTAGCAGCTCAGACTAAACTCTTCTGGTGTTATTTAGATTTGGTATGTGAGATAATAGAAGCAAGAATACCCACATTGCTTCCGTTCTGGATCTGTATATCCTCAACAATCACCTTAACAATATCACTATTCTCAATCGGCTGTTCAAAACTTTTTTTCTGACAGTCAATTATGAATTCTCCTTCATCAGTTTTAATTGTTACATATGCATCCTTTTCATCATTGTATACATCTGTAACTGTCCCTTCAACTATCTTCTGATTATCTGACAGCTTCACTGTTTCTTTTTCTTTCCCACAGCCTGAAAAAGCAAATGTAAGGAGCAATGCAGAGATAAATATAATACCTTTTTTTAGTAACGACTTGTTCATAAATCCTCCTGAATTCTGATTGATAAACATCTAATTGACAGAATCAGCATAGCGAAATATTCAGACATATTCAAGTTTTTTATAAATAATTGCAGAATTAAAGATGTGATATTAGAAGAGTCAGACGGGATGTTTTAATATCTTGAAAAATAATTGACTTCCAAGCAAGCTGGCAGATAATTAAATTCTTCATAATAACTTAAAAATAGATCCGGAGTTTAAAATGAGAAATCTGGTTATAATTTTTCTGGCAATAGCTGTAACTTCCTGTTCTTCAGTCTCCTACAAGCCTCTCCCTCATCAGGACCGCATTCTGGTGGCAGTTGGTGAGGTGGAGAATCGGACCGGGAACGTAATGTTTAATTCCGCTGTTACTGACAGTGCAAGTAATTATATTCATCATCTTCATGCTACGCAGTGCTTCAGGGTTATTGAACGTCACAGGCTCAATGAGCTTTTAAAAGAACACAGGCTTTCCATGACAGGTCTGGTTGACGAGAGTCAGGGCAGGCGTATAGGTAAAATTCTTGGTGTTGATGCTATACTTTATTTAACTCTTTCATCAGCAAAGTATAATAAAGATGAGCAGAAAGCAGGGAGCGCTGTTTCAGTTGAGGAGACCCTGGAGATTGTAATTGATGCACGGCTTGTATCTGTAGAAACAGGTGAGATCCTTGCTTCTGCGGCATATTCAGCAGTGGAAGAGGCGAAGGTGCAGAATATCGGTGCAGGGCTTTCAAGAGGCGAGGCAATGGATCAGGTGAAAACAGTGCGTAATGCTGTAACTGTAAAAGCGCCGGAAAATATTGCAGGGAAGATTGCTTCTCAGGTATATGCAATGAGGGTGAGATAGAATATTGATATCACTGCCGGATTTTATAAACAGGGGGCTGCAGCTTCTTGCCTTGCATAAAGACAGGGGGAGGTATGCTAGAAGCAGTATTACTGTTGTAACATCTCACCCCCCCATCCTGGCATAGACAGCTGCGCCCAGGGCTCCTATAATCTGAGGGTTGTATGGTTTTTCAAGGATAGTCCTCAGATCAGCATCAGCTGTATTCATAATTATTCCCCCTGCTGATTCCGGGCGCATAAAGGAAATATCCCTATAGCCTTCAGAGCCTGCTTCACTGCTTCAAATGAGGCTGTTCCGGGCATGGTTAAAAAGTTTTTCCCTTCAATATCAGCATTTCTGATTTCATTGTCCTCAGGTATATATCCGAGAAAGGGTATGCCTAGAGGGAGGGTTATCCGCTTAAGATCCTCTGTGTCGCTCACCCTGTTTATTATAAGCCCGGCCCTGTCGAACCTGACAGCCTCACCTGCAACTTTGTATATTGTATCCGCAACTTTTATTCCTTTAACCGATAGATCGCTTATGAGTATAAGATGGGTAACCTTTTCCAGTACCCTGCGGTTTACCTGCTCAACCCCTGCCTCTGCATCGATTATAACGTAGTCAAAATTTTCAGCAATTGATGCTATAATATCCTTCATGATTTCATTGACCTGGCAGTAGCAGCCGTCGGTCTCGGGGCGGCCGATACTCAGGAAAACCAGATTCCCCGTTTCATGAAGGGCTCCGGTCATTTTATAATCAAGGAGGGAGAGCACCTCCTCTTTGTCGCCGCTTTTCCCGGCTTTAACCAGTTTAATAAATTCATTTCGAATATTATCAACTGTAGTTTTAACTTCAATGTTCAGGGCAGTTGCCAGCCCCACAGCAGGGTCTGCGTCAATGGCCAGAACCTGGTTGTGAGGATTTTCGCTCAGGGCCCTGATAATAAGGGCAGAGGCTGTTGTTTTGCCCACACCCCCCTTGCCGCAGAGTGATATTATTGTGTTTGTTTTTTCCCCGTTCATGGTTTCCTCTCTAATCATTAATCTGGAGTGAATTACCCGCTGTCATTTCCGAACTCTACTGTCATTCCCGCGAAGGCGGGAATCCATGAATACCACACTAAACTATATTCTCAAATAAATCGTCCCACTCCGGGTTTTCCTTTTCTATCAGATTTATTTTCCATTGACGGTTCCATTTTTTTAACTGCTTCTCCCGTTTAATAGCTTCATTCACATTGCAACCTTCTTCAAAATATACAAGCCGTTTCAAATCATATTTTTTAGTAAAACCTTCTATACTACCATCTTTATGCTGATAAATTCTTTTAATTAGATCGCTCGTTACACCAACATACAGGGTACCATTCTTCTTATTCGATAAAATATACACATAATATTTTTTCAAACTAAACTCCTGAATACAAACAATGGATTCCCGCACCTGTACTGAGCGAAGTCGAAGTATGCGCGGGAATGACAAGGTTGATATTAACAAAGCCGCATATGCCTATAATAGGTTCCCGCACCTGTACTCCGCACCTGTACTCCGCACCTGTACTCCGTACCTGTACTGAGCGAAGTCGAAGTATGCGCGGGAAAGGGCTGATGTTAACATTTACGCATACTCCTGAGCCCCTCAACCTCGCTGCATATATCTGTATAATCGCAGCTGCCGCAGTCAAAGGAGAGCTCGGTTGCCATTTTATTCATGGCCCCTATCACTCTTTGAACCCTTGATCCCTTTTCTCCGAGAAAAAGCACATCATCTACAGATGATGTAACAAAAATATATTCCACAGATTCGATAAATTCCATGGGGCGGTAAATAGACGAAAGGGCTCCTGCAAGGGTCGTAAAATCGAAGCCATGAGCCAATGCTTCACTGCTTACACGGCTCCACTCCCTCATATACTGTGATACAGCCCGCATCATGTAGCCCTTCAAGTTAAGGTTGTAGCGGGCTGTATCGATCTGCCGGTGCCGCTCATAACAGTTGTTCTCATCCATATCTTTTACAGCAAAAATTAAAACCCTGCCGAATGGAAGACTCCCCCCTTTTGATTCGGAAATATCAGGGCCTATGAGGTTTATACGGCCGTCTTTTACCTGACCGGCATTCTCTGTCCATACAATGAATGATGCAGATTCCTTTTCCGGGTTACCCAGTTCAACCCCGGTATCTGTAGCGAGGACCATATTCCCCCTCTCCCCTGAAGGCCATTGTCTGTCAAGAGCCTTAAATTCCCGGAGTTTACCGGAGACTTTTCTGTCATCAAGAAAAGCCCTCAGTTCAAATATAATATCATCAAAGAGGTTAATCATTCAATTATTCCCTCTAAAGAGATCTTCCGCTATCAGTGCGGCACCGAGAGCTCCGTTGATCTGGGGATCTGCAACCGACTTCAGCTCAATACCCAGAGCCCTGCCCAGGGCTGCGAACATGCCGGAGTTTTTTGCCACACCCCCGGTCATTACAGCGTCAGCTTCAACGCTGATCCCACGTGCGAGAGAAGCTGCCCTGTTTGCTACAGCCTGATGGAGGGCGCTGATAATGTCTGCGATCCCCCTCCCTTCGTTTACAAGAGAAATTATTTCGGTCTCTGCAAAGACCACACACTGATTTGATATGGTGAGCTTTTCTGTTGATTTTTCTGAGAGAGTACCCATCTCTTCAAGGGGCACATCAAGAGAGTCTGCAATAATTTCAAGAAAGCGGCCTGTACCTGATGCGCATTTGTCATTATATACATAGCGGATAACTTCACCCTTTTCATCAATTCGAATTGCCTTTGCATCCTGGCCGCCTATATCAATAATTGTGCGTGTGCCCGGGGCCTGTTTAAAGGCACCCCTGGCATGGCAGGCGATCTCAGATTCAACTGAGTTTACAAAGGGGATATGTTTGCGGCCGTAGCCTGTGCCTACACAATATTTAATGGTGCTCATATCAATCCCGGCATTAGAACAGGCAGCCTGCATTACCTTGAGGGCTGACTCCTCAGGCCTGGCAGAGGCCCTGATAATTTCTTTTGCTATAATCTCCCCCTCTCTAAGAATAACCGCTTTGGCTGTAAGAGAACCTACATCGCACCCGGCATATATCATATTGAACCCCCCTTTGAAAGGGTTTCCGCGTAAAGGGCGGCGCCTATTGCACCTGCCAGCTGGGGATCATCCTTTCTTATTTTTTTAATGCGTATACCCAGGGTCTTTTCCAGGGCGCTCACCACGCCGCTGTTTTTTGCCACACCCCCTGTCATGCATACCTCTCTCTCAATGCCGATGCTGCTTACAAGGGTTGACATGCGGGAGGCCATGGCATTATTTATTCCGGCAGCAATATCTTCAATCGGAACCATTTCGTTCAGGTGCTGGATAACATCGGCCTGGGCCCAGACTGTACAGGCTGATGCCAGAGTAACCGGATTCTTTGACTTTGCTGAGAGTTCTCCCAGGTCGGAGAGTTCAACATTCATCACCTTTGCCATAACCTCAAGAAAGCGGCCTGTGCCTGAGGCGCACTTGTCATTGGTTATAAATTTTATCATCTCACCATTTTCATTAAGCCTCATGGCTTTGCAGTCCTGTCCGCCTATATCTATCACTGTCCGGACTGAGGGGATGAGCCATTTTGCACCTCTGCCATGGCAGGCGATCTCTGATACTGCACGGTTTATAAAGGATATTCTGTCCCGTCCGTATCCTGTGCCCACTGTACAAGTGATATCTGTCATTGATAAATTTATTTTTTCAAGGGCGCTCTTCAGTACCCGTTCAGCAGACTCCCATGGCCTGGGGCCTGATTTTACAATTATTGAGGATAGAATTCTGCCATCCTTCAGAATTACCGCCTTTGAGGTGAGTGATCCCACATCTATTCCCGCTGTAATCATACAATTTTCCTCACTTTAAGAAATTCGAGGAATCGCTCCTCAGTGGCTTCCCAGGACTGGACCCTTTCATCAAAGGCGTCAGAGTACATGATGTATGTGGGGAACCCGGCAGCTTCAGTATCCCTGGCCAGGAGCTTCACCATTCCCCAGGTATTTCGACATCCCGGGGTGCCGTTGTAGACTATAACATCTGTGCTGTACATTTTCGCAAGGGAGAGGGTATCTTCCAGCCACATGTCAGGGGCATCGTATGGACCCCTTATAGATTTTATCATGGGCATCCTGGAGTTTACCTTTGCCATTGTGTCTATCATGGAATCGAGGCTTGAGGTATCTACTTTGTAGGATGCTTCAAGTTTGCTGTACTCTTTAACGTGGGGAACATTCTCAGCCCATAAACGGCTCAGTATGTTTCCGCAGTAGCTTATCCCTTCACGCTCAAGCATCTGCCAGAGCTGAAGATTCTGGGCATAGTGGTCGATGTAGCAGAAAAATGCTCTGATCTTCTCTTCACCCCCTTTCAACCCGGATTTTTGCAGGGCGGCGTTTTGGGAGGATATTTTAAGCATCGATTCAAGTACCTCTGTGCATTCAGGCATCCCTGCAAAAAGGAATCTGGAGGCATAAATTAAAAGGTTATAGGCAACCGGAATAGGGCTGGGGATAATCCGGGCCATCTCTTCAAGTTCAGCAATAATTTTATCCTGCTTCTGAAGCTCATTAAGATGCATTTTCAGCTTATCTTTATCCAGTTTTTTCCCGGTCTGCTCTTCGAGAAACTTTATCAGTGCTTTGTAGTCTTCACGGTGGTATTCATCAGACCGGGCGCCTGTAAGGTCAGGGGGCATGTCGAGCTGAAAGAAGGGCTTGTCCAGATAGGCGGAGGCGAAAGAGAAGGCATTGGCATTGGTGTCGCATACCCCGGGTGAATCTGTTACAAACATGTCTATTTCTGCACCGGTTCCGGCAAGATAGGCTCCCAGTGTGCCTCTCTGGGAGGAACATGATGTTTCTGTGAATCCGGCTTCATTGCAGAAATCGAGAAAGTCAGCTGTCCCCCTTTTGTAGGCAAAGGTCATCATAACAGATATTACCTCAAGTCCTACAGGTATTATATCCATGGCATAAAAAATAGCAGGAGAAAAACAGAATGTGGTAGCAGCGGTTTTGTAACCCTTTTCTCTGGCGTGGACAATATTACCCATATACTTTGCTGTAATATCGAGAAATTTCTCCCCTGGCTCGCCGCATGCCATTATAGGTTCAACCACCCCTTTGAAATAGGGGATATACTTCAGTGTGTTTATGTATTCCTTTTCTGATCCGGCCTTAAGACGCCCTGCTGAGGCAAAGGCGTTCCAGAGCATCCAGTCAAAATTATACTCTCTCAGTTCTTTTCTCATCTTTTTCCTGCCTCCCGGTTAAGTCTTTCAAGAAACGCGTCAACCCGCATCTTCATGCGCCCGGTTTCAACCAGGGGGCCGTACTCCCTTTCAAGGCGCATGCAGGGTATACCCTCTTTTTCAAGATCCCGTTCGAATAAGCCGTTCTCTGATCCATGAAGATCGCAGAAGCGGATATTCTGCAGAATAACACCGTCGATTTTTGCACTTTCGATTTTTTCTTTCAGGGAGAGTAGGCGGTTTTTGTAATCGCCGTACATTCTGGGGCATTCGTTATGGCTCAGGTAGCGGTTAACAAGGGCACTCACAGGATCGATACTTTCATCAACAAGGTCACTGTAGAGCCGTGATCCGAAGCAGAGATTGTCAGCTGCAACCAGTCCGCCGCTCCCTTCTATTATGCGCACCAGCTCCAGGTCATCGTTGGCGCTCCCCACCAGCATTATCCGTTTACGCTCCTCTATCCCCGGAGAGGTTTTCATCTCAGCAATAAACTCTTCAAGGAGACTGTTATACTCCTCACGGGGCATGGCTGTTCCTGCGAGAACAGCAGCCAGGGCATCAGTTCCTGTAAATGGGGGAGCATCCATAGTCCTCAAATTGTCGAACTCACTCAGGAGTTTTCGTGAGCGGTTGTATAGCTTTATCGACTCAGAGAGTTTTTTATCATTGATTTTAACTTTGAAATGTGATTCTAAGGCATTTATAAGCCTGCGGGTCTCCTCTGTGAACCATTTAACAGTATAGTCTGTAAATTTATGAGGCACGCCGAAGTGGAAAAAAAACCGGGGCATAATACCTTCAAAATCCTCACCTGCTTTTCTCCAGCATTCATCAAGCCGGCGCATTGAGTCGCATCCAGGTGTTATAATTATTCCATCGAGAAAATTGAATTTTCCCTCCCCTGCCAGCTGAAGCATACATTTAGGGAGGCTGCATATAAAGGGCCCGAAGTATGTATCCCCTATGGTTGTTTCAGCAGCACTGAACCCGCGGACCCTGCAGGGGAGGAGCCCGGCAGCGTGAATTATCTCATCAGGCACATAGGAACAGGTGTATCCCACAACCCCGCGGCCTTCATCTTTCCATTTTTTTATAAAGCTGTTTTCAAGATCTGACGCAGCATCAATAAATTTATTCATATTACTCCTCCCCCCCTTCCATAGCCTGTTTAAGAGTGCGGAGAGCCTCATCCATCTCATTGGGATTTTCATCCCTGGCAGAACTTATCATCTCCCCGATCCCTTTTAAGAGGGGTGGGAGAATAGCCGGTGCTGCAGGCCTGATAGATTCAGCAATATCTTCTATTATACGGCGGAGAGCTTCAGCGCTTTCGTAAGGATCAAGGGATGAAAAAAACTGAGTCAACGGCCCCCTGATTATATCCGGGTCGCTCTCATGAATCCGGTTGATCAGTTCACATATGCGGTTTATGCTGTCAGAAAGCTCCTGTACGTCGATCTCTGCAAGGCCTGCTGATACAAGATCTGCCAGATCGGCGTCATTGAAATTCTTTTCAATGGAATCAAGGTTCCTCCCCATACGCGATGCTGCAGAAGAGGAGTGTCTGAAGCCGCGCATCATCTTTTCAGCCAGCAGTTCCTGATGACTGTTAACAGCCCCGGATATTGAGGTTTTAATATGCTCTTTTATCTCTCCCAGCATTAACCCTGCCTTCAGGAGGAGGGGAATATCAATTGAGCCGGTTAACTCGCTGCTCAGTTTTCCAAAAACTTCAGGAATCGCAGGCCTCCCCGGTTCACCTATAAGGGCGCTGCCGGTGTGTATTTTCCGCACCAGTTCGCTCAGCTCATTTATGAGGCTGCTGACCTGTTTCATGTCAATATCGCGCATGAGAGAAAGAATCACATCAGTGAGAAGATCAGGGGCCATGCGGTTCAGGGGTGCTACAGTCTCCTTTGCTGCAGTGAAAGCTGTATTTGAAAGGGCAGGGATCATTGCAAGGATGCATACAACCTTTGCAGGATAATTCCAGAGCTCTTCATTTATCATTTTTACATATGGGCCGCTTCGGGCTGATGACCGGTCAAGGGCCTCTTTTAGTTCCCCAAAATCAACAGCTTCTATAAAACGCCTGAAGTTTTCCCTAACCTCATCGTTCACAACTCCTGCATTATCGTGAGGTGATGAAGGGGCCGCTTCTGCTGCGAAACTTTTTGTGATACTGCGGGAAACAAACCGGGCAATGAGCCGTTTAACAGGGTTGCGGCCCGCCCATGAAGATATAAATTCAGGGGCTGCGCCCCTTACTATGCTTCTGCATATATCAGTGCCGGCAGCAGAGCGGGCAATCTCTTCAATCAGATTTTTATCTGCCATTACAGTTCTCCTTTTATTAATTCTGTCATTCCGGCCGAAGTGCTAAGGGAGAGCCGGAATCTCCTGTAAAAATCAATGATTATGAGATTCCCGCCGGAGTTTATCCCCGCGAAGACGGGGGCGGGAATGACAACATCGGCATAATTAATCCGTTTTATTTTCCTTGATAAAGGGTTTAATTAATCCGCTGAAACGATCGATCTCTTCTCCATAGTTCAGAGATCCGGGGGCAAGAATAGAATGGAGAACCAGTCCCATTATATGAATAAAAATTGAACGGGCAAATTCAGGTGTCAGGTCGAGTTTCTCAGCCATTATTTCTGTGTAATGGTCGGAAAAAGTTCGAAATACCCTTTCCGACTCTTCAGGGGGAGATGTTCTTTTCATGTCAATGCTGAGGAGCATGAGGTTTTTGTAGTATTCCCCCTTCTCCTTCCAGAAATCGACCATGAGCATAAAGCGGTCTGCAGCACTGCCGGTTGTTTCAGCTCTGCTGATATATTCAGCTGTGTTGATCTCCCCGGCCCGCGATATCATCTGCCCCAGAATACTTTCCTTTGTGGGGAAATAATGGTAGAGTGTTCCGGTTGAAACACCGGTTTCGGCAGCGATCTCTTTCATTGTTATGTTTGAATAACCCTTTGTACTGAAGAGGCTGAAACACTTGTCCAGCATCTCCTTTCTGTAATCGTCATGGTCTACAATTTTAGGCATTTACCTCACCCCCGCCTTCGGCGCGCCCCTCTCCTCAAGGAGAGGGGCTCCTTGAGAAATAAAGAGGCTGTAATAATTATATTGTTTTAATTTTGTAGTATTTATCATTTTCACTCATGGTTTTTTTCTGAGAACTCCCCCTCTCCTTGAGGAGAGGGGGCCGGGGGGTGAGGTCACTTCCCCGTCAGATGCTTTGCCAGCCTCTTTGCCAGACAGATCAGGGTCAGTGTCGGCGGCAGCCCCCATGGTTCCGGAATTACTGAGCAGTCACATACATAAAGATTTTCATATCCATTCAGTTTGAGATCAGAATCGAGAAATTCTCCGACTTTAACCGTGCCGCCGGGGTGTGCGGCAAGATACCAGGTGTTGTATATTCCTGTTGCGCCGCACTTTTCGAGAATATCTTTTGCTTTTTCATAACCTTTGTTCAGTTTTTCTCTGTCAGCATCTGTAAGGTTTTTACGAACTCCCCCCCTGTCTGTAAGGCGGCCCGAAAGGTCATCCTTTATTTTAATCATAATGCGCAGGGTGCGGCCTGTTTCAAAAAGGCGCCAGAATCTGAAGGCCTGGGCAGTGAACATCTGGTCTAATGCAAAGGGGAGGGGCATATCTGTCATGACAATCCCCTCCTTGTCAAAGTGGCATCCCGCTGACATGGGTATCTCATCTTTTCGCGCTTTAACATCTTTCACTTTTCCGCAGACAGTTATGAGGGGATCATAGAAAAAATTTTTACCTGTTTCCTCGAGGCCCATACCCCGGAGTATGACGGGTGTGCCTATTCCCCCGGCTGCAATGATTATAATTTTCCCCTGAGCTTTTATCCGTTTCCCTTTATGCCTGAATTCAACACCGGCAGCCTTTTTCCCTTCAAAAAGAATTTTGTCAACTCTGGCATTGTTGATTATCTCCGCCCCCTTTGAGAGTGCCTGGTCAACGTACATCTTCGCAGTCCACTTAACACCTTTTGGGTCGCCGTAGTATCCGAACCGGTCTCCGGGGCTCCATTTTTCCTGGTACATGAATTTTTCAATTAGCTTCCAGTCATAACCCAGAGATTTGGCACTCTCCATTATCGTTGATGCCATGGGTGTTATCATCGCAGGTTTAAGAGGGGCAATTGGAAGCTCTTTACGGGCCTCCTTCTCTTCTTTAGAGACATCAATGCCGTATTTTAAAAGCATCTTATGGGGTACAGGGAAACAGGTTGCATAATAGAACATGGAGCTTCCCCCTGTTGTTATCCCCCGCACCATGCCGAGAAAGTTGCGCCACACTATGAGGAGTCCTTTCCCCGGCCAGCACTGTTCCTTAATATATCTCCAGAGTGTTCCTGTTACAGGTCCGCCGGGACCCCATTCGAGTATAAGGACTTTTTTATTCTTACTGCTCAGTTCTTTAGCCAGGGTAGCGCCCCCCGGACCGGAGCCTACGATTATTGCATCATAGTTTTGAGAGATTGTTTTCATGGTTACCCTGCCTTATCTGCCCTGTTATTTTCCTGTTTCTCAGTTGTTGAAATTAACTTTAGAACATAATATTTTATTTATTTCGAACAGTCAATATAAAATAATATTGTTACGATTTAAAGTCAAGTAATTAAGGTTTGAATTAATGAGGGTAAATATTTAAGGTTAATAATAAAAAATTGTTGCGTTATGACGCACCCGTGCTTTTTTATCAAAATAAATTCAGGAGTTATTATCAATTCTTCTGAAATCAATTTGATCATATTATATTGAAAAGCATGATTATAAACCTGATCGATTTTATTTATGCATCAAACAGCGTCTCAAATTCTGCTGATCTGGTGTCGATTTTTCTCCGGTTTCTAAATGGATACGGTATTGATCGTTTTATGATGGGGAATCTCCTGCATGGTGAAACTTCTGAAAAAGAGGATAAAATAAGCATCAGTACCTACCCTGACGAGTGGATGAACCATTATTTATCCAATCATTATGTTGACCACGATCCTGTATACCAGAATGCTCTTCAGGCAAGGTCGCCATTCACATGGGATGAGATTGTCAGAAGGGATAATATTACCCGGGCAGCAGTAAAGGTAATGGGTGAAGCATCGGAATTTCAGCTTTGTAATGGAATCGGAATTTCTGTTTATCAGCCTGCAGGGGAAATAATCGGTTTAGGGCTTTCCAGTCCGGAGAAGTGCATCTCTTTTGATAACAATATAATGAGTATTCTTAATGCAGCATCCATACAGTTTTATATTGCCTTTTCTGAATTGGTTACTATTGATACTCCTGTGAGCAGTCAGATACACCTCACCGCACGGGAGCGTGAAGTTCTACACTGGATTGCAATAGGGAAATCGAAACAGGAAATTGCAGAAATACTGTCAGTAAGTCTTTCATGTGTTAAGCGTCACTGTGAAAATACTTTCCTTAAACTCGGTGCAAACAATCTTCCATCTGCTGTAGCACGGTCCTTAAGAATGGGCCTTATTAATCCCTTCTAGATTTTTCTTCATAAACTGGCCATTCGGCCAATTGACAGGGTATCTCTTTTTATATAAGAAAGAGAGGTATGACTTCAATTGCCGGTATCAGAAGTTGATGGTTCATTATTTATGTTAATAACCGCTTTAATTTATTTTGAAATTGGAATTCTCACATCCATATTGGTGCCGCTTTGAAGAACTATTGAATAAAAAACAATCGCTTAAGAGGGGGAACTGAGATGGGGAAATTATATTCAAACAAATTAGTAATTTATATGTTATTGATGGCAGCTTCTGTTTTTATCTTTGCCGGCTGTGAAACAAACATGGCAAAAGTTAAAGATATGCTGAAGCCGACTTCGATTGAAAGGGAGAAGTATAATCCGCCATGCAAAAAATCGTGGAAGGGTAAAACAATGTATATCGATTTTGACACTACTGCTTCATGGTACTATTCCTATGCTTCCGGACTTTCTACCCAGATCCGTGATCAGCTGGTTGAAGATGTGGTAGATAACGGCTGCTTTAAAGTTCAGGATTACGGGTCAGGTTACAGGGGGAAGAATTTTGATTACAGGGTCCATGTGGTAGTTGCCAGACCTAAGATTACAATGCAGAAAAATGTAATCCGAAAAATTTCGGCAACTTACAGAATCAAAATCTATAATAAAAACAATAATCTTATTAAAGCTAAAACCAGCTCGGTTAATTATGATGCACCTGCTCTTGTGGTTTCAAGCGGTAATTCACAACAGGTGCTTCTGGAAAACTATGCCTATAATGTTTCAGTGGCAATAAGAAAGGCCATGTATACCAGTTTAAAATAATTTTAGTACTAAAGGGGGATTTATGAAGGAAAAAGTAAAACAGATTACAGATAAGATTCTTATTTTAAAACCATTTCTGACTCTGCTGTCGGAAGGGCGAATCTTTAAACTCGGTTTTTCCTGGTTTTTAAGAGCTTTTGCTCTGGTTTTTGCATTAGGTTTTATTGTTCAGTGGGTCAGCATGTGGGAAAATGTTTTTAAAATGTCGGGTTCTTTAGTTTTAATACTTACAATAATGATGTTTCTTGCCGTTGCTGCGGCTTTTGCAGTAATTAATCTTGTACTGATTAAAGCTGATATGGTAGCTGCTCTGCCTGACACAAAAGACTATATTGTTATTCCTATTGCTGTTGTTTTTCTTAAACTTATTGGTGAAGTTTCTTTCATTATATGGACATTTTTCGGCATAGCAGGGTTTTTGCTGGCTCTGACAAAGACTGGAGGCATGATGCTCGGTATGATTCCATATTACGGCGGATCGGGGTTCGGTGGAGGTCTTGCAGGTCTGGTGATAGCTCTTATAATAGGATTTTTCTCTTTCTTTATCTGTTATCTCCTTGCAGAGAGGGGCGGGGTCCTTGTGGATATAGCGAGGAATACGAAGAGAACAATTTAAACTGAATAATTGTTGTAAAAAAATGATGAAGCAGAGTGTTCCAGGAGCACTCTGCTTTTTTTATTCCCATAGAGGATCGGGGGGAATATGATAGTATGATATTCCCTGATTAATAATTATTATGATAGAACCGGAAAGAAGATAATTATTCTTAATCTTTAAGCTTGACTGATGATCAGATTGAGTTATAATATATATAGATCAGTAATAATTCCTGAACAAATATTTTAGAGTGAAAATGAATTATTATATTCTCTGTCCCATCTGGTGGCTGATATAATAGAGGTTTTCAGCTTAAAAGGGTTGAGGAATACAGGGTGTATATGAATTGATTATTTTTGAGTATTAATAGAGGATTTATATATGATTTTACCTTCCGGCAGTTTACGACCTGAAATAACTGATGAAATTATTCAGAAGTGGCAGAGGATTGTTGATCTTCTAGGGAGGATTACAACTGTTTCTGCAGCTCTGGTAACCAGATTTACAGATGAGTACCTGGAAATATTTGTCTCCAGCGAATCTGCGAGAAACCCCTTTAACAGGCATGACAGGTCAGAATTAAATACAGGACATTATTGTGAAGAAGTGGTAAAAACCGGAACCCCCATGGTGGTGGATAATGCCCTTAATGATCCTAAATGGCAGAACAGCCCAGATGTGGAGCTGGGTATGACATTTTATTTCGGATATCCCATAAAATGGCCCGATGGCGATCCATTTGGTACAATCTGTATTCTTGACTCTGAAAGCAGTGATAAATCCCCTGATTTACAGGGTTTGTTCACCGAATTCAGCAGCATAATTGAATCTGACCTTGCCGGTCTTTATAAAAAAATTGAACGGGAAAATCTTATTACTCAGCTTGAAAATCAGAAGGGTGTGCTTAATCTTATTTTTGATAATGCGCCAATAGTTATGATGCTTCTTGATGAAAACGGGGATATTGCAAATATCAATTATTCAGGTGCCATTCGCGGCGCTGATGATGATTTATTTCTCTATCTCTTAAGCCGGAAGTTTAAAGAGTGTATAAATATAAAAAACATGAACTGGCTCAGCAAACCGGAATGCAGGAATTGCGGGGTATGCCCTGTTGTCAATAAAACTTTAAAGAGTGCAGGGGTAATTAAAAAATCTGAAGGGTGTATAAGTGTAGAGCATAACGGAGAAATTTATCTGCGGGACATTCTTCTCTCTGTTAACAGGCTTGAGCTTCATGAAGGTGCAAAGATACTTGTCAGTGTTGATGATATTACTGATAAGAAAAAATTTATTTCTGCTATTGAAGATTCAGAGAAGTATCATCGCATACTTTTTCAAAAAGCTCCCCTGGGAATTATAAGGTTCAATCCTGAAGGGATAATAATGGATGTAAATGAAAGGGGCCTGGAGATTTTAAATCTGCCCCTTAATGCGGTTATGGAAAAGACCATAAATGATATCCCTTTCAGCGAGCTGGAGACAATTCTTGTATCAGCTATTGATGGGATGGCCGGATCTTTCCGGGGACCGGTAAAATCAAAGGATGGCAAAACTTCACTAAACGTGAAATCTTACTTTAATCCGCTAACACCGGGAAACACTCCATCTGATGTTGTTGTATTTTTTGAAGATACAGTTATCGCGAAGGAATCCCCTGAACAGTCCTCTGAGCTAATTACCGGAGAGGACATTGCTAATGAGCAAAACAGAGGTGTCCTTGTTTTGAGGGATATGAAACATCAGCAGCGCACCCTTGCTGAAATGAAAAAAATGTCAGATGCCCTGGACCAGGCAGCTGATATTGTATTTATAACTGATATTAATGGCAATATTGAATATGTTAACAGCGCCTTTGAACGGATAACCGGATACAGCCGGGGTGACGCAATAGGTTCAAAGCCGAGTATGCTCAAGTCGGGCAAAATGGAGATGGCCTATTATAATAAGGTCTGGAGTACCATTTTGTCGGGTGAGGCAATAAGGGCTGAGGTGGTAAACAGGAGAAAGGACGGCAATGTTTTTTATTATGATCAGACAATTACACCTATCAAAGATGAGAGTAATGAGATAAAGTATTTTGTTTCCACGGGTAAGGATATAACAGACAAGAAAGAGGTGGAGGAGGCCCTGAAGACCAGTGAGATGCAGATGCGTCTATTTATTAAGTATACCCCTGCTGCTATTGCAATGTTTGATACTGAAATGAGGTATCTTGCCGCAAGTGAAAGGTGGTATCAGGACTATGGTCTTGCAGATGAGGAAATTATTGGAAGAACACATTATGAAGTATTCCCTGAAATTGACAGGATGGATGAATGGAAGGATATTCACAATAGATGTCTGTCCGGTGAAAGTATGCAAAGAGAGAGCGACCGTTTCGAACGTGAGAACGGTGCTGTTGACTGGCTAAAATGGGAAATACACCCCTGGAGAAGAAATGACAATTCTGTGGGGGGGATTATAATTTTTACAGAAGTGATAACAGAAAAAGTTGAGGCGGAAAAAATAATAAACCTGGAGCGTCAAAAGGCGCAGCAATATCTCGATATTGCCGGTACTATTTTTGTTGTGATCAACAGGGATGGAGTTACCGAACTGGTGAACCAGAAGGGGTGTGAAATTACCGGTTATAAAGAGGAGGAGTTACTTGGTAAAGGATGGTTTGATCTGCTGCTTCTTCCAGAGGACAGAGAAGGGTTTAGAGTTGCTTTTAAACGTATGATGAACGGGTATATAGAGGAATATTCCCATGCAGAAAATTTTATTATTACAAAGAGCGGTGACCTGAGATTTATTGCATGGAACAATACACTGATAAAAGATGAAGAAGGTAATATTACAGGAACACTCAGTTCCGGAAACGATATTACAGAGAAAAAAGCAGCAGAAGAGGAGATTCTAAGGCTCAATCAGGAGCTTGAGGAGAGGGTCTATATGAGGACTCTGGAACTCAATGATGCTGTTAAAGCCCTGAAGGACAGCGAAGAGAGTGCTGTCTTTATGAAGGAGGTGGCTTCAGCAGCCAATGCTGCCTCAACTGCTGAGGAGGTTTTTCATGTTACACTGAATCTTGCCTGCAGGTATATAAACTGGCAGGCAGGGCATGTTTATTTTTATTCAAAAAAATACGGAAAACTTATTTCATCGGATTTATGGTTTTTTAATGACAGTAACAGCTATGATGAACTGATAAAGGCTACATCTCAGATGGATTTTCTTCCAGGTGTGGGGCTGCCCGGCAGAATATTCAGTTCAGAGAAGCCGGAGTGGATATCAGATATTTATGAAGCGGATAATTTTTTCAGAAAGAATTTAAGCCATGATCTGAGCGTGCGTGCAGCTTTCGGTTTTCCCGTTATTGTTAATAATGAGGTAGAAGCTGTTGTTGAGTTCTTTTCAAAAGATGTTGTACCTGTTGACAGGACAATAATTGATCTGATGTCTAATGTCGGTATTCAGCTCGGTTATGTTATTGAGAGAAAAAATGTTGAGATCGCCCTGCGTGAAAGTGAAAGCAAATTTAAAACCATATTTAATGAAAACATTCATTTCTTTTTAGGGTTTATGAGCACAGATGGAATTCTCCTGGATGTGAATAATGCGGCCGTTTCTTTTGCAGGGGTAAAATATGAAGATGTGGTTAATAAACCATTTATTGATGGGCCATGGTGGGATAACTCTCCGGAGGATAGGGAAAAGCTGGAAAGCGCCATCATAGCAGCTTCAAAAGGGGAATCGTCAGCATTTGAAGTAACCCATTTTGACAGTAATGGGGAAGCTCACCATGTGGACTTTCTCCTTTCACCTGTTAAAGATAAAAACGGGAAGGTGAGTTTTTTAATACCTTCAGGTTTTGACATTACTGACAGGAAAAAATCCCTTGAGGAGAGGGACAGGCTTTTAAAGGAGATGCGGAAAAGGGTAAAAGAGATAAACTGTCTTTATAGAATCTCTGATTCAATACAGAGTAATGATGATACGGATAATGTTTTCAGGTATGCGGTAAATGTTATCCCTCTTAGCTGGCAGTATCCGGAAATTGCTGTGGCGCGTATAGTTTATGATGGAAAGGAATATTATACAGACAGATATGATGATGCAGTGAGCATGATGGCAAGTGATATTGTGGTGGATGGCGGATTGGCGGGGGTGGTTGAGGTTTACTACCTTGATGAGGTTCAGGAGGCTGATGAAGGCCCTTTCCTTAATCAGGAGAGGGACCTTATTGACGGTGTATCACATCTTTTCAGTCTTATGATTAAAAGAAAACTTGCCCAGGAGGAGCTTAAAAAAGCTATAGAGGATGCTGAGTCATCAAACAGGGCAAAGAGTGAGTTTCTGGCTAACATGAGTCATGAAATCCGGACACCCATGAACGCGATTATGGGTATGAATTATCTCCTTAAAAAAACTGATCTTAATCCGAAGCAGAGGGACTATGTTTACAAAATTGATTTATCAGCCCAGTCGCTGCTTGGAATAATAAATGATATACTCGACCTCTCGAAAATAGAGGCGGGCAGACTGGAGCTGGAGAATATAGATTTTACTCTTCAGGATATTATGATAAACCTGTCAAATATGGTGGGACTGCGGGCAAGGGAAAAGGGGCTTGAATTTGTTATTTCCATAGATAACCGTATTCCCAGAATCCTTAAAGGTGACCCTTTAAGGCTGGGGCAGATCCTTCTTAATCTTGCGAATAATGCTGTAAAATTTACTGACAATGGTGAGATCCTTGTGGAGGTTTCCGCTGAGGATTTTAACGATAGCGGAGTGGTAATTAAATTTTCAGTAAGTGATACCGGTATTGGACTTAAAGAGGAGGAGATGGAGCGTCTTTTCCAGCCCTTTATGCAGGCGGATTCTTCTACTACAAGGAAGTTCGGAGGTACAGGGCTTGGTCTTGCAATAAGTAAACGTCTTGTGGAGATGATGGATGGGGTAATCGGGTTAAAAAGTGAATATGGGAAGGGGAGTGTTTTTTATTTTTCTGCTGTTTTTGGAGTATCATCTGACAAAAGGGAGAGCCTGGTTGTTCCCGGTATTTTAAAAAACAGGAAAGCTCTTGTTGTTGATGATAATAAAACCGCCTGCAGGGTAATGACCTCATATCTTGAAAAATTTTCTTTTAAAACAAAAGTCTGCTTCAGCGGCGAGGAGGCAATTGAAGAACTTGTAAGAACCGCTATAAGCGGAGATGAGCCTTACAGCTTCGCTTTTATTGACTGGGAAATGACCGGGATTAATGGAATCGAAACTTCACGAATTATTGTTGAAAGTGAAGAGATTGGTATTAAGCCGAGAATAATAATTGTTACAGGTTATGAGCAGGAGGAGATATATACAGAGTCAAAAGAGATGGGGCTGGACGGGTTTATAATGAAGCCTGTTACCTCTTCCCAGCTTTTTAATGTGATTATGGATGTGGCTGCCAACAAGGGTTTTGACGGAACAGAGGAAACCCCCTGGGAGTATGTACCTGAAGGCCTTGATGAAATACGGGGCTATTCAATACTCCTTGTTGAAGATAATGAAATAAACCAGGAGGTTGCACGGGAGCTCCTGGAAGGTGAAGGCTTTATTGTTGATACAGTCTCAAATGGCGAGGAGGCTGTAAATGCAGTTTTAAATATAGGGAAACAATATAATATTGTACTTATGGATCTTCAGATGCCGGTAATGAGCGGCTATGAAGCTGCTGTAAAAATACGGGAAACAGTTAAGGAATCTGAACTTCCAATTATCGCCATGACAGCGGATGTGGCACCCGATATCAGGGTGAAAGTTCAGGAACATGGCATGAATGGTTATGTGAGCAAGCCTATTGACACAGTGGAGCTTTATAAAACTATGATTGAACTTCTAAATACACATAAGGGCGGTGCTTCAAGAATGAAGTACAGAGGGAAACCTTCTTATGATGCAGGGTTTTCCGCTCTTTACGGATTTAACCAGTCTAAAGGGCTTAGGCTTGTTTCAGGGAATCGGCTGCTGTACAGAAAACTGCTGGCAGAATTCAGCGCGGCATATTCCGGCGCTTCACAAAAGATGGAGATTCTTTTTAGAGAAAACCGTTTTGATGAGCTCAAATATTTTATTCATACACTTAAGGGTGTGGCAGGAAACCTGGGGGGAGTAATGATCCCCGGTATGGCGGATGAAATAATGAGCGCCATTAATAGGAAAGATATTGGATCTGCGGGGGATTTGCTGATAAAACTGGGGCTTGAAGTTGATTCTGCAGTAGAGTCGGTAAATCTTCTGGTCCTATCCCCGGAGCCTCCGGTAAAAGGCGCAGAATATAATCCCGAAGCAGTAAAAGCATTACTTTCCCGTATGCTTATTCTTCTTGACAGTGATCACGGGGAAGCTCTTGACAAACTGGAGCTGCTTCAGTCTCTTGTTGGTGAAACAGAGCATGCTGCTTCTATTGATGAACTTGCTTCCAGTCTTAACAGCTTTGATACAGACAGAAGCAGAGATATTATTAAATCATTATTTTATAAGTTGAGTCGGGAGGTTATATGACAGTAAAACCGAAAATTCTGGTTGTTGATGATATTCCCGGAAACATCCAGATTATTATGCAGGCAATCAAGGATGAATATTCAGTTATTGCCGCCACTTCCGGGGATAAGGCCCTTGCTCTTGCTTCAGCAGACCCGGCTCCATCAATAATTCTTCTGGATGTAATGATGCCCGGTATGGACGGTTATGAGGTATGCCGCAGGCTTAAAGAGAATGAAAAGACCAGGGGAATCCCTGTAATGTTTATTACCACTCTTGATGAGGACATTAATGAGGGGAAAGGGCTTGATCTTGGTGCTGTTGATTATATTGCCAAGCCTATTAACCCGGCACTTGTAAAGAAGCGGATAAGAAACCAGCTTGAACTTAAACAATACAGGGATCATCTTGAAGGCCTTGTGCGGGAGAGAACTGCACAGATCCACAACACCAGGCTTGAGATTATAAGAATGCTGGGGCGGGCGGCGGAATATAAGGATAATGAAACAGGTACGCATATTATAAGGATGAGTAAATATTGTCATGTCATGGCCCTTGCTTACGGATTGAGTGAACACGAGGCGGAGGTTCTGCTTAATGCAGCACCAATGCACGATGTAGGTAAAATAGGGATACCTGACAAAATTCTGCAGAAACCGGGCCCACTTGATGAGGATGAGTGGAAGATAATGAGACGTCATGCCTATATGGGGCATCTGATAATAGGGAAACACGATTCAGAAATTCTTACAGCTGCTGCTGTAATCGCGCACCAGCATCATGAAAAATGGAACGGGGGAGGCTACCCCGGAGGATTGAAGGGTGAAGAGATAGATTTTTTCAGCAGGATAGCCGCCCTTGCTGATGTTTTTGATGCAGTGACAAGCAAGCGGGTTTATAAAGAACCCTGGCCCCTGGATGATGCTCTTGAGTTGATAAAAAAGGAGAGTGGAGAGCACTTTGACCCCGCTGTAGTTGATTCTTTTTTTAAGGCACTCCCGGAGATTTTGAAGATAATGGAAGAATATGGAGATGAATAGGTTTATTTTATCAGTAAAGCCGGGGGAAAGGTAATATTATTTTTCCCCATATCTGCCGGAGTCATCCCCCTGTCCCCAGGGTGGGCACGTATGAGGAGTTTTTGAGCAAGGGTATAAATAAAAGTATTAAAAACTTTTTAATACTTTTAAACTTACAAAGGATTTATTGCACAATAAGACCGGATCAGATTATGTAATGATAAAAAATTATTATTAGCGAGAGAATAAATAAACACTTTCCCCCTTTGGGGGACAGGGGGAAAAATATTTCAATAGATTTATTTTCCTTTTAACATGATGGAGATGGATAGTTTTTTATTCTTTCTAAAATTAATTAAGAAAAAGGACTGATATATGAGCGCGGAAATATTAGGGCTTCTCTTTGTCTTTTTTGCCAGGGTTATAGATGTATCAATGGGGACATTCAGGATAATACTTATTTCCCGCGGGTATATCCGCATAGCACCTTTTCTGGGGTTTGTGGAAATATTGATATGGATAACTGCCCTGGGGCATGTACTTAATAATCTAACAGGTGTTATGAGTTATGTTTCCTATGCTGCAGGTTTTGCCACAGGGAATTTTGTGGGGATGAAGCTTGAGTCACTTATATCTATAGGTTACCAGTCTATAAGGATAATCACAACAGAAAAGATAACTGCGCTTCCTCTTACTCTCCGTGAGGAGGGATTTGGAATTACTACTGTTGCTGCAAGAGGTATGAAAGGGGAGGTGCAGCTTATTTACACCACTGCAGCAAGGGGTAGAGTAAATAAGCTTCTTGAGATTGTGGAAACACTTGAGCCTAAGGCTTTTGTTACAATTGAGGATGTAAGGTCGTTTAAATCAGGTTTTATTATAAAAAATGAATTTTTCCAGAAATTCGGGAGAGCTACCCTGGGGAGAAAATAATTTTTGTCTCCAGGGGGTCTCATTACTTTTATCCACAAGTCGAGATCCATCAAAATGACAAAAGATATTTCACGAAAAATCTTTTAGTGAGCGCCTTGATCCGGGGGATTTAGGGGGCTTTTGAGAAGTGGATAGATTCTCTCCCCGGGGTAAAGGGGATCAGGCTTTCCCTTCCCTTCCAAGTCTATTGAGAATTATTCCAGCCATCAGCACTCCTGTGAATATCAGGATTACCGGTATGAATGTATGGGATGCTGCTGCAAATATTACGCTTTCCTTAAGCGTATCACTTACAGGGTCAGTGCCGAAACCGGGCAGGAACCATGAAGGCTTAAAAGCTGTAATGATTACAGCTGCTGATAGTATTATGAAAATATAGGCCTGATATTTTAAAACCCTCCCTGCAAACCTGGCCCCCGATTTCCTGTCCGCCCCGGAAAAAAGAATAGTAAAAATGAAAAAGAGTATAACCGCAGGGGTAATATATTTTAAATATTTCCCGTAAGTCATAAAGAGCATGGCATATTCAGTGATAACTGCCGGGTCCCCTTTTAATGTTACTGGTCCTCCGGAGCTTATCACCCCGTTTGATATGGTCATGTCAACTGACCTGAGCTTACCCCTGGCGTATTTTTCAATAAACCATGAATCGGACATGCTGAAAATTTTTGTGATAATCCATGGATTGCTGAGGCCCGGAATGGTGCCTATGCTTTTAACAAAAACCCCGCTCAGGAGATGTCTCTCAGCACCATCTTCAGTTTTAACTCTCATGCTGATTCTAAGTGGAGGGAGCTTCACAACTCTGAGATTTTCTATCATACCTGAATCTATATCAAACCTCTGGGTATAGACATTCCCTTCCTGAAGCTGTTTGTCGTGTGACATTAAAAAGTCCAGGTATCTGTTTATAAGATTTTTTAATTCAGCGTCTATAAACAGGGTATTTAATCTTTCTGTTAAAACCGGGCTGATTTTGTGAATATCCGCATAGATGGTATTTAAAAATTCATTCTGTCTCGATTTAAGGATTTTTCCCGCCTCTTTCTCCCTGCTTTTCATATCTTTTTCAGCTTTCTTTAAATCACCTTCTGCAACATCGAGTTCTTTTTCCAGCAGCCTGACCTGATCTCTCCCGAGTTTCCGGTAATCATCTATCCCCTTAAGTTCACCTTTGAGTTCAGCCAGCTTATTCTTTTTGAAAAGCTCAAATTCATCTTTACTTTTGAACTCATCTGAAGATTTAATCCATTTCAGTTTATCAAGCTCGCTGATCTGATTCCTGATCCGGTTATATTCTTCTGTGCGGTAAAAAGCATTGAAAGAGGCCAGGCTTTCTTCATAATTTTTTTTTATTTTTTCATATTCAGGCTTAAAGGCATTTATACCTGTTCTCTTTTCGATTTCACGTTTAATATCATTTTCAATTTCGAAGTTTTTTGCAGTAATGATCTGCTCAACGAGATTCATCTGCTTTATAATTCCGGTGTAGAACCTGTCAGTGGTAAAAAGCGCATGGCTTAGAGTGAGAACAATTAAAACCGGAATAATCAGAAACGCGGTAAAGGACAGAATATAAATCATAAATCCATTTTTCTTTGTCATAATCTGCTCCGTAAAAATATTTTCGATTCTATCTCAGTAATTGTTCCTGAAGATATTTTTATAGAAACAGCATTATTATACTAAAAGATATCTTCAAGAATTATTACTGTAAAATTTCAGATTTTTTTGATTATTCCGGTAAGTTATCTATATTGAAATCAGCAGGAAAATATTTATGCTCCATGAGATTGTATCAAAGGAGGTATAATTATGAAAGCAGGATTATTACTTAACGGAAGCGGGGCCATTATTTATCTCACTTCTCACAAGGGTATTGTGGATGAACATCTTGTGAGAAAATTTAAGGCAAAGGGGATCAATAAGTTTATGGCCTATGAACTCCCCCTTGAAGAGGTGAAAAAACGGTACGGGATGCACTACGATATTGTTCTTGGCGATCTTAATGAAAGTGATGATTTGCGTATACTCGATTATGACGGCACAAGAGCTTTCAAAATGTTTTCTTTCAGTGAGATGGGTGAGCCTTTTTATATTGAGTAAAGGGGAATGGCGTATTTTTACTGCTTCTGAAGTATCTTAAGATGAGAATTCATCAGCAATAATTTTACGCGCTTTTCCTAAATCAGGACTGTTTATCCAGTGAATTTTCAATCCTCTCCTTCCCATACCCCGGTAAACCTGGCGCGAATCGCCTGATATTATTTTTCCTTGAAATTCATGGGTAAGCTGAACAGCCAGTTTTGTTTTTCCGCCTGCAGTGGGGCCGCAAATTGTTATAATATTGTATTTATTCATATTTGAATTACTCCGCTCAAACCTGAAGTAAAAGGATTTTTTAACAATTACTTTTTGTGAAATATTATCATACTATCTTCCGATAATAATTACAATAACCAGATAATTCATTCCGGAGAAATAATGGGAAATTATATACTGCTTTTATCTTTTATACCTCTTCTGTTATACTACCTTGTATACTACAGGTATTTCTCCTCGGGTAAATCAAAGGTAAAGTTTTTAACAGCTTTTCTTGCAGGTACCGGTTTCGCGCTTTTTCTCCTGCTCATAAGCGGAGTAATATCAGCATTTATTGTTAAGAGCAGTCCCATGGTCAGGGCTTTTTTAACTGCAGGGCTTATAGAAAAAGGTGGAGCCTTAATTATTCTATATATATTATTCAGGGATTATGAAGGGTTTTCTGTAAGGGAGGGGATTATTACAGGGATGTTTTTTGCCCTGGGATTTGCCTGCGTGGAGAATTTTTTTTACGCTTACGACCAGCCCGGTGTTGTGCTTTATATGAGGATTATATTCTCCGTCCCTCTCCATATAACAACATGCGGTATGGTGGGCTTTTATCTGGCGATTTCATTTCTATGCAGTTCGAAGCTGAACCGGGTTAACTTTTTTATAAAGGCCCTTGTTATACCCTTATTCTTTCATGCATTATTCGATTATCTGCTTTTTAAGGGGGGGAGTGGAGTTTATTTATCAGCACCTGTACTTATAATTGCAGCAGTGTTTCTGGAAATTATGCTGGCCCGATCAGGGAGTATCTATTCAAAAATTGAACTCGATGTAATGGGGCTCGATTTCGAAGCCTGGAGGCTTAAGGACAGGCAGCCCAGGCATGACAGATGGGTGAAAAGATACACAGGAATTTTGAAATCCAGACCAGCCCCATTTTTTGCATGGAATCCCGGCATAATAAAATTTATATTTGTTCTGATAATGATAGGTGCTGCTGTTGCCGGATTCCCTGTATATAACTATTTCCAGGATCAGCTGGAGAGTATAATATACAGGGAGGAGGCAATCGCAGTATTTATACTCCTCCCCCTGTTTGTTGCATTTATGCTCCTCATTTCCGGGGGGGTAAATCCCATGTATTTTGTTAAAAGTCTTTTAAGCCTCCCTGTCATATCCGATGTGGAGCTTACTAGAGGAACAGTGAGAGAGAGCCTTGTAACAAATGATCTGACTTTGGGGAACTGTTTCCTTCAGACAACAGAACCTCTCGGTATAAAAAATGAGGTATCACTCCGGTTTAAAATTTCAAGTCTGGAATCGGGAGGAGTTACGGGGAGGGTGGTATGGGAAAATCACCGGGGGCTCCACGATTCTTTTGGTTCTCTTGTGAGCTTTACTGAACCATGTCCCGGATTCTATCGTTTTATAATAAAATATAATATTCTCAGATTATGGAAAGGAGCTGTATTTCTTCTCAGGCTCCCCGGCTTTGATGCGCTAAAGGGGCTGTTTTATAATCCTCTGGTTTTAACACAGGAGGATATCTATTTTTCAAAAGGTGATATAATTTTCCGGGAGGGTGACAGGGGTGATTGCTTTTACATGCTCAAAAAGGGGAGAGTGATTTTTTTTAAGCAGAAGGAGGATGGTAATATCATAACAGTAAACACCTCTATCACCGGAGAGGTCTTTGGTGAGCTGGCTGTTCTGGGGAGTGAGGATAGGAGAAATGCAACTGCAATCTGCGCTGAAGATTCCATTGCTGCAGTTGCCACAAGGGAAAATCTGGAAACCCTTTTAATGAATAATACAGAATTTGTTTTTAATCTTCTTACTTCTTTGACAAACAGGGTTATTATTTCGGAGAAGATATTCTTTGAAAATATTAAGGAACTGGAACAGAGAAGGGCTGAAAGTGAAAAACTGTCTCACATGACGGTTATGCTTATACTTATGAGTATCGGATTTGATTCACCGCTATTTGCACCTGGCGGCGGCTTTACAATAAATGCAATGATAGAATCGATTAAAGCCATGGGGGAGGGTGAGCTTACAGAGCTTACACTTCTTCTTGCTCAAAAGCATGACTCCCTTAAACAGGGTAATACTTCCGGGGAGGATTTTCTGATTGAGCTTAAAAAGATATTCAATGTAGAGAAAAAAGAAATTGAGTAATAAAAAGCAGGCCCCCTGGTTCAGGGGGCCTCTTGTGCAGTGAGTCTGATGAATAGGTCTTATGCTGTTCTGGTTCTGTTTTTTACATATATCCCGAACAGCAGGCCCGCTACAGTAAGGAATGCTGCAAGTACAAAGAGCCTGTTCCCCGGTTTTGTCTTAAGCAGGTATGCTGTAAGATTTGAAGGGTTAATCTTCTTTATATGTATTGATTTGATCTTGATATTTGTGTCAAATTCACCCTCTTGCCAGACATCATTGAGCCAGGTGAGGTTCAGTGTAACATCCCCCCCGGGCAGATCCAGGGTACCTTTACCCAGCTTCCAACCTTTGTTGTGGGCTGGTATCTTTATCTCTGTTGAAGAATAGTAGGATCCCCTGCGTAATGATTCAACTGCAACAATAAAGGAATCGTAATTTCTGGGGAGATCCAGATCGCCGTGGTTGGTGGCCTGAATTGTTATTTCATAGCTCCCCTTTTCCAGGTTTCTGAATGTATAGCCTATTGTCTGGTTCGCCCAGTATGTGTAAGCGTCACTCTTGTCAAAGAACCATCTCCCTTCCATGGATGTATATTCATCACCATTAAAACGTACGTTTGTTACGTTATTAACTTTAGGCTCCTTTACTTTTCTTACGATTATTTTTTTAATGTTCAGAGCCGCGTTGAATTCACCTTCGCTGTATGCGTCATTTGTCCAGAGAATGTTAAGGCTCTTCTTTCCTGGATTATCAAGCTTAATAACAGCACTTCCGGAAAAGTATACCTTGTCTGAAGCCTTTACAGAAACGGCGGATAAAATCTCCCCTGAAGCTGAATCTTCGATATTAAAGGAGAAACGGTCGTAATTTGCAGGGAGTGTTTCTCTTGCCTTGGCAACTATTGTTACCCTGTACCAGCCCGGCTCAGAATTATCAATATTCAGGATAAGATTTTCATTACCCCAGTTGGTGTATATGCCGCTCTGGATTCTTCCGCCTGAACCGATTTCTGCTCTTAATCCGGAAATTTTTCCTCTTAGGGCTGTAATCTGCGCCTTAGCTGAATCTCTGTTTATCAGCCCTGATCTGTAATCAGCCCTGATTTTTTTTATATCATCTCTAAGCTGCTTTATTTGAGCATTAAGGGCTTTTGCTTTTTCAGCTGAAAAAAGCTCTTTCCTCTGCTCCTGGAACCATCTCCCCTGGGAAGTGTCGATTGTGTAGGAGGCGCCGCCGGTTAATGAAGCCGGGTCGGAATCGTCTAAATCAGATTCCGGGCCGGTTCCCTCTGTATCAGTATCGAGTGTAATCTCTGATGTGTCAGATCCGGAATCACCAGTTTCTGATCCCTCTGTGTCAGTATCAAGTGTAACCTCTGTTGTATCTGAATCTGTATCTCCTGTGCCTGTGCCGTCAGAATCCTGTGATTCTTCCGATCCCAGGAGGTTATCAAGTCCGCTATCCTGCGGAACACCTGTATCCCCTGTCCCTTCAAGATTCTGATCAGGGAGAGACGAAGCTGTATCTTCATCCGGTGCTGCAACTTCCTGCTCTGTTGTGTCTGCAGCAGGAGCGTCAGATACTTCAATTGAGTCAGGTGTAATCTCCGGTCCGCCCTGGCCGCTGCTGCTCCCTCCGCCCCCTCCGCATGAGATAACTGAAAATGTTATCATCAATGAGAAGATAACTGTTAATAGTAGTGAAATTTTTTTATTCATGAATTTCTCCTTGTAAAAATATTATCCAGGTCATATTTAAGTAATTTACTGATATCTCTGTTAAACCGTCAGTTTCCAGTATTTTATGCGAATGCCGTAAAAACAGCACTTTTGATTAAAATACTGAATGTTTAAAAGAGAAAATAAAATTATTTAAAATATTGTAAATTAATATTCAAATAATTTTGCAAATCAGCCTGTATAGGCTTTTTATAATATAGTATATTTTTTTGTAAATGACAATTTTTTTTTATTTTTTATTTTTTATTTTGGATTATTCCGGATTTTTGAGATATTATTGCCTTTTCTTCAGCCCCCCGCGCAGAAGATTAAAAGATTGGCATAATTATTCCGGCGCGACCCCCGGAGGGGGTTAATAATTTTTCAGAATAAGGAGTTGGAATCCTTTGTTCTAATTAAAATCCGTGAAAAAGAGATCCCCTGAGATTTCAGGAAGGGGCTGTCTCAAAAGTCAGATTTTCGGGGATTTGTCATTCCGGTTTTGCAACTTCAATTATTGCAAATACCGGAATCTCCTGATTAAATCAGGCCTAAGAGATACCGGCATTACGCTACGCTACAGCCGGTATGACAAGGAAATTACTTTTTGGACAGCCCCCGGCTGTAAAAATATATGAAAAGAATAAAAATTTATAGCCGGGGGGCCAGAAACGGGGAGAATAGAGTACTTTGGACTATATAAATCAGCACTGCTTTTATAATTTTTTTATAAATATAAAGAGGAAAAAATGAACGAACCCTGGATTATTTCTGCTATAATTTTAACAGTGTGTCTCCTTGTTGTACCTTCAATAGCTTTTGCATATATTAATTACCAGAAGCTGAAAAAAATTGATGAGGGGAGAAATAATGAGCTTCTCCTGAATCTGGTGACCTCTCTTAAACAGGACATTTCAGATACATCACATAAGAGCCGCATGGAGTTTCAGCAGAAGCTCGATTCAATAACCTCCTACCTGAGCAGAAGTCAGCAGGAGAGTTCTCAGACCCTGCAGAACCAGTTTCGTCATTCTATGGAGATTATTAAAGAGGTTACAGAAAGGCTTGGAAAAATTGATGAAACTAACAGGCAGGTACTCGATTTTTCGAAACAGATGCAGAGTCTGGAAAATATTCTGAAAAATCCGAAACAGAGGGGTATTTTAGGGGAGTATTTTCTTGAAACACTTCTGGGAAATGTTCTTCAGCCCAATCAGTATAAAATGCAGTACAGGTTTTCCAGTGGAGAAATAGTTGATGCAGCAATATTCTACAGGGATAAAATAATTCCTGTAGATGCAAAGTTTTCTCTGGAGAAGTATAACCGTTTGATGGAGGAGCAGGATTCCGCTTTAAGGGCTCAGATAGAAAAGGAGTTTAAGGCGGACTTGAAAAGCAGGATTGATGAAACTTCAAAGTATATAAAGCCGTCAGAGGATACAACAGATTTTGCTTTTATGTTTATTCCGGCTGAGGGTGTTTACTATAATCTGCTTATATATAATGTGGGTACAGTTAATGTTAATACTCAGGACCTTGTTGAATACGCATTCGGTAAGCATGTTATAATAGTATCACCCACATCTTTTTACGCCTATCTGGAAACAGTTCTGCAGGGTCTCAAGCAGCAGAAGGTGGAGGATAATATTAAGGTTATAATAACCAGAATTAAAGAATTGAGCCGCCATCTTAACGGATATGAAGAATATATGGACAGGCTTGGTAAAAATCTTTCCACAACAGTTAACAGTTATAATACTGCTGCTAAGGAGTTTAAGAAGATTGACAAGGATATTGTCAGGCTCACAGAAGGTGAGTCGGGCGGGGGCTATGATACCATGCTTATAGATAAGCCTTCTGAGGATTAATCAGAAGGCTTACGGGTCAGGTTTAAAGTTAAAAAATGAGTTTCGGCTACAACTCCATGTTTATTACTTTTCTTTCTTTAACATATCCTTTAAGCATTATATCAATAAAAACATCCAGTTCCTCAAGCGAGCATTCACTGGCATGCTGTTCCAGGTTGTCAGGTTTCCATTCATTTGCCATTCTTTCCCATGTTGCTTTTCGCGGCTCCATGGGGCATTCAACCGAATCTATGCCGAAGAGTGTTACACCTCTCAGTATAAAGGGGAAAACGTTTGCCTCAAAATTCATCCCTGCTGCATTTCCGCAGGTTGTAACTGCTCCTGCATAAGCAGTCTGCCTTATTACTGTTGAAAGAATATTTCCCCCTATTGTGTCTATAGCGCCTGCCCAGAGAGTTCTCAGCATAGGTTTCCCCGTTTCATCATTAACCTCCTCCCTGGGAATAACCTCCTTAGCTCCAATACTCTTTAAAAAAGCCTCATCTTCAGGGAACTCCTTTTCCGGGTCAGCATGAATCCCTGTAACTGCCACAACATGATAACCTGCTTTTGCGAGAAAACTTACAGCATGGCTACCCACTCCGCCACGGGCTCCTGTAACAAGAATTTTGCCGCTTTCAGGCTTTATCTCTCCATACTCGATGAGTTTATAAACTGATAATGCAGCAGTAAATCCTGCAGTGCCGAAAATCATGGCTTCTCTCAGGGTAAGATTTTCAGGTTTTTTAATTATCCATGCTTCAGGAACCCTTATATACTCAGAAAATCCGCCGGAAGTGTTCATTCCGAAATCGTAGCCGGTTATTATTACTTCATCCCCTTTTTTGAAGCCGGGGCTGCTGCTTTCTGCAACAGTTCCTGACGCGTCAATCCCCGGAGTATGGGGGTACTGTTTTGTTACTCCCCTGTTCCCTGTGGCGGAAAGGGCATCTTTATAATTTAATGAAGAGTATTTTACCTTTATCAGCACATCTCCGGGGGGGAGATCTGAAATATCCCGTTCTTCAATACTCCGGCTGAAACGTCTTTCATCGATTTCTTTCACAACCATGGCTTTAAATTTCATTTCACCCTCCATAGGTAATTATGCTTTTAAAAGGGGTTCGAAGGTATTTCACTTTAATGCAGGATATAATTCATGCTGAAATAACCCCATTATAGTAAACAAAACAGATAAAATGATAGTAAAAAAATATTTTTAAAGAGTCAAGGTGTTTTTTATCCTTTTTGGAATAGAGGTTATGGGTAGCAGTTTAATTTTGTGGGTAATGTCATTCCTGCGCATGCAGGAATCTAATAACCTTGATTTTTTCAGGAGATTCCGGCACTACGTTATCACTTCGGCCGGAATGACAAACTTTTCCCTCTAAAATTCTACCACTACCGAGCTTATGAGCTGGTTTTACAGGTTTCAACCCTGTTGCGGCCTGAATTTTTTGCCCTGTAAAGGGCTTCATCTGCCTCTTTAAGGAGTTTTTCAAGATCTGAGGGATCGGTTATTGCTTTGCCGGAAACTCCGAAACTGGCAGTTACTGTTTTTTTGATTTTCCCGATTTCCAGGGTATTTTCAGCAAGTGCGTTGCAGAGTCTCCATGCCAGCTTCAGGGCAGATTCAACTTCTGTTTCCGGAAGGAGTATGACAAACTCCTCCCCTCCGAATCTGCCGAATATATCGATGTCTCTTATTTCTTTTTTGATTACTTCAGCAATATGGATCAGGGCCTTGTCCCCTTCAATATGTCCGTAGGTATCATTAATATCTTTAAAGTGGTCTATATCAAAAATAATCAGAGAGGTCTTATGGCCGAAACGGGCGCCTCTGCTTATTTCTGTCTTTGCCAGTGTTATAAAGTGTCTTCTATTAAATATTCCGGTAAGTTCATCAGTGGAGGCTATTTTATGCATTTCGTCAAGAAGCCGTATCTGTTCACTCACATTGTAAACCATTATCAGGTGTCCCCTCTGGACTCTGCGCAGGTTCAGGAGAGGGGATAGGTGAACCTTGAAGTGATTTTCCTGTCCCTTGAGGATTTTTGTCATATTTATATAGCCGTATCCTGTTTCATCCTCAGTGAGGAGTCTGCATATTTCCGGATAGTCTTTAAGTATGGTGTAGACAGAAAGACCTATACTTTTTTTTGTTAATTCAGGAAAGATTAAACCTGCAGCAGGATTATAATCAACAACCCTGTGCTCAAGATTAAGAACCACTATGCAGTCTCTCATGCTTTCAAATACAAACCCCCGGGCAACAGGTGAAAGATCAAAAATTCTGTATCTGAATAGTGCTATTGACCATACAGGGGCTGTAAGTGTTATACTTACGGCTGTTAAATCTATGCCGTCAATTGTTATCCCTGCCATGTATGCCAGAAGTGAAAACCAGGGGATGACCGATCCTGCAAGCATTATAGCTGCCTGTTTCCGGAAAAGGGGGGCTGTTCTTCTTAAAAATGTATAGAATAGAGTACTCCCTAGAGCCAGTGAAAAGTTAATATAAGCCATATGAACATAATACCAGGGACCTTTGTCAAAGTGAAGAATTGATGCATATTCCGTAATCTGCAGCGATGAGTTATAATGGTAAAGATTATGCCATGGAGATGTGAATTGCAGAATAAGAGTAATAACAGGTATTGCGTAAACCGATATGTAAAATCCCGGTGTAAGAATTGAGTTTCTTCCCACATACCTGAAAGCAAAGATAATGTAGAATGCAGGGAGAAAGGCTATACCAAGGTACTGGAAATCTATCCAGAATAGAGCCTCGCTGAGATCTTTGCTGGAAAGCTCAAATCCATATCCGATGGAATAGATGCTGATGCAGAGCATAAGGGCTGTGAATGCTTTTGATCCGTAGGTCTTAATATATTTTACGGACCACCCTCCCAGAAAAAGGGTGATACATCCTGTGAATATAATAAATATTGTAGCGGTTTTTAATTCCATCGGAAGATCTTTTCTGTAAGGAGTATTTTTAGGATAGACTCTCTATTTATTCAATCAGTTTTTTAAGGTTGTGACTTTTTTTGCTGTTTATCTGCAAAGAATCAGGTTATTACGGAAGCGTTACTGGCTAAAATATTGAATTACCTTGACAATAAACTGATTCCTGATATGATTTCTGTATACAGCATAAAGGTTTAATTTTTATCTAAGACCCGGATATTCAGATTATTCAGGTGCTGTTATATGGGGATTAAAGGGGAAAAAATGACAGATATTTCCACATATTATATGGGCCTTCAATTAAAAAGCCCTATTGTTGTTTCAAGCAGCGGCCTTACCAATGATATAAAGACCCTTATCGAGATTGAAAAAAATGGTGCAGGTGCTGTTGTGCTCAGATCTCTTTTTGAAGAGGAGATACTTAACCGTATCGATTCCCTTGCAGAGAGTACCCGCGGGGTGGCATACGGCAGGGAGGCGGGTGATTACTTGAAGGTCTTTACAAGGCAGGAGAGCCTTGATAAATATGTTGCTTTAATTGAAGAGGCTAAAAGTAAATTAACAATACCTGTTATAGCCAGTATTAATTGTCTTACCGCTGTTGAGTGGATATCCTTTGCGTCCGCAATTGAAGCAGCAGGGGCTGATGCCCTTGAGATAAATATTTTCAGGCTTCCATCTGACCCTGAAATAACAGGGGAATCGATGGAAAAACTCTACTTTGAGGTTGCAAGGAAGATTAAGGAGCAGGTAAATATACCTGTTGCTTTTAAGCTCGGTTTCTATTTTTCATCCCTGGGGAGGATGCTTGTAAAGCTTTCCGAGTCGGGGATTGATGCCCTTGTACTTTTTAACAGGTTTGTTAACTTCGATATTGATATAGAGAATTTAAAGCTTAAGCCTGGTAATATCTACAGCGACAGTCATGAGATTTCCCATGCTCTCCGGTGGACTGGTATAGTTTCCGGAAATATTAAATCTGATATTGCAATATCTACAGGTGTCCATGATTATTCAGGGATTGTGAAAGGGGTTCTTGCCGGGGCTTCAGCATGTTATGCAGTATCGGCTCTATACATGCATGGGATCGGCCATATAGCAGTTATGAATGATGAGCTGAAAGGATGGATGAAAAAACATAATTTTAAGTCAATAGATGATTTTAAGGGGAGACTGAGCATGAAGAAAATGACAGATGCGGTGCTGTATGAAAGAACCCAGTTTCTTCATTATTTTACTGCACATAAATAGCTTCATGTTTCAAATTATTTTGCTTTGTAGAATAATAGACCCCTCTTTTTGAGAGGGGTCTATTATTCAATGTTATGAGGAATTTTTACTTCTTTACAGCTTTAAAAGATACTCTTCTCTGTGCGAAATCTTTGTTGTCATAGCCATCACGAGGTTCAGAAATCCCTACACCTTTGTAGGTCATTTTGGAAGCAGGTACACCCGCTTTTCTTAGCTCATCATAAACCATTTTTGCTCTTGCATTGGAAACACTTCTCTGAATTGCAGGTGTCGGGTAATCTGCTGCATGACCTGTTATCTGCATTACATATCCATCCGGAACTTTTTCAACGATAGGCTTAACAAGGCCAACAATTCGCTTCATGTTTTCAAGATCTTCACTTTTGCTGAGAGTTGCTTTTGCGCCGGGGAAACCGTCAATTGCAAAACCTCTAACCTGGTTGTTAATTGCTCTTACAGCCATATCATCTCCGCCTGTATCAGCTTTAACAGTAGGTGTATCTGGTGTTGTGTCCTGAACCTGAGTTGTATCACCACATGCGCTTAAAAGAAAAGCTGCCAGAGATACTGAGAGTACTAAAAATAACACTTTTTTCATAATTCTTCCTTCCTTAAGTTATTAAAAACTGAATATAATTTAATCATTACTCTATACAGAGTCAATAATATTTTTCGATTTTTATTAGTTCAATTTTTTTAATGTTAATTTATTAATAGATCTATTTTTGTATAAAATATAATATTATATCTACCCGCCGCATCCGGCGGCGGGGAGAAGTATTTACTACTATAAAAAGTAAAATCGTTGTTTTTATCAGATGAATATTATAAAAGGAATCATTACAGGGAATGATAAATTTATCGTATTTACTCAGTTGTTTTGCCACAGATTCACTAAGACAGGTCGGTATCGATGTGTAATTTGATTGGAAGTCGGGATAAAAAGAATAATTCTCTGAGTCTCTGTGCCTCTGTGGCATAATTTAACAGGTAACCAGTCTCATAAATAGCTGAGTAGTAACAATTTTTCGATATATAAGCAGGGTAGTTCATGAATGCAAACGAAATAGTTAAACTTCTGCTCGATGCAAAGGAAGCATATTACAACAGTGATTCCCCCATTATGAGCGATGCTGAATTCGACTCTCTGGAGGAGAAACTCCGGTCTATTGATCCGGAGAATGAATATTTTTTATCTGTTGGAGTTATTGCGGATGAAGGTGAAAAAATAAGGCATAATACACCTATGCTCTCCATGATGAAGGGTAAGAGCATTGATGATATTGCCTCATGGATAAAGAAAATTGATATAAAAGAGGAGTCCTCGTTTATTATTGAGCCGAAAATTGACGGGCTTTCAGCGACATGCAGATACAGCAGGGGGAAACTTGTCTACATCGCAACACGGGGGAATGGAATAGAGGGGCAGGATATCTCCCATATTTCGGAATTTGTTAAGGATATCCCCCATTCAATCGATTTTACTGATGAAGAGATTGAGGTGCGGGGTGAGCTTTATCTCCCCAGGAATACTGATTTTGATACAGAGGGGAGACCCCTGAGGAATTCATGTGTGGGGCTGATAAACCGGAAAGAGAAGAGGGGTGACCTTAAATATGTCCGCTTTGCCGCATTCCGTATTGTGGGTATGGATACCTGTCCCTTTGAAAATGAAAGGATCGACCTGCTTGTTAAATGGGGGTTTAATGTAATTGAGTATTTTACGGCTGCAGATGCTGCAGAAATTGAAAGCTCTTATAACAAATATATAGAACATTACAGGGGAACCTGGGAATATGAGACAGACGGATTGATTATATGCGTAAACGACAGGCGTCTTTTTGAGGAAATAGACAGTAAGTGGGTAGTGGATCATCATAATCATTATGCCATAGCTTTAAAGCCGCCATCTGAGTCGCGTGAAACTATTGTAAAGGATATTGCATGGCAGGTGAGCAGGCAGGGGAATATTGTACCTGTTGCACTATTTGAACCTGTTTTTATAGGTGGGGCAAAACTGTCAAGGGCTACCCTTAATAATTATGAAAATGTCGTGAGGCTGAAAATTCATCGTGGAGATACCCTCGTCATTGAACGGGCGAATGATGTGATACCATTTGTTGCTGATAACAGAAGCGCCGCAGGGAGAGAGGCGGATCTCTTTTCTCCTGAAATTATTATAAGCAATTGCCCCTCATGTAATAGAGAGCTTGTAAAAAGCGGAGTCCATCTTAAATGCTTCAATCAGTCCTGTAAGGAGCAGAATATTCAGAAGATTGTCTACTGGGTAAAAAATTCCGGAATAGAAAATGTCGCGGAAGCTGCGGTGAGAACCCTTTTTGAAGCGGGTAAAATTTCTTCCATAAGGGACCTCTATACGCTTAAAGAAGATGATTTTGAAGGGATAGGGGGATTTGCTGATAAGAAGATTAAAAATTTTATTGCTGAAGTGGCATCATCAAAAAGGCTCCCTGTGAGGGATTTTATAAGCAGGTTGGGGATTCCCCTTGTTCAGAAAAAGAGTCTCAATAAGATGGGGATCAATAGTGTGGATGATTTTATAAAGTTTAGTGACTCCTCCTATGTTATGGGGCGGAATATTATTGAGTGGAAGAATGATCCTGTGAATATGAAACTCTTTAATGAGCTGCTGGAAGTGCTGGAGATTGAGGATGAAGAGATAAGGGAGAGCAGGGGGAAGGTGGCAATGACCGGGAAGGGCCCGGGAAAGAGAAGTGACCTTATTAAAATTATTGAGGATAGGGGTTATGAGTTTTCTTCAACTGTTACCAGGGATCTATCTATACTTATATGTGAGGATGTGAATGGTAAGAGCAGTAAACTTGATAATGCCAGGAAAAATAATGTAGAGCTCATAAGTTATGAGGATTTTTTCAGTGATAAAAATAATTGACACTATTGAAACAGAGGTTTTATATCAGTAATTATACTTAAAGATTTTTTTTAGTGCAATAATGATGTTTTCCATGGGGCTGTCTCAAAAGTAATTTCCTTGTCATACCGGCTGTAGCGTAGCGGAATGCCGGTATCTCTTAGGCCTGATTTAATCAGGAGATTCCGGTATTTGCAATAATTGAAGTAGCAAAACCGGAATGACAAATCCCTGAAAATCCGACTTTTGAGACAGCCCTGGGAATATTAGATCATTATATTTCAAAAAAAAGTTAAGGAATTAACACTGGTTTTATATATAGCTGATCTCCCTGCAGGTGGATGGGATCGAAATTAATTAAGCGGTAAATGGTGAACTAAATGAATGAAAATCGGATTAAACATATTCTGACACTTGAAGGTGATGAGAGAGAAGTTCAGATTGAAGGGTGGATAAGGACAAAGAGGGATTCAAAAGAAGTATCATTTATTGCGGTTAATGACGGTTCCACCATGGAAAATATTCAGATTGTAATTGAAAGCTCATTCAGCGGTTTTGATGAGATTAATCCCCGACTTGTCAATGGCGCTAGTGTTTCAATAAAGGGGAAGCTTGTTCCATCCCAGGGGAAGGAGCAGAATGTTGAAGTTATCCCCCTGGAAATTGAGATAACAGGTGACTCCCCTGCAGATGAGTATCCCCTTCAGAAGAAGAGGCATTCCTTTGAATTTCTGAGGGAGATTGCACACCTGAGGCCCAGAACAAATACATTCGGCGCAGTTGCCCGGGTCCGCAATTCAATGAGTTTTGCTATTCATAAATATTTTAATGACAGGGGATTTGTAAATATTCATACACCCATTATTACAGGGAGCGACTGTGAAGGGGCGGGGGAGATGTTCAGGGTCACCACATTCCCCCTGCCGAATGTTCCTGTGGCAGAAGGGAAGGTCGATTATTCAAAAGATTTTTTCGGGAAAGAGGCTTCACTTACTGTGAGCGGCCAGCTTAATGCTGAAATATACGCCCTTGCCATGAAAAATGTTTATACATTCGGCCCCACATTCAGGGCGGAAAATTCCAATACATCAAGGCATCTTGCCGAGTTCTGGATGATTGAACCTGAAATGGCATTCTGTGATATTAATGGCAACATGGATGCTGCTGAGGATTTTATTAAGTTTATTCTCAGTCATGTTCTTGAAAATTGCGCAGATGATATGTCTTTTTTTAATTCAATGATTGAAAAGGGTATAATCGAGAATCTGGAGCATATAATCGGAAGCAGTTTCGGACGTATAACATACACAGAGGGTATTGATGAACTGCTGAAGTCGAAAAAGGAATTTGAGTTCCCTGTTAAGTGGGGGATAGATCTGCAGAGCGAACATGAAAAGTATCTTACACAGGAGGTCTACAAAAAGCCTGTTATTGTGACAGATTATCCCAGAGACATTAAGGCTTTTTACATGAAGCAGAATGATGACGGTAAAACCGTTAGAGCCATGGATGTACTGGTTCCCAGGCTTGGTGAAATTATCGGCGGCAGTGAAAGGGAGAATGATTACAATAAGCTTCTAAACCGGATAAAGGAAATGGGGCTTAATGAAAAAGATTACTGGTGGTACCTGGAGCTGAGAAAGTACGGGTCGGTACCCCATTCAGGTTTCGGCCTTGGCTTTGAGAGGCTTATTCAGTTTGTAACAGGTATGCAGAATATCCGGGATGTTATCCCGTTTCCACGCTGTGTGGAAACACTTGATTTCTGATTGATCCCATAAGTATATAGTTTAATTATTTTCCCCGGAGTATTATGATGATTGACAGACTTATCAGCCTCTTCCCTCTCTGGGCAATATTGATGTCCACCCTTGCTTATTATTTCCCCGGGGTTTTTACACCGCTTAGTCCTGCCATAGTACCTCTTCTTTCAGTGGTGATGCTTGGTATGGGGCTTACCCTGCGGTGGGGCGACTTCCTCTCTATTCTGAAGTCGCCATTCCCTGTATTTCTCGGTGTGGGGCTGCAGTTTACTGTTATGCCTATTTCTGCATATTTTATATCATCATATTTCGATTTTACTCCTGAAATGGTTGCAGGGATGGTGCTTTTAGGAGCAAGCGCGGGTGCTGTTGCATCAAATATTATGAGCTATGTGGCAGGGGGTAATGTTGCTCTTTCAATTATGATGACCCTTGTTTCCACACTCCTTTCTGTGGTTTTTACACCGGCTCTGACCCTCTTTTATGCGGGGCAGACAGTCCCTGTTTCATTTGCTGCTATGGTTTTAAGCATAATCAATATGGTTATTATACCTGTTGTAATCGGGACTACATTGAACACTTTTGCAGGGGGCAGAATAAGACGGCTCAGCACCATTTTCCCCCTTATTTCCACGTTTATAGTAGTTTTAATTATAGCAATAATATTTGCATTAAACAGTCAGCGAATATATGAGGCGGGATTTGTTATTCTCGCTGCTGTAATGATTCATAACGGGGTCGGTTTTACAGCGGGTTATGCGGTTTCATGGCTTATGCATTATGACAGGGCAACATGCAGAACTATCGCAATTGAGGTTTCCATGCAGAATTCGGGATTAAGCGCTGCACTGGCTGTTAAGCATTTTGCAGCAGCTGCAGCAGTACCTGCTGCAATTTACAGCATATGGCAGAATATTTCAGTATCAATAATTGCAGGGATATGGGGGCATTTTAAAAAATAGCCTTTAGTCCTGCCCGCTTATCCTTCTGAATTCATCAAGGGTGATAATCTGGAAATATTTATTAAGATTGGATATATCGAAAAGTGTGGAAACTTTTTTGTTCAGTTCACAGATGTAGAAGTCTATGTTATCTTTCTCCGCAATCTTAGCCATGCTTATGAGTGCGCCAAGTCCTGATGAGTCAACGCTGCTTAGATCTGTGCAGTTTATCCCGATTATTTCAGGATTGTTAGTAATAAGGCGTTTATAGTCATTAAGCATGGGGTCAATGTTGTGAATATTCAGATCCCCTTTTACAATAACTTCTATTATACGGTTATTTTCTTTAATAATTATCCTGTTCATCAAGTCTCCATCCCTGTTTACCTGAATATCTGATTTATATTTCGACCCGGAGCAGGTAATTTTATGACTCTACGGGCGTATTAAAAGATGATTATACACCAAAACAATACTTGCATGATTTTTCAACTACTATTTAATTGTATTGTATTAAGAGGGGGAGTTTTTTATAATTATCATACCTTCTGTGTATTCATAAAGTTTACACAGAGGCTGATGAATAGAGAGGCTTTAATGGAAAACCGGATAAAGGGGAGCAGGGAATTTGAAGTGATGCTTTATGATGCAGGTCCGGGAGGGGCCGCTTCTGTAAGGGCATTGTTTAACTATATGCAGTCAACAGGGGACAGTCATTCAAGGAGCCTGGGGACCTCTTTGAGCGATTTTGCGGATAAAAACCTGGCCTGGGTTTATTCAAGATATTACATTAACATTTTATCATTGCCCCGGATTTATGAAAAGATCATATGTGAAACCTGGCGTTCCGGAATCAATGGTAATTTTGTGCTGAGAGAGTTCAGCCTTTCCAGCCCGGAAGGGGAGAAACTTGCTGAAGCAGCAGCGTCTCTTGCCCTTATTGATACAATTTCCAGAAAGCCTGTAATGATCCCTGAAGATATAAAAGAACAGCTTGCAATATGGAAAAATTCCAGCATAAAATATAATTTTCCCCCTATTGAAAAAATTTCCCACTTTGATTATATTTATGAAACAAAAGTGAGACATGAGGACATGGATATTAACAGGCATATGAATAATGCCTCTTATGCCCAGCTGGCATGTGAGAGTGTAATATCCAGATTCACCTCTATTGATCTTGAAACGCTTGATTTGAATTTCAGGGGTGAAGCTTTTACAGGAGATATTCTTGCCTGTTATGTAAAGAATGAGGGTGATAACATTTTTCTGCATAAAATATGCGCAGGTGAAGAAGGGAGGGTAATTTTAACAGCAAAAAGTAAGTGGAGGGGCAGGATTTAATCCTGAAAATAATCATTCTTTTCCAGTATTCATTCCTTAACTTTTATTTGAAATAAAATGCTTTAATGTCCCCGACGCCATAGGCGGCGGGGACATGTGAAACATCATTATTGCACTAAAAAATAGATTTTGGAATAATTACTGATTATTTTTATTAAAAGTACTTGCTCTATAATAACTTGTATAGATAGATAGATATTGTTTTTTCAGATAGTGAGATAGACTAAGGGTGAAGCGGATAAAATGGCAAGAGAAAGATTACATACAAAAAAAGTATTAGTTGATCTAGACTATGTGATGCCTGATACCGTTTTTATACACCCCATCTTTTCTATCCAGGGGGAAAAACTCTTAAATGAGAGGGAAATCCTCACAGGCCTTAAAATTAAATCTATACGGGAAAAGCATGGCTGCAAGGTTTATTATTCTGTTCCCGGCGATGAAGCAGGATTAATCCCCGACACCCTTGTTACAAGGGCCTTTAACCAGACAAAAGTGGTAATGGATGATATTCTCCGTAAAGATACCCTTTCAAAAGATGCATATTTGAAAAGTGAAGATCTTGTAGAGGAGATAATAGATCAGCTAAACTCCAGTGAACTGAAAGTCGTTAATTTGCTCAAGGATATGAAAAGCTATGATAATTACCTTTATTATCATTCTTTAAATGTGGGGCTCCTTTCAGCGGTGCTCATCAAAAAGAGGAGAAAATACTCAGCAAATGATGTTAAAAATGTGGTCCTCGGCGCCTACCTGAGTGATCTTGGAAAGATTAAGCTTGAAAAAGGTATTCTGGATAAACCTGAGAAATTAAATGAGCAGGAGCTGCTGGAGGTGAAACTTCATCCTCAGCATGGATATAATATTGTTAAATCCCTTGAAGGGGTAAGCCCTGTTGTTCTGCAGACAATACTTTTCCATCACGAAAGATATGATGATGAGGGATATTACGGCCTCCCATATGAGACTCTCCCCACATCTCCCAAGGTGGTGGCCATATGTGATACCTATGACGCATTAACCTCACCCCGCCCATTCCGTCAGCAATACAGCCCTGCTGAAGCTATGAAGCATATTGTTAATTCTGTAGATACAAAGTTTGACAGGCAGCTGGTTACAGATTTTATTAATGCTCTGGGGTTCAGCCTTAACAATTCCCAGTCATTTTATAAAAAGGGGGATTTCTGTATTTTAAGTACAGGTGAGATTGCTGTCATTACTGAACTGGGGAATAAGGATCTTCTTAAGCCCAGGGTTATGGTTTTTGCTAAATATGCAAAAAACGGGCCGAAGGTTTCCATGAATTTTTATAATCATCCTATTGAATTAGACCTTGTGATGGATATGAACAGAAATCTCGCTAATATAATGGTTAATGAAAAACTTGTTGAAGCTATCAGAGCAAAGCTGATAGAGAAGCGGATGCTTGTGGATTATCTTTTTACAACTCTTCCTGACAATTTTTAATAATCCCTGATTAAATATTTTAGCATCAGTGCCGGGAACTTAATTTTTATTTAGAATATAATGCGCTAATGCCCCCGGTGATGTTGGCGGCGGGGTATACAATTCAGCATTATTACCCGAAAAGATATCTTTAAGAATAATAACTGTTTTAGTGTAAATTTTCCAAGAGGAAATATCTTTGCGCAAAGAGAAGGATAGCCAGCTTTTATTTGACTTTGTCCAGGGGGAGAAGTCTGTCAGCTTTGAAAAGGTGAAAGGCCTCTGCAGATGTGGATATGAGGCTGAGGCGCAAAAAGCATCAATTGTAATTGAAATGACAGTAATCTGTCCAAAGTGCAAATCAGTAATAGTTCTTGAGAGTATCAGATAATCTGTTCCCGCTTCACGCTGCTGCCGCATTTTCTGCACTTGTAATTTTCCTGGGGTGTGCCGAAATCGATATAAACATTAACCGTGTAGCCGCATTTGCACTTATAGGCAAATCTCTTATAGGTATATTCCATAATTTTAATAACCCCTGTTTACAGGATTTCTTTCTGCTCCACTTATATTATCGGCATTAACCTTAAGTACCATTAGAGTGTCTATCTGAATGACTTAATGAATATCTCCCTTATGTCATTACCTGAAGGGGGGAGGCTGGTATTTGCAATATTTTTCTGCGCTGATTCAGCTGTTGCAGTAAAGAGCGCTATCTCTTCATCTGACAGCTTTTCCTTCTCTCCAAGAAGCGCGTCAATGGTTTCGCCGAACTGATCCAGGGTCATCTCCATTGCACTTAGAATTTTTTCCACCGTGCTGCTCCCTTTAAGGAATTTTAAAAATTCATACATGAGAAGTCCGTTTGCCCTGCCGTGATCAATATCTTTGTAATATGTAAGGGGGTAGCCCATGGCGTGAACAATAGTGGTGCCAGTATGTGCAATTACAATCCCTGCCAGCATTGATGCGTAGAGGAGCTGCTCCCGTGTCCCTGAATCGGGGTTTTCACCTGCGGTAAGGAATTTAAGGGACCTGCCCAGGATTTTTATACTTTCAAGTGCAAAGGGCTCAATTACTGCTGTCGCTCTTTTTGAAAGGTACCCTTCCACTGAATGGGAAAGGGCGTCAATTGCCGTGTTTACTGTTGTGGTAAAATTAAGGGTCTCTGTGTATGCCGGGTCGAGGAGTGAGAGCACAGGGAATATGGACTCTGAGCTTATACTTTTTTTATTTCTGATTTTATTATATGTAAGTATGGAGTAGGGGGTTACCTCGCTCCCTGTACCTGCTGTTGTGGGTACTGCCACTACAGGAAGCGGTTTAACCGGGAAGATCCCGGAAAAAAGGGTTTCATCATCTATGTCATTTGATGCAAGTACTGCTATTGCCTTTGCCGCATCAAGGGGGGATCCGCCGCCGATCCCTATTATAAAATCGGCCCTTTCTGCCCTGGCCTCTGCTGCTGCCTCCCGTACTGTTTCCACAGAGGGGTTTGCTTCTATGCGGTCAAAAAGATGGTGCTTTATATTTTCCCTATCCAGTGCATCTGTAATGTCTTTATAGGAACCGTTTATTTTTGCAGATTTTTTACCTGTTACTATAAGCGCTTTTGTACCGTACGGTTTCAATGCCTCACTGTTTTTTGAAATGCAGTTTCTGCTGAATATAATTTTTGTCGGTATATTATAGATAAATTCCATTTTAGGTCTCCTTAAGGGGGTTCTGTTTATTAGGGTATTATTTTTTTCAGGCGTCAATTATTATTTTTCAGAATAAATTTCAGCGGAGAGGATTAGCTACACAATGTGGATATTTTTTGACTTCACCCCGCCAGTTCGGCAGGCTCACCGCATCGCTCCGGCGCGCCCTCTCCCCAGTGAGAGGGCTTCGTATAAAATAAAACTCCGCAGACATAGTAGGGGCACATCTATTCCTGTTCAGGGGAACAAAAGTGTAAATCTATATTTGTATATTAAAAGTGAAGTAGTTGTGTGTGAGTTAACCGGCAGTGAATCCTGATTATCTAATAAATCATGGTTGAGACAATGATTTATTTTTTGACATAAAAACAGTCTTTATTTATATTCAGATAATACTTTGAAGCAAAGGAGTACTCATGGATAAAGCACTACTTGAAAAAGCAATGGAAATGCCGCCAAATGAACGGGTTGCCTTTGCAGAATTAATTCTTGAAAGCATTGATTATGAAGTAGAAGAGGTTCGAAATGCATGGCTTAATGAAGTGAAAGACCGTATGCAGGCAGTAAAAGATGGCAGGGCAAAACTCATTGATTTTGAGGCGAGATTTAGTGAAGATTAAAATCACTGAGCTTGCTGCTCAGGAATTTGAAGATGCTATTGGCTGGTACAACATGCAGTCATCCGGCTTGGGAAGGCGTTTCAAAAAAGAGGTTTTAAAACAGATTAAAAAGATTAAAGTGAATCCTACCTGGTTTTTATTTGAAGAAGAGCCCATATATAAAGTATTTATTCCAAAATTTCCTTATAAATTATTATACACAATTGAAGAAGGTGCCATCATAGTCTGGGCAATATCACATCTGCATAGAAAGCCATGGTATTGGCAGTCTCGAATAAACCAGGATTTAAATGATGAAATGGTTTTGAATAATGATTTGCATGATTAATCTGTTAAATTTCTGAATACCCCCCCCTTGGTATAATTAGAGTTGACTTTTTGTTTTTTGTGCTAATTTTAGTATAAAATGAATTTTAATCTAATATTTATTGTACCGGAGGAATTATGACACCTGCAACAGAGCTGGCATTTTCAGTCCTGCGCGATCTTTCCATGATTAAAACGACAGACAATAATTATAATACCAGAGAATTGGGTATAAAAGTATTTGAAAACAAATTTAAAAGAGTCCCATTTTTATATAATCAGCTTCATCTACAGGAAACCTGTCCGATTTTTTCCATCCCTCCATCATCAGGTCAGAAATTATATGCTGCCTGGCTGCCTTTGCAGCTGCAGCACCCCACATCCTTTCAACTTCCATAACACCAGCAAGATGATGTCTCAACCTCCGGTGCTTCATTCCATAAGGCTTTTTACCTGCAAACTCATCAAGCCAGAGGTGAACATACTCAAATGATTCACCAAAAAGAATCATAGATTCAGCGCAGTGCTCTTCAAACTGTATGGTATAAAAGTCCTGCTTATAAACCGGAGAGAAATGATTATGATAAAATACTCTACACACTCAGACTTTATGCAAAAACAAATGAAGTAATGATTTATTCAGACAGGTCAGAGGGGAATCTTCCGGCTGAAAAATTAAAACAGCTGATAAGCATGATCAGAAAAAACTGCACATGGGAAACAGCATCTTGTGAGATCCCGGAAAACCTCTATGAAACTGTAGCCTCGATTTATGCTAAATGCTACATTAATCGCAGACATCTTCAAGACTGCAGCAAGAATAGGAGAAGGATTGATGATGTATGAAAGTATCCGTGTACAGGAACCTTAAGGAATTTGCTGATTATCTTTGCAGAAACAAGGAACAGGGTATTATTAAATTGTGCTCTTTTAATCATTGATCCTGGAAAACGAAACATCGGAGTAGTCTAAATGAATAAAATAGATCATGAAGTTTTATCAAAAGCGGAATTTTCACTTTTTAATAATGATAATGAATTTCTGGCTCAGCTTCATTATCTGCGTGAACTTAATATTGAGGATGCGGACAAGGTGAATGATGCGATAAGGGCCCTTGAAATATTACAGCAGAAGTTGACCGTATGGGTAAATGAAAACAGAACAGCTTTTGAGCCGGAAGAAGCGGCATTCATAATAAACATATATGTAAAACACCTTGCTCTGCTGAAGAAGCATGAAGGGGTAAATTTTGAAAAGACCCTTATATCGTATAAAATGTGCCTTAGAGTTTTTCAATTTATTATGGCTGCTCTATACGATTACCCTGACAGAATATTCGGTCCCAGGGTACTGCCGCAGGAGGTAAGGTCAGTTGTATAGCAAGTTTTATCCAATCCTCATTTATAAATCATTTATGGTCTTTATTAAAATAACTGCTTTGGAATACATTTGACTTTATTAAGATTTAACACTTAATGTTTAGTTAAACAACAGGAGGACATAATGGATAAAAAAATGACAAAACCTGTTTACTACCATCCGGAATTTGTAACACAAGCCGTTGATAAACGCATAGTGGAAGAAAACAAACGATTATGGCTTACACTCACAATTGATAAAGATAAAAAAGAAAGCATTGTAGTTATTCTTAAAAATCCCAGTAGAGCTACTAAAGACATTTCTGATAAAACTGTTTATACCGTTACGACTTATATTCATAAAAACCGGGAAAAGTATAAACAACTAAATAATGTCGGAACAATTATCATTCTTAATTTAATTCCATTTTACGAAACATATTCAGATCAGCTCATTAATTCCAAATTCGAACTCATTGACGTTAAAAACATGGATGTCATTAAAGAATTTACTTCAAAGCATAAAAATGTAATTATTGCATGGGGGGATCACCCTAAAGGCTTGTTGAAACAATATAAAGAATTAACAGATACTGTACTTAGTATATTAAAAGCTAATAAAAACAATATATATTATGTTGATAAATTATCAAAAAAACTAAATCCAAAACATGGGCAAGTCTGGGCTTATAATAATTTATTAAATAATTATTCATAAGTTTAAGAAATAAAAAATTACCTGGGCTGTCTGAGCCCGCCCGGGGGCTTTGGCCGATTAGACTTTATTTGATCATTGTCACTGTGAAGAAACAAAGCTTATGCAGCCCCAAATATTTGAATTGGAAAAAAATAATGAAACAGAATAAAGTATTTCTTGTCTGGCCGGAGCAGCTGAACGACAGGAAGAACCTGACAAAGTTTTATTGCGATTATATAAGCTGCTTTGCACCAGGTACAAACCTTAATATAATACTTAAAGACATCTCCATTGAAGAGAAAATATTGAAACAGATTGCATCCAGGAATCAGTCGATCAATATTACATTTCATCATATACCGGAAGCGATGGATATATGGATAAGGGACTGGGCTCCGCTCCCTGTCCAAACTGATAAAGGGATGATTCTCCTTAAAGCTGAATACAGGCCTGCCTATATAAAAGAAAAGGATTCACTTTATTCTGAAGGTGATGACAAGGCAGGCAGGAAACTTGCCGGCATACTTGAAATGCCGATTGTTGATTTCCCGTTTATATGGGACCTGGGGAATTTTACCAGCAATGGTGATGGCATAGGTATTGTCACTGAAAGAATTTTGAAGGATAATCCTCAGTATAATGATGAAGAAATAAAAGAATTGTTTTTAAAGCATATTGGAATAACTCAACTGCTGATCATCCCTGAAGAACCTGGTGATGCTACAGGTCATGTTGGAAGAAATTACTGCTAAATATACAACCTCAGTATACTGCAAATAAGTGTTGACCTACTCTTTAAATTCAAAACATACTCAATTGATCAAATAATTACATGAAACTTTTTGCTATATATAATCTCTGGAGCCTGATATGAAAAACAGCGGTGAACGGCAATTCCCCAATCCTGAAGGGAAAATCAATGTACTTAAAAGATACCTCCATGTGCTGGCACTGATGCAGCATATACCGGAGAACGGGGAAACCTGGAATGCGGGGAAACTTGCTGAGCTGTTATCAATTGATGAGCAGAAGGATTCAGGTATAAGCGACAGCAACATAAGAAAATATATAAAAGATCATATCGAAAATGAATTGGGTATAGATGTGGACAGGAAGCAGGGGGGCCTCATATCCACTCTTGCAGAAGACCTGGATATTGAAACCCAGCTAAACGCAGCCAGGGTTTATTCTGAGTTTGTGATTAAAGATACCACTAAGGATATGATACTGAGAAAATTCATTGAAGCAATGCCTGACAGGGCATTGTGGACAATGGCCCGCATATATTTTGCTGTTGTTGAAAAAAGAATGATACAGTTTAATTATACCACAAATACAGGATACAGGATAAACAACTGGAAGCTCTGCCCCTACTATCTGGTTTTAAGAAACAATAACCTCTACCTGGCTGCATGGGACCCTGTACAGAAAAAGAAGCTCCCTCTCCTTGCAGAGAGGATAAAGGACCTTACAGTACTGGATAAAGCTGATAGTATTAACTGGGAGATACCTGAAGTTGATGAGCTTTTCAAGGACTCCCTGAGCGCATATATATGCGACAGCGGCTCCACTGAAATGCGGATAAAGTATTCCGGTAAAATAAGGAGTACTGTTGAAAATATTATTAGTATACTCGAACCAGATATCAAAAGCCTCGAGAACGGCTGGTTTGAGTCTTCCTTTAAAATTTCAGATTATCTTTACCTGTGTAAACAGTTTGTCCTTTACGGAAAAGAGGTTGAGATTCTATCCCCGCCCAATGTTAGAAAAGCAATGACTGATATGCTTAAAGATAGTTTGAGTGTATATGAGAAGTGAATTCGATTTCTCTATTGACAATTTTAAACTGTAAACAGTATAATTAATGAAGGATTTAGTTATGGAAATTTTATACACTGATCTGGCATTAAAAGAGCTTACAAAAATATCAACCGGAGATAAGAAGTCAGCGCAGAGAATAGTCAGTAAAATTGAAGAATACGCCGGTAATCCCGAAGGAAAATATGATATAAAACAGCTTAAGGGAGACCTGGGCGGCAGAATAAGAATGAGAGTCGGTGATTACCGGATTATATTTAAAGTTGAAAGTAAAAAAATGGTCATATCAACTATACGGCAAAGACAGGAGGCATATAATGATTGAGACACAGATAATTAAACAGGGCAAAAAACCTGTGGCAGTAATACTGGATTATAATGAATACCGTAAACTGAAGGAGATAGAGGAAGAATATGAGGATTACCGTGAAGCGGTTAAAGCGGAAAAGGGAACAAAAAAGCTGCATGGAAATGATGAAGTAAAAAAGAAGCTTGGATTGAAGTGATTATCTCTTTTTATGCAAGCAGTTTGTACTGTACGGTAAGGAGGTTGAGATTCTATCCCCGCCCAATGTTAGAAAGGCCATGACTGATATGCTTAAAGATAGTTTGAGTGTATATGAATAATTCTTTAAAAAGAATTTTATATATTAAATGAAAACCTCATTTTTTTTAATAAAATAACTTATACTTTTATAAAATTCCCCCTGTCAGGGGGTAATAACGCGATTACCCCCTAACGACCCCCCGCGCTCTTCAAGCGGCAGAGAGCCTTTGATTTCAATTATCCTTGATACTCTGCGTGCAGCCTGCGGACACGTCCATGTTAGTCCTCGGCTGCAGTCGAATTCGGCCTCCGTCCATGGAGGCCTCACTGCTGAAGGATAAATTTGACGCTTACATAAAGTCACTTTAAAAGGGTAAGAACCCCCCCACATCGCAAGTGACTTCATACCTTTTTTTTACTGCTTCTGTTATTATGGATTTAATATTATGAATAACAGGAGAGAGCCCTATGAAGAGGCGAATAAAAGTAATTAACAACCGTAAATCGAAAAGAATATTTTTTGCTGATACTGAGTCTTTTACAGACATTTCAATTAAGCGTTCAATGAGGGAATACGCACTTAATCTTGCCGGCAAGGCAGGATTTAATGACAACATAATGATTTTAGCAGTTTCCTGCCTTAGTTATAAAAGCAGACTGAAGCTTGTAGAAACGTTACATACAGAGTCAAAAGAAAGTAAAAGTGATGAGTTGAGAGAAGAGATGTTTTATGAGGAGGCAATAGATGAAGTAGGGGAACCTGATAACCTGGGGCGAACTGTTATGAAGTATATAAACAGAAGGTTAAACGGCTTTACCATGCAGAAGACAGGGAGGATTATATACTCATACCTTGAGGATGAATACAGGGGAACAGCTAAAGGGGAGGGAAGCCTTGATAAAAAGCTTAATCAACTGGGGAATATTTTTAATCTTTCACAAAATGATTTAAATATATTAAAGCTGATTTATCTTGCATACACTATTAATAATGACCATTTGCGCAATATCTTTGACGGGATTAATTACAGTGAGTTTGTAAAACTGGCCGGAACAGCAACCGGTCTTACACCTGCGGAGATAAGGAGGTCTTTAAGTAAATCCGGAACCCTGGCAGGCTGCGGAATTTTTGACAATATTGACCATACAGGGCGGAACTTTATAAGCATTGATGATACGATTTCAGAATATTTAACAGGCATTTCAGGGAAGAACCTGATTGAAAAGTATGTACGCCTTGAAAGAGGGAAAACCCTTAAGCCGGAAGATTTCAGCATAAAACCTGAAGATACAGAGATAATAACAGATATATTAAAAAGCAGAAAACCCTGTAATATTCTTTTATACGGCATACCAGGCACAGGTAAAACCGAATACGCGAAAACAATCGCAGCTGTATCAGGGGAGAGGGTATATACTGTCCGTTACGGCGAAACAGACAGTAATGACCGGGGAAATACCAGTGATCGTATTGTAGCATTAAGAGTGGCAATAAGCACAGTTTCTGAAAAGGGGGGGATACTTATTGCTGATGAAGCTGATTTTCTCCTTAATACCATGTCTGTTTTTTTTGATTCTAAAAGCCCTGAAAAGGGGTGGCTTAATGACCTTCTTGATAACAGCAGGGCACAGATTATATGGATTACAAATAGAACCGGCTCAATGGAGGAATCCACACTGAGGAGGTTCAGCTACAGCCTGGAATTTGAACGGTTCACTGAAGAGCAGAGAGTATCTGTATGGAAGAATCTTTTAAAGAGGAACCCGCTGAAAAAATATATTACACCGCAGATTGTGAAGGAGCTTTCAAAGAAATATGAGGTAAATGCCGGGTCAATTGCTGCAAGCCTTAATGCCCTGAAACAGATAAAGAACAACAGGGAAATTAAGGAGAATGATGTTAAGCCGATCCTTGAAAATCTGCTGGAGAAAAATTCCAGGCTCTTGAGAAAGAATATTAAAAAGAAAAACCGCCTTAATGAGCTTACAGGGAAATATGATTTATCCTTTGTTAATGCTGACATGGACCTGAAAATTGCTGTTAATGCTGTAAAAAAATTTACATCAGCAATAAAAGAGAAGAAGGAAGCTGATGGTATTAACCTTCTTCTATGGGGGGAGTCGGGTACCGGTAAGACTGAATTTGCAAAATACCTGGCCTCAGAATCGGGGAGGGAATTGATAATAAAACGTGCCTCTGACCTCATGGATATGTATGTTGGGAACACAGAGAAGTATATAGCTGAAGCATTTAAAGAGGCTGAGGATAAAAATGCCATACTCTTTATTGATGAGGCGGATACATTTTTAGGCTCCAGGGAGCGGGCTGTCCGATCATGGGAGATTTCACATATAAATGAATTCCTTGTGCAGATGGAGAACTTCAATGGAGTGCTCATATGCTGTACAAACCTGCTTGAGATTTTTGATACTGCATCAATGAGAAGATTTAACTGGAAAGTAAGGTTTAGTCCTGTAAAAGAAGAGATGCGTGTACCCCTTTATGAAAAATATTTTGTAACAGAGAATTCCCCTATAACTGCAGGTCAGAAGAGGCGGATAAAAAATATTAAATCTTTGACACCGGGCCATGCCAGGTCTGCAAGCAGAAGAATAGCATATATAGATGGAGAGGCTGTTGACCATGATACTATTATTGATGAGCTTGAAAAGGAAGCGTCTTATATGCAGATAAGAAAGGATAAGAGGGTCGGGTTTGATTAGGTATTGAGGGATGTTTTTATGTTTGCTATGGAGAGTATTTTTTAATTAAATATTACTGTACCGTAAGGGGGTGTTAGTGTGAACACCCCCTTACGATCCCCCCCGCACTGCCTCAGACGCCGGCAGTGGCTGGGTTTTTCTGCTGCCTGAATTATACTGCGTGGGGCCTGCGGACACGTCCATGTTAGTCCTCGGCCCCAGCCGAATTCGGCCTACATCCTTGTAGGCCTCACTTGAAACGGGCGAGGAAAGGACCGGCCTGTTTTTCGGAAATCCGGCAGGAATAGCAAAATAAAAAGGATTGAATATTATGGTAATCATGGATAAAAGGAGTACTATGAAACTGAAACTTACCAAATCCCGTTTTAAGCTGGCAATGGAATGTCCTGTTAAACTTTTTTATACAGGGAGAAAAGAGTACCCGGACACAAAACTTGAAGATCCCTTTCTGCAGGCACTTGCGGAAGGGGGCTTCCAGGTTGGTGAGCTTGCCAAGCTCTACTACCCTGAAGGTCATGACATTAAAACCATAGACTATGACAGTGCACTGGAACAGACTAATGAGCTGCTGCAGCTTGAGGATGTTGTAATATTTGAAGCTGCTGTACTTTACAAAGATTTTTTTATCCGCATAGATATACTTGAAAAGAAGGGGAACAGGGTTAACCTCATTGAAGTTAAGGCAAAATCTATAGACATGGAAAACCATGAGGGGTTTTTCTCAAAAAACGGGGGACTTAAAAGCGAATGGGCACCATACCTTTATGATGCCGCATTTCAGAAGCATGTTCTTGCAGGGGCTTTCCCCGATTATGGAATAAACACCTTCCTTATGCTTGCACATAAAAACGGGACAGCTTCTGTCGACGGCCTGAATCAGAGATTTTTACTTGTTAAAGATGAAAGGGGGAGAACCTCGGTTAAGGTAAAGGACAGAAGCGATACAGGAAACAAACTCCTTGCCCTTATTAAGGTTGATGATGAAGCCTCCCATATACACGCGGACAGATATATCCTTGAGAATGAAGACCTATCTTTTGCTGAATACGCAGAGAAACTGGCTTATGCCTATGTTAACAGGATTAAGATGAACCATCCCATAGGGACCTGGTGTGCAGGTTGTGAGTTTAAAGCATCGGAAGATGAGGAGAGGAAAGGGAAAATAAGCGGATTTAAGGAGTGCTGGAAAGCACAGACTACCCTGACAGATGAGGATTTTAAAGAGGATTTAATATTCGGACTCTGGAACTTCAGAGGAAAGCAGGGGCTTTTAGATAGTTATACCTACCTGCTTAAAGATATTGATGAATCTATTTTTGAAGAAGAGGAGAGAAAAAAGCCGGGCCTCACTTCCAATGAAAGGAGGCTGCTTCAAATAAGGAAAACAAAGAACAGAGATTCTTCGCCATATATAGATGTGAAGGGCCTGAAAGAGGAAATGAATACCTGGGTATATCCGCTTCACTTTATAGATTTTGAAACCACAATGGCAGCAATCCCTTTTCATAAGGGGAGAAGGCCCTATGAGGGGATTGCATTTCAGTTTTCACACCATATAGTAAAAGAAGTCGGAACAATAGAACATGCAGGGGAGTACCTTAACACAGAACCGGGGTACTTTCCCAATTACGATTTTATAAGGGCATTAAAAAGAGAGCTTGAGATTGATAATGGATCGGTTTTCAGATATGCGGCACATGAAAATACCTACCTTGCAATGATACATGGCCAGCTTGCAGAAGATGAGGCGGATATACCTGACAGGGAAGAGCTGCTTGAGTTCATTAAAAGTATTACCCATTCAAATGAAAGCAGCGGCGGGAGATGGAAGGGAGAGCGGGACATGATAGATCTCCTGGAGGTTGTAAAGAGCTTCTATTATCACCCGGCAATGAAGGGTTCCAACTCGATAAAGGCTGTTTTACCTGCAGTACTCCGGAGTGATTTTATTAAACAGAAATATTCCAGCCCTGTCTATGGAGATGAAGGGGATATTAAAAGCCTTAATTTTAAAAATCAGGTATGGGTTAAAGAAGATAGTAACGGAGAAATAATCAGCCCCTACAAACTGCTTCCCCCGGTATTTGAAGAAATTGCCCCAGAAGAAAGAGAAGGCTTTATTACAGATGAGCGGATTTCTGACGGCGGTGCTGCAATGACAGCTTACGCGAGAATGCAGTTTACTGAAATGACTGAAACTGAAAGGGAAATGATTGCAAAAGGACTTTTAAAATACTGCGAACTGGACACCCTGGCAATGGTTATGATTTATGAGTATTTCATGAGTGAGATTTAAAATTTTGTTAAAATTTAACTAGGAGATAAAAATGGCTAAAAATCATCTAATCACTATCTATCAAGCAGCTTATAATTTTCTTTTACAGCAAAACGGTATTACAAAAGAAGTTCTTGAAAAACATTTACAATTAGAATCAGTAAAGCCAGATAATTTAAAAACTATTTATAATCGATTTTGTGAGTCAGCTCAAAACAGACAAATGAGCAATAAAGTTATTGGTCGATCTATAGGCGGGATTCAAAAACTTTCCGAAGTTCTTTTTGATTTTGAACCAGCTGAAGTGGTTAAACACTACTCAAAAAAAGATAACTTGAAACTGCTTGGTGATATTAAAAAGAAACTTAAACCAACTGGGCAATTGTTGGAAAATCCTCGTAGCTTATGGCCACAATTTTGCCAGTCAGTTATTGATTCAGCCTATTTTTTACAACAATTCAATAGTGCAAAAATGTTTTATGTCTGGGCAGATGCTTTTGCAAATGACACAAAGTCAAAACCAGGATTGCCCCTTATAATGAGTATCGAAATCACCGGGATTGGATTCCCATTAGCATGTGATATATTAAAAGAATTAGGTTACATTGAATATGGTAAACCCGATATTCATTTAAAAGATATTTTTAAAGCTTTAAACCTCTTGGATCCAAATGAAAAATCAGTGATAAAACAAGATTATGAAACATTGAAAATTATTGATAGGATAGCTCTCGAAAACAAAAGAACTGCTTATGCAGTTGATAAAACCTTTTGGCTTGTTGGAAGTGGTGATTTTTATTTAACTGGTCAAAACGTTGGAAGAAAGAAGCATGAATTTATTGATAATATGCTTAAAAAATATTAAATTTTAATATGAAAAACATAGATCTTGATATATTAAAGCATCAATTTAATAATGATATAAACAATATCCGGGCAATAATTAATGAAGGTTTAATGCAGCGTTCTGAATTTTTAAAGAATTACCCTGCAAATAGAATAAAAAATATGCCGCTTGAACAGTATGTTATAGGAATGAAGTACTCATTCTGCTACTGGCTGGAACAGAAACTTGACCCTTTAGGACGTATAAAAGGAAACTCAACAGATGATAAAAAGTTCGGCCTTTATTACGGGAAAACAAAAAATGATCAGGTAATAAAATACAGGCATATAAAGAAATGGGGTGAAGACCATATACAGGCTTATGATAATATTAAAAATGAGATTGTGAACCTTTTAACTGCGGGTAAAAGGAATGATATTGGAGAAATAGAAAGCAACCTGCTTTCTCCATTATTTAAAGGGAAAATATTATCAATATATTTTCCGGTAAAGTTTTTAAATATATTTTCAAATGACCATATTGAGCATTTTATTGAAACCATCGGTATAAGTTATGACTACGGTACAATAAATACAGTAGAGAAGAAAAAACAGCTTTTACTCGATTTTAAAAATAATGACCCCTATTTAAAAAGCTTAACCAACTATGAGTACTCATACTTCCTCTATACAAGATTAACCCCGCCGGCCAAAAGCAGAAATAAACAATTATCGGGAAATACAAATATACCCTTTGAACCAATTAAGAATGTAGACCCTGAAGTAATTACTATCACAGTAGATAAATATACCTCTGATAAAACCGGAGGGATTAGAGAAAACCCCGGACATATTTCAGCAAATGAACTTGAAGAAAAAATTAAAAGGATCGGGAATCGCGGTGAATTGGTTGTCTTTAACTTTGAAAAGAATAACCTGATTAAAATCGGTAAACCTGACCTGTCAAAGCGAGTGAAAGATGTTTCCCTGTTAAACAAAGGTTATGACATAATGTCATATAATGCTGACGGGACTGAAAAATATATAGAAGTAAAATCAACTATTTCCAGCCCGCCGGGAATCAATTTTTATATAACCGGGAATGATTGCATATTCCGGTCCAAACCTGCCACTCATTCCGGAACATGCCTGCCACCTGTTCCGGCGTAAAGCTGCCACCTATTCCGGTTGAAACCTGCCGTTTTTAAAGTTTTTCCGGAATAAAAAACAAG